>JABAHS010107306.1_pt1 | contig 30793 bp, 36 predicted proteins | sample 7062111 | NCBI WGS metagenome assembly JABAHS01 (sample SAMN14534600, study PRJNA622989) | marine sediment metagenome | biome: marine biome [ENVO:00000428]; feature: marine pelagic biome [ENVO:01000023]; material: deep marine sediment [ENVO:00002113]; isolation source: pool of 4 deep marine... | reverse complement strand
AAGGTCCTGTTTGCATTAAACAGTGTTTCATTATCTATAAGATCCTCTTCTGACACATCTCTTCTGATGTTGTCTATCATCTGAGGAAATCGCTTGATTATTCTTTGTTTTTCCAAATCAACAAGGTCAAGCGATGCCTCAACATCATCGACAAAAGCATTTATATATTTTGATGACGATAGACCTTCTGTAAGATCAACAGGCGTGAGTCTTTGGGCAAGATTAAATATTGGCGACCGAAAAAGTTCTGATATTAGACCTTCAACTATACAGCTTATCATGTATACCATTGCAACCTTTAACTCAAACGATACGATGAATGACTGAAGAACATAATTTACTGCCACTACATCAAAAAACCTTTCAAAAATGAGAATTAGCACCATCAGTACCGAAGTAAATACATAAGTAAGTGATTTATATATGCACACTTCCCTCGCTTTTCCGCTCACTCCTTTTGAGAACACATACATTATTGGCCCCGATGCCATGTAGGAGCCGTATACAATCATCATGATTTGAAAAAATGGTATATTTCCTGTAAGACCTATAGTGATGGCCAGGAGTACAACGCCGGCCTGTGATTGCAGGACTACTCTCAAAATACAGCCGATTATAAATGCAATGATCAGTCCCAGGTTTTGATATTCATAAAGGTATTGAAATACAGACAGGTCGCTAAAATTTTTACCGCTTGATCCTATGATCTGAAAACCATAGAGCAGCATTGCTACTCCAAGCAGTGCGCTCATAAAGAGCTTCCTTCTGCTGCTTTTCTGAAAGCCGTATAAGATTCCGGTTAAACCCATAAAATAAAGCACGGCAAATTTAATATTAAAAGAAACAAGAAACACAAGAAGCGTAGTACCTACCCCAAGCCAGCCCACAATGCTAAGCCCCGTAGTCAGGTTTAACACATTATTGGATACCATTATTGAAACAATCACAGTAATACCCGCAGCGCTTTGTGAAATAGCCCCTGCCGAAAGCCCCCAGAGCACACCAACCACTCTATTATTTATCCATTTAAATAAGTGCCTGATTCTGCCGCTTGATATTTCCTGAAGGCTTGAGCTTAGTATTCTTAAACCGGCTATGAAAAGCCCCAGGCCTGCAAGGAACAGTCCGATTTGTTCTAACATATATATATGGATAAGTATTTATAATATAAAAAGATTGCGCTGATGCTTGTACAAACTGTATATATTTGAAATTAACATATATTATTATAATTAAATAACATTAAAGACATGTTTGGTAAACAGATTAGATTATTCAGTCTCCTGGGATTTGAAGTTGCAATCGATACAAGCTGGCTCATTCTGGCTTTTCTGATCACTTGGACGCTGGCGCAGGGTTATTTCCCTCATTATTATAAGGATTTCTCACAAGCAACCTATTGGTATATGGGTGTTTGCGGCGCTATCGGCCTGTTTTTCTCTATAATATTTCATGAATTGAGCCATTCCATAGTTGCAAGAAAATATGGAATCCCCATGAAAGGCATCACGCTGTTTATATTTGGAGGAGTCGCTCATATGGAAGAGGAGCCTCCAAGCGCAAAGTCAGAATTCCTGATGGCTATTGCCGGCCCTATATCGAGCCTATTCCTAGCTGCTTTTTTCTATCTTATCTCTTTATACTCCAAAGGCACGGGTTATCCAGAGCCTGTATCAGCGGTACTTGGGTACCTGGCTTTCATAAACACCATTTTAGCCGTCTTTAACTTACTGCCAGGATTTCCGCTGGATGGAGGAAGGGTGCTTCGTTCTGCCCTCTGGTACTGGAAAAATAATATTAAATGGGCAACCAAAATCGCTTCAGAAATAGGCGCTGCACTCGGCACTTTCTTCATCGTACTTGGTATACTATCCATTATCACGGGGAACTTCATTGGAGGCTTATGGTGGGCGCTAATAGGCATGTTTTTAAGAAACGCCTCCAGCATGTCTTACCAACAGCTTGCACTCCGCAGCGCCTTTGAGGGTGAAAAGGTAAAACGCTTCATGAAGCAAGACCCTGTAACCGTACCTTCTTCGATATCTATCCGGGATTTAGTCGAAAACTACTTCTATCATTATCATTATAAAATGTTTCCGGTGTCCGATAACTCTAATCTCCTTGGGTGCGTAACGACACGCAGCGTAAAGAATATTCCAAAAGAGGATTGGGGCAGAATTATGGTAAAAGAGATTACGAACAAATGCACCCCCGAAAATGCAATCGACATAAACACAGATGCAATCAATGCCCTTACACTCATGAACGTTACAGGCAACAGCAGGCTTATGGTTTTAGATAATGGCAGACTCGTGGGAATCCTGACATTGAAAGATATGATGAAGTTTTTATCCGTGAAAATGGATTTAGAAGAATCTTAATACTTTATCCAGGATTTATTCTAACCAGTTAGTTATTATAATACTCATATTATGGTCAACACAAAATTTAAAGTATTGTTAACCCGGCAATAATTAATCATTCATCTTCAATAAACCCTGTTAATATTTCAACAAGCCCCGGAGTTACTTCAATATCATGCTCCTTAGCATGTTCCTTTGCTTTCTCCAGAACTTCTTCTACTGTGTCTCCATGGATAACATGATAGCATCCGGGGTCTGGATTAACTTTATAGCAATGTATTACTTTTCCCATGGCATTTTATAAATAATAGAATAATATAATTTATTAAGTCAAAACTTTATAACAATTCAAAAACAAATCAATAGTATATTGAGGTAAAGATATGTCTGAATGCAAATATTCTTTTTCTAAGAATAAATATCTTGGCACAACCGTAATGATATTGTGCTTTTGTTCTCTATTATTTTCCTGTGATAATAATACAGAGGCATCCGAATTCCCTGAATGTTTTGTAGGAACTTACCTGAATGAAGAAGGGAGCGGGGCAAAAAGCATATGGAATTTGTCTTCTGACGGAACATTTACGGGTCAAAGCTCTACCGAAAAGGTATTTAATTTTACGGGTCAGATGGGCGCCTGGAGGAGTACCGGCAGCAATAGTGCTGAAATATTAATGCTGGATTTCTCATTTGATGAGCAAGGCAATTTTGCAAATACTGCAAGAATAGATATAGAAATAGAATTTGAGGGTGAGAACTGCGAGGAGACGGTGGGAAGTTTTGAACTGAGATTCTTTGAAGAAGATGAAGACCCGCTTGATGTCTCAACTGACACCGGAGAGGCTATTGAAGATACTTATACGGGAAGGAAAGTAATCATACAATAACATTTATAAACCATAAAAGCTTATAACGACCTAAGAAAGTTCAAAGGTAAAGTAAAATTTTCAAAGACCTATAAAGATCTTAAGGAAGACAGGGTTTGATAGCCGCTGATACAAGTTCAACAATAGCATACTTAGAGGGATCAAAAGGAGATGACGTTAATTCAATAGATCGGACCTTGGAATTAAAAATTTTAGTGACGATAAAGAAGTAAAACTAGCAGAATCACAGTTTTATATCGCGCTCAATAATATGTTTAAGGGTAATATCGACCCTATGAAAGAGATATGGTCTCATTCTGATGATGTTACATACCTGCCTCCAAGTGGCGGAGTTAAAGTTGGTTGGCAAGAGGTTCTTGCAGAATGGCAGTCTCAGGCAGATATGAAAATGAGAGGAACCTTTAAGGCTGAAAACATGAAAATAGTTGTAGGAAATGATATAGCCGTAAGCGTTAATTACAAATAAGGCTTAAATATTGATGCAGATGGCAACCCTGTCAAAATATCCATACGCGCTACAAACACTTTCAGAAAAGAAGACGGACAATGTAAAATGATTGGTCATCATACGGATTTACTACCATTTTTGGAGAAGAAGTAAGTTTAACAATGGCTTATAATATAATCCATTATGACTTCACTTATCGAGATTGCGCAAAACGATAGGAACCTTATAATTATTGCAGGGTTTGCTCTGTCCTCTATTTTTATCATCCTTGGAATCCTGATAGGCCGGCGTAAATACTATAACCTGATAGCCGGTTATAATCTGGAGCCCAAACATATAAAAGAACAGTATGATATCGAGGGTCTGGCAAAACATATTGGGGACGGCCTAATAACCCTGGGCGTACTCTTGATAATATGCGCTATCTTTCTCTATTTCAATTTCCTTAAATTACTTATTGCTGCAATATTTATATTCTTATTTATTGTTCTAATTATTCTTCTGGGCTCGAGAAAATTCATGCCCTATACGCAAAATCTTATGAAAGAATCTCCGTCGGATGCAAGGCATCATTTTTTACACTGGCTTTTACCAGAAAGAATATTTAGGGCTTTGGAAAAAGGATCAAGGAAGTGGCTGCAGGAATGCAGACACTGCGGATACAAACAGGACTACTGGGAAGCTGGAAATGTTCGCTACAAGGCTATAGGAGAACCTACGCAGCTACAGTACTGTGAAAACTGCAAGAAGTTCAGGATGCACAAAATTCGGAAGAAAACTATACTTGAGGCTGATAGAATCGTAAATGAGATAATAAAGACAAACTCATGATTAATCGGATAATTCTATAAGTTTATTCTTCTTCACTTCTCTAAGCTTTTTATATTCTTCCTCTTCAACATCCCCTGCTTCAAATCTGTCATCCAACTCAGCAATTTCTTTTATCAGATGATCTCTTTTCTCTTTTGAAGAAAGAGGGCTATATTCATTCTTACTTTTAAATACAACTGAGTAGCCCACGCTTGCAGCAATAACAATTATTACTCCCAGCAGGATAAGCCACTTAGTAAAATTATCTCCAAACAGGGGTTTTGATATTGTTATTTGAACGTCATGTCCTTTGTTAAGATCCTCCCCGTTCCACTTGAAGAAATTCTGATTGTTCATTTCAATCGATTCTCCACCCTCAAGACCCTTTACGCTAGTCTTATACCCATTATCAGAGATAAGAACAAGTTGAGAATTTGTAAGATAATTAAGTTTTTTGTGTATCTCGGTTTTACGATTAACAGGAATTTCATATGAAAATACAACCCGGCTAATTCCCGGCTGTACGGATAAAGTACTTGTTAACTCGCCTTCTTTAATTATAGCAGTTTCATCCGTAAGACCATGGTGAAACTGTATCGAATCTGCATTTTTAGGAATATTAAATCTGAGCGTTTCCCTTTTCTCATCATCAATATCATTGCTTCCTATATAAACAGAGTTAGAGCCGTTTTTAAAAACCGATAGCTCGGCAACTGCGGCTCTTCCACCTTCTATCTGTATTATCGTATGAGACGAATCAAGCATAATTAGGCTGTCATCTGTGGATGTATCAAATACCGGCAGGTCGAGTGTCTTTGTACTCTCTTCAGGAAAAAACACAAGTTTACCCGTAGCATATTCAACCCCTTTAAACACAAGAGACAAAACATATGATCTTTCCCAGCTTAAATCTTTAAATATGTACTTTCCTGAAGAATCAGTTTTGGCCGTAAACTCATCACGGGGTATATCACCAAGAAATGACGTTAGTTTTACTTCAATCTCTGATATATTATCTTTTAGAGTTTCATTACTTACTACTCCTTTAATAATTCCTTTTTGCAACCTGTCTGCAGGAATCTTGAAATCTTTTAGATAGCCATAAATCAGCTCTGCCTCCTCAGGAATCACATTCATTGGAGGCATAGGAGGAAACCCTTCATTTATGGGCATCTTATTTTTTTGTTTATAAATATCCTGAGAATTTACCATCCAGTTAATAATTTCATCTTTGGAATATTTCTTATGTACTCCAAGCAAATCCGGCCCTACAAACGTACCCCTGCCTATAGTGTGACAGTTAGCGCACCTGTTAGTCATAAATAAATCATTTCCTGATAGCTGCGGCGTATTTGTTTGAGAATAGCAAAGAGACGTAAACGCTAATGTTAATACTATAAAACATGCAAATTTAAGCTTCATATTAATTAGTCCTTTTGTTCCGGCGTTTTTTAATTTCTTCTTCAATCTTGTCTTCTCGTGTATGAACATGAGTTCTAAATCTCTTTATTTCCTCTTCCAAACTGTCTTGTGAGCTAGCTTTTTCTATATTGGATAACTCTTCAATTCTAGATACTACTTTTGAAGCTTCATAAATGTATTTATGTCTTAATTCTTTAAAGTCTTCTTCTGAGAGTTTTCCAAGCCCATAATCAAACTCTATTTCCTTAATAGCGCTGTATAGTTCAAGCTTATCTTCCTCCAAAATCTCCAGATCGCTCTTTTTTTGATCAATATAATTTTCCTTATCCTCTTCAAACAGATTTCCCCGGGCTGCCATTGCAAAGAACGGATAGCAGATATATAAAGTGATACCAACCACAATAATAGCTATAAACATGTATTCCATTGTGAACTATATTATAAGGAAAATTAAGAGTCGGCTATTATACCTTTACAGAGCCGTCTTTGCTACTAAGACCATATTTTGCAAACGATTGCTGGGGTTTTAGCTGCGGGGTAGGCCACATAGTGATTATCGCTCCGAATAAAAGCACTATACTGCCTGCCCATATCCAGCTTACCATAGGGTTTAAAAATGCCCTGAAAGTAGCAGTGCCTGTTTCATCAAAGTTTGCCAGTATAATATAAAGATCGTCCTTGAATGTAGACCTAAGAGCAACCTCTGTCTCCTGGTTTATTTCTCTGTTACCCTCGTATTTATAAACATTCTTTTCCGGACGCAAATCCCCAACCTTATCACTTCTGTAATATATGGCCAGATCAGCCCTCGTACCGTGCTTGGCATCGGTAGTATATTGATGTATTTTCTCATAGCCTATTACATAATTACCTATGCCAAACGATTCTCCCGGTTTTAGCGTGGCCTCTTTCGTATCTACGAATACAGAAGAAGATGTAATCCCTATCACAATAAGCGCCACCCCTATATGCACTACATATCCCCCGTATCTTCTTTTATTCCTAGATACGAGTTTTAAAAACGCGGTCAGGTAATTTTCACCCCTCGATGCACGGACATTTGTGCCTTTTATGAATTCAGCAAACACGGTAGCCAAAACAAATACGCAAAGGCTGTATGAGATCACTGCAGTTATCTCCCTTATTCCCAAAGCAAGCAGTATCACAGCTGTCAACAGCGCAAGAATTACGGGATACATAAAATTATTAATCAAATTTTTTTTAGATGCTTTTCTCCATGATATGAGAGGGCCCACACCCATAAGAAAAATCAGCACAAGCCCGATGGGCACGTTCACCTTGTTAAAATAAGGCGGCCCAACCAGAACCTTCTGCCCTTTAACGGCTTCAGTAAGAATAGGGAATATCGTTCCCAGAAACACCGTGAATGCCGCACCCAGAAAAAGAAGGTTATTAAAAATAAATGCGCTCTCTCTTGATATTATAGATTCAAACCTGGCCTCGGTTTTAAGATCATTTAGTCTGTAGACAACTATAGCGAATGAAAACAGCAGTATAATAGCAATAAATACTAGAAAATACGGCCCGATATCAGACTGTGCAAATGAATGTACCGATGAGATGATCCCGCTTCTTGTAATAAATGTACCAAAGATGGATAAGAAAAAGGTTATTATTACTAAAATCATATTCCAGCGTTTGAGCATCCCCTTTTTTTCCTGAATCATAATTGAATGAAGAAAAGCGGTGCAGGTAAGCCAAGGCATAAATGCAGCATTTTCAACGGGATCCCAAGCCCAGTATCCACCCCATCCAAGCTCAAGATAAGCCCAGCGCGCTCCGAGAATAAGTCCTATGGTTAAAAAAGTCCACGAAAACAGTGTCCACTTTCTCGATAGCTTTATCCAGTCATCATTCAGTCTTCCCGAAAGAAGCGCCCCCATTGCAAACGCAAACGGTATCGTAACTCCCACATATCCTATATATAGAGTTACAGGATGAATTGCCATATAGGCATTTTGCAGAATCGGGTTAAGCCCCCTGCCCTGCTCTGCTGTAAACCCGAGTTTTTCAAAAGGGCTTTCTACAAATGCATTTATCAGTAAAAAGAATACCAGCACCGAAAACAAGGTTGCATTAACATAGGGGGTAAGAAGCTTTCTTTTCCTGCTGTTTTGGTACACCACAATCGCAATATATAGGGAAAGCACAAAAGACCATAGAAGAAGTGACCCCGCCTGTCCTGCCCAAAGGGCTGTAAACCTGTAGATCACAGGAAGATCTGTGCTTGTGTTTAGGGCTACGTATTTTAGAGAGAAGTCCAGGTTCATAAGCCCATGAACGAGCGAGAGAGTTGCTATAAGCAACAACACGCAAATTGCTATGGCGCTGTTTTCAGAGCTCTTAATTAATTCTGCGTTTTTTGTCCTTGCGCCAAGAATAGAAGCTGCTGCCGCATATACGGATATTGCAAAAGCCAGAAGAATCGATATAGAGCCGGTTTCAGACATTTAGGAGGTTTTCTTACTCTTTTGCAGTGAGTCAGTTGATTCGTATTTTGTAGGGCATTTTGCAAGGAGCAGGTCGGCATCAAAAGAGTTATCGGGGTTATAAGAGCCTTCGACTACTGCTTCCACCCCGTCTGCGAAAATATCAGGCACTATCCCGGAATATTTAACATTAATCAACTCACTCCCGTCAGTTATTGCGAACTTAAGCTTACCGTTAATCTCATTTATGATCGAGCCTTCTACTACGGTACCTGAAACCCTGACTTTTTGTTTATAGGTAGCGGGTACTCCTTTTTTAAGCTCATCTATTTTGAGGTAGTAAACCCCTGATTCAGATACGCCTGTGAAGATAAGGTAACCTACCGATACGACTATTGCACCTATTGCGATTATAAATTTTGATCTGCCTTTAAACATAGTATTTATTTTCAGTTGTCTATTTTACTTTTAAGTATATCTAATTCTTTAGACAGTTTTTTTGTTTTTTTTATATATATAATTATATAGCCAATAATAAAGCCCCAGACTACAGTTTGTGACCAAAATAGATGTTCCATAATTTAATCAAAATGCCTTAAGACTTAAGAAGTCTCAAGCTGTCCTTAATTTTTTCATACATCATACGCTGTTTTAGCATGATTATAAACAGAAATGTGCATGCAACAAATGTTATAAGCATTGTGTAAAGCATTGAATCTTCGATCCCACCGCCCCCGGGGCCGAATACTACGGGTGATATACCCCTCTTTATCCTTGCCGAAATATATACTATCGGAAGGTCAATAAAAGCTATTATGCTGAAAACCGCCGCAAACTTGGCCTTTTTGATATTATCCCCGGCAACTGATCTCAAAACAAGATAGACAATATACAAAATCCAAAGAATAAATGTGGTTGTAAGCTGCGGGTCCCATGTCCACCAGGCGCCCCAAACGGGCTTTGCCCATATAGCTCCGGTTATAATAGTAAGCGTGATGAATAAAACACCTATCTCAGCAGAAGACAGTGCAAGAATATCCCATTTTCTCTTCCCATTTTTAAGGAACATAATGCTTGCGATAAAAACTATTGTAAAAGCAACAGTAGCTACCCACACCGTACCCATATGAAAATAGAAAATTCTTTGTATATCGCCCATTATCACTTCGGTGGGCGCATATATAAAAGTAGCATATAGTGATGCTATGATTGATATAAATGTCAGGACAATAAGTATTATCATGTTAAACCAGATTAACTTTCCTCAATTACATATTCATAAAGCAGGACTCCTGCTGAGAGGAAGATTATATCGAATGCAATGAGCACTTGCAAAGATGAGCTTACTTCTGACAGTGATCCGCCGGCAAGCAGGGTAGAAGTAACTCTCACAGCATTCAGTAGTATTGGAATAATAATTGGAAAATAAAGTATCGGCAAAAGCACTTCCCTTAGCCTTGTATTTAGGGATATAGCTGAAAACAGCGTGCCTACCGTACTAAATCCTATTGTACCTAAAATTATCACAAGCGTTATTTCAATAAATTTCATGCCGAATTCATAGTTGAACAGGATAATGAATATTGGGACAGTAATAAATTCAACAATAAGCAGAAAGATAAGGTTACTAAAAAATTTGCCAAGATAAATAAGGCTTCTATCCACCGGTGCGAGAAGAATTCCTTTTATAGCCTCAGATTCCTTCTCCAGTGAATAAGACCTGCTAAGGCCAATCGAACCGGAGAACAAAAATGTAATCCAGAGCGCTGCGGGTGATATTAGATTTTTTATGTTTGAAGTAAGATCAAGCACCAGGTTAAAAACAAAAATAATAATAAGCGAAAAGGTAAACATAGAGACAAACATATCTCTTGAGCGAAACTCAGATAATAAATCCTTTTTTATGATCGATATTACAGTTTTCATTTAATCTGCGGTTACAAGCTCTAAATATCTATTTTTAAACCCTTCCCTATCCACTTCATTAGTTTCCAGCGCTATTTCCCCATTATTAAGCACCAAAATCCTGTCTGCCAAATCGGCGCAGTCATCAAAGCTGTGCGTGGACATTATAATGGTCTTACCCTTGAGCTTCAGTTTGTTTAATATATCCGTGATAATTGAACTGCCTATAAGATCAAGACCACTGAAAGGCTCATCGAGAAATAATATATCAGGCTCATGAATAAGCGCCCTGCCAAGCGCTACCCTCTGCTTCATGCCCCGCGAATAGTTTGTGACCAGTTCATCTGCCCTGCTTTCTAACTGAAGAGTTTTCAGCAGGTCATTAGCTCTAATTTCCGGATTATTAACTCCGTAAAGCTCTGCAAAGAAAACAAGATTTTCCTGAGCGCTCAGGTTTTCATACAGGAAAGGCTCATGAGAAACGAAGCCTATGTTTTTTCTTATATCATTACTCTTATCATAGATATCCGTATTATAGATTAAGATTTTCCCATCTGTTGGAGCCAGCAGAGTAGATAGAGTTTTAAGCACAGTAGATTTCCCCGCGCCGTTTGGGCCAAAGATGAGCACAAATTCACCTTTTGATATTTTAAAGTCTAGCCCCTTCAGAGCAGCCGTGCCGCCGTATGTCTTATTTAAATTAGTTACTGAAATCATATAAATTATCCGTGCAATGATATTGATATACTCAAAACAATGATTAAATAAAGATCAAGAGCTATCAATTAAAACACATTAACATAATTATTCTAATATTTTATAGGGAGGGGTAGATATATGCTGAACTTAATAGAGTTGAATGCCGATCATGTTATTGGATGCGTTGTAGATGGCAAGATAGGTTCAGATGACATAGAAGCCATCTGGAATGAAATAGACAGGAAATTCAAGAGTCATGAAAAGCTTTCCGTATATGTCGAAGTAAAAGATTATGGCGGCATATCGCTTGACGCTTTTTTTGAAGACTTAAAACACGGGTTTAAACACTTCAGTGACTTTGATAAAAAAGCCGTTGTCACAGATAAAAAATGGATGATGAAAATGGCCCCTGTAGTAGACAAAATATTTCCAAACATAGAGGTTAAATGTTTTTCTTTTGAAGATAAGGATAAAGCGATTGAGTGGGTAAAGAGCTGAGTAGTAAATTTTGAAGATTCATGAAAGCAAAAAACATATACTCAAACCTTCCCGATAATCTGCCAGAAGAAATATTCGAGACCCTTGTAAGTAGTGACAATATAAAGATAGAAAGGATTATTTCACCCAGGAACCATAAAACACCAGGCGGGCGGTGGTTCAGTCAGGACACAGATGAATTTGTGATTTTACTGCAGGGCTCTGCCGAACTATTTTTCAAAGAAAATAATAAAATAATTAAATTAAAACCGGGTGACTATATTAATATACCCCGACATAAAGAACACAGAGTGGAATCGACCGATAAACAAACCGAAACTATATGGCTTGCGGCTCACTATAAATAGCTACTGAAATAGTCACTGTGTTTCCACTTTGAACTTATTCTTCCACTCTTCTCTTTTTTCAGCGTATTTTTCACTCCATGTAATCGCAAGTCCGACTTTTTGAGCTACATATAGCGCCAATCTGTGCTGATCGCTGTCAAATGATATTTCATCATTACTCCAGAGCCATATAACCCCTCTTGCTTCTTTTGAGCCGCCACTAAGAGCAATTGGCACTCCATAAACGCCCTTTTTATCAAGCGCCTTACCAGCAGGACCTATTGTTTCATCAGTCTGAGAATTTTTTATATTCAAAATGTCGTTTTCCACTATTAACTTCCATGTAATACCCCTTGGTCTGTCGATCCTGGCCGCTCTGGCCAGGTATGAATCGGGTACGTTTTTATGGCTTACTATTACTGCCTGATCCGAAGAAGGATCTACAATATAAACCATCACCATGTTTATGTTTTCTAATTGTAAAAGTATATCGGCAGACGTTGCGTATATATCCTCAATATCATTTTTCATATTGAGTTCAGTATCCACCCTTTTAATTAATTCGCTATCTTCTAAAGCCATTTCTCCCTACTCCTTTTAATAAATTTAATACAATATCCCCTGTAAATCCAATGCAACTATTGATAATAGATTACTAAATTAGCCAAATAGACTAATATCATATTTGAATTATTTTTTAAAGACCTTTTTTACACTCCTCCAAATAAGTAGATTAACATTAAATTAATTGAGAAATATACCTATGATATAAAAGCTGAAATGCTTTTTAACATTTCAAAAGATTTTCCAAAGCAATTTGAAAATGATTTTTCAAGTAATTATACACCCAAAGCCGCAAGATTGTATAAAATTAGGCTATTTTAAGTCCATATATCCTTAAAAGTCATTTACAACCATAATTTAATAAGACAAAATCAAGATGATGGGATTGTTTTTACCAATTTCAACTCTTTTCTTAGTAACATTTACCCTTTGTTCGTTTGCTTCAGAGACCGACAAGCAAAACCTTAAAATTATAAAGCTTACTAATAAAACTCAAGTATCCATCACTTATGGGCAATTAACCAGTGAAATTAAAAACAAACAACTAATTTATATTGGAGAAAAACATGACAATCCTAGACATCATGAAATTCAACTAAAGATTCTGAGGGATTTATATAAACAAAATCACAAATTGGCCATTGGAATGGAAATGTTTCAGACAAGATTTCAGGGTATTGTTAATAGTTATATATTCGGAGACCTCAGTGAAAGTGATTTTATTGATCAAACAGAATATAAAAAGAGATGGGGCTACGATTATGATCTGTATAGGCCGATTATTGACTTTGCAAAACTGAATAAAATTCCATTAATAACACTAAACATAGAATCAGAAGTTACAAAAAAAATCTCAAAACACGGAATCTCTAATTTGAAGGCAGTATGGTTAAATAAACTTCCGCTACAGATTGATTTTAGCAATAATAGTTACAGAAATGATCTATATGAAATATTTAAAGAACATCCCAAGAGTAGCCAAAGAGGATTTGAAAGATTTTACTCAATTCAGCTTGTGTGGGACGAATTTATGGCAGAACAGATTTCTAACTATAAGAAATCCAACCCTGACTACCGCGTTATAGTACTTGCCGGCAATGGTCACCTTGCATATTCTCATGGAATTCCGTCCAGGGTATACAAAAGAATAAATGAACCATATTCGGTAATCCTTAACGATGCTGAAAACAAAGATGGAATTGCTGATTATATAATTAATTCGTTAAACGAATAAATAAGTTTTGTATTTAAACCGTACTAAACAGATGGAACCGCAAGCACAGGGCATCCAGAAAGCCTTAAGACCTGCTCGGTTGTACTGCCTCTCAGCATATCCAGGAAACCTTCATGACCGTGAGTAGCCATTACAATAAGATCAGCCTGGAATTCCTTTGATATTCTATTTATCTCTTCATGGACTTTTCCGGATGAAACTTCAACCGAGAGGTTTATCTGTTCATCGAAATTTCTATCAAAACCTTTAATAGCGCTCTCTTCACCAATGTGTAAAAGCTTTATTTCTACAGGATCACTCGTTAGCGCTTTTACAAAATTAACGGCAAAATTTATTGCAGGTCTTGGATTGGGGCTCTTATCAATAGGAATGAGTACTTTTTTGAGACTAATGTTTCCGTTGTTTAAAGATATAAAACCCCTTGATTCATCCGGAATAAAAAGAGTGATTTTGTTAGAGTGTCTTGATACAGGCTCTGAAACAGAGGGCTTAGTCCACCGCTCCAGCCCCATTTCTTTGTGAGAAGCAAGAACAATTAAATCTATAGGATGGTTGCTCATATAATCAATTATGGCTGATACAGGGTTTCCCGCAGTTATTTCAACCTTTTTAATCATTACCCCGAGTCTGGAAAAGACCTCATCTTTTGGTGTACCCGCTGCAAGAATGCCCCAATTTTCAAGTGTTCCCATTACAGACGGAAAAAGCTCCCAGTCCGATTCCTTAAATTGCTCACTTTCTACATGCAGTAAAGTCAGGCTTGATTTTGACCTAAGAGCAATAGCAAGTGAATAAGCAAAGGCAACTTTACTTGTCTCACTGAAATCTGAAGGATGAAGTATTGAGCTTACAACGGGAATTGAATTGTTAGGCATATATAATATTTGAACAAATTTATTTTTAAATCAAGAAAATTATTCTATTTCTCAGGTTTATCAAAATCTTCTTTTCTAAAACCGTTGTTAAATTTAATATCTGTCATTATCTCTTCGGTCCAGTCGTCCCCTAAAATATCTCCATTCCAGTTAGACTTCGTAAGCTTTCTGTTTGCCGGAAGTAACACACCATTAAGCTCTTCATATTTCACTCTCATGATATAAGGCTCAGTAACATTAAAATCCATTACAGTGAACAAAAACTGGTCAACTAACTTGGTATGAGGATTAATATAGAGAAGATATGTATCTGACACATCCCCAACACCGGGGTCAAAAGATACTTTAACTAAATCGTAATTTATGTCTCCTACGGTTTTTTGCCTCTCGTATGAGTAAGTAAGACCCGGATCAAGCAGCTTCTGCATCATGGCAAACCAGTAGAAGTTGGTCTTTCTTAGAAAATCTGACTGCTTGTTTGCCTGAGGATCATCTATTAATTGTCCGTCAATGGTTACCCATGACTCCTTTCCATTATAGCCTTGTATCACTTCGACTTCTTTATCAGGAAATACATGGTTTCGGTACTTTAAGTATTTAGCCCATGAGAGTTCACCGTCAAAGATATATCTTTCTATCGATACATCTTCTGCTCCGGATGCCCCCTGTCTTTGAGTATATGTATACTGAACATCAATTAGGGATTTCAGCTTTTCATAGTCGCCTGTTTTTTCAATCATCTTTTTAACCAGTTCTTTGGGGTCCTTCAGTCCCTTCTGAGATTCACCTGCTACCAGGATATTTAAAGTTAAAACCGCCGACAGAATAAAATATGATATGATTTTCACGTATAAATCCTCCAATGATGCGAGTCTATTTAAAAATGAAATTATAACCAAACGTAAATTGGAATCTAAAAATATTTCAAAGTTTAATTAAATAAGGGACGGTATTTTATTTTGCCATCAGCTTTTTATATCCGCCGAGGCTATCAACCCATTTAGATAGATCGGATAAACCTTGCTCTAATCCAACTTTTGGGCTGTAGCTTAAATCTTTTTTGGCCTTTTCTATAGAATAAGTCCTGCTCCCTGCAATTGCTGCAACGGCAAACCTTGTTATGACAGGCGGCTTTTTCATGCCCGCTATCCTGTGTGAGAGTTCTAGCAGGCTTGCAATGCTGTAGCCCAGCTTATATGGGATAAATAGTTTCGGCGACCAGTCTATTCCGGATGCATTTAGAAGCATAGTAATGAACTCAATATGATTAATGCTGTTTCCATCGTTTATGAAATATATCTTGCCTGAGGATTTGTCTGTTATAGAAGCCAGTACGGTGCCATCAACAAGGTTATCTATATGACATGGCGATACTAAACCCTTGCCATCCCCTGCAGGGATTAAAAACCCTTTTTCAGCGGCCTTTATAATTCTTGGGAGTATTACTGTATCCCCGGCGCCCCAAACCCCCGATGGTCTTATTACTGTAGTTTGCAGCCCGTCTTTACCGTTATATGATATAACCAGTTTTTCGGCCAAAGACTTTGATTCATTATAAAAATCGTTATAAGAATCGGGGTATGGATAGCTCTCGTCTATATTAAGTATTCTGTGAACATCCCAAAAATCGGATCTCCAAAGTACGCTCGATGTGCTTAGATATATAAATTTCTTAACACCTTGCCTAACAGACTGATCAAGCAAATGCCTTGTGGCTTCATAGTTATATTTGAAGAAATCGTCTTTCCTTCCGAAATCGGACACAAAAGCTGCGAGGTGAAATATGGTATCCGATCCTTTAACTAAACTTTCAAATGAGCTAAAGTCTCCAAGGTCACCATAAATTTTTTCGGCTCCCAGATTCTTGAGGTTATCAAGGCTGCTTGTTTTACGAACCAGACACTTAATATTGTGATTCTCTTCTGATAATTTCTTTAAAAGCTTTCCGCCTATAAAACCCGTAGCGCCTGTTATGGAAATATTCATAATTTACGGTCTAAAATAGCATATTTTATAACATTTACTAATTATAATAGTAAATACTTTAACTCATGCGCAGATTATTTGTTATTTTGCATTAATATAAATCAATAGTATATACAATAGGTTACAATGAATAACTAAAGTTATACATTATGTATTAAAGGGTATACGTCGATGACCTCGAAAACCAGCAGTGTATTAAAGTAATACTTTAAGTTTAAGATTTTAAGGACTAAAAAAGGGTGTATAATTGATTAAACCGCTAATTTACGAACTGTAATTGTATTAATTATTAGGCACTGTTTTGATTTAGATAATGAAGATGACAACAAAGAAAGAGGGGTTAAAGAATTAAGCTGTGAGGACAAGTGACATAAGGATGAAGGCTTTTAGAAATTTATTATTTCTAGAATCACTCATCCTCACAACTTAGAATGAAGGAGAGAATGGCTTTATATTCAATTGTCAAATGCTTATTAATAAATCCGGAGGAAAGGAACTACAGAAAGGTATAAAATCAAATTTCGGTAGCCAAGCAACCATGGATAACCAGGTTTAATCATTTATAACTTTTTCACCCGGTCACCTGTAGGCCTTAAACTTTGCGTCCCAACCTTTCGGATGGTTTGCCCTTTCGTCTCTTTATTTATATTGTATTACTTTTTTTTAACTTGTCAACTTAAATTTTCATACAAAGGTATTATTTATAACTATTAGCTAATTTTTAAATAATTTATCCACTGAATACTTGCCGCTACCTGTGATTGTCAGGGTCACGAATATAAAGAAATAAAGCATGGCTTTTTCGTAATCCGAGAACGGATCGCCCTTCATTACAAGGTGAAATACAATTCCTGCTACAAACATGTTTATGGCTGCAATAGCAGCGGAAATTCTTGTTAGAAGCCCAAGAACTATCATAAGTGGAAATATAGTTTCAGCAGCTATGGCAAGATAGGCGCTTACCTTAGGCAAAGGGAATCCCATATCGGTTATGAGACCTACAAAACCGTCTGGTTTCTGAATCTTTCCAATGCCATGGGCAATAATCATCGTAAGCCCCGCCGTCACTCTTAAAAACAAAAGCCCAATATCGTGTATTCCAAATAATCTTCCTATCATTTGTATTTCACCGAACATCCGTATGGTTTAGTTTCACTTGTTGTTACTGCTTGTCCATTTAAAACTTCTCCAAGGCCGAGATCGACATAGTTAACTCTTTTATCTGATTTACCCCACTTATCATCATCTATAGCACCGGCATAGATAATCACACCATCTTTAATTATAAACATATGAGGAGTAGTCTTGGCGCCAAAACTCCTGCCAACATTACCGCTGCTATCGTTTAGTATTGAGTACTCAAGCAGATATTTACTTTTCCAGTCAGAATTATTGTTATTGTCCATATAATGAGTGCTGTTTACTGCAATCCAGACAATCTTTTCACCATATTTCTCTGATAACTTTTTCATCGTACCCTCTGAATAGTGCCTTTTAACATAAGGACAGTCGGGGTTAATCCATTCGAGCACAACCACATTCTCTTTATAATCCGATAAGTTAACAACCGCACCGCTTTCGTCCGGCAGAGAAAAGGTCGGCGCCTTGTCGCCTATTGACAATGCCTGTGCATCCAATCCTCCAAAATAAAGCAATCCGCAAAATATAGATAAAACTAATAAACGCATAATTTAATTACCTCCCTTTAAATATCTAAATTTAAAGTAGTTTCAATGCCGACCCTATTTCCATCACCGTCCTTATAAGAAACTACTATATCAAGATCATCCAAATCTTTTCTATCCTTATTAAATATAACAGGTGAAAAGCTATATGATGAGATATTTTTACCATTTGCAAGTTTTATATCCTTCATATAAACGGACTTATCCACATCAGGGAATATCTCGATGTCATAAACTTCATATTTCCAGTTTAATGTGATATCCACATATTTAACTTTTTCATTATCACCAAATTCTTTTTTCACTGAGTATTTAAACGGAAGCATGTCATCCGCAACCTTCTTTGGATTTTGCAAAACCCACCGGTCAAATAATGATCTGTCGGCAGCATATCTCTTGTCTTTAATTGGAAATTCCATATCAAGATTCTCGCTGCCCGGAATACAAACCTCTCTGCATACTACCCACGTAGCCTCAGAAGATATTTTAAAACTGCGCTTATCATAATCATCTGGAACTTTTATATCCGAAATAAGCAACAACTCATCCTCATAACCGTAATCCAGTATATTGCCTTCCCTTAAAAAAGTTTTGGGAAGCGGATAATATGTCTCTTTAAGTTCAAATCCTTTTGGCACCGTATAATTTACTCTTGTCGGAAGGCCCGAATCACCTGGATTTTTCCAGTATATATGCCAGTCAGGGTCAAGCCTGAATTGAACCCCTACCTGTATAACTTCCCCCGCCTCAGGCTTTGTGTTTGTGGTATAAATTGCAGTCTTTACAGGGTTTGGAATATCCTCAGAGACAGCATAATTGCTCAGGGTTATATTTAAAAGCGCTAGCGCAGTCAGAATAAGCTTTAGTCCGGACATATGAAAATTAGATGCAATATTTTTGCAAAAGACTCCCTTAATATTACTAAATAAATATCAGATATCCCATCCTAAGAAATGTGATGTGAGAATGATAAATACAATACTCAAAATACCTATGGCAACTCCAATGTATATCTTTTTATCAAAAGACTTAACCTGCCTGTACATTTCATAAAAATCATTGTCATCAATCAGCTTCTTTGTGTTTATTATAACAAGACTTACTTCACTCTTTAGAAGCTTTCTCTGAAACCATGGAAGAGTCTTGTATATATCAGGATAATTATCCTTTACCCATAACTCAAGTTTCTCTGCCCTGTTGTCCTTTTTAATCTGCTGAATATACGCGTAGATTACACTGATTGCCATTACTATAATAGAAACCTTAATCGCCGGATGTGCCATAAATATTTCTTTGTTTATTATTTTTAATCTATATAATTATAAATGATTTTTACTCTAATATTTAGTTTAGGAGAACTAAAATGAAATTTTTACACACGATGATAAGGGTCGGTGACCTTGATAAATCAATAAAATTTTACACCGAGGTACTAGGGTTAAAGTTTCATAGAAAAAAAGATTATACTGACGGCAAGTTCACTCTGGCTTTCCTGGGTTACGGCGGAGATACTGAACCCTTTTTAGAACTTACTCATAACTGGGATACGGAAAGCTATGACCTCGGAAACGGTTACGGACATATGGCATTTGGCGTAGAAGACATCTACGCTACATGCGAAAAAATAGAAGAACTCGGCGGCAAGGTTACAAGACCCCCCGGCCCCATGAAACACGGCACTACTGTGATAGCTTTCATAGAAGACCCGGATTCTTATAAGGTGGAGTTGATTGAGAGGAAATAATCTTCGACTGCTGATCAATATATGTTCTATGAATATTAATCAGCTGGAACAAACACCTCATTAACAGAGCTATATGAATAACCTGGTTTCGTCCCACCGCCAATTACATAAATTTTTTCTCCGTCTGTGACAGCTCCAAGCCCGTGTCTTGCCGTAGGCATAACCGGGCATACCTCCCATCTATCTTCTTTTGGAATATATCTTTCATTTTCATTAAATGTCTTTTTCTTCGATTCTCCGCCAAAAACATATATACGGTTATTCAAAGTAACTCCCGCTATACCGCTTCTGTATGTAAGAAGAGTAGCCTTTCTCCTCCATATGTTTTCTGCCGGATCGAATACCTCATTAATTGCCACATTAATACCATAATTTCCATTTATCCGGCCGGCAATTGCATATAATTTATTCTCATAAACAGAAACAGCCAGATGATCTCTCGGAGTAAATATTCTTTTAAGAGTTTCCCATTTATTTGTTTTGGTATCATATGCTTCATTTGCAAGTGTATTCTTCTTATTCTCCCCCACTCCACCGACAGCATAAATCTTATTATCAATCACTCCTAGACCAAGTGCTCCCCTCTTGGTAGGCATACTTGCCCTTGATATCCATTTATCATTTTCAATTTGATATTCATAAACTTTATTTACCGGTACTCGTCCGTTTGAATACCCGCCAATAACATACAGCTTTCCTCCCGCAGCAGCTGAGCCTGCATGATGAATCGGTACGGGAAAAGGAGAAAGCTGCTTCCAGCTATCGTCTTTAATATCATATACCTCAACTGCGTTGCTTTCTCCCGATTTATCAAATCCTCCAATTACATATATTTTTCCATCTAATAATGATGCCGTGACCTCCGTCCTTGCTGTAGGCATTGGGCTTTTGGAAATCCAATTACCTGTACATTCAGCGCTTGCGAGGTTAACAGCTATTAAAAGCGTACTGAATACAGAAAATACACTTAATTTGTAAATTAATTTATCAATCATGCTTTTTTTCATTTTTCTTTCTCTTTGTTCTCACTCTATCCAGGTATTTTTTAATATTCGCTTCTCTCCCAAGCTCTGTGGGTTCGTAGAAGATTTTGTTTTTTAGTTCATCCGGCAGGTAATGCTGATCTGAGATATGTTCATCGAAGTCATGAGAGTATTTATAGTCCTTGCCGTAATCAAGGTCTTTCATTAGATTTGTGGGGGCATTTCTTAAGTGAAGCGGAACTGAAAGATTTGGTCTGTTTTTAACCTCTTTACTTGCCTTGGAAATTGCGATAGTGGATGAGTTGCTCTTGGGACAACTTGCAAGGTAGGTTGATGTCTGCGAGAGTACAAGGCTTGCCTCGGGCATTCCTATATAGTCCACAGCGCTAAAGCAGGAGGTTGCCAGGGTTAGCGCATAAGGCTCTGCATTCCCAATATCCTCTGATGCTAAAATGATGAGTCTTCTTGCAATAAACTTCGGGTCTTCTCCCGCTTCCAGCATCCGGGCAAGATAATAGACGGCTGCATCGGGGTCACTACCTCTTATGCTTTTTATATAAGCCGAGATAGTATTGTAATGCTCCTCACCTTTTTTATCGTAGAGCAGGTGCTCTCTCTGATAAGCCTTCTTTACTATGTCTATATCTATCTTTGTTTTATCTTCCGCTTTTGCCAGATTGCAGGAAAGCTCAAAGGCGTTTAGAAGCGTGCGGGCATCTCCGCCGCTAAACCTGATCAATTCTTTTTTAGCCTCGTTAGAAAGCGATACCTGCGTAATCACTTTGTCAGTGGTTATAGCGGTTGCAACTATGGTCTCGAGATCACTTTCTGAAAGCTGCTTTAGCACATAGACCTGACTTCTCGAAAGAAGAGGAGAGATTACTTCAAAAGAAGGATTCTCAGTGGTAGCGCCAATAAGCACTATTGTCCCCTCTTCTACGCTTTTTAGTAGCGCTGCCTGCTGTGCCTTATTAAACCTGTGTATCTCGTCGATAAACAAAACCGTTTTTTTTCCAAACCTGAATGACTCCTCGGCCTCTTTTATGATCTCACGAAGCTCCTTTACTCCAGAAGAAATAGCGTTTATCTGTACAAACCCTGCACTTATTTCATCAGCAAGCAGCCTTGATATAGTAGTCTTTCCCGTGCCCGGAGGTCCCCAGAATATCATTGGTGAGAGGTTTCCGCTCCTAATCATCTCGCTTATCACTCCGTTTTTGCCAAGCAGATGATCCTGGCCGACTACTTCTGAGAGTTTTTTGGGCCTTACCCTCTCCGCAAGGGGTATAGCTATTTTGGGAGGCCTGAAAAGTGGGACTTTATTTTGTTTCTTTTTATAGCTAGAGGACATTTGTAATAAGACTAGTTTGTAAGTTACAATAAATCAAATGGTAAATTTAAGTCTCAAGCACATATACAGCCTGTTTGAAAAAACACATATAATTGTTTACTGATGAATTGGACAGTTTCAGACCAAGCTTACCGAACTGCTCTTTCCACTCTTTATCAGATTTATTTGTATGAGGATGGCCAATTATTTCAAAGTTAACCAGACTGTCTGCTATATAGGTTAGATATTGCTGGAGAGTACCGTTATAAACATCTTCAATTATTATTATCTTCTCTGAAACCCTTATTGCTTCTTTTAATAAAGCCTCGGGATCATATACATGATGAAGAACCGTGAGGAGCAAAGAAGTATCAAACTCTTTATCTTTAAACGGAATATTACTTCCATCATAGATCGCCGGTTTAACTTTATCTGTATAGGTTAAATCTTTTACATCAAGAGCAGTTACATTAAATCCCATGTCGTTTAACAGCAGGCAAACACTGCCCGGGCCGCATCCTATATCCAGAATCTTTTTGTCAGCACCCAGATAGTTCTCTATGTGTTTAATCTTGGATTGCGCATCCTCAAGCCAGAGCTTGAAATATAAATCCTTTAAGACAGGGATGGATTTTATATGTTCTAATCCCACAGGGTTTTATTTAATGTTAATCTGTGAGATTTTTATCCATATCACAATTGGAAAATCGGCATGGCTTCCGTCTGATTTTCTCATAAACACTTTTCTGGATAGCGGAAAGGAGATACCTTCTCTCTTCACATAGTCGTAGCAGTAATGAGCTGCATGCGCCCAGCTTCCGATTACATCGGCAGTGTAGTCCAGTCTTCTCAGCAGACCAAAGCTGTCAGAATACAGAGTCTGCTGCTTAGAGTGAGTGTGAATATTGTCGGGGTATACCACCTTTAATGCATCCAGGATTTCTCCTTCATCCTCTATGCTGTCACCAAGCGATAAATCAAAGTCATAGATCTTGAACATAAATGGAGTACACATATAGTTCCAGCTGGCGTATCCTGTGAAATATATTGTATCCAGATAATCCCAGTATAGCTTCTTGCTAATTCTGTTAAATTGAGCTCTGGGATTTTCTCTCTCATCTTCTATCTCTCCCGCGCCATTTTCAATATAAACAGAGCCGTTATCAAACACTCCCTTGCTTCCAAGCTCGGGAAAATCATTAAATACAGTCTGGATTTTTTTGGGATAGACTGTGAAGTTTATCTTACTTAGAGAGGAGTATTTAAGCTTGGATAAAGGAAGCAACCCACCCGTTCTGGCAGTTACGTTGATCTCTTCTATCCTGCTCCATACTTCCATACCCCCGTGGGCTTCTATTACCCTGTCTAATAATTCGTTTACATTACTCATAGCTCTTAATTAAAATATACCAGTGATATTGTTCAATTCGAGTTTAAAGACAAAATAAGCCAAATAGCTGTTAAACTTCGAGCGCTTTTGAGATCAGTGATTTAGCTTCCTGCGGGCATCTTTATTTTCAAAGCAAGCTCTCTGCCTTCTGAAGACATCTTGTTCCACGTCTTTTTTATTATTCTGTTTAGCTTATCACCGTCATCAAGATGATCTTTGGAGAAATCAGTAAAGTAATTTTCTAAAAATACGAGGCAGACGACGTCTTCGAGCATCTGAGACTCAGGGTCGGTCTTGAATAGTTCTTTTCTTATTAGCGACTTAACCCTTCGTATTGAGCCATTATCAAATCCAGCCTCTGTCATTAACTCCCCTGCACGGTCTGCATGAAAGTCCATGAGCTCCCCTCTCCACCTCTTATAACCGTCTCTATCCATCGGGTATTTACTCCTGGGTATTTTCCACCTTTCAATATGCTGAGCTCGGGCAGCGATTTGAAGCTCTACAGAAGCGCCGGGATTAAGTCTGTCGAGCCATTTAGTCATCCTGTTGGAATATATAAGCTCCTTTGGGTAGCTCTTTCCTTCCAGAACTTCTATATTTGGATCTTTAAGGTTTGCAGCATCTATAAGTGAAATTGTTTTTTGGAACCTTTCTTTATCGGGCATAGGGAAAGAATAACATAAGTTGCGTTATAACATTAATAAATGATCTTTTACTGCTTGAGAGCTTCTTTATCCCCGATATAAAGCTCATCAACCCACTTATTAAATAATTCATCAGGAACAGGAACCCATATTGACTGCTCACTTTCTACATCTTTATTTATAACCTTAGCCTCTTCATCGGAGATGCTCCTGATTTCATCAATCATGTACTGCATTCCAAGATTTGGAATATCACGGGTCATCATCCTTGCATATCTTCTTTTCATTTCATCATCCTCCGGCTAAAGAGTAATAATTTTCTTCTTCATTCTAAGTCTTTAAAAGGAAATATCATGCCAAAAAACAAATTAATTAATATAGAGATTTCGGCCTTTAAAATTTCATCATCCTCCCCAAAATCTCTATATTTGCAATAATTATAATATATTATGATAAATAATTCAAGTAATTATTTAAGATATTTTCTTACTAATCCGGCAGCTCTCAATATGAATTTACAATAGAATTATGAAATTATCTAAAGGATAATCGATATTTACAGTTGCATTAAATATGACAAAATTGCGTCATACGGCAACTTTACGGCATTCAAAGCACAGAAGATCTTATGACCATCATCTTTTGCTGAGTCATTTCGTGCATCGAATACAGTATGCCGCCCGTGCCAAGGCCTGACTCTTTGTATCCTCCAAACGGCATCCAGTCCACTCTGAAAGCTGTATGGTCGTTTACCATTACTGCTGCTGCGTTTAGTCTCTTAACAGAATCAAGGGCAGTGTCTATGTTTTTAGTGAATATGGCGGCCTGAAATGACAGAGGAAGGCTGTTTGCAAGCGCTATGGCTTCTCCTCTTTCCTTGTATGAATAAACAGCTATGACAGGGCCAAATATCTCCAACTGTGAAAGGTTGCATTTCTGAGGAGGGTCGAGAATCACTGTAGGCTCGTAGCATGTACGCCCAATCTTCTTTCCGCCGCAAATAAGCTTGCCGCCTCTCCTCGTAGCCTCTTTAACCCACTCATGCACCCTGTCCGCCTCTCTTGGCAGAATAAGAGGACCTACCTCTGTTTTTGGATCGAGCGGATCGCCCACCTTCATCTTTTTGGCAAGTCTTCCAAGACCGTTTGCGACCTTCTTTGTGATAGATCTGTGCGCAAATACCCTCTGCACAGATACGCACACCTGCCCCGCATGATACAAGCCGCCTTTTGCAAGGAGAGGCAGAGCATCGCTTAAGTCTGCATCGGGTTCTACTATCACAGGAGCAGCTCCACCGTGCTCAAGCTCACACCTTACTCCGGGAGCTACTTTGGACTTCAAATACCAGCCCACTCTGCCTGACCCTATGAAGGTGAGAAAGTCCACCCTCGGATCGGTCACAAGCTGCTCCGAGACCTTGTTGTCAGCTATAATTACCTGCGCCCACTGCTTGGGAAGCCCTGCTTCATAGAGAATATTCACAAGGTTAATAGCAGAAAGCGGGGTTGTGCTTGCGGGTTTAATTATCACAGGACAACCGACTGCGATTGCCGGAAGCACCTGATGTACGGCAAGGTTAAACGGATGGTTAAAAGCGCATACGGCAATAACAACACCGATCGGTTCCCTGAATGTATACGCCATCCTGTTTAGCGACGCCGCATTCATGTTCATTGGAATCTCGGTTCCCCTCATATTGGCAATCTCTTCTTTTGTCACTCCAAACCCGTTTACAGAACGCGTAATCTCTACCTGCGTATCTATAAATGGCTTTCCGCCCTCTTTACACGCAGTTTCAACAATATCGTCATAACGCTCTTTTAATATTTCCTGCGCCCTTTCTAAAATTTCAATACGCCGGGGAACAGGAAGTCTCCTGACCGGATCATCTGCGAGTTTTCTTGCAGTATTCAGCATCTTGTTTGCCTGCTTCCAGTCTGCAAGCGGTAGTTCTGTAATAAGCTTTTCATCATAAGCAGTTAGTACCTTTAGAGTTTTTGTAGCCATTTCTTATTCCCCTTTATAAATTGTAATTTATATCAGTATATAATCTCACATGTGAGGTTATTAAGCTCATCTATTAATACTTTTTCATTCTCTGAATAATCCACAGGAACTTCAATGATATGAACAGCCTTCGAATTAATACACTCCTTAAGCTTAGTAAGCAGTTGCTCGTTGCTTCCAATCCTGTGCCCATACGCCCCATAGCTCTCGGCGTATTTAACAAAATCGGGGTTACCATAATCAAGACCCCAGTTCTTAAATCCCATCCCTGACTGCTTCCACTTTATCATACCGTAAGCATCATCCCTAAGGATCACCACCACAAGATCAAGCTTAAGCCTAACTGCTGTTTCTATCTCCTGAGAGTTCATCATAAACCCGCCGTCGCCGCAGACCGTAAGCACCTTCCTTTTCGGCTCCACTATCTTTGCACCTATTGCTGTAGGTAGTCCTGCCCCCATAGTTGCAAGCGCATTATCTAGCAGCAGGGTGTTCGGCTGGTATGCATAGTAGTTTCTAGCAAACCATATCTTGTATACTCCGTTATCGAGAGTTACAATCCCACTGCCGGGCATAGCCTTTCTTATATCTGCTACCACTTTCTGCGGAATTATTGGAAACCTGTCGTCACTACTCTTATCGAATATGTGCTCTTCAAGCGACTTCTTAATATTCTGGAATACCCTCGGCCTAGACACTTTTTTACTCTTAATGCCTCTTACAATTCTTTCAACAGATGTCGCTATATCTCCCACTACCTCAAGCTGAGGATAGTAAACATCATCCACCTTTGCACTAAAATTATTAACATGTATTACCTTAACATCTCCGTTCATAAAAAACGGCGGCTTTTCAATGACATCGTGGCCTACGTTAATTATAAGATCGGCCTGGTCGATAGCACAGTGCAGGTAGTCGTGATCCGAAAGGGCCGCCGTACCAAGAAAAAACGGACTCCTTTCGTCCACTACCCCCTTGCCCATCTGCGTATCAAAAAAGTATATACTTGTATTATCTATAAACTTTCTGAGTGCCTTGCAAGTTCTGTTTCTGTTTGCTGCTGCCCCTATGAGCAGAAGCGGTTTTTTGGCTTTGGAAATTAGATCGACGGCCTGGTCTATAACCGCCTTGCTTGCATCTGGCCTTCTTACATGAGATATCTCAAAATATCTTTCATCTCCCTTTTCTGCGGCTACGTCTTCGGGAAGCTCCAGATGCACGGCCCCCGGCCTCTCTTCCTCTGCTATCCTGATGGACTCTCTTACAAAACTTGGAATATTGTTGGCGTCAACAATCTGTTTTGTGTACTTAGTGAGCGGGCGCATCATGTTTACTACATCAATAATCTGAAACTGCCCCTGTTTACTTTTCTTTATGGGCTTCTGCCCGGTGATCATCATCATGGGCATTGCGCCGAGCTGAGCGTATGCGGCGGCTGTCACGAAGTTTGTAGCTCCTGGCCCCAGAGTTGCAAGACACACGCCCACTTTTCCCGTAAGCCTTCCGTGTGTGGCTGCCATAAACCCCGCCCCCTGCTCATGGCGCGTGAGTATAAGTTTAATCTTGGAATTTCTAAGTGAGTTTAAAAAGTCGAGATTCTCTTCACCGGGAACACCGAAGATATATTTAACCCCTTCTTTTTCAAGCGCTTTTACAAACATGTCTGATGCCTTCATACGAATATCCTCACTTTTATAAAACAGGTTTATGAAACTGTAAATATATTCTTAGAGTTAATATTCTACGCTATGGATTCGCTATATATCGTTAAACCGCAATTTTATTGGTTATGAATCTGTCTACAGAGAACTTACCCGAGCCCCCGAATAACACAGCAAGCCCAAGACCTATTGCCAGAAGGTGATATTCATAGCCCTGCCCGTCCTGAGCAGCAAACCAGTTCATAAAGAACCCGTATTTTGCATGAACAGTAACAATCGCTCCTGTCATTATGGTTATTATTCCAATTGCGCAGACCCTGCCCATAAACCCTATAATAAGGCATGCAGCACCCACAGATTCACCTACTATTATTAGGATTGCCACTATTTCAGGAAGACCGCCCTGGACAAAATATTTCACAGTTGCCTCATAACCATTTCCACCAAACATACCCAGCAGTTTTTGCAGGCCATGGGGCAGCATTACGGCACCTAGGAAAACCCTGGCAAAGAAAGTGGGAAAATCACCTTCTGTATGGAATAAAAACCTCAGCATTAGCTTATCGTTCCCCTATTCTCTTTTAAGACTCATATAAATCTAATTCTGATTATAGCACTAAGTCTATAATGCACCTATACCTTTTATTTATATCCCAAAAAATTAATTCTACGTTAATTTACCGTTATTATTGATAAATATTTTTCTATTCTTTTCGCTAATTGGAATCTGCCGAGGAATTGGTATAATCAAGCCACAAGATGCAAATATATCTACTAGAGCAACTCTGCCAGACTGTAGCACTTCCCGGGGCAGAGGAAAAACTCCAAAAAATAATAGTAAAGAACCTAAAGCAGCATACCTCTGATATAACATTAGACTGCCTTGGTAATGTTATAGCCCATATACCTGGCAAGGGACCAAAACTGGTGCTTGATGCCCATATGGATGAAGTGGGCTTTATGGTGCATTACATCGACAAAAGGGGCTATTTGAAGCTTACCCCGCTTGGGGGAATGGATCCCAGAATCTACTATGCGCAGAGGGTTATGGTGCACGGCAAAAAAGACCTTATCGGAGTTGTAGCGTCCATCCCGCCTCATGTGAGCAAAAACGGCAATAACAAGGAAGTACCGGAGGTTGAAGACTGCGTAGTCGATCTTGGGCTATCCGCCGACAAGGTAAAAAAACTTGTAAAAGTGGGCGATCTTGTCTCATTCTGCTATTCATTTGAGCAGACCGAGGACGCTGTAGTTGCAAAGGCCATTGACGACCGGGTGGGTTTATTCGTATTTCTAGAGGCACTAAAGAAGGCAAAGAAAATAAACTGTGACCTTTATGTGACTGCCACAGTTCAAGAAGAGGTAGGCCTAAGGGGAGCAAGACTCATTACCCCCGTATATGAGCCTGATTTTGTATTAGCGCTGGAAGGGACAGTGTCTATGAATATTCCCGGTATACCGGATGATAAGACGCTTGCAAAGGCTCTGGAAGGGCCTGAGATTAGGCTCTCAGACAGGTTTTTGGTGGCAGACAGGAAGTTTAGCTTCTTTATCACAGAGCTTGCCAAGAAAAACAAGATTCCTTATCAGGTGACCGTTAAAAAGGCCGGAAGCACTAATGCAACGGCAATGCAGGTCACAGGAAAAGGCAGCCGTGCCGCAGTTGTATCCGTGCCCACAAGGTATCTTCACAGCCCAAGCTGCCTTGCATTTAAGGAAGATATAAGTAATACTATAAAATTAATAACACTTTTATTGGAAAATATTAACAAATTAAAAAAATAATTAAATTAGGATGTGAGGCATGATTAATAAGGCATTAGTATTGTTTATTCTTTTTACAGCTGTAATTGTTATTTATGCTCCTGTGACTTTCTCAATAGAATCTGCACAAGCGACAACCGGTGCACAAGTACATATGACAAGCGCTGAGAGTTTACTAGAGGCTCAGAACGTATTTTTTGAATATCACAACGATGAACAGAACTTTTCAAAAGCCATAGACATTGTTAACGCAGTCTTAGCAAACGATTCGGAAAACTGCGATGCGCTGGTTCTTTTATCAAGAATCTGGCTTACCTATGGTCATTATATTCCTGACCATAGCTCCGACGAAAAATGGAACAGGTTTAAAACAGGCTCTGAAATTGCTAAAAAAGCAATTAAAGCCGACTCTTCCAATGCGGATGCTTATTTTTATTATGTGGCAAACGAAGCATCCCTTGCTAAATCAAAAGGGATATTCGGATCATTTTTCCTTGTTAAGAAGTTAAAGAAAAACATTGCCAAGGCTCTGGAGCTTGACCCTAACCACACAGAAGCCATAGCAATGAAAGGTGCGGTTCTGAATGCTATTCCCGGCATAATGGGCGGAGATGTAAAAGAAGCAGAAAAGCTTATTAGAAAGTCATTATTATTAGACCCTCACCTTACAAGCACCAAGATTTTCCTTGCCAAGAACCTTGTTAAGCAGCAGCATTATGAAGAGGCAAAGGCTGTCCTGAATGAAGTATTGGAAGAAACAAAACCAACCGTACTTGCAGACTGGCACCTCAACAAAAGAAGCGCCTATAAGTGGCTTGATATAATCGCCCAGAAGCAGCAGAGCGAGACATAGGTCTTCTCCCATATAGTTTCCTTACAGTTTTTTTATAACACACTGAACAGTGTAGAAGTATGAGTACAAGCAATCCTGCACCACACCCTGTCATTCTGAGTCGTTCTACCGTCAGTGTAGATAAAGGATTGCACGACGTGAGGATCTCGTTTTTATATTTTTGCTAGATGTCTCAGAATAAATAAGTCCCTACCAACTCTCTCTTTAATAAAAAAGTCAGGAAAAGTTCAAAAGTTCAAGGTATAGCCTCACGTCGGATGAC
>JABAHS010066248.1_pt2 | contig 31118 bp, 20 predicted proteins | sample 7062111 | NCBI WGS metagenome assembly JABAHS01 (sample SAMN14534600, study PRJNA622989) | marine sediment metagenome | biome: marine biome [ENVO:00000428]; feature: marine pelagic biome [ENVO:01000023]; material: deep marine sediment [ENVO:00002113]; isolation source: pool of 4 deep marine... | reverse complement strand
GTCAATCACCAAAAGCGCCGTCCTGTCTCTTTGAATCTTGTGGAGGCTGTCGATACGCTGCTGCCTTGCTTTGAGAATCTGTTCCATGCTCATCTTGACTTCTCCTACCGATACAGGGCTCTAAATCCTGCGCTTGCCGCATCCGTTATTGGCCCGGGAAGAAGGGAAAAAGTTTGCGAATCTCTTCCTTCGAGGGGCGCCGGCCGTATTCACAGATTTCAAATGCCTCGGCATATTTTATTTTGCCACCCTTATCCTTTCCATACCAATCGGTGAGCTGCTTACGAAACTGATTAGCAGTAGAGGCGAAGCGACGGTCAAATCGCCGGCGAACTTCCTGCTCGCGGGCCTTTCGTTTGGCCGGGTCATCGGGGTACAGGCGTTCCGAGCCTCCACAGCCGCCTTCCAATGTCTGCGATGCGAGGGCAAGGGCCGCCGCCAGTTTCTTGTCGACGACTTTGTCGATGCCTACGACGATGTCTGCTGAGAACGGATTGGGTTTCCGGAAGCGGTCCTGATAGTACAGGAACACAGGATTTCTTTTTAGATATGGTGTGCCGGGACAGAAGAACGGGACAGTGACCATGTAGCCGGCGTCCTGAACCAGCAGTGACACATAGCGATGGTCCGGATGGTAGTCATTCGGACGGTGGCACATGACAATGTCTGCACGCCACTTGCGGATAAGGCGGACAATAGTTTCGCGGTTTTCGAGGGTCGGCATAATCTCGCCATCGTGAATGTCAAGGACTTCGGTTTCGATGCCGAAGATTTCCGCGCACTTTTCGACCTCGGCGGTTCGGCGCTGGGCGAGGGGACCGCCTGCCATACCCCAGTGGCCAATATCGCCATTGGTGCAAGAGACGAACTTGACGTGATGTCCCTGAGCGGCCCACATGGCGGCGACACCGCCGGCGCGGAACTCATTGTCGTCGGGATGCGCGCCGAAGCAGATGATTCTTAACTTTCCGTCGGCGGGATCGGGGGCGGGAGCGGGCTTTTTCATGGCGGCGTGCAATGTCGAAGCCGAAAATAATAGTACGCTGCACAGGAGCAAGCCGGCTGCCAACCATTTTTCTTTTGTGAGTATTTCTTTCATAGCGTGATCCTCCTAAAATTAGTCCCTTCTCTTCGGGACCATCCGTTATTGAACAGGCACATGCCATACGCAGCACTATGCCGCCAAACTTCTATCAACTGAACTCAGGCATCCTTGAACTGTTGTAGCTTAGGACTTTGTGGGGCCGTTTTCGGCTGGACGGCCCTTGATACATCGTCACGGAAGACCAGACAGAACGCCGCCAACAAAACCAAAGATATTGCCATGGTGACGGTCCAAATAGTATTCCAGTCATAGACTTTCTGAACGACTCCATCCACGGTGGATTCGGTCATGTAGTGGGAGATCAGTTTTCCGTTAAAGAAGTTGCCTATAAGCATTCCAATGCCGTAACAGACGAGAACAATAAAACCCTGAGCCTGTGCTCGAATCTCCTTCGGGGCCTTCTTGTCAACGTAGACCTGTCCTCCGACGAAGAAGAAGCCAAAGATGATTCCATGTACAAGGATTGCTACATAATACAACAATGTATAATCAAAGATGCCGCCGGTGAGAAAGGCCACATAGCGTACAAATAATGCAACGAGCCCTGCCACCATGGTCCACTTGACACCTATTTTTGTCAATGCGATCGGTACGAGCAGCATAAAGCCCATCTCGCCGAGCTGACCCCAGTTCATGGTGACCGTGTAGAACTCAAAGCCCTTGTCCTGTAGAAATTCCGAGCAGTAGGTCCAGTAGATTGTAAAGGGAATCATCACAAGCATCGAAATGAGACTGAACAGCGCAAAGTTGAAACTCTTTAGAAGAACAAGAGCTCGCAGGCCAAAGGCGTCGACAATCGACGCTTCCTTATCTTTGCCGGGCGGTGGGGTATTGGGCAATGTGAAGTTGAATACGGCCGTGATAAGTGCCATGCACGCACCGCATAAGAGCGGAGTTGAGGTTCCGTCAATCTTAGTTCCATATACCTTCATGGCCACAATGCTGAACACGCCCGACGCGACCCAACCGATTGAGCCGAAGACACGAATCTGCGGGAACTTCTCAGACGGACAATTGGTCATGGCTATCGCATTTGTCAGGCTCCATGTGGGCATGTAACAGAACATCGCGAACAATAAGAGGACAAACAGGGCCATCGCATTTGTTTGTTTTGCCGCCCAAAATAGCAGCACCGCACAGAGGAAGTTCAGCACGGTCAGGACTTTCTGACTGGCAAAGTGACGGTCGGCAATCATGGTGATGATGGGTGCCGCCAGACAGCCCAGCCCGACTGAGCTCAGGATCGCAGGTTTGTAGAGTCCCCCTATGCCAATATTTCCAAGATATGCCGCCAGCGGCTGCCACCATACCGCAAACATCATGTATTGCAGAAACATCATCACGCTGAGGCGAATCCTTATACTTAGCGACATTCCATTCATTTCAAAGCTCCCTTATCTAAAAACATTCGCCATCATTGGGGACACCATACCCGTACGTCCCGTTTGAAAGTCCTGTCAACAATTACATATTGACAGTTATGTACATTGCGGCTTTTTATAGAATTGTGGAGATGTTACCATAATAAAGAAGAATCAGTCAAAGTAAATATCTAGAAGGGACAGCTTATAAGATGCTCTGCGAGCTTAGCGGAGTGGTTTTTGTGGTGATGTCAGCAGGTAAGTTTTTGAGCGGCCGCCCNNGATGTTACCATAATAAAGAAGAATCAGTCAAAGATAAATATCTACCAAGGGCAGTTTAACCGCTGATTTTGTGTAAACAGGTTTTTGTGCAATTCTATTTGATGTCTTCAAAATGGCATGACTTTGGAATAAAAATGTTGGTTGTTGATACGGGCACTTGGTATAATGATGGGATGAAATAATAACAGGCATAAGGAGAAAAGCTATGAACCTGGAAAAAGGATTAAAGAGACTAACAATTATTTTATCTGTTCTTGCAGGGCCTTTATGGCTTCTTTATCAATTAGCAACTCATGGAGGCATATCTTATTATGATCTATTCAGGTATGAGTTTCTGATTGTCCTGTTCGTTCATGAAGTTATAGGTTTTATTGTAGTTTGGATTATCTATTTGTCCACGTGTTGGATAGTCAAAGGATTTCAGGACGAAGAAGCAAAAGACGAGAAAAAATAAGTAAATCGAGACGTCTAGCGGTAATAGTTCAAATGGTGTAGTGTGACAGTGAGATTTTGATTATGACGGAATTACAGAAATATTTACGCAAAGCTCACACGAAATTGTGTTGTGCTTCAGTTACAGCCTGGATCTTGTTTTTTATTTCACTAAATGAAAATATAAAATCAGGATTGAATGTATGGGAGCGGTTTTTCAGTTTGAATACTCTCCACTTACTGCTTGTCATCATGATAATTGGTTTCTCTCTTTTTGCTTTTCACGATTGTGGTGAAGCTATGAAAGAAGAAAAAAGTCGAACTGAAAAAGATTGAGATGAAAAAGATTAACTCTATTTGTAAAGGAATTTTGGATTAAAGTTATGAGTGACCTGATCACAATTTTTGTTATAGTGGTTGCAGGAGCTATTATATTTGTATTTCTTCGTCCCAAGCCAGTTTTTGTTATAGTAATAAGGGCAGGCAAGATAAAAGGTTATCGCGGGAAAATACCCAGAGGATTTAGGGAAGACTGCGAACATCTGGTTAGTGAGCTAAACCTAAAGCGTGGGACAATCAAAGGGGTGCGTAAAGCGGGTAAGGTGAGGCTTCGATTCTCGTTCCTTATTCCGAAGTCGTGTCATCAACGTTTTCGCAACACTTGGCATTTTCATGTGTGAAAGGTTTTAATTTTATAAATACAGTCGATGTGTCAATTTCCGCAGTGTGTTGTGTGGATTTAGCGGAGGGGTTTTTTTGGTGACGTCAGCAGGTATGTTTTTGAGCGGCCGCCCCGCCACAAGTCATATTTGGGATCGGCATAGCGGTTAAAGAATTCATCGAGCTTTTTTGCAAGCCGCTTTTGAATACCGGCGTGTTTGTGCTTGTTAACGAGGTTGTGTCGCTCGCCCGCATCACTGGTCAGGTCGTACAGTTCATCGGGGCCATCCGGGAAGCGGCGGGTGTACTTCCATTCCGAGGTGCGGACCATACGGCTGTTCTCAAATTCGTAGAATATGATGTTGTCCCAATTCAGGCGTTGACCGCGGAGCGCTGCAGAATAGTCACGGCCGGGCGACGGGGGCTTGTCGGGGAGCCTGTCTTTGGCTCCCAGATAGCTTAGTACCGTTGACATAAAGTCGTAATTCGAGACCATTAAATCCAGTTTTTTCCCTGCGGGTATCGCCGCGGGGTGCCGGAATATCAAAGGGACATGACAGGTTTCGTCATAGGTATGAAGCGGTCGCGAGTGGTCGCCCATTCCCCACATGCCGTGATGTCCGCCGCATAAGCCCTGGTCGGCGGTGAAGATTACAAGAGTGTTTTGCTTTAGTCCAAGGCGTTTTAGCGTTTGGAGGATGCGGCCCACGCCGTCATCGACGCCGCTGACCTCGGCGGCATATCGGTGGATGGCCGTGAGGTTATTGATATATTGGCGGTTGTTGCGCAGCCAGGGATGTATCGGCTCTCTCGGGAATGATTTTAATTCTTTGTCCGCGTAGTATTTTGCGTGACGGTTCTTAGCGTTATTTCGGAGACTATTGCCGAGTCCATAGGGGCCGTTGTATGCCAGAAACAGAAAGAACGGCCGGTCTTTATTCTTCTCGATGAACCGTATGCCGTGGTCGGTCCAGAAGTCGGTGAGGTAGGTTGGTTCCTGTCGGATTTGCCCATTTTCGATTATTTTGGCATTATAGAAGGTGCTTGTGTGTCCGTGAGGTTTGGTTATCCAGTAGGTGAATCCTTCCTGTGGATTCAGGTTGTCGCCGAGGTGCCACTTGCCGCTTAGTCCGCAGACATAGCCCTGGTTATGAAGGATTTCCGGCAGGGTTTGAAATTCCCCGATTGTGTTGCAGGCATCGGGGCCAATCTGTGCGCCGCCGCCCCTGAGGTAACAGTGTACGCCGTGTTGTGAAGGCATCAGGCCCGTGAGGTAGGTCGCCCGCGTTGGGGAGCAGACCGCATTGGAACTGAAGCATCGGGTGAATAATGTGCCCTCGCGCGCCAGCCGGTCAATGTTGGGCGTGAGTATCTCGCGGTTTCCATAGCAGCCCAGTGTCCATGGGCTGTGGTTGTCGGTCATGATAAGTACAATATTCGGCAAATTACCCGGCTTTGCGTGTGTCGGGCTAGTGCGCAATAGCGATGAGGCAGCCCCAATTCCCACAAACTTCAAAAAGTCACGTCGTTTCATGTCGGTTCTCTTGTTGTAGAAACCTCGAATGTGCTTTCTACAAGTTTTTTAATTGCGTCATAATCTCCAGGATTTCGATGCGTACTTTGTCGGCGACGGAGCGGTCCTTTGGCTGATGCCAGTTCAGTTTTTGAGGAGTCTGATCGCTTACGACGCGATCGGCGGCATTGGCCAACAGGTCTTTGGCTTTTTTGATTATGAGGTCGGTCCTGCCCTGTTGTTCCAATTCGTTAATTTGATTTTTGAGCATGACCAGATATTCATAATCCTCGATGCCTTCGCGAATAGCTTCCATGTGCTTGCCGGCTGTGACAGAACTTTCATCCAGAAAAACAGGCGTATAGGCACCGCGCATGGTGAGGTATTCATTCCATGAAGAAGCGCCGTTGGAATCGCCAAAGGCCCAGAATCCTGAGCCTTTGGCCTTGTATTTGAAGCAGAACCAATGTTGGAGTCGGTGGTAGCTATACGGGTCAAGTAATTTGCCGGGACCACTGCAGGAGTAAAACCAAAGTGTTCGTCCCGCCTGTTGCTGCCGGACATAGAAATCGGCGAATTTTTTGCCCCGGTCGATTAGCATAGTCAGGTTGGGGCAGAGCACGTCGGAGAGTTCGAACAACTGCGGCCTTGCCTTCCACGGCTCCCGCCAGGTGGGGTCCTCCCAGATGACCACATCGGGGGCGGCCTTTCGAATGACATCGGCGTATGCAATAATCGTATCATCCTGTTCGTGGGTATGCGGTTCATCGACTAACAAAATGTTCAATTGATACGGCTGAATATTCCATTGCCGCAATTGTTTAATCCACCAGGTGATCCAGTTCTTTACGGCATTTTTGAAGGTGGGAGTTTTAATTTTAAAACCTGCAAAACTGTTTCCTACCGACGCAAAGACGCAATAGTTACGAGCGTTCGGCCAGCGTTTAATCCATTGGCGGAAGTATTGCGGGTCCGGTTGCTGAATCCAGTTGCCCTGCGGGTCATATTTTCCTCGTGACAAAACTCGGCTGGTTGCCCAGGGCGAATCCACAAAATGTTCATTTAAGTGCCGGATAAGAGCCCGGCGATTTTGGGGTGTTACCTGATAGCGATTGTCCTGATCGGTATAGTCCCAGCCTCCCAGATGTAAGGTGGGGCGGTACGGGAAACGGAAGGGGTATACTTTGAAACGAACGGGAATTTTTTTGCGGCCGGGTGTAATCACGATGCGCCCTTTATATTGACCCGCAGAGACGTTTTGCGGATGAAAGTTCAACCAGATTTGTTTTGTAAGGCCCGGTTCAATCACCACATTATATTGGCCCCTATCTTTCAGTAATTTGGGCATGGCGGCGGCAATCGGTACGCCGCTGCGCGTATCGGTGAATGGGACCTGGTATATAGTAATGTAGTCGGGATTCGTTCCTCCGGGCAATCCCTCAACGGTGAGCTGAATGTGAGCATTGGTTAGGCCAGCATTGCTAAGATTAAAAGCTGATCCTCGATACTCGTTTTGTATCATCCTGATATCAATCCCGACTTGCCCGGATTGGGGCAATTCTGTTGGGCTGAGCGTGTCCCAGCGGTTCTTTTGCCAGATGATTATGTCGGAAAGGCCTTTAGTTTTCCATAAGGCGGCCTGAATCGCAAATATACGCCCGTGCAAATCGTTTATTGGAAATACCGTGCGAAAATCAGGTGGAGGTTTGAAATGGAGAGCGGAAATTTGATTTTCAAGTTTCTGAAATTCCTTCTTCCATTTGGCGGTACGACCACACTCCTCGGCCATCTTGCGAACTTCTGTCAAGTCGAGTCGTAAGCGGCGGCGAAGTCCACGCGTGATTGCCATTTGCCGATGGAAGCTATTTATGTCTTCGATCTTTTCTCCCGGCGGAACCGATGCCAGAAGTTCTTCCGCTCCTTTATAGATTTCAATTTCATCGGAAAAAATAAACGGGCCGCTGCCGAAAATAATTAATTTTACGAATCTGCCGTGAGTGCGAAGTTTATTGGTAACGAATCGGTGCAGACCATATCCTTGAGCTTTTGGCTCACCGTGTTCTGCGGCGGATAGTTCCACCAGGTCCGCGGCAAGGTAATATGTTTTGTTGTCATCGCTGACCAGGACTAAAATCGAAGTCGGCCACCGGACCTGGGCTACTCCTGCGGCGGTGTTAAACGAGAGTCCTCTTATCGGTTGTACTTTTTGAAGGTCTATCGTGATCTTGACGGGTTGCGCATTTGTCCATCCGACCGTCGTCATTTGCGTCCAGAAATATCCCTTTGTATAAATGCCATCTGTTAGCTGGACCTTGTCCTGAAGGTCCGTGCAGAGGTGATAATTCGGATTGGGTTCCAATGTATATTTTTTGCCGAGCGCCAGGTTCTCAGGATTTTGCGCCAGTGCAAGACCCGGGGCGAACAACAGAACTAAAATGGCGGCAATTTTCTTCATTATCCGGACTATCTTACATGAAAGGAGGGGAATTGGCAACGGGGTGAAGATAATAGACCTGATTATTGATTTTACAGATTGCGACGATGGGATACCAAGGCGAAAACGGACATAGCTCTGTTAGCAGCCGGTTACTGCCTAACGATTGCGGCCACCCAGGGGCCTTTGTCCGGGGCGTTGATTGTTACAACTTTGCCGCCTGTGATGGGCTTTTTATTTGCCCGATTGCCTGTTCGTATATCTATCCAGCTAAGCTGGAAACTGTTCTTAGCTCCTTTTAGATTCAGGCCGACCGAGCCGCCATCTGTGAAAAAGAGGACGTATTTTTTGTGAGGTTCGGCCGCGAGATAAGCTTCGTCATCTTCACGATTACTGAGAAGGTCCATGCGAGGAGAGACCTGCCAGAACCTGACAAGACTCTCAACCTTTCTTGCAGAAAGGATGCAGGCTTTTGCCGTGTCGTTCAAGCCGATACCACCGCCCGGACGGTGAAAACGGCAGGAAGCCGAACCGGCAATCAGGTTCCTCCAAAAGCGTTCGACACCATCCTTTGGAGTTCCTGAGCCCCACTTGGTTCGGCCCGCGGAATATATCTTTGTGTTGTTGAGCGGGCGCGGATGCTTCTTTGCACGGTCCATAATCCACATCAAATTGATCCAGTGGTCTTCGTTGAAAGTTCTGCTGTTGACTTGAGAAATGTCAATAAAAGGATAGAGTTGAGGATTGTCGAAAGCCTGCTTTAACTTATCGGAGGATTGCGGTTTCCAGACGTCGTCGAACATATCCGTCACGTAAACTTCGACACCCTTGTCGGCGGCGGCTTTCTTTATGAAATTCATCCAGTACTGTCCCCATTGCTGCGGGGTGGAAGTTTCGTTGTTCATGCAATAGAGGACGTTCGGATATTTCAGGCTATATGACAGCATCCTGGTGACAAATTTTTCCTGGAATTGCCTTATAAGATCATATTGCTTGCTGTAGAGTCTCATTCCGGGAATAGAATGGAAGAAAGGCTGTTTGTCTCTCCAGGGGGGAACAGGGTAATTATTGGCCAGTCCCGATTGTTCAGGTGTATAATTTACATTATTGGTGGGGCGCCAGGGGCTGTTCTGCCAATGTTCCTGTGAGAAGTCAAAGCGGTCCCATACTTCTATCTGAATGATGATATCTTTTTCGCTGCACCATTTCAGGCAATTTGAGAACCTGTTCCAGTAGGTTGGATTCCACTGTGTCAAATCAAATTTTCCGTTTTCGAGTCTTTTGTGGGCTTTGAGGTCAAGGCCTTCCCGCTGGCTCATCGTATTTCGAACATAATTTCCTCCGACAGCGGCGATTTCGTCCAGGTGCTCCTTAAGGTCGGTCAGGAGAAATATATGGTCTGTCTTACTTGCGCCCAGGAGTAAGACAGGCTCACCTTTATACTGCCAGTAGCGGGGATTTTTCCTGTACGGCTTGATGCAATGGGCGTTTTGTTTGCGACGTTTTGCATCCGTATTTTTCGCATCCGCTTTCAAGGATACGCCGAATAAAAGAATTATAGCTATTAGGCTAAATGTCATCTTGTTCATCGCTACATCCCTTCGTTGAATATCATTTGTAAATTAAGATTTCTGATGTCAACTTTGTCGCACTGAGCCTCTATTTATCTGTTTTGCTCATGTCCAAAGGTACCGGAACTTTTAAGAGTTTAACCATCCCCTCGTTGTAATCACTGAAGGCGAGGGGGACGAAGTTTTCGGGGGCATAGGGTGGAACGGAGAAGCCCGCGAGCGAGCGATACTCATCCATAGTAAATTCAGGTGTGAGATTTACAGGGCCCTCCCATCGACCATCCGGGCGGCGCTGATAGAATCGGATGATTGCCCTGCGCTGCCAGCGAACCCCTTTCCATCTGCGGTTCACTTTTCCCGAGGTGAAAAGCGTTACAGCATCGCCGGCCAGAGAGAGCATACCACCATCTTCGATTTGGACGGATTCGTCTTGCCAGGATTTACCATCCCATCGCAGTACCGTGTTTAGGCCTGTTGCAGTGAAAAAGATCTCGTGCTGGCCTTTAGTGACTGCCGACATTGTAGCCCGGTAGGCGCCATCCATATCGTCAAGGGTGACCGGTGATATCTGGGCCGGGGCCGACCAGTCTGAACCGTCAAAGATCGACCACTTGACGCCGCACCTGCGTTTGTGCCGCCAGAAGCAGGCGACATGTTCCTCGTAAGGGCAGACTACATTTTCGGGATAGCCGTAGGTTCCGTCAGACCACTCGGCGGATTGCGAACCGGGGAGTGCCGCCCCCTTGCCCCAGGGCAGCCATGTTCGGCCGTCGTCGTCGGAGAACTTAACATGTACATCTATGGCGTGCTCACGTCCGATCTGACCCCAACTTGCCCAGAGGCGTCCCTTGAACGGACCGCTGTGAAGGCGCACGACCGACGCATTGGAACCGCAGTGCCGAATGTCAGAATCGAGAATAGAGGGAAACCGTGCTTCCCAGCCTTTGCCGGTAAAGGTGTACTTGGTCAGGTGCTGTCTCGGATTGGGATTGCCAAGCCCCGCGCAGCCCGGGCCACTTGATATGGCAACTCCTTCGCCTGTTACATCAATAGCACAGCCCCGTGCGGTGCCGTGGTCGAGATTGCGGGCCGTGGGGTTGGTAAGCTGCTTCCAACTGCGGCCACCATCGTTAGTGAAGACGGCCCTTGCTTGGTCCTTAGCCTCGGGATTGGTTTTATCCCTGGTACTATAGGCTACGAAGATATGCCTGTTGTCATAGGCGGATACCCATCCAAACGGGACAATGGAACCGGCAGCTACTGTAACAGGTTTCGTGAGCTTTAAGGCATTCCGGTCGAGTTTTGCTGTCGAGGGGATTTTCGGCAGTTCAGGTCGTTTCGGCCGAACAACGGAGACGGTCATCGGGCTGTTATCACGAAGAAGTGTGTTAGCAGCAGGCACACCCTGTTTGACTATCCTTATGTTGTCTATCCGCACGGTGGTTCGAGCATGCGATTTGGCCATGAGCCAGAAATTGCTGATTTTGGTCAAGTCAAGGTCTCGAACGCGCGAAGCTTCTTTCAGGTCAAGCTCGACTGTTACCCACTTTCCAGCAGGTATCTTAAAGGTCCTCATTACGGGTGGTTCAAGTATATTGTCTTCGATAGCCAGCCACAGTTCAACCGGCCCGGTGTTACAGTGAAGATCCAACCAGAGCAAATCGTAGCCGGAAAAGTCTCTCAAATCAGGCCTGGCTTTGACCAGCCATTGGAAACTCGTCATCAGTAGCCGTGCCTCAACTAATCCCCTGCGGATATTAGGATAGAAGTAGGAGAGGAATTTAGTTCGGGTGTAGGTTGCTGTTTGTTTTTCGGTATTGATCGGCGCAACAGTTGCGACCAGGGCCAGTTCACCTTCGGTGTGGGTTCCCGGCCGACAGTGCCATGTCCATGCGCGGTTGGTTTCCCCCGGCCACTCAAAGCGTGCTGCAAAATCGAATCCTTCGGGACGTTTTAGCAGGTAGAACCAGCTCCCGCGCCCCGGCTTCTCCTGTCGGGAAATGTATGCGCCCCGGCTGAGCTCGGCTTCCTCAAAGCCTAATATCAGTTTTTGGGCCTGGTTTGTGGTGGCCGAACTTGCGCATGGTGTGTATAACAAGAAGGTGCCGAACTGAATACACAGAATGAGAATTACTGTGTAAGTGACGGGAATTCTTTTCGTCTTATGTCTCATTAAAGCGGTCCGATGTAGTCACGGGCTATAACGACGTTGTCGATGTACAAGTGGTGGTCGCTTTTGGCAACCCAACTTCCGCCGAGATAGAGATTCAGCCAGACCGCCTCAATCCTGAGCGTGTCGACATCTCGCATGCGGACATCTGTTTTTTCGAAAGCCGGCCGCCCATCGACCCAGGCTCGCAGGATACCATCGTTTTTGCCCGGCGTATTCATCTTTGCGTACTGTTCGATACAGTACCAGCGATTGTTTTGGAGATGGCCCCTTTTTTCGGTGTCCCATGTCCAGTTGGAACCGTAACGGCCCCTCATGTCCGCATGGTAACAGTAATAGCCGACAGGGGTTTTTCCATCGTTCTGTCTTTTGAAAAGGCCGCGGGCCGACCATCCGTTGCGTCCATCGGACGGGCGGCCACCCCAACCGGCCCGGCCATAAGTCCCTGAGATGCCGGGCAGTTTGCCCCCGCCTGCCGGGTTCCAATCGTCGGCTAATCTCAGGTAGTAGCGAAAGTATATTTCTTCCGGTTCGTTACCTGTCTGATCTTTGAAACGGTACATGATGCTTGTGCCGTAATGGTCGCCTCGGTCCACTTTGATTCGCATTGCCTTGCCTGCCAGCGGCTCGAACTTCCGCGTTGAATCGGATGAAATTAAATCGACGCGTTCGGGCCTGCTGCGCATGCCGAATTGCTCGTACCATTTGTCGGATTCAAAGTCACAGGAGAACATGACATCCCTGCTATCGCGCGAAGATTGTATGGTTGTTTTTAAGTATCTATCTGCAAAGTCCATGTATCGCAGCCAGTCGTATTCGGTGAGGCCGTGTCCACCGGTTCGGATATGATATCCGATTCTGCCCTTTTGGATGGGCTCATTTAGAGCGGGCATCTGTTTAACTTCCAGGCCCTTAAGACCCAGAAGTTTATAGACCGGCTCGGCATTTTTACATGAAAGAAATTCTCCACGCGGGTCTGCCCAGAGGTCCTTATCGGCACTGGCCACATACACCGGCCGAGGCGCCATCAATGCAACGAGCATGTGCTGATCAACGGGCAGCCGGTCTTCTGCGTCGTTGTATTTTTTGAAGTTATTGCAGAACCAATGGGGAAAACTTGAATTAATCCTCTTGACGGTTTCGCCGAATCGCCTGAGTGATAATGCCGCACCTCCACAGCCGGAGTTGTTGGAAATCACTAATGCGAACCGTTCATCACGTGCCCCGGCCCAAAGCGCGGTCTTGCCGAGGCGCGAATGTCCCAGCACGGCAACCCGGCTTGCATCTATCTGTTTATCGCTCTCGAAGTAGTCCATTGCTCGGCCCAGCCCCCAGGCCCATGCACAGATAGAGCCCCAGGCATCCTGCGCACGTTTGCCGTCGATAAGCCTGTCAAAAGCCGGATGAACACCGTTTTTGAAATCATCGTGGAAATCCGGGTCGATGTCACCATAGTAGATGGTCGCAAGGCCGTAACCGCGGGCCAGAATCTTTTCCACGGGGTAGGATTTGGCACTGTTTCCGCGCGACCGCTCGGTTGCCTTTCGGTTACTACGCATCCACCGCGTCGAGAGCCTGATTGCAGGATCGGGATGGATGGTATGGTTGCCGCCGAAGTTCAGAATAACGAAAGTCGGTACTGGCCCTTTGGCATCGCCGGGCAGATAGATTAGAATGTCCATACTCGGCCCATCTTCTTTGCCGGTAAAGTTCACAGTTACCTGTTTGCGAACGGCCAGGCCATCGAGGGCTCTGCGGTCCAGGTCAAAAGTCTTAAACGTCATTTCTTTCGGCCGGCCAACCGGGGCCCTGCCGTAGACGTATTTTCGGAAAAGCTCCAGGACCTCGGGCCTGCGTTTGGTTCTCCACATCTCCGCGTTTGTAACCTTTGTCCCGTCAGTCATGACGAGCGGATCGGGCAAGGTGTAATCCGGGATCTTTTCCTCGTGGTAGATAATATCCTTTCGGCGCCTGGCGGAAGCGTCGGATAACTCGCGATTGGCCTGCCAACTTTTTCCCTCCTTTGCAGCCGAAACCCGTGCCTGAGTCTGAATACAAATAATGATAGAAAACGTCATAACAAACAATCTGAAGGGTACACAATTTTTGAACATCGAAGACCTCCTTATTAACATTATCTTACGTTTTAGTAAGTTTTAGCTGATTAATCTTTCCATCCAGGGTCTGATTTGAGTCAAAGATCTCAGTCGACAAAGTCCCATTTTTTCTCGCTATCGGGCCTGTACCAGAACAGTGCCCAGTAGCGCTGGTCCGTTTCGAAGATATCAATGGGCTCTCGGTCCAGGTTGAATTCCGGTTTCAAAATACCGAATCTTTTCATCTCGCGAACGTATTGCCGGTTCGGCTTGAATTCCGTGGTTCCGAATCTGGCGACCTGTTCCATTTGCCTCTTGCCGTTCTGCATTGCCGCAAGCAGCGCCTGGTACCGGGGATCTTCCTCACTGTTGAACTGATGCTCGCAAGTGCCCCAGCCGCCTGCGGATTTGGCAAGGGGACCGAGCAGCATGGGCGAATACTCCGGGCGCGATACGTTTAGCAGGACGTGGGCGGAAAAGCGAGAATCCTCATCGCGCACGATACGCTCGTGCGGGGCGAGTTTCAACTGCCTCTGGAACCTGGACCGCTCCTGGTCCGACAATCTGTATGGTATAGCGGGGGCCTTTTTCCCCGGGCCGTGGCACTGCCTGCACGTGACGTTCAAAACGGGTGAATGGAATGCCGCCAGGGCCTTGCCCTGCCTGACCTGCTCGGCGCCATTCCGCAGAGCCGCGTACGTTCCGGCATAGGGTGCGCCGCTCTCAAGCCACATCCATATTGTACGCCATTGTTGAGGCGTTACCTTAACTTCGTGATGGGAGCCGTCTATCTTTTGCATAAGCCGGCTGGCTGACGTGCCGATTGTACGCGGCTTCTGGTTGCCATAACCATTTCGACCGTCGGCCACCTGTCCCTTAGCAAGAAGCATATAGTAGCTGAGAGACCACGTGATTCCCAAATCATCAGTCAGGGCCACGCGTCCCTGGCGTTTCTCGTAGTTGTGACATTTTACACAGTACTCGTTGAGTATCGGCTGGATATGACGTCGGTAGTCCAGCACGTCCGGGAGCCCATCGAAAGGTTCGATTCGGCTGGGGGGACGTTTTACCGCCATGAGGCGGTTTGCTCCAATTTGAGTGGGGGTCAGTGCCCGATGCTCATGGCAGCCGACGCAGCTAAGGACCTCACCCGGCTGGACGTTTGTAAAGCTCTGCATGCGCTTAACGGACAAATCGTTTTCGTCCAGTGCGACGAATAAAACGGTCCGGCCGGCCGGTACTTCAAAATATGCCGAGCCGTCCTCTTCCACAGGGACGGTTCCGAGAACACGCTCCAACATGAACGTACCGAGCCAGCTTGTCAGGTCCATTCCCCCGCTGAAGTTGACCGGTTTTGGTAAGGCTTCCAATACAAGGAGCTTTTTGATTTGCCCCGGGCGGACGCCTTCCATATTTCGCCCACTGTATACGTCGGCTAGGATCATCCGGCCTGTCGACTGGTCCGGTTTAGTGCGATCGGCCAACATCTTCTCCCGCGGGCGCTTATAAACCGGAACCGGCTCGTGGATATTCGCGCGGCCCCTGTATGTAATGACGGGTATACGCTCACCGCCGAGAGTGCCGAGGATGAGCTGTTTATAAGAGGCCACCAAAAAATGTTTGTTATCAAATGGGTATGGGTCATTATATGCAGCTTTGCCGTAAATGCGCCGATAGCCTCGGTTGTCATCCGGCCCGAGTCTGGGTGTTATGACGCAGACGTGCCCACGATGGTCGGACCGGCCATGCCCGGGAGAATCGATGACAAGCACATCGTCACCGCCGGGAATCGCCTTGGCGTCTATGTAAAGTGGGTAGTGCTTCTGGTTGCCATAATAGGCGACCACGTTCGTCCCGTCGGGATTCATGGCCCAAAGCTGATGGTATCCGACCTGTGAACGGTCCACATATTCCCAGCGTGTATATAGTATCCTTCCATCCGGCAGCATTGCGGGGGTATTATCATGTTCGGGATTAAAAGAGAGGGGATGTATGTTTTTACCCTTGCTGTCGCAGCGAAAAAGGGTGCCAACCTGTGTCTTCCAGCAGCCAACCCAGCGTTTGCTACGCGTAGAAACAAAGATGATGTCATCGTTCGGCAAGTACGCTGCTTCAAAATCATCGTAGGGTGCGTCTGTTACTCGGCGGAGCCCTGTTCCATCTGTTTGTATTTCGTACAAGTTGTAGTAGTCTGTTTCCGGCCGGCGGTATGAGAAAAGAACGGTCGTGCCATCGTAATGAACGTGTGGGTCTCGGATTCCTCCGCCTTTGGCGTCCAGTAGAATTCTTGTCCGGCCGGTTGCGGTATCCAATATATACAGCTTGCTCTCGTCCGGTTTGCCGTTGCCGGCATAAGCCTTGCGATTTTCATCGTCACAGAAGTAGCCTATATTTGCATACCAATGTGGATCATCGTAACCGAGTCTTGTTGCAAATACCACCTGCTTGATGTCGAGTCGTGACAGACGTTCCAGGCCTTTATCGGTTCCAAAAAGTTCCTGGTCTGTCGAGGACGTTTGTGGTGATGCCCCTTGAACAGAAGTTATGCAGTGACATATCCACAGCAGAATTAGTATTGCTCCCCGCCGACGATGATAACAATAGTAACTGACCCGACCTCTTGCCATAGGATGCTCCTAAAGCGCAGTTCAAAATAGTCGATGTTATGCTTACTTTTATGCAAACATTCTAAGGTTTTGTACTTCGACTGTCAATACATGAAATCCTCCATATCAGCGAACGAAAACTGAGCGATTATGCACTGGTTTAATCTAATTTTTTGCAACTTTTGGCTTTTATAGTTGATATTCTCCGATTCTGAGTCAATTTGCGTTCCATTACACGCATACTATCATAAGGGCTTGATATTTGGAGAATTGTATTTAAGATAGTGTACTTTGAGCGGCCCGTATGAATATTTTGCAGCACTTGATAGACAGTCGACGATGGAGGACGGTACCGAGACCTATAGTGAATTTGTTGTGGTATTAAATGGAGAGAATTATGACTTATGTTAGAAGATTTACAGCGATTTTAGTTTTGATTTCATTTTTTTCGATACATTTATATGCAGGTTACGTAGAAACCGGGCTTTTGAAACTTTCGATAGTCGATAAAACCACCGGTGTTCAGGTCCCGGCCCGTGTTCTTGTTCGCGACCGCTTTGACAAAGACCATATTCCCCCGGACTCAGTGGTTGTACCCATTGCACAGGATCGATGGTTCGTGTGTTCAGGAGAAAGTCGTTTAAGAATTCCGGCCGGGGCGGTACTGGTCCGAGTAGAACGGGGGACAGAGTATCGGCCGGTTATTCAAACGATAAACATACAGGCGGGGCAGACGCTCGGTCATAAAGTAAAGCTTGAGCGATGGATCAATATGCGGGAGCGTGGTTATGTGAGCGGGGAGAATCATCTGCATGTACCCATAGAAAAACTATCTGCGATGCTTTTGGCCGAGGACCTGGATTTCGGGACGACATTGTCCTGGTGGAACGGCCCGAAGATGGAGATATCCGGCGAGCGAGGCTGTGTGCGAGACCAGCAATACAGTAATGATACGATTACTTGCTCCGTATGTGATGCTGAGGTGGAACATAGCTGGGGGGCGGTGTATCTGGTGGGTTTATCGAAATCGGTCGATATTCCATCCAACGGCCGAAGGTCGAATTTGCCGTTTGTCAAGAGTGCTCGTGAACAAAACGGTTTGGTCTGTTATCAGGCCGGATGGTCCCGCGAAGTATTGATAGATGCCGTACTCGGGTATGTAGACGTCGTTAATGTTTGCAACAATAATTTTCACCGTTATAAATATCAGCCGCGTAAGCGTTATTCCAATCTTCTCAATGTTGAAGGATTTCCTGATTATCCCAATACGCCGGAAGGTATGATACGGATGAATTTCGAGACCTACTACCGTTTGCTAAACTGCGGGCTGCGTTTAGCTGCCGGAGCGGGATCGGCGACGGGGGCCAAGTCAACGCCGGTGGGATACAACCGTGCCTATGTTCGTGCAGGTTCAAATCCGACATTACCTGAATTTCTGGAGGCATGGCGTAAAGGCCGGAATTTCGTTACCAACGGACCGATGATTTTTCTGCGCACGGAGAAGAATCAACGGCCGAGCGATATTATTAATCTGTCTTCCGTGGGCGGTACAGTTTCGCTTCAGGTAACGGCACACTCGGCGCAGCCTTTGCGCTCTTTGGAGCTGGTAGCGAACGGAAGAGTAGTGGGTAAGGCAAGCATCGGCCCTCAGCAAAACAAAGCTGAACTGAGTTTATCTTTGCCCATTAAAGAAGGTTCCTGGATTGGGGCACGGTGCGTAGAGGAAGACGGATTCCTTTCGGATGAACAGCTTAGTCGCTACAGCAGAGGAGGCTCACTTCCCGAGAAATCGTGCCGTTTGCGATTTGCTCATACGAGCCCGATTTATGTAACGGTTGGAGGAAATGGGCCCAGCGTAGCTTCTTCGGTGGAGGAAGCGCGTAAAATGCTGAAATCCTTTGAACGTTTTGCCCGGAGAACCGCCGCAGGAGAATATTTAAATGAGATCCTCGAAGCGCTTCCAAAAGATATCAAGACCCAATAGGACCAGAAGTGTCAATATTTATCAAAACAATCCGAATCGCATTTGCATGATACTTTCATATTAACAAAGTTCTGTTCCAGCTTGTTTGTTAGGTTTTGGCCAGACTGGATTATGTTCAATTCAATTACAAAGGTCCGACCTCAGGTTCTTCCGGTTTTCCCGTTTCAAGGCTATTCCGGTGTTATGTTTTGCTATAGGTAGATTATAGTTTTGGGGGGTATTCTTGTAAGATTTAACCGTTGGACATTATCAGCAGGACCGATCCTATAGACTCTGGTCTGTGACTTCCGGGGTTACGGGTTTTGTCGGTAGGGACTTGGGCCAAGAGATGAAAGTTCATCGGTCATGTCCCTGACTACCTGTGCAAATTTCGGACCTTCCGATGCCGCGATATGCTCCAGTCGGAACCGCTCCGGTTCCAGACCGAAATCCTCCAACATCAACTCTATTGCCTCTTTCCTGTCCAAGGCCTTGCGGATTCCCTCACGGGAGCGGCAGTTCCCCGGATGACACCCGCACAAGAGGACGCCATCGGCTCCCTGAGTCAGTGCATCCATGATTATGTTGGGATGTATCATTCCTGAGCACACGGTCCGGATGATGCGGATGCTTGCAGGATACTGAATCCCTGCGGAACCGGCGGCATCGGCGGCAGGGTATGCGCATCGGTTGCAGCAGAAGCTGACAATCACGGGCTCATCACCCGCATTCTCCAACGCTGTCTTGACCATCTCCGAGAAGAATTCCAGCCTGTAGTGTTTGACGTCAATACCTTTCTTGGGACACGTAGACATGCAGATTCCGCATCCAATACATGTACGCTCACTGACTTCCACTACCTTCTTGATATCACCACTCAGCATAAACTCAAGCAGAGTAATCGAGCGGGTGGGGCAGGTATCGACACAGTATGCGCAACCATCACAGTTCTTGTCTATAACATCGGAAATCGTCGGCGGCCGGGTCATGGTATTCGAGGCAATAATACATGCCGCTCTTGAAGCAGCCGCCTCTCCATCGATGAGTGCGTCTTCAGTTGTGAGCATGGCCCGTGCAGAGCCGCAGTTGAATGCGCCTGCGGTGTCGAAATCCAGCAGGTTCATAGCTCCTTCGGTGCTGATATAGAAACCATCCTCTCCTCTTTGCAGTGCAAGTGCCTCTTCGAGCCCGGCCCCTTCACTCTCATTTTCGACGTCCATCACGGCTGCCATCACGATTGCTCCGACTTCCACCGTTGTTGTTTCACCCTCTCGGACCAGGTTCACTTTGAAATTTCCCATGCGACCTTCGACAGATTCTACCCGCGTCTGAGTATGTACGTGAATGTTCTCCTGAGCCCGGCATCGATCCAACAGTGGTGTCACAATCTGTTGGTCGTTGCCCGGAACCTTCGTTAAATCGCCGGTCAGTTCTACAAGCTCAACCTGAAGGCCCATTTCCGCCAGCTTTGCCGCACAAGCTACTCCTGCCGGTGAGCCACCTACAACCAAACACCTCTGAGTGATTGTGACTCTCAGTTGTCCTATTGGCTCCAGCAGCCGGGCGCGGGCGATCCCCATCTTCATGAGAATCCTGGCTTTGTTCGTCGCGGCCGCCCCGTTATCTGAATGCACCCGAGCGCAATGATTGTGCAAATTCACGATCTCCAGCAGAAATCGATTAAGACCGGTGTTCTCGGCATGACGCTGAAACAGATATTCGTGAGTAATCGGTGAAGGCCCTGCCACCACCAGCCTGTTGAAATCGCCTGTTCCCAACAACTCCGTAATCTTTGACCCATTGTCCGAATAGGAAGTAATTTCGACACACTCTACGCCGGGAAGAGTTCTCGTGTATTCGTCAAGATTTAGGACCTCTGAAAGATTCACATCACCTCGGTCTATTACCACGGCGATTTTGGGTTCGTCTGTTGGGCTGATGGGCAGTGTCGTACTTTCTGTGGGTGTTACCAGTTCACTTCCTCTAACTGGAGCCAGAAGAGCCGCTGCTGCGGCCGCGGCCGCACATGCCTGGACTACCAATTCCCCTATCTCCTTCGGTTTTTGTGCGGTACCGCACATGAATACTCCACTCCTGGATGTACGACACGGATGGTTACTGTGCGGATCTTTTTTGATGTATCCTTTATCATTGAATTCAAGGCCGAGCTGTTCCAGCGATTCGGCGCTTTCTATCTCCGGTCCCTTTGTAACTATCACAGCACCGACGGTGAGTTCTGTACTCTGTGAGTCCCCTTTTGTGCCGGCCTGTTCCGTCAACACCTCGACTTTGAAATCCCCCGGCCCGCCATGGAGCGACAACACTTTTGAAGAGGTTAGGATCGTTGCGTTTGGATTGCTGGTCAGTTCGAGGATTAAAGGCTGGATGGCGCATGCAGCGTGTTCGCTCGGAGGAAAAAGCTGGTCTATTGTTGCAGTCTTTCCCCCGATGCAGGTTCCCTCCTCCAAAAGATATACCTTGAATCTTTGCAAGAGTAGCTCAACAGCTGCACGCATTCCGGCAATCCCACCCCCTATAACTAATACAGTGCCCTTCATGATCTATGAACCTAACTTTGTGGTAACACGATTGTATACTCTATCATACAAATACATCAAGCCGGCGACGGCCTGTATAATTTGTAGCCATACGTGTGCCTGACAGCCCTTTCTCTCTGATCATTCCCGGACCGGCCGCTGACTACGCGTTATGTAAGTCGGAAACGTCAAGCGTTTGGTTAATTATATACTTACAGGCCGGCAATGCCAATATTGCGTTGGTACCGTATTGTCGGCTCATTTCTTACTCAACATGCTCGGGCTAAAGATAGTATCTTAGTATTATTCTCCGAGGCAACAACGACAAAACCACCCCGGTTATGAGAAAAAAGCAAGTTCATAGAATATGTGTATCACTTTCTTATTTTGTGTAAACAACTGATAAAGCAACACTTATAAAATCGGTATTTTAGAAAAAATAGCCTTCGTGATTGTAGTTGCGTTGCAAGTACACGCGGAAAGCCGACCTGGACAAACCGGACAGATTACGGTAGCACACACCATATCGCTATAGGGGATTCCCCTATATTAACAATGGCATTCCGACTGATAGTAAAAACAGGTTCTGGCCCGATATACAAGATATCAGCTTCTATTATCATTGTCTTATAAAAGCGTTTTGTATTTCCAGTTGTTTTGTGAGTTGTTAAACAACGTGCTTTATTATAATCGTGAGAGAAGAATACGAAAGGAGAGTTAGAAGAATGAACCAGTTGAAAAAATTATTTGTGTTGTTGCTGATTGTTGCGGTTATTTCGCTTGGCTTCATCGGTTGCGAACACAAGGGCGAACACCCATCCGGTGAGCACCCTTCCGGCGAACACCCGTCCAAGGAAGCTGAGCCCAATGAAGCTCCCGCCGGGGAGCATCCCGGTGGGGAGCATCCCTCGGGTGAGCATCCGAAATAATGTTAATGTTCCTGGCTGCGGCATGCAGTACGAAGGAGAAAGGTCTGTTATGAACTGGCAAAAGACAATACCGGTAGTGGTTGCGGTTTGCACTTTACTTGCAGGCTGCAATACGTCACGGGATGAGGCGCAAGGACCATCCGACTTTGTACCCAGCCGGGTAACAAAGGACATACAGGAAGGTATCGAAAAGCACATCGAAGAGCAGACCCGCTTAGGTGAGGGGTATTTCAAACTTGGCTACAATGACGGGGAACTACGACTTAAGCTGGTCCGCGTGCACACCGAGTACCTTGCGAACCTTGGCCCGCGCCGTCATTTCGCCTGCGTGGATTTGGCGAGTACGGAGGGAGATGTTTATGACGTGGATTTCTTCCTTTCCGGGGATCCCGGGGCGATGACCGTCACGGAAACAACGGTCCACAAGTTCAACGGCAAACCATTTTATCTCTGGGAACAGAAGCGTGACAAGACGTGGCACCGTGTACCTGTCAAAGATGCATCGAAAAGCCTGCTTGGCGTAATCACCGACCGTGACGAGTTCGAGTTTCTATACAAGGCGACCCTGCCGAAGATGACCGAGGCCGCCCGCATGTGGATTCCAATGCCGAAAACGGATTTATTCCAGACGGTCGAGGTCAAGTCCATCAAAGCTCCCGGCGAGCAGAAAATGTTGCAGGATCGTGAATATGGAAACAAGGTATTATTCCTGGAACTCGATCCGGAAGACAGCAGAAAGACCATATCAATCCGCTTTCATGTACAGCGGCTTGAGAAATCCATTTATGAGGAACAAACGCCTGATCCCGAGAAATACCTTGCCCCGGAGCATCTCGTACCGGCCGATGAGAGATTCGACAGCATTGCCGAGAAGGTGGTTGAAGGCAAAAAGGGTGACCTGGTTCGTGCAAGGGCGCTTTACGACCACATCATAGACCGCATGAACTATATGAAATTCGGCTCCGGCTGGGGAAAAGGCGATGCAGTCTATGCCTGTGACGCACGATCAGGTAATTGCACGGATTTTCATTCCTACTTCATCGCCCTGTCCAGGGCCGTCGGTATTCCTGCACGCTTCGCCATTGGTGCGGCAATCCCTTCGGAGAGGAACGAAGGCGGGATAGACGGCTATCATTGCTGGGCGGAGTTCTATACCGACGGCAAGTGGTGGCCCGTTGATATCAGCGAGGCCGACAAGTTTTCGAGCCTGTCTACCTATTACTTCGGCCACAATCCGGCAAACCGGGTCGAACTGAGCCGCGGCCGCGATCTTGTTGTTGAACCGGGGCCGGTTTCAGGGCCGATCAATTTCCTTGCCTATCCCGTGTTGGAAATCGGCGGCAAACCGGTAAAGGTGAAAGTAGAGTTTTCCTTCAAACGAAATACTCGGCGCACGCTGTAATCTCGGTAGAGTTTGAGAAAGGCCGGACGAGTCGCTGATTATATGATTTAGCTCAATGGTCAAAATCATATGTGAGTTGTATGCGCAAATTCGGGGATGGGAATACGCGTGATATTTTACATATCACGAGAATCACAGATATAATAAGTACTGCCTGTTCGAATCCAGTGTTCAGGTTCCTGTGATTATTGGTTGGATAGCGATTCCCGAAAGCAGAAGGTGCACCTTTAGTTACCGTTCTCTTTATACTTGAAGTTCAAGTTACCAGTTAAACCAACATTGTCCTTGCGCGGTCGGAACCGATGCTTCCTTCCTTACAATAAGATCTTACCGTGAAGCCTGCCGAGTGTTTGGCCTGAACATCGAGCGCTTCTGACAACGGGACGCTACACGAGTCCCTGATTGATTCCATGATGGCCTTCCTGGCCGCCTCGGTAGCAGGGTTGTCGGACGGTGACAGGCCGGAATCAGCCGGGATACCTTCCAGCACGCCCTCGTCCGGTTTCCTTATAGCCAGGCCGGCCGCTGGGCCGGTTTTTGCGAGACTCCAGACCATATTGAGTGTCTCCTGCATCGGACCTGAGTAGTCAATTAGCCAGCCCACAGCGTCTTTTGCTTTCACAGGTGCTCCACTAAGCAACAGTTTGACAAGCTTCGGCCACTGGTTTTGATTGGTTTTGCGGAACGGCCAGTGGCAACCCTCCATGCCGGGCACCACGGGCAGCGTCACCTCCGGCATTCCAAGAACGGCGTCCTCGGCGGCTACAAGGTAGTGGCAGTGCATAAGCAGCTCAAGAGAAGCGCCAAGGCAACGCTTGCCGTTTACGAAACCCACTGATACTTTGAACTCATCTTTTAGTCGTCTGGCCGTCGCAGACCAGGTGCGGGCAATGCGAAGCCCCTCATCCACGTCGTCCAGAGCAGGGAAGAACTCGCTTATGTCGGCGCCCACCATCTGGGTTGACAGGTGGAAATCTCCGGTCACAATCACATTGTCGATTCCTTCGACCTTAAGCCAGTCGATGGCCCGGTTTAATTCGGCGTCGACATCACTGTTGTAGGTTTGGCGGCTGATAGTAATGACGCCCACTTTCCCGTCATGCTCGGCATTGACATATAATTGCTGCCACTCGGGACTTTCCAGTTGCTCGAACGCAGCCGGATACCAGCAGTTGCCAGCCGCTTCAGGGAAAAGTTTGTGATACGCCTCAACCCTCTTGATAACCGCCTCAGCTCCCACGTCCCTGATAACGGCAAGGATTCCCCTGCGAAACTGTGCGCACAGCTCGCCAATTGCATTAATGTGGGAAAAGTGGCCCCTCCGCTCGTGGAGTATCAGGCTGGTCATTTGGAACAGCGCTCCCTGGATCCAGCTTAGGAACTTATCCTCTTCATCGCCATTCATACGCCAGTTGACCACGGGTCTGAAATGATTTGGGGGATACCAGTTCTGCCCGGTTTCCTGCCGCTCATCCAGCTCGGGTGTCGGACGGAACAAGTCTCCGTATTTTTCGGCAAGGTGATGTAGACAGGTCCACGTCAGGAAATCAGCTCCCTTGGCTCCGATGACATCATGAGCCCTTAACGGATTCGGACCCAGAAACTTTCTGACAAACTTATCAATCTTCCAGAAGGGCATGTTGGAGGCCCGGTGGTATCTCAGGCCCGCCAGCGTCAGGCCGCAGAACAGGACGTCCAGGACGAACGACCAGTCGTCGCTGACCGGGACCGGGACCAGTCCCAGCGCCCACAGAAGCTGGGTGACGGCAGAAGTTTTTTCTTCAACAATCTCCCAGACCTTGTTTGTTTCGTGAGGGAAGGCCGGATGCATCACACCCACTCCCAGTTCAGAACTCGGGAAACCGGATGTGACCGAGCGGATTTCTATTTTCGGAAACGCTTGCCGGAATATTTTGTAATGTGCTTTTTTGATCTCAAGTATTTCAGGAATTGCCTCCAGAAGAAAGCGAGGCTGCCACTTCTTGAGGTCCTCGGGGATGTTGTTGCCGTCGTATCTTATCCTTACTATGTTGCCCATTATCCTGTCGGCCCGCTCTTTTCCGAATGTCTCAACCAGTCCGGGGTAGTACCGGCCTATCCCATCGACAGTTCTGGGACGACTGAGGGCTACCGACTTGACGCCGAAAGGCTCCAGTCTGGAAGTGAGCTGCATTAATTTGCCGGCTCCAACAATCCCGTTTGCTCCGGAGATCACCAGCGAGCCGCGATTACCGGGTGCGCCGAACACGCGTTCGACCATATCGGCAGTATCGACAGGGAGCTTGCCATTACGAAAAATATCCAGGACAGAACCGAGTTCCAGGGTCTGAAGTGTTGACTGTCTTAACGACTTTATCATTTCGATTTACCCCCTTCCGTTACACTGAAGAGGGCCGCGATACCCATGTCTCCTGCGGCGCAGCCAAACAGAAGTACGAGACCGCCTCCCAAATCCACCGCCTCCTCAAGACCTTCAATCAACATCCTGGTGAGAGTCGGTCCCTGAGGATGCCCCCATACCAGCGAACAGCCGGTCTTGTTGACCTGACGCCAGTCGTGTTCCATAACTTTGGCGAAAATGGCATCGTTGATGGCAAACGGATTGTGGTTTTTTACGACAGCAATGTCGGCCAAGGTGAAGCCGGTCCTGTCAAGCAGTTTCTGTACGGCAAGCGTGGGAGCCTCAGGCATCAGGGCCGGATGGGTCCTGAATTCGGCTTTGGCGACAAACTGAATGACGATTTCAGGCCGCGGACTGAGTTCTCTGGCTCTCTCCGGCGTCGTGACCAGCATCGTAGCCATCCCATCCGATGCATGCGTCTGGGTTCCGGTCGTGACGCAGGTATCCAGCTCGCGCATCCCGCGAAGACCGTCTAATGTTAGTTTGCGGACCCCAACATCATCGTCTATTCTGCCAAGAAAACGACCTTGCACGTTCAATACTTCAAGAGGCACGAGGATACGATCGAGAAATCCGGATGCCTTGGTTTCGAAGTACTGCTGATACCTGCAGAATGCGAGGTCCTCCACCTCTTTTCGGTCAAGACTGTACTTGCGGGCGGCAAGACCGGCTGCGGTAATCATCGCCAGGCCCGTGGCCGGGTCGAATCCGAAATTGTCCCACACATCGCTCAGCGCCATTGTTCTCTGGTAAGCTCGCCTTTCCGGGAAAACACCCACGGGTGAATCGCTGGTCCGGTCGAATGTTAACACGCCCACGACGTCATTAGCACCACTCTGGACTTCGGCGCCGGCGAGGAGAACGGCCTGGAGCCCGGTCGCACAGGCCTGCTCGATATGGAATCCGGGTATGCGATGCCCGAGGCAACTGGCCACCAGGGGCGCATTCCAGAACTTCCAGTGCCATGGAACGGTTGAGCCAATAATCAAGTATTCCAGTTCGCTCTTCGGGACTTTCCTAATCCCGAGAATCCGGTTCATCGCCTCGCCGGCAAACTGGCCTATATTGACCTCTGCCAGAGCCGATGTCTGCCATGCGGGGAAAAAGCTGCTTCCCCAGGTCCCATAGGGTATTCTGGCTTTGGGAAACATTTCGATATTCTCTTTTGAAGCCATTCCAGGACCTCGTAAGACAGTAGATCGAAGCTATTCATCACGACTAACCGACAGGAAACCTGATTTCAGCATAAAGAAGTGATGATACCATCAGGGTATTCATGATTCAAGGGAATAAAAGCAATATAACTGAGGAAAAACGAGTTGATGGGACCGGGAATACTGTTTTTTCACTTGCCCGGCCCGGGATTATGTGTTCTAATCTCGATGTCAACACTGACGTTAGAGAGCCTATCTGAAGGCTTTATTGAAACAGTGACCAAGAAAGCATATTTACTATTTAGCAATAAGACTGTGAGGTGACCGATGAGGGCAATCCAGATAGTGGAGCCGAGAAAAATTGCGATGCTGGACGATGCCCCAAAACCGGAGCCGGTCAAAGGCGAAGTACTTGTGCGGTGCAGCCACGTAGCCCTTTGTGGAAGTAACATGGGCCAATATACGGGCGAGGGTCTCTGGGGAGAGATTGACTTTCCTAATCCGGTCGGCTGGGCGGGACACGAGAACATCGGCACGATAGTCGCGTCTCGCTGCGAGGGCTGGGAAGAAGGAACGCTGGTGCTGGCCCAGCCACACGGCTATTACGGCTTTGCAGAGTATATCGTTTCCCGACCTCCCGCGATTGCCCGTCTTCCACAGGATGCGCCTGACCCGGCGGCGCTCGTCGTTGCCCAGCCGCTGGCAACGGTGCTTCGGGCACTTACGCGAACAGATGACATCATCGGCCAAAGCTGTGCGGTGATCGGCCAGGGCCCGATGGGATTGATATTTACACATGTGCTGCGGCTGATGGGAGCGAGCATGGTCATCGCAACCGACGTGCTCGACTGGCGTCTGGAATGGTCCAAGCGCTACTGCGCCGACCACATCATCGATGCTTCTAAAGAAGACGTCATCAAGGTCGTCACAGAGCTTACCAACAAGGAAATGGTTGACTTCGTAGTCGAGGCGGCAGGCTACGTCGATTCGCTGAAGACCGCAGCATATCTGCCCAGATACGAAGGCAGGCTGTATGTATTCGGTATGCCGCACTATGATCTGCAGGAATTCCCCTGGTATCATGTTTTCCGCCAGAATATTCAGATCAACACATGTGTTGGCCCGGAGTGCGGCCCGTTCTTTCAAACGGCAGCGGATATGGTCCTCGATGACAGGGCCTCGGCCCTTACCGAGATGGTCACGCCGCGAATGCCCTGGGAGAAGGCACCGGAGGCCTTTGAGATGTATGCCGAATGCGCAAAAGACTCTTTGAAGTTGACCCTTGAAGTATAGCTGAGGTACTGGGCAAGGATTTCCAGATTTTCGGGGTTGTGCGCTGAAATATGCATATAATCTCGGAATCGATAACGTGATATGCCGGCTCGAATCGCCTGCAGAAAGATTCGGTGAACGTTTCCGGCTTTGTGAGTTTCTGCAAGACAGGACAGGAGTTTGATTATGGCACCATCAGTGGAACTGAAGGATTTTGCAGCCAGCAAAAAAATGAGGGAAGTAATGGGCCGGTATTTCATGGAACTGATGGGCCCGGAAGCCTCTGGTAAAAAAATCGCCTGGTGCACCAGTGTCGGGCCGGCGGAGTTACTGCGGGCATTGGGTTTTGAAGTGTATTTCCCCGAGAACCACGGTGCTATGCTTGGCGCAAGCCGAATGGCCGCCGACCTTATCCCACTGGCCAACGCCCATGGTTTTTCGCCGGATATTTGTTCGTATTTAACCAGCGACATAGGCTCATATCTCAAGGGTGAAAGTCCCTTTAATAAGATGAAGCTGCCCGGTCCGCCGAAGGCCGACGTACTGGTGTTCAATACGAATCAGTGCCGGGACGTCAAGGACTGGTTCGGTTTTTACGCCCGTGAATGGGACGTGCCGTGTATTGGTATACATACGCCCCGTGCTATCGGTGAAGTGGACGATATTATCGTTAAATCCGTCGCAGGGCAGATCGAATCGCTTGTGCAACCTTTGGAGCAAATCAGCGGCAACAAGCTTGATATGGACAAACTGAAGGAAGTGATTACCCTTTCAGCCAAATGCACCGAACTATGGAAGGCGGTTTTGGAGACGGCAGCGAACGTGCCTTCACCAATCACGTTCTTCGATGGTACAATTCAGATGGGACCGGCTGTGGTCCTTCGGGGTACACAGGAGGCAATCGATTATTATGATGTCCTACTGGCTGAGTTGAAGCAACGGATTGCTGACGGTGTCGGGGCCGTCGAAGCTGAAAGGCATCGAATCTATTGGGAAGGCATGCCGATATGGGGCAAACTCAAGAACCTTGCCCTGCAGTTCATGGAGCTTCAAACGGCTGTAGTCGCATCGACATACTGCAACAGTTGGGTGTTTGAAGCTCTGGATCCCGATAAGCCGTTCGAAGGCATGGCCCGGGCATATAGCGAGTTGTTCATTTGTCGCAGTGACGAGCCGAAAGAGGCCTATATGGAGCGTATGATCGAAAAGTTCAAGGTCGACGGGATTCTCTACCACAACGCCAAGACGTGTCCGAATAATTCCAATAGCCGGTATTGTATGCCCCTGCAACTGCAGGCGAAGACGGGCAAGCCCTATGTGATTATCGATGGCGATCTAAACGATCTTCGGCTTTATTCTGAAGAGCAGACACGAACCAATATCGAGGCCTTCGTAGAGCAACTTTCGGAAGGATAACGGACGGACCGACACAATGGAGTATTACTGTGGAATTGATATAGGGGCGTCTGCCGCGAAGCTCGTAGTAATCGAACCTGCAGGCCGAATCGTCGGCAAGAATATTGGGCGTTCGGGCGTCGACTATGCCGGAACGGCCGAGGAGCTTCTTTCGGGGGTGTGTGCTGCCGAGTCCCTGGACCGCTCGCAAATCGCCAGAACACTATCGACCGGCTACGGCCGTGACAACGTGCCCTGGGCCGATGCAAAGATGACCGAAATCGCCTGCCACGGTAAAGGGGCGTACTTCCATTATCGTAAACGCATGACTGTGATAGATATCGGTGCCCAGGACAGTAAAATTATGCATCTGGGCGCTACAGGCAAAAGAGAAAGCTTCAAGATGAATCGCAAATGCGCCGCCGGCACGGGAGCGTTCCTTGAAGAGATAGCCCATCGATTGGCGCTGGATATCTCTGAGCTAAATACACTGGCCGAGAGTTCTACCGAAAACGTATCGCTCGGGAGCTTTTGCACGGTCTTCGCTGCCACAGAGGTCCTCGAGAAGATTCGCGCAGGCGTCGACGTCACCGATATTGTACGCGGTGCGTTCAACTCAGTTGTCAAGCGAATCGTTGAAATGGACCGCGTCGATGGCCTGCTGGTCACTACCGGCGGCGTGGTTGCGCATAATCCGTTTCTTGCAAAGCTGCTCGGGCAATCATTCGGTACCGAAGCGCATGTCGCGCCTGATGCACAATATACCGGCGCATTTGGTGCTGCCCTTTTTGCGGCCGAACAGGCTCAGAAGCCGGACTCGTAATCAATAATGACAATAAATGAGGGCAATGAAAATGTTGATAAAGAATCCACCTTTTGAAATAGCCGAAGGCCTTTGGATGCTCGGCACGAGTGAATATCCCGTTTTTTTGGCCATGGACCAAAACGAAGGCGCAATCTTCGAAGGCGGTGTTGGCGCCGACGGGCCCGTTGTTAAGGAACAGCTTGCTCAACTTGATATCGCCGCCGATTTAATCCGACAGGTCATCATCACCCACGCCCATCCCGATCATGTCATGGCGATACCCGCGTTTCGAGCCATGTTCGAGGGCGTGACAGTCTGTGCATCGGAAACCGCTGCTAAGACGCTCACCATCGAAAAGGCTGTCAAGTTCTTCGCTAAAATTGACGGAATCCTTACCGAATCGCTCATCAAAGCCGGTTCAATTACAGAGGAGCATCGTCCGGGTCTGATGACCGAAAGTCAGATTACCGTCGACCAAATCCTTGCAGAAGGTGATACTATAACGGTTGGAGGCCTGAAATTTGATGTTCTGGCGATGCCGGGACACAGTGATTGCAGCCTGAGCTTTCACGAGCCCGTGGCGGGCTTTGTTATCGTATCGGATTCAACCGGCTTTTACATTCCGGACTATAACTACTGGTGGCCCGGTTACTTTACGGATTACCAAGCCTATATTGAGTCAATGCGTCGGCTTGCAGACCTTGATGCCAAAGTAGTTTGTCTAAGTCATAATGGCGTAATCAAAGGTTCCGACGAGGTGAGTGCCTATTTCGACGACGCGATAGCCGCTACCGAAGCCTATCATGAGCGAATCCTTAGGGAAATAGATGCTGGCAAATCTCCGGAGGAACTGGCCGGACAACTCGGCACCGAAGTGTATGAGAAAATACCGTTGCTACCCCTGGATTTTTTCCAAAAGAATTGTGCGCTGCTGGTAAAATACTCCATGGAATATGCGCAGAAGAATAACGGGCTATAGGAAATTATATTTCTGAGGATAAGGTATCCATCGACGTTGATGAATGCGGCA
>JABAHS010097207.1_pt2 | contig 31406 bp, 25 predicted proteins | sample 7062111 | NCBI WGS metagenome assembly JABAHS01 (sample SAMN14534600, study PRJNA622989) | marine sediment metagenome | biome: marine biome [ENVO:00000428]; feature: marine pelagic biome [ENVO:01000023]; material: deep marine sediment [ENVO:00002113]; isolation source: pool of 4 deep marine... | reverse complement strand
GATTGCCTTTTCATTTGTTTTCCCTCACAAAAACAAAAAGACGATGCAATGCAAATATTTCCGCTGATGCAATTTATTATTATATATGTTTATGACTGAAAGTTAACTGATTTTTTTACCGGGAGCACAGTGGTTTTTTCGCCGGCTTTTCACGGATGCTTGGATTTGGGGTAAAATATTGTTGTTGTCATGATAACTCGGTATAATGGCGGTATGAAAGCTTAACCAACATAAGGGGAAAAGCCATGTACGTACAACGCGGTTTTAGAATAATTACATACCTCGTTTCTCTTGTTTTCGGATTAATGGTATTCCTGTTTTGCTTTTTTCTACTTATCGACCGTTTTAAATATGAGCAATCCCAATATAATGACCTCAAAGAAGAATATGATAGTATTGTTTACTTTTGGAAGGTTTGGGATGCGAACGAGGATCTCCACCGTCATGCCATTCATAGCCTGTTAGATTCAGATAAAGGCGCCGGCGTTCCTTTAATAAATGATAATGGTGAAACGGTCTATGTAAAAGCTGATAAAGTTTTTCCAGGCGTACATGAGGATATGCTCGATATGTCGTCATTTGATTTGGATGTAAAGGCGAAGGCTGCAAAGCAGAAAGCAATTCAACAAGCCGGAAAGAAGGTGGTAAAACCTGTGATTGTAGATTGGTTTCTTGCCCTCTCTTTGGGTGCCGGTGCCATAGGTATTTCACTTATCTGGTTGTTATTCTTTATCATAAGATGGCTTGTTCGTTGCTTTTGTTCCGATTCGCAAAAAACGAGCATAAATAATAAGCATATCGAAACATCCAGCGACAATCGTTACAATGGCGGGATTAAATGAGCGGGTAAAAAATTTGATGAAACTAATAGATACGGCTAACAGATATGAGAATGACGACCGAAGATGTTAATTTTTTATCAACAGTAACAGAGTCGTTGAAAAACGATGGTTTTGCAGTTTTCCATATTGATTACATCGGTGGTGCAGGTCATCAGGACTATTTTCTTGTCAATTCCACTGCTGAATTGGAGGAGGTTATCTCAAGAATTGAGCCGGGAGATTTAGTAAGTGTCTTTATGAATGAAGCTATTGGCATCAAGGGCAAAGCGGAGGATATTTTACAAGAACAGGCTATCGCAATGCTTTCCGAACTTCAAGCTGAAGATTGCGACGAATGTGTTATAGCCTTTAGAAGGGATACGAATCACTTACAGTTAATTTATAAGGATGACTGGCAGCCCCTATGTTCTGCTATGGAAATCAAAGAATGGTTTGCCAAGAATCTTAACGCCCCGATTATTGTTTTTGCACCTCCATGGAATAATAGTAAGGTCCTGGAAGCTAAGGGTGCTCGAACTTGTTGGCTTGCAAAATTGTATTTTAATTTCGATTTATTTGTTATGAAAGCCATTTCAACAATCTTTGATTCAGTAACAAATTACCTGATCAAATCTCTTAAATCCTCTCGATTTGGGTCAATTATCATTGTTTGTTTTATTATGCTTATCTCAATTGCATTAATATCAATCCCCGGCTGTTTGTTCTGGCGACTTTTTTTTAATCAACTTCGATACCGGCATGTGCTGATGTTTGTCACCTTTATTATTGCTTTTTTGAGTTGGCATTCTTTTACCAGGAATCTAAGGGAAAGATATCTTTTATTAAGAATAATAGAGCATATAATTGCGCTAGTATTTATTGCCATAGTGATTCTTTTCCTGGCAGGCGTGATATGATTTTTCATCTGTTTCAATCAGTGGACTTTGTTGTGCCGGAAATCGCCGGGTGATTTGTGTTGACAGAGAGTGTGGTTTTTGGCTATTCTATTGCCGAACTGCGTTGGCTTATCAGGAGGGCCCGGGTGTATTTATATTGCCCTGCTATAGCAAGCCGGCATTTCATTATTTTGGAAAACAGCGAAAATTTGGAGATGTAAAGATGCAATTATCAAAAGAAAAACACCATCTTTCAGGTTGTCCAAAGGCAGATAAGTATAAGGGCGGCAGCAGGAAATATAGATGGGTGAAATGGATATTTCCCATTGCTGGGCTGGTATCGCTGGTTTGGTTTTNNGCTTCGGGATTTGTCGCGTGGTTTCTGGGATTAGGCGCGTGGGCGGTTGCGTTTAGGAAGGCGAAGGTCAGCTTTGCCCGGAAGCGATATGTAATAGGGATGGTTTGCCTTTCTGTAAGCGTCGGGGCCTTGTGGCTGGCGGTGAGCATTGGCAGCGATGAGCAGGCACTGGCGGAGCCGCACGCGACGAATGAGCCGATGGGAGTCGCCCAGGGGATTTATCCCGGGCGGGTTGTGTGGGTGCACGATCCTGAGGCGACGGACTGGGACGGGCCGGGAGACGGTCATCCCTGGGAGAGCAGCCATACAAGTTTGCCGCGGGTGAGTGGAATGATTTCGCGTTCGATCCAGAAACTGACCGGGGCGGATAGTGACGCCGGGGCGTGGGAAAAGCTGTTTAAATACTACAATAAGAAGCGCGGCAAAGGTGACGCCGGGTACAAGAAAGGTGAGAAGATTGTTATCAAGGTGAACTTTGTGGGCTTTATCTGGATTCATCGGGGGGGAGTCAATCCCGACAATTACAATATGGGAAGCACAATTGATTATATGAATACGTCGCCTCAGATGCTTATCGCCCTGCTGCGACAGCTTGTAAATACGGTCGGCGTTAAGGATTCCGATATCGCGATATTTGACAGCTTAGCGTATTTTGCAAACGAGTACTACGATATGTTCCGCAAAGAGTTTCCTAACTTACGGTGTATAGACCATACGGGCAAATTCGGACGAACTCTCGGGAAACCATCTTCGGTTCCGCTTTACTGGAGCTGCAATCCGGAAGGAAAAAAGCAGGATTATGCGCCGGTCTGTTTTGCCGAGGCCGATTACATCATCAACTTTGCGAACCTGAAGGCCCACACCGGAGCCGGGGTGACGCTCTGCGCCAAGAACCATTACGGCTCGTTAATAAGGTGGCCGGCCCAGAAGGGCTATTTTGATATGCATAAAAACGCCTTTGCCAAGAAGGAAGGGATTTATCGTCCCGTGGTTGACCTGATGGGTCACTTGCATATCGGGGGCAAGACGATGCTTTACCTGATTGACGGATTATATTGCGGTATACATCCTATCGATATGGAAAAAGGGCCGAGGAGATGGAAATCTTATCCATTTAACGGTGACTGGACTTCGAGCCTTCTGGCATCGCAGGATCCGGTGGCGATTGATTCGGTCGGTTTTGACTTTCTGCATGAAGAATACGAGGAACACCCGCGCAAGGTCGGAGTCGATGATTTTCTGCACGAATCTTCGCTGGCGGATAATCCTCCCTCGGGGACATTTTACGATCCCGACCATAAGGGCAAAGTGAAAAGACTTGCGAGCCTCGGCGTTCACGAGCACTGGAACAATCCTAAAGATAAGAAATATTCCCGCAATTTAGGAAAAGGCAAGGGAATCGAGCTGGTTGCAATCACGGCAGGCAGCGCTCAGAAAGCAGGTATTATCGCGGCGGGAGCGAAGGTTAAGAAACTGGCCGGGGGTTTTAAGTTTACGGAGGGGCCGGCGGTTGACGCCGAAGGCAATATCTTTTTTACGGACCAGCCGAATAACAGGATTCACAAATGGTCGGTGGATGGGAAACCCCTTGGGGGCAAGCTGTCGGTCTTTCACGAGAAACCGGGGAGGGCCAACGGACTATACTTTGATAGAAAAGGGAACCTGCTGGCCTGCGCGGATTTGGACAACGAGCTGTGGTCGATTGATATGAAAGGTAAAGTGACGATTCTTGTGAAAGGATACAAGGGTAAAAAGCTGAACGGTCCGAACGATTTGTGGGAGGACCTTAAAGGCGGGATATACTTTACCGATCCCTTCTATAAAAGGCCTTACTGGAAGAGAGGTCCTATTGAGCAGGACGGCCAGCATGTTTATTACCTTTACCCTGACCGCAAGAAGCTTATACGGGTGACCGAAGACCTGGTGACGCCCAACGGGATAATCGGAACGCCGGACGGCAGAAAGCTTTATGTGGCTGACCTTGGAGCGAGAAAGACATACGTGTATAAGATCAATGCGGACGGGACTATTTCGGGTAAAAAGCTGTTTTGCTCGATGGGCTCGGACGGGATGACCATCGACAATGAGGGCAACGTTTACCTGACGGGGAGAGGCGTTACTGTTTTTAACTCGGCCGGGGAGAAGATAGAACATATTGACATCGATGCGGGGTGGACGGCGAACGTATGTTTCGGGGGCAGGGACAGGAAGACCCTGTTCATCACGGCGCAGAAGTCGCTTTTTGCAATCCGGATGCGGGTTAATGGTGTATAGGAAGGGACGGTTGCGGCAACTCAATCAATAATTGTTGGACGCATTCGTTCACCATATTTTTTGAAGTGGGACATCGCACTTTTGCCGCTATCGAAGTCTTTTTCAGAGAATAAAAGAATTGTCTGGCCTATAAGAATCTGGTCACCATCCTTCAGGGGTGTCTCATCGTTGATTTTTATGCCGTTTACAAACACGCCGTGCTTGCTTTTCATATCAAACGCATAGTGCTGCTGTTTGTTTTTGTCATAGTGAATCTGCATGTGCTTGCGTGAGACGTGCTCATCGAGGATCTGGATTATAAGGGCCTCGTCGCGGCCAATAACGTTCGTTCGCTCACCAAGTGGATAATAGTCACCCTTCCGTGGTCCTGACATAATAAAGATGGTAGCCATTGCAAGTCCTTAAATGTTTTTGACATAAAATCGTTTGGGCAATATAGTATGAGTGATTGTCGGCCGGGTCAAGTTCTTTTTTAGGTGTGTTTTTGAAGCTGTACAATTATGCCGGATTTGCAAGTCCGTTGCCCTGTTAGAATCCGGAGCAGTGGACATTTACAATGAGGGACATTGATGAGCGAGTCTGAAGCGAATGATGGGGCGATGAGAAATTTTCAGGTAGCAATCATTCAACGAACCGTTATTGCGAGATGGAAATACCAATAAGTAGATAAGGTTTGATAAGCACAAAGGATTATAAATGAACAGGAAGTGGAATTTTTTGATAGTATTGTTTTTGAGGTGGGTGCTATCTGCATCCGGTGCAGTGCCTGTTTCAGTTGAGTTAGTGGAAGTAAACAAGATTTGGGACAAGGCGCCGCACAGCGCTTTTACCGATTTGGTCCGGTGGAACGAGCGGTTTTACTGCGCGTTCCGCGAGGGTAGAGGTCACGTTTCGACCGACGGTAAAATACGGATACTTCATTCAAAAGATGCAGGAGTTTGGGAATCGGCGGCCCTGGTTACGCTTGAAGGTTACGACCTGCGTGATGCGCACTTATCAGTGACTCCGGACGGCAGGTTGATGCTATTAGGGGGTGCGGCCCCGCGTAAAAAGGACAATCAAAGCGCCCCTACCGGTACGTTCGCGAGTTTTTCCAAAGACGGCAGGCTGTGGACCGAGCCGCGAATTGTTGTTGAGCCGGGGCGGTGGCTGTGGTGTGTGACCTGGCATAAGGGAAAAGCGTATGGTGTTTCTTATGCAGCGGGTGAAAGGAAACCATACCTTGAGCTATTGGTGAGCGAGAACGGGACAGATTACCAATGCTATGTGGATAAGCTGTATGGGACAGGGTATCCGACAGAAGTGACGCTTCGGTTTGATAAAGATGATACCTGTTACGCACTCGTACGGCGTGACCGGCGAGGTGACGAGGGGAGCAGCGCCTTGTTGGGAGTGAGTCGGCCGGATTACAAGAAGTGGCGGTGGCACGACCTCGGGGCGAGTTTCAATGGATTCGGGGGGCCAAACTTTATAAACATACCCGGCGGACATTGGATTGGCGCTGGGCGAATGCATGAGGGTGGTGCGCATACGGCGCTTACATACGTCGATGTAAAAAACGGCAAGATGACCAAGGTGTTGAAACTTCCCAGCGGCAGAGATACGAGTTATCCCGGACTGGTTTGGCACGATGGTATACTCTATGTCAGTTACTACTCAGGCCATGAGGGTAAAACAAGCATTTACCTGGCGAAGTTGAAGGTCGAACCGAAGGAGCAAGACGAGGAAGGCTTTGGGGCTGAGGTAAATCCTACAGGGGATCCTATTGGAGGCGGTAAGGGATATCGGCGACTGGTGTCTCAGAGTGATTACCAGGTAAAGACGCTGGAAGAATTACTCGCAGCCCTTAAACAAGCCGGGGCCGGGCAGGTTGTGTATGTGGACAACAAGGCCGAGATAGAGGTTACAAGTGAGCAAAAAATGGTAATCGGCGGTAGAGTGACAGTAGCGAGCGGGCGGGGGCGAGGGGACTCCGAGGGCGCATTGTTATACAGCAATGAACTTTCGATGTCGCCACTTTTTCTTGCCGGCGGAGAAAAGGTGCGCGTGACGGGGCTTCGTTTGCGCGGGCCGGACCAGAAACGCAGGACCGAACAGATGCGAAAGCTGTATAAGGAGGGACGATACTACAGTATTCCCAACTCGGACGGGATAATATCGTCATATCCCGGGCTTGAGGTGGACAACTGTGAGCTTTGGGGCTGGAGTCACGCGGCGGTCTTTCTTAAGCGTGGGGCATTGAAGGCACATATTCACCACAACAATATCCACCACAATCAGCGCAGCGGTTTGGGATACGGCGTATGCCTTGACCAGTCTGANNATGCACGGAGGCAGGGACCGGAAGGACGGGACGGATATTGCCGGTGACTCGATTAAGATTCATCATAATACGTTCAAAGCGACGGGCGTTCCTGCATTCGTGATTCGGGGCCGGCCACAACAATGGGCAGAGATACATCATAACTGGTTTTTACATTCGGGCATCGGTAAAGCTATTCGTCAGACCAATGCTATCGGCAATATGCGCATTTATCAGAATCAATTTACTAAAGAGCGAATCCTGAAAGATTGAAACCTATAGGGAAGATTTGCCATCGCAGGTCTTGCAAAATACATCAATTCTGCGGTATAATATGCCAACAAGTGTCGACGAATCACGGATATTCGTGATAACTCGTATATGATATGTGTTTATAGTCTGAAAGGAGATTGAGATGAAAATTAGATTTTATATTTCAATGTTGTTGTTATTGGCATTTGTGTCAGCGGGCAACAGTGATGAGCAACTTAGTGTTGTGGCAGCCGGCGCAAAAGTGGAGAAACTTGCCGGCGGCTTTAGGTTTACGGAGGGGCCGGCTGCGGACGCGAAGGGTAATATCTTCTTTACGGACATCCCCAATAATCGAATCCACAAATGGTCGCTGGACGGAAAGTTGTCGACGTTTCGCGAGAACTCGGGCGGTTCCAACGGGTTATACTTCGACAAAAAGGGCAATCTTCTGGCCTGCGAAGGAGGCGGACGTCGGTTGGTGTCCATCACTCCGAAAGGTGAAGTAACAGTGCTGGCCGACAAGTACCAAAACAAGAAATTCAACAGCCTCAACGACCTGTGGATTGACCCGAAAGGCGGAATTTACTTTACGGACCCACGATACGGGCGCAGAGACAACCTGGAACAGGACGGCGAACATGTATATTATCTGACGCCGGACCGTAAAAACATCATACGCGTAATTGATGATATGGTAAGGCCTAACGGGATAATAGGGACACGCAACGGCAAGCGGCTTTACGTGACCGACCACGGCGGGAAAAAGACCTTTGTGTACCGAATCAATAAAGACGGAACGCTCTCGAAAAAGGAACTCTTTGCGCCTGAAGGGTCAGACGGGATGTCAATTGATAACGAGGGCAATATTTACCTGACGACAAATGCGGTTGCTGTTTATAACAAAAAGGGCGAAAAGATAGAGACGATTAAGGTCCCTGAAGGGCCGGCCAATGTTACGTTTGGCGGAAAGGATAAAAAGACGCTTTTTATCACCGCGAGGACTTCTCTGTATTCGGTACGGATGCGTGTAAAAGGCTTATAGCAGAGGATAATAATTCAAGATTTTAAACCCTGCAGCCGAGTTGGGCCACATTTCTAATGTGTCGTACCGCGACAGATACTATAGCAGGATTATGAAAGGAGCGGGTAATGGTAAGTGACAGGAATCGTCTGAATCGACGTGATATCCTCAAGGGATTCGGTATAGGAGCGCTCGGTCTGGCGTTTAGCGGCAGAACTTTTGGTCCCGGTATTGCTGATGCGGCCCCGGGAAGTCCTCACGTCAAAAAAGACCGGCTTTTCAGTACTGAAACAAAGCGGGCAAAGGTTAGTGTGGTCAAAGGTAACGAGAGACGCCAGATAACGTATCAGGCGCTTAAAAATATCGAGGATGAGATACTTGGTTCCATCGAAGGCAAAAAGAAGATTTTAATTAAGCCCAACTTTGTCATTACCTCCCGTCAGCTTGCAGCCACGCACGTTGAAGCAGTTCGGGCGATTCTGGACTTTCTCAAGCCCCACTACAAAGGTGAGATTATTATTGGAGAATCGACTATCTCCAAGGAAGGGACGTTTGACGGCTATAAGAACTACGGATATCTACCGCTTGAGAAGGAATACAAGGTTAAACTCGTTGACCTGAACCTTCAAAGCTGGCAGTATCGGTATGTATTCGGTAAGGGCCATCGTCCAACACCGATTCGTATTATCTCCACCTTCCTGGACCCGGATGTGTATATTATCTCGGCTGCCAAGATGAAGACCCACGACAGGGTATTGACGACCTTGTCTTTGAAAAATGTTTTGCTTGGGGCACCATTATATGATTACAAAAAGAACGACAAAAGACTGACTCATGCCGCGTACAACTTCTCGCGAGAAGCTGTGCTGCATTATAACATGTTCCATCTTGCACAGGAGATATATCCCGACCTGGGCGTCATCGACGGCTTCGAGGCCATGGAAGGCAACGGGCCGACAGGCGGAACGCCGGTTGACGCGAGGATTACGTTGGCCAGCAGAGACCCGCTGGCGATGGATATTCTGGCGACAAAGATAATGGGATTCGATCCGGGCAAGATAATGTATTTGACAGCGATGGCCGAGGCCGGAATGGGACAGGGAGACCTGGACAAGATTAAAGTACTCGGGACGCCGATCGAACAGTGCCAATATCATTTCAAAGCGCACAAGCGGATGATCGAACCATACATAGGTTAGGTAAAAACAATAGATTAAACGTTCATTTTCAACAGGTTGCCGCAGGGGCATTTAATGGGTATAATGACGAAATGGATTCTAACTGAACTTGTCTAATCAATAGGAGGTGTGTTCATGAACAAAAGGATATCTTTGACTGTAAAAATTATCCTGCTCGTGTTTGTTTTGTCTTTTCCTGCGCAAGGATATGGGCGGAATCGACAGGACCAAAAGGCTCGGGAAATAGTCAATTCCGCGGGTGTCAAAGGGGGGCTCATTGTCCATCTGGGATGCGAAGACGGCAGATTAACAGCAGAATTGAGGGTAAACGACAGCTATATCGTACAGGGACTTGACACGGATGCCGAAAGCGTACAAAAAGCGCGGGAATATATCAAGTCGCTCGGCATTTATGGTAAAGTTACGGCGGATACCTTTGACGGAAAGCATCTTCCATACGCAGATAATCTCGTAAATCTGCTGGTGGCTCCGAATGGTAAATTCCAGTTGTCAAATGAGGAAGTGATGAGGGTGCTGGTGCCTCGTGGTGTGGCCATTATCAAAGGAAAGAAGACAATCAAGCCGTGGCCGAAAGATATCGACGAATGGACACACTTCCTGCACGGACCCAACAACAACGCTGTTGCCGAAGATACACAAGTCGAACCGCCCCGATACACACAATGGGTATCCGGTCCTCGGTGGGGTCGAAGCCACGATCATTTGTCGAGTTTAAGCGCTGCGGTTTCGGCATCCGGCCGGATTTTTTATATCATGGATGAAGGACCCACCGCTTCGGTAAAGGCCCCGTCGGTCTGGATGCTGGTAGCAAGGGATGCGTTCAACGGTGTGTTGCTGTGGAAGAAAAAGATCTCGCCGTGGGAAAACCAGTTGCGACCCTTCCGCAGCGGACCGGCGGAAATGCCAAGGCGTCTCGTAGCCGTGGGCAAAAGAGTATATGTTACTCTCGGCTACGGCAAGCCTGTTACCGCGCTGGATGCGGCCACCGGAGATGTGGTGCGCACATACGAAGAAACAGATAACACACATGAAATTATCGCTCACGGTGACAATCTCTACCTGGTAATTAGCGCGCCCCTGAAGGAAGACAGTCCCACCACCGGCAAGGTCCTCAGAAAATTTCCTGTATGGCGGGGTTCTTATCTGGAATACGTTACGCAGTATATGCCCAAGCATATTTGTGCGGTCAATGCAGAATCAGGTAAACTCGTGTGGGAAAAAAAGGACAGCGAGGTTACGCATATTCTTCCGCTTACATTAGCGGTAAACGATGGAAAACTGTACTTTCAAAACGAGGACAATTTAATTGCGCTTAACGCCGCTTCGGGAAAGGTTGTGTGGCGTGCCGCCAGGCCCGCCGTCAGTCACCGCTATGCCTGGCTGACCCCGACTCTGGTCGTGGAGGACGGGATTGTCCTTTCTGCGGACCGTTCCCCGCAGAGTCCCGTAGATACCGGAGGGACGGACAAGACTCAATTTGAATGGCGTGTCTCGGCGAACCATATCCTGACCGGTGGAGATATAATGGCATTCTCGGCGAAGACGGGAAAGCATCTTTGGACGGCTCCCTGTCATGAAGGTTTCAATGCTCCGGTCGATCTGTTTGTTGCCAACGGCAAGGTATGGAGCGGCATCCTTGCATGGGGGAAGCAGCCGGGTATCACGAAGGTATATGACCTCCATACGGGCGAGGTTGTTGCTACACGCTCGCCCGATCAGAAAACATATACTCTCGGTTTTGGTCATACACGATGCTATCGCCACAAGGCCACCACGAAGTATGTAATCCATGGACGGGCGGGTGTGGAATTCCTCGATATGAATGCCGATCGTGTTATTGCCAATCACTGGGTCCGAGGCGCGTGCCAGTATGGAATAATACCATGTAACGGATTAGTATACGCACCGACTCACCCTTGTGCCTGTTACGTCACCGCTAAGCTGAGCGGCTTCAATGCGCTTTCAGGCAGCAGACACCCCGCACCTGATGCCAAATCTCAGAGGTTAAACAGACTGGAAAAGGGGCCGGTGTATTCAGAAGTTGTTCGCTCTCGGAGCCGTAATGGTACACAGGCAGATCGAAAGTCGGAGAAACAATGGCCGACTTACCGAGGTGATAATGCCCGGAGCGGTGCCGCAGGCTTTTCGCTTTCACCCAAGTTGGATCCCAAGTGGGAAAAGGCCCTGCCGGGTTCCCTGACCGCAGTCGTGGTTGCAGGAGGAAGGCTCTTCGTGGCGCAGAAAGATGCCCATTCAGTACATGCATTGAAAGCAGAAGATGGAACTCGGCTCTGGAGCTACACAGTGGCCGGCCGTGTAGATTCACCGCCTACTATTGAAGGTGGCTTAGTTTACTTCGGCTCGGCTGACGGATGGATGTACTGCCTGCGTGCCGGGGACGGCAAATTAGCGTGGCGTTTCCGTATAGCTCCGGAATCGCGGCAGGTTGTTTCGTATGGCCAACTGGAATCCACGTGGCCTGTTCATGGCAGTGTGTTGATATGTCAAGGGCCCGGGAGTGGTGACCGTTTAGTGGCATACGCAGCGGCCGGAAGGTCATCTTACGTGGATGGTGGTGTATATCTTTATGGCGTGGATGCTTTGACAGGTGAACTTGTCACCGAGCGGCGGATTGACCACCGTGACCCGAAAACCGGTCAGGAACCACAGAAAGTTATTCGCGGTACTAATATGCCGGGAGCAATACCAGATGTTCTGTCTACGGATGGAACGTCACTGTTCATGAGGCATCAGCGTTTCAACTTCGACGGCCGGACCCTCGAACCTAATATAGATCACCTGTTTAGTTCCGCCGGTTTCCTCGACGACACATGGTGGCATCGTACGTACCTGCAAATCGGACGGGATATGAGCAGTGGATATGGCGGTTGGGGGCGCGCAGGCAATATCCGGGCCTCCGGTAAATGCCTTGTGAGAAATAAGGACCGTGCTTTCGGCTTCGGCAGAAAGGATTACACGATAACCGGCAGCCACCTCGGATTGCAGTCCGAATTCCATCTGTTTGCTACCGATATAGTTTCAGTGAAATCAATAGAAAAACCGAGGAAAAGAAGGAAGAGCCAGATTAAGTACCTCTGGTCGGAAGAGATTCCCTTTTATCCGCGCGCCATGCTCTTGGCCGGGGATACTCTTTTCTTAGCCGGACCCGGCGATATCCACGACTTTAGTGCACACAATCCCAAAGGGGAAATTTGGCTGTGGGCTGTCTCGACGAAGGATGGCGCCAAGCAGGCCGAATATAAGTTGAAGGCTGCGCCCGCGTACGATAGCTTTGCCGCCTATGGGGACAACCTGTATTTCACAACCGTCGACGGCCGGGTTGTTTGTTATCAGCCAGAGAAATAACGATAGCGATATAGTGGAATTGTAAAAGGCCGAGCCTATCAAGCCCGGCCTTCCTTATAGATGAAGGCGCCATTATAGATAAATGACACACGCTTATATAATAAAGATTATTTCTCCTCTTTCGTTTCCGAGTAGATCGCTGCCACCTCATCGGCAGTGAGGGCGTAACTATAGAGACAGACATCGTCGATTAGGCCATTCCAGAAACGGCCAGTCCTTTCGGAATTTTCGCCGATATAGACAGGATGGTCGTTGATATTTATGGTTCCCGAAGCAGTTGAAGAAGCATCCAGCCTGCCATCCACATAGAGGCAGATTTGTGAACCGTCGTATGTACCGACAGCATGGTGCCATTGGCCGTCGTTGACATCGGCGGTACCAACGATACTGCCCCACCTGGTGCCAGGTACAGCAAGACCGCTGCAGGCAAATTGGAGTGTATTCCTGTCCCGATACCTTTGCAGCCTCCAGGCGCTGTCTCCCTTTGCGATGATGGACTGAAATCTTATGTTGAAGGCATTGACTTTTATCCAGGCCGAGACCGTGATTTGCCGTGTAATGTCGAAGGCCGGGTCTGTGCCTAAATCCACATAGTCACCATCTCCATCGAAGGCGAGCGCACCGCCCACTATCCCATCAACCCAGCTTGTATCGCCAACGAGATAACCATCGAGACCTTTGTCGCCGGAATCTGTTGCGGTATTGCCGGAGCCTTCATCAAGTTTCCACCAGCCGACAAGTCCACCTGTGTTAAAGCTCCAGACGTCACCTGTTGCGACCGAGCCGTCCGGCTGTACTTCATCGACACACCAATAATAGGTGGTGGCCCTTTCCAAATCCGGTGCCGTGACGCTACAGGAATCCGTGACCTCGGCTAACAGCGTCATCTGATCCGCCGACGTACCGAAGTACACTTTGTGCTCGTTCACATAGGCCCCCGGCATCCAGCTTAGCTGTAATCCTTCAAGCTCAGCACCCACTGCTCCATCGGCTGGCTGAGGTTTGATGGCGATGGGTTTGTCGTTTAGGGGCGCAGCTTCAAGCTCAGCCAACTCATCGGCGGTAACATCTTCGACCGTCAAGTCACCGAAGATAACCCGATACTTGTCATCTTCGACTTTCCAGCGCATTAGCACGGCGTGTGGGAATTCTGGTGTGACCTTGTCACCGTAGTAGGCCGGGTCATTGCCGTCCGCCACCAACGTCATGTAGAACAAACCGACTGACTGAATCGGCTGCATTATCTCAATTAATGCTGTAGCTCTTTCTTCATCCGTCTTGGCCTTTTCAAGCTTCTTTCGGATTTTCTCTGCAGCCGGGCTTTGAGTATTTCTGAGTTTGCCGACCTGCTGCATGAGAGTCATCATATTAAGCTCTTCAGGGTACTCACCTGCTAATTCAGCAAACAGCTTCAATCCTTCAATAGCACCTTCTTCATTCATACTCGGCATCTTCATACCGCCGGCCACTAACGGCTCGAAATCATCCGGTATGACCGGCACGAATTCCTCTGCGGCAACGGTCACATCCCATTCAAAATCATACATACTGCCCTTCATCCTCATCTGCTCGCCCATGGATATATCCATCTCGAAAAGGACGGGGAGCAATGTGGCCGAGTCGACCCAGATGGTAACTTTGACATCTCCTCCCATCATACCTCCGAGGAAGGCCGGATCGGTCGTTTCAAAGCCTTCAACCTCTACGCCGCCAATTACCGACGGCCCCAACTCGGTGTACTCTGTTCCCTCCATCTGCCTGATCATTTCCCGGGGATCGTTATTCTGCGTTTTCATTCTGGCGAGCAATTCTTCTGTTAATTCCATGCGGACATATTTTTTCAGCTCAGGCATAATCATATACACAGCCTTTTCCTCTGGAAGGACATACATTATCTGAGTCGTTTGCTCACCGCTATTGGGGTCGGTCATCGTCATTTCCGTTTTCATACCCTGATCCGTCGAGATAGTGATTGTAGCCTCCTGTTCCATTGTGCCGGCGGGTGTGCCCGGCATCATAATTCCACTCACAGTCATCTTCATTTTGAACACAAATGCGTGCACCTTCTCTACCTGCTTGAGGACCTCTGCCAGGGCATCGCTTTGTCCTCCATTGTTAAAGAGTGGAAGACCAGCGAGTATAGCTATAATTATCACCGCCGCAGCGGCAAGTTTCGTAAATCTACTTTTCATAATAGTACTCCGGATTAAATCCAGGCGGATGGTCGGCCCGGGAGTTGTTTGTTGTGTTTCTTCATTGGCCACAGCTTCGAGGAGCGATTCTTTTGCCGACTTAACCACCTTCTCATCAACCGGCAGTTCCCTCATTGAGTTGGCGCATTCGAGTATTGCATGGAGTTTCTTCAGTTCGGTTCGACATTCCTGACAGTCGCTAAGGTGTTGCTTTACCTCGGATGATTGCTGCTGAGACAATTCCCGGAGGACGTAATCGGTCAGTAGCTCCTTTATTTGTTCGTGCGTCTTCATAATTCACCAATTCTTTCAGGCTAAGTAATCGCCAAGCTCATGGGCCAGTCGTTTCAGTGCGCGATGCATATGGACCCTCACAGTCTGCTGTGAACAATCCAAAATCTCCGCGATTTTTTGATATGTCAATCCTTCGATTCTCGCCAGTACAAACACATCCGCCTGCGCTTTCGGGAATCCGGCAAGACATGCGGTAAGCTTTTGCTGCAGTTCGGCGGTTCTCAGGGAGTCGTCAGGTCTTTCACTCGTGGCCGTGCAGTTCCAGTGCTGTTCCGCAGGCGGTTGGATTTTTGACTTCTTCGCAAACTCGATTGCTTTTCGAACCGTAACACGGTACAGATATGCGCCCCAGTTGGTCTGGCCGTTGTACTTGTGCCATCGGCGCAGGATTGCCAGAAATACTTCCTGATGAACATCCTGGGCTTTTTGAGTATCACATAGTATTCGAGTCGCTGTTTTCATGACCGCTGCACTGTAATCATCTACTAACTCTTTGAAACTTAGCTGTGGCACTTGTTTGTCCTTAAAATCTTAAGCCATGCATAGCTTAAATGTGCTAAAATCGGCACATCCGTAATTATAGAGGGAAAAAATCATATTTCGTTTACAACAAAATAGTATGTTTTTTCCTGTTTTGCTGTTTTTCGCTTAAAAAAGGCATAAAAAAAGCCGGACTGATAAAGCCCGGCCTTTTTTTGATCTCCATAAAAGGAGGATTGACATTTCATTTTTTTATAAATTCAGGAAAAAATTACTTCCTTTCCTTAATCCAGCCATCCCATCATGAACATAATTGCGATTTGACGATGGTTTAATACTTCCTGCAGCTTCCGCTGTGCTTTGGCCAGCTCTTTTTCCGCTTCTTTTCTGGCTCGGCGGAGCGCGTCCATCATTTCCTTTTTTTGAACATCTGTTGCACTATCTCTATCCAAAAGGATGATAAGGTCTTCGCATGCTTTCTCCTGCTGCGTCAATTCGGTCTTTTGTTCCCATGATTTTTTCCAGCTCCAGTCTTCATAGATACGCTCCTGAGTTGTGACCGGCCCGTCATAATACTTAATTGTTTTTTTCTTCGTAATCCATGCAGCGTCTTTTATCTCCGGCGCCATCCCGGCCTGTTTACGGAGTTCGCTTACCTTTCGCAGCCTCGGAAGGATTTTTTTCCACTGCTGGCGGGTTGCCTGCAGCGCTTCCTTTATCGCCTGTTCTTCGGCTTCCTTTTGTTGTTGTTCTATCATGGCCCTGCGATCAGTCTTTGACTTTCTCGGAGGTCTTCGCCCTATATACCTTTGATACCTTCTTTGTGGTCTCTGGAACTGCGAGAGTGTCTGACCAGAGAATATCATTATTAACAGGTATATTATTGTAACGGGTATTATTTTTCCTCTAACCATCGTTGGTCCTTTGCGCTCGATAATTGAACGAACAAATTCCTGTTCGTTACTTAATCCAGCCAGCCTAATGCAACTAATCTTGCCTGCTGGTCAAGGGTTAAAACCTGACGTAATTGCTCCTGGGCCTCGGCCGATTTCCTTTTCGTTTCCTGTCGGGCAATCCTGAGCTTATCCATCTTCTGTCGAATCTCTGATAAAGAGGCATTTTTGTTGTGAAGAAGATGAAAAAGTTCATAGCAGATCTTCTGGTCTTTTCTTTGTTCGTCTTTTTCGTCCCAGCCTTTGGCCCACTTCCACTGCATCCATCCTGAGGTCCCATCTTTATTGGTTCTACTTGAGCTACCCCCGATTTCTTCACCTTCAATAAATGCACCGCCACTGGCGGCCCCGCCTTGTGGTCTCGGGCCTGTTGCTCCGGCACTTTGGGGGATATTACTTCGCCGGGAACCGCCGCTGCCACCGCCGGCAGTATTGATTACCATGCAGGCCTGGCGGCAAAGCTTTTTAACCTTTTCCAGTTTCGGTTTAATCACCTTCCACTGTTCGTCGTTTGCCCCAACCGCCCCTTTGACTGATTTCTCTTTAGTTTCCTCGGTGACCTGCCTTCTTGTGGAACTGGAGATCCCTGAATAGTTCTTTGATTCCCTGATACCTTTATAGAAACGATCTGAGGGTCCGTTTCTAACTCGTTGCTGCGACAGCGTTTTACCGGTCAGGATTGCTACCGACAGGCATATAATCGCCCCGAGAATGATTATACGTTTCATTTTACCGTTGACCTTTTATCAGAGTCAGTACAAGAGTAGACTTATATATTCACATTACTTGTCAAAATTTAGCATCTTATCTGTTCGCAGAATCAGGGACTCCGGCCTCTACGGGCGTTTCGGGTGGCTTACTATAACGAAACATACTATACCCCCCTGCCGCTTGTGGGCCCAAAGAAAGATATGTGAGTATCTGTACTTTTTCGCGGAACTTATCGTAATCCAGTTCACCTTTTGAGAAGGCGTCCACATCCGACTTTTTAGCGCGAATAGTAAGCACTGTAGGGGCTGAGATACCGATGCCGCTGGGACCTCTCCTGGTTCTAACATAGCGGCTACTGCCCCTCCGGTTACTCGCACCTTCGTCTACGGAGCTACCATAACCGACACCATAGCCGGCACCACCGTAGCCACCTGCGCCACCGCCATAGCCACCACCGCCGTAGCCACCGCCATAGCCACCTATTCCAACTCCTCCGGAGACACCATATGAATTAAACGGATTTGATTTGAGGCCCTTACCAATGACGGTTAGGATTATCGAATCATCCGGTTCGAGATTTCGCATGTTTGCGGCGTGTTTCAGTGCTTTTATAAGCCGGCTCTTCAGTTCCTCAACTTTCTTTTCATCGTATCTTTCAGTTGGATCATTGGTTTTAGTCTTGCGGTAAGGTGAGGGGTGAAATATTTCCTGTTTTGCCTGGTTCCAAACTGAATCGTCCTTTTGTGTACTCTCGTCTTTTTGTGTTTCTTTTGCTCTGGGCGGAGATGATAATGGGATATTGACTTCCTGCAAGAAGAGCGCTCCATAGCCCTGTAGGTACACGGCTTCCGTAGCCGGACTTCCCCGGCCAAAAAAATCATCATATTTAATAAATATTCCTTCCGTCAGACGGGGGCCGGTAAATATTTTGTGGAAGATGTGCGCCATTACCTGCAAATCCTGCGTTATTGCAGCAAGGTCTTCTGTTTTAATCTCTGCGTTTGGAATCACGAGCACTTTACGGCTGCTACTGCGTCCGGCGGTATGTGACTTGGTGAAATAGGTAACTAATCCTTCCGATGGTTCCATCATCTCAACTTCAAAGCCACTTGCGACATCTGCCTCTGCAGCAACAGACGGAAAAGAAGTAGCTCCAAGCGTTGGAGGGGTTGGAGGCGGAGGCATAGCTTTATCGGGTGGTGATGGTGTAACAACTGCCGGCTGCAAGCTATCTATTTCTTCAGGAACAACCTCATCGGGAATTTCCTGAGCCAGTGTAGAACTTACCGTCAACAAAGCGATAATTACCAGCATAAATATTGTTCTGATAAAAGATTTCATTTGTTTCTCCTTTCATTCAATTATGTTTTAAGTTTCATATACATTCGGTGTTCTGCCGGTCGGCCTGATATAAAGCAATCGCGTTAATCCTGCTTAGTTTCTCGTAGCTCGCTGGTCTGTGCGGCAAGGGCCACCAAGCCATTGCCAAGCAGTTGTTTATCGTACTCAATTTTTTCAAGGGCGGCGGCTATCTGTTGACGATCCCGTGCCCGGGCGGTTTCGATTAACTCAACGAGCTTCATCAGACGCTGCTCGGTGAGAGTATTGGAGGCTGCTAAGGTCTGGGCGGCAAACTCTGTCAGGTCGCGGCGGACCTGTTGTTGGAGCTCATCTTTAAGCTGAACGCAGTTGGTTGTAAAGGTGGTCTGCCAACGGTTGTTCATCTCCTCTACGAGAGACGCCCTCAAGGAGGTTTCCAGAGCTGATTGTAGTTGTTCCATGTCCGGCTGGGGTGTTGTGAGCCGGCCGACGGCATATCCAACCGCAATCAGCAGCACCGCCGCGGCGGCCAACTTTGCTATCGGCCTTTTCATCACCGGCCATACGTTCGTGCTTTTACTGCCTCGCTTTTGTTTTTTACCGACAAGAGCAGCACGAACCCGTTCCATGGCACGGTCGGTTGCTTCTGAAGTCGGCTCTATCTGTGAGAGAGTCTTTAGATGCCGGCGGATTTGGTTTTCATCAATCTTCGACATTGAATGTCTCCTTTCCGGAAAGACCTGAATTGTTGGATCCAAGGATATTTCTAAGATTGATCAGGGTCCTGGAGCATAATGCCCGGGCCTGATGAGGAGTTTTACCAAGCTGCTTGGCAATATCATCGTAAGATTCCTGCTGTATATATCGCATCACGAATACCTCGCGGGCAGGTGTTTTAATCTTCTCAATGGCATTTAGTATTTCCTGTAATTCTTCTCTTTGAACCAGTTTGGCTAACGGCGAATTGTCGTTCGAGGCCGGTTCGTTTAGCCGGTCCAAGCCTAAAGCATTGTGCTTTTGATTGCGTCGCCAGTCAAAAGCCAGATTAATCGCGGCTCGGCGGGCATAAGCGCCAAGGTTCTCAACTTTATCCAACTCGTTGGAATTAGTGAGCTTTATAAACAGTTCCTGTATCAGTTCCTCGGCCACGTCCTCGCGCAGTGTCAGCCTTGTCAGGAGCGTATGCAGACTTGCCCCGGATTTTTCCAACAGCTCCAAGAGTTTTACGTGCCCGTTTTTCAAAAAACTTCCTCAGGTTCCTGCTTCAAGAGCTCACCATTATAGACGAAAAGGATGGCTCGTGCGCAGCGACTTTTCATAAGGTTTTTTGTTTTCTCCCCTTCTATGCGCATAAAAAAGGCCGAACTAAACAAATCCGGCCTTTATTTAGTAATAACAAAACAAGCTATTTGGGGATCTTGAATTCGTATTGGTGGATTTCGTCTTTTTCCAAATCCTCGGCCTGACAGCGCAGAATGAAGCCATCCCTTGTTTTTTCGTATTGGAAATCCTGACCGCTAAATGGGTCCTTCGGCGAATCAGCAGGAAGGACATCCGGCAGTTTCCCCGTTCTGGCCTTGATGATATAAACATCTACAGCGGTCTTTGTTGCATTGTTTATTGCGGTGGCACCGACTGAGCGGTTGTATGTCTTGGCCGCGGTCGGTGCCAGGAAGCCAGTGAGAGCGGCATCTGTGTTGTCAGCCGCATCATCTTTTGCCCGTTTATCGAGATTCTCAAGCTCGCGATATTTCTTTGAATACGTCATCGGCGCACTGAGAATATTCTGCATCGCAGACATGTGGCTCGAGTAGTGTTCTCTGCATTTCTCAAGCGACACTTCGTCCACCGCTTCAAGCATTTCGTCTGATACCTCTATGCCTGCACCAGTCAGAATTTCTACGAGCTTATCTATATTATCGATTTGCACTGTCCGCAGCACGACTTCCTGTTCAAGATTCATAGCATGATTGATTGAAAGCGCCCGAGTCGACACTGTTGCCAACTGCGTCTTGAGCCACTGCAGTGTGTCAACATCGGCCGGCATACTTCCCAGGATATCACGGATGCAGTTATTGGTACCCTTATCAACGGCGATGGCCACCAGCACCGAAATAATCATATCATCGCCCATGTGCTGGCCCATTCGCTTTGCGGCAAGACACCGGGAAAAAGCTTCCTTATAGTTCCCTTCGGCCGCAAGAATTCTTGCGTCCGCCGTCATAAGAAAGTATAGAAACCGGGCCTGACCCAGGAACGGCAGATTGGCTTCAAATCCCTGAGAGTATCTCACTCCCCAGTTGCAACTCGGAATCTCTGAGGCAATCATCGCAAGCCCAAGAGATGTATGGCAGCCTTCAACGTACTTGATGATTTTTTCATTTGGGTCAATTTTGCCCTGCGAAAGGCCTTTTAACAAATTCCTGGTGCTGTCATCCGGCTGTTCATAGAGCAGAAACGCCTGATAATACAGCAGGGCTGCGTTGTCCGGGTCCGGCGGTAACGCAAAAGCCAGTGGGGCAGATATAGCTAATATCAATGTTATATAAATTGCCTTTGTTAATTTGTTATTTGTGTATTTTATCATCGTGTTATCCTTTCAGTATCTTAACCGTTATTTTCTTTGAGTAATTGTCCCAACGTCAGACGCTGCGTCCTTGATCCGAGTATTCGGATTGCCTTCTCGCACTGTTCGTCGAGGGCATCTATTCCGCCGCGACGATAGGCCATTGTAAGCGATATAGCCGATGTCATTTTTGTTGGATTTGGTACAGGCGGTTCATCCGGGCCCTGACGAACGATAACAGCAATTAAACCTGTAGCGACAATTATCACAGCCGCGGCGGCGGCAAGCTTTATCACTCTGCTTCTAATGATTATGCCGTGTGCACTTGGCTTAAGCTCCGTCGATTTAGTCCGGATAGTTTGGTCCATGGCTGCAAATGAGTCATCCAGTGTACGCTTGTCCATTTGGCGGCTGGTTTTTACTTGCGGTTTTCTGTCTTTTACGAATTTTTCCATGTTCTCTTGGGATTTCATTTGGTCACCATACTATTAATAATCGTTCGAAGCTTATCCAAACCATAACGGTATCGGCTCTGGACTGTATTGATCGAAATATCAAGGGCGCCGGCTATTTCCCGAAACCTCATCCCGTGATGAAGGTGCAGGACAATAACTTCTCGCTGCTCGTATGGAAGGCGGTTGAGTAAATCTATTAGCCGGCCGGATTCCTCAGAGCCAATCGCGTGTTCCATCGGCCCATCCGAATTAGAGCCAACAACTTCCACAGCATCCAGCCCGGTATTGAGTCCCGACCTTAAACGGTTCTTATCACGGGCGGCGTTGGCAACACAGGTTGACAGATAGCCCTTCAGGGTCCCGCTGAGATGGTATGTCCCCGTAGTCTGGGCAAACGATACAAATACGTCATGGACAACATCTTCGGCGACACTTCTATCTCTCAACAGTGTAACAGCCAATCCGAGCAGGTCATCTTTGAACTTTTCATAGATCCGTCGCAGAGCATCTTTGCTGCCGCGATTAAATTTCCACACAAGTATCTTGTCTTCGACCATCAAATCCGCATGTCCTTTCAAAGAACCGGCCGTTTCTCACTGTTATAACGGATGACCTGCTTATTTTAGTCTAATTTTCTCACAATTTTACAAGAAAATCGCATAAAAAAAGCCGGGCCTTAAAGCCCGGCCTGTTTGCGCTGAGGATATACGCAAATCACTTTTTGACCTTGAATTCGTACTCATAAGCTTTGTCTTTGTCTAAATCTTTGCTCTGGCAGCGAAGCACGAAACCATTCTTCGTTTTCTCGTATTGAAAAGTTTTGCCGCTGAATAAATCCGGCGGCAGATCTGCGGGCAAAGCATCAGGCATTTTGCCTGTCTTAGCCTTTATTATGTAAATCTCAATAGCTGCCTTAACGGCATTACCTTGGCTTCCCAACCTCGTTGATATGTTGTAAATTCTCAACCATGTTGGTGAACAAGCAGCAGTCAGAATTGCATTTGGATTTTTACTGTATTCCTTTGAGGGTTTCTCATCCAACTGCTTAAGTTTTGAATACGCTTGCGGGTAGGGCAAGTCAAAGGCGGCCAGAACGGCTGTCATGTATTCGTTCCAGTAGGCTTTATTTTTGTTAATAAACTGTTCATCAGCTTCAAGAATTTTTTTAAGTATCTTTTCTTTGAAAGGCCCGTCCTCAAGGCCGGAACGCATTAAATCGTCAATTTTCTCCGGTGACATAGAGATGATTCCTGCTTCGCGTTTCCAACTAAGGGAAGGTTCTATAGAGAACGGTCGCTTGTCAAGCTCGGCGATCTCGTCTCTCAGCCAGGTCAGGGTCTCTATATCCTGCGGCATATCCGAAAGTATTTGGGACATACATCTGTGGTTCGCGGCATTAATTGCGGCACCCACGAGGTAGCATATGATTGGACGTTCGTTCAAATGCCGGGCCATTCTGTAGATGCTCATGCAGCGATCCAGTGCCTGTCTGTAGTCACCTCTTTGGGTCTGCATCCTTGCGTCGACGGCAAGAAGCACGAATATCTCTCTGGCCTTATGAAGAGGTGGCAGCAGGATTTCAGTGCCCTGAGAGTAATCAAATCCCCAATCGCAATGGTCTATCCGAGTTGCATCGAGGACGATGTTTATTATTCTGCGATTTTTCTTTAGGTATTGCTCTATTTTCTCGTTTGATTCAATATTGCCCTTCCAGTAGTCCCACAAATCAAGCCCGTTCTCTTTCTCATATAGCATGAATGCCTTGTAATAAAGCACAGCCGCATTGTCTGGGGGATAAGCAAAAACTGATGGGGCTAATACAAGTATTACCAAAACAGCAAATATCGCCTTCGTTATTTTTTTGCTTTTTATTGTTTTCATAGTCTCGTCCTTTCTGAACTTTTAATATTACCATTAAATTCTGCAAGTATCTGCTCAAATGATAAGCTTCTTGGCCGCGGTCCAATCGGCTTAAAAACCTCCCTGCATTGTTTTTCTACTGCTTCTATTCCTCCTCGCCGAAATGCACGTTCAAGCGATATGGCGGTCATCAATTCGACCGGGGATTTTGTGACTTTTGAAACTGTAGTAGTATCATCCTGCTCAGACGGCCTCTGGTGAACAATAAAGAAGCCAATTGCCACGATTATCACAGCCGCGGCGACGAGCTTTGTGATTGGGCTATGGCACACTATCCGCCATATACTCGGCCGGCGTGTGGAAGAATCCTGTTTAGACATCGACCGGAGCATTTGGAATTCTTCGGGGTATTTCTGTTTCCATTTCTCTGCGTCAAATTCCGGCTTATGTGAGTCGATGGTCCGGTTTATTAGTTCATCCAGCCATTTTTCATCTTTTTTCCTGCTCATAATTGCACCTTGCCAAAACCGTTACGTCTTAGGTAATTTGCCATTTTTTTCTTTGCCCTTCGCAGCCTTCCGTTTATTGCCTGTTCGGAGATGCCCAGCACAGCCGAAATCTGCTCGTAAGTCATACAATCATAAAACCTCAGGAAAATCACTTCTCTTGCCGGGGCCGAAAGCTTGTTCAGGGCTTCCCTGACGGCTTCGGTGGTCCCATTTTCATGCGATTTTGCGGCTATCGTCGAAAGGTCGTCAGTGGCGTAGAGAGTCTTTTCCCGGCGTGTCAAATCCAGCGTTATATTCCTGCAAATGACAGCGAGCCAGAAGGCAAATTTATTTTTATTTTTCAACTGCGGTAGTTTTCGAACGGCCTTTGCGAATGCCTGCTGGGCCGCATCTTCAGCCAGGTGCCTGTCGCCGATTATCGAATGGGCTATAGCAACCATAGCCGGATAATATCGCCGGCATAACTCGGTGAAGCTGTCTGTATCGCCGTCGCAGGCTCGCTCGACTAAAGCTAAATCCGGCTTTTGCTGCACTGGCTTATCCTTTTTCAATGCTTTCAGCGTCCTGGTCCGGTTCTCACTATTGTAGACCGACTTTTATGCTCAAAATGGGCGCTGAAATTTATTTATTTTCGATATTTTTTATTATATTTGTCGGGGCACAATAAAGGCACAGAAAAACCAGCCAATATGGGCTTAAACCGAGGTTTGAGCCTCATTCACTAAAATAGGTTTGACGGCCGCTTACAGCGATATTATATTAACCGGTTCAATACGAAGTGAAACTGCGAACAACTGTTGGAGCAGAAAATGGACAAAAACAAAATTTTCACTGAGGGTATAACCTTCGACGATGTGCTGTTATTGCCTGCAAAAAGCGATGTTGTTCCGAGCCAGGCCGAGACCAGCACACAATTAACCAACAATATCACGATAAATATCCCGATAGTCTCGGCGGCCATGGACACGGTCACCGAGGCGGCGCTTGCGATAGCGCTGGCCCAGGAAGGCGGGGTCGGGGTAATTCACAAGAATCTGAGCGTTGAGGCGCAGCAAAGGGAGGTGGCAAAGGTCAAACGCAGCGAGCATGGAGTTATTCTGGATCCTGTAACGTTATCGCCGGGCGACCCGGTCAGAAGGGCCCAGGAGCTGATGAACGAACAGAATGTCTCAGGCATCCCAATAGTAGACGGCAAAAAACTTGTGGGCATTTTGACGCGGCGGGATTTGAAGTTTCTTAAAGACTATGACGTCAAGATTAGTTCCGTGATGGTAAAGAATAACCTTGTGACAGGCCCTGCCGGTACGACTCTTGAACAGGCCAAAGAGATTTTACAGCAACACAAGGTTGAGAAGCTGCTTCTGGTCAATTCGGACGGCGCATTGGCTGGTTTGATAACTATGAGGGACATCGACCGGGTCCAGCAATATCCGATAGCGGCCAGGGACAAACGAGGCAGGCTGCGTGTGGGAGCGGCGGTGAGCGTTCATGACTACGAGAGAATCGAGGCCCTGATAGCTGCGGATGTTGATATCATCGTAGTCGATACCGCTCACGGCCATTCGCAGAATGTTATCGATACCCTAAAGAAAATCAAAGCAGAGTATGATATCGACGTGATTGCGGGCAATATTGCGACCGCTAAAGCGGCGAAGGATTTAATAGAAGCCGGTGCAAATGCCGTAAAGGTCGGCATCGGGCCCGGTGCAATTTGTACCACGAGGGTAATTTCCGGTGTCGGAGTCCCGCAGGTGTCGGCGTTAATGAACTGTGCCGAAGTGGCGGAATCGGATGGAATTCCGGTTATTGCAGACGGCGGGATAAGGCAGTCCGGCGATATAAGCAAGGCCATTGCGGCAGGGGCTTCGAGCGTGATGGTAGGGTCGTTGTTTGCGGGTTTGAAAGAAAGTCCGGGCCAATTGGTTATTTACAAGGGCAGGCAGTTCAAAGAATACAGGGGTATGGGTTCTTTAGGAGCGATGGTAAAAGGTTCGGCGGAAAGGTACGGGCAGAAAAGCTCCACGGAGCGGGAGAAACTTGTGCCCGAAGGCGTGGAAGGACGGGTGCCCTACCGAGGAACACTTGATGCCTTTGTCTATCAACTGGTCGGCGGGCTTCGGGCGGGGATGGGCTATTGCGGAGCACGAAATATCGAAGAGCTGAGGAAGAGCGCCCGCTTCGTCCGCATAAGCCCGGCATCTGTGGCCGAATCGCATCCTCACGACATCCAGATAACCAAAGAGGCTCCGAACTATTCGGCTGCCGTACCCTTTGAGGACTGACAATGAGTCAATGCCTGAATGAGTGGATAAGTGCATCGCATTCCTGCATGTACGCATTTCCTGTTGAGGATTTCTTATGCCGCGTGAGATGATAGCAATCCTGGATTTTGGCAGCCAGTACGGCCAGTTAATAGCAAGACGTGTCCGTGAGCACAATGTATATTCGCGGATTTGCCGGGCGGATATAACAGCAGATGAATTATCGAAGCTGTCGGTTAAGGGCTTGATACTTTCCGGCGGACCTGCAAGTGTCAGAGACGAGGGAGCGCCGAGGTGCGATGAAAAAATCTTCGAGATGGGTGTTCCGATTTTGGGTATCTGCTATGGTATGCAATTAGGCTGTCAGATTCTGGGAGCGGATATTATCGCCGCCGAGAAGCGAGAGTACGGCAGGACAAAATTAGAGATAATCGACAATAGCAATCTGTTTGCAAACATGCCGGATTCGACCACGGTCTGGGCCAGTCACGGCGACCAGGTCGGCCAGTTAGGAAGTGATTTCGTTAAACTGGCGACAACGGCAACGTGCCCATTTGCGGCAGTAAAACATAAAGAAAAGAAATTCTACGGTGTTCAGTTCCATCCGGAGGTTGCGCATACGCCAAAGGGCTCAGTTGTTTTCAGGAATTTTCTCTATGATATTTGCGGGTGCAGCGGCGACTGGAAGATGAGCGACTTTGTCAGCGAGACCGTGGAATCGGTCCGAAAGCAGGTCGGCGCCGATACGGTTATATGCGGCCTGAGCGGCGGGGTCGACTCGTCGGTAGTGGCTTCGCTGGTTCATAAAGCGATAGGTGAGCAGCTCGTATGCATCTTCGTCGACAACGGACTGCTCAGACGGAACGAAGCCGAGAATGTTGTTTCGACTTTCCGCGACCATTTTCATATTGACTTGCGTGTTGTTGACTGGTCCAAGCAGTTTCTGAGTGCACTTGCGTCAGTGACGGATCCGCAGCAAAAGCGAAAGATAATCGGTGCCGAATTTATCAAGGCTTTTAAGTCCGAGGCATCGAAAATCACCGATGCCAAATTTCTTGCCCAGGGTACTCTTTATCCTGACGTTATCGAGTCGGGCGCCAAAGACGGTAATCCCGCGGCTAATATCAAGATTCATCACAATGTCGGCGGGTTGCCCGCGGAACTGGGTTTTGAACTGATTGAGCCGCTGCGGGATTTGTTCAAAGACGAGGTCAGAGTAGTCGGTGAATATCTGGGGCTGCCGGAAGATATCGTATGGCGGCATCCTTTCCCGGGGCCCGGCCTGGCGGTGAGAATAACAGGTGAAATTACGCCCGAAAGACTTGAAATCCTTCAGGCCGCTGATGAGATTGTGATAGATGAAATAAAATCAGCGGGACTTTACAGAAAAATATCGCAGGCTCTCGCGGTGCTTGTGCCTGTCGGGACGGTCGGCGTTATGGGTGATGAGCGGAGCTACGAAAATGTTATTGCTGTTCGGGCGGTTGAAACGCCTGATTTTATGACCGCTGATTTTTCAAAGATTCCCTATGAGGTGCTTGGTACGATATCGAGCAGAATAATTAATGAAGTTCGGGGAGTCAACAGGGTGGTATATGATATATCGAGCAAACCCCCTGCAACTATTGAATGGGAATAGTTATTTGAATTATATATCACGTTTAGCGTATTTGGTCGAAATTTGGTCACTTGCAGCTGGTTTTTAGGATATGGAGGTAAAAAAGCATGAGACGGTTGGTAGTAATTCTATCGGCGATAATAATGTTGGCTTTCAGCGGCTGCGCCGTACCAACGAGCAGCGATGTTCGGGTAAAAAAATTACGTTGTGAGTACCGTGTTAATCCTCTGGGAATTGATGTGGTCAAGCCGCGGCTTAGCTGGATTATGGAATCGAACCAGAGGGGCCAGATACAAAACGCTTATCAGGTTCTGGTGGCCAGCAGTGAAAAAAAGCTTAAACACAATAAAGGTGACCTTTGGAACAGCGGAAAGATCGAGTCGGACCAAAGCATCCACGTTGTGTATAAAGGTAAAGAGCTGAAATCACGCATGGGCTGCTACTGGAAGGTGAGAGTGTGGGATCAGGAAGGTAAGGCCTCGGCCTGGAGCGAGCCGGCTTTCTGGACAATGGGTTTGCTTGAGGCCAAAGACCGGCAGGCTGAATGGATAGGCTATGATGCCCCGGCACCGTCTTCCTATAAAGAAAAATCCGCCCCCGACCTGCTTAATTTTGAAGGATGCAGGTGGGTGTGGTTTCCCGAGGGCGAGCCGCATAAAAGCGCCCCGATCGGCACGAGATACTTCAGGAGAAAAATCGTAATCGGCGCCGATCAGAAAATTAAACTGGCACGGTTTAAGCTTGCGATGGATAATGAAGGAACACTTTTTGTGAACAGTGAGAAGGTACAAAAGTTTTCAGGATGGAAGCCACCTTACACGTTTGACATAACCGAGAAGCTAATAGCGGGTATAAATTGCTTTTCCATAGCAGCCGAAAACCAGGGTGATAAGCCAAATCCCGCAGGACTCGCAGGCAAGCTGCTCATAGAGTTTGAAAGTGGTGATGCTGTAGCAATTTTGATTGACCATTTCTGGAAGGTGTCTGATTCTGAGCAGCAGGATTGGCAGAAAGCTGATTTTGATGATACGGCCTGGGCCTATGCGAAAGAGATGGTCGAGGTTGGAGCACAGCCGTGGGGAAAGGTTGAGAAACAGGATTTGGTTTTGCCACCGCCGCCGTATCTTCGCAGGGACTTTTCAGTCGACAAACCCGTCAGGCAGGCAACGGTTTACGCGTCGGCCTTGGGGCTTTATGAATTGCACATCAACGGTCAGCGCGTGGGCGAAGACTACTTCACACCGGGCTGGACCGATTACACCAAGCGTGTTTACTATCAGACTTACGACGTTACGAGTTTATTGGTACAGGGTAACAACGCCATCGGGGCAATTCTTGCGGACGGCTGGTACGCCGGTTACCTTGGCTTCGGTCGAAAGAGGGAACATTACGGCAGCGAGCCGCGGTTGTTCACTCAGCTTGAGGTCGAGTATACGGATGGAACGAGGCAAACAATTGTTACAGATAAGTCGTGGAAAGCAAACTACGGACCGCATCTGGAGGCGGATTTTCTAATGGGAGAAATCTATGATGCCCGCCGGCAAATGACGGGCTGGAACAGGCCGGGCTTTGATGATGTGGCGTGGAAGCCGGTAGCAGTCGGCACTGAACTCAAGCCGGTGGTTCAAAGTTATCCGGGGGTGACGGTTCAAGAAACCCAACAAATCAGGCCGGTTAAAATCACCGAGCCCGAAAAGGGCGCATTTGTGTTTGATATGGGGCAGAACTTTGCGGGCTGGATTAGGTTAAAAGTTGCGGGAAATGCCGGGACGAAAGTAGTGCTGCGGTTCGCGGAGATGCTCAACCCGGATGGCACCATCTATACCACTAACCTTCGCGAGGCGCGCTGCACGGACACGTACATCCTGTCGGGCAGCGGCGAAGAGGTTTGGGAACCTGACTTTACATTCCACGGTTTTCGATACGTGGAGATTACCGGTTTCCCCGGCAAACCTTCGCTTGATACGATTACCGGAGTTGTCGTGCATTCCGTAACACCGCCGGCGGGGACATTTGAGTGTTCTAATCCTATGGTAAATCAGCTCCAGCGCAACATCGTCTGGGGTCAGCGGGGCAACTTTATCGATATCCCGACCGACTGTCCGCAGCGCGATGAGCGATTGGGCTGGACCGGCGATGCGCAAATTTTTATCCGTACGGCAACGTATAATATGGACGTGGGAGCGTTCTTTACAAAGTGGCTCGTTGACCTTGAAGACGCACAAACTAAAGAAGGCGCGTTTCCAGATGTCGCTCCTCACAAGGTCGCTATGGGCAGCGGGGTGGCGGCGTGGGGTGATGCCGGTGTTATCTGCCCGTGGACGATTTACAAGGTTTATGATGACAAGCGCGTCATCGAAAAGCATTACGAATCGATGAAAAAGTGGATTGCGTATCTGAAGAAGAACAGCAAAGACCTGCTTCGCCCCGCTTATGGTTACGGTGACTGGGTTGCGGTTGGGTCCAACACGCCGAAAGACGTAATTGCAACGGCGTATTTTGCCTACAGCACAAGGCTTGTGGCGAAAACAGCGGCCGTTCTCGGTAAAGATGAAGATGCGAAAAAATATGAGGCTTTGTTCCGACAAATCAGGGAGGCCTTCAATAAGGCGTACGTTTCGAAGGACGGATGCATCAAGGGTGACACGCAGACCTGCTATGCGATGGGAATTTACTTTGATTTGCTTGCCGTCGACAAACGCGAGCTTGCCGCCAAGTACCTTGTCGAGGCTATCAGGAAAAAGAACTGGCACCTCTCGACGGGATTCGTCGGCCTGAGCTATCTTTTGCCGGCACTTTCCCAGACGGACAATCTCGATGTCGCTTATCGTCTTCTTAATAACGAGACCTTTCCCAGTTGGGGTTACAGTATCAAGAACGGCGCAACCACAATCTGGGAACGTTGGGACGGCTGGACCGAAGAAAAGGGATTTCAGGATCCGGGCATGAACTCTTTCAACCACTATGCTTTCGGTTCGGTGGGACGCTGGATGTTTGGCGTCGTCGCGGGTATCGACACCGATGGCCCCGGTTACAAGCGAATAATTATTGACCCGCAGCCCGGCGGAGGTTACAGCTATGCAAAGGCGAGCTACGAATCCATTCACGGTCAAGTCAAAAGCTTCTGGGAAATAAAGGACAGCAGGTTTACATTGAAAATCACTATCCCGGCAAACACGACGGCGACTGTGTATGTGCCGGCCGTCAAGCCTGAAAGCGTTACCGAAAGCGGCATACCGGCGGCGATGTCTGATAGTGTTAAGTTCCTGCAGATGGAGGCCGGGAAGGCGGTATACGAGGTCGGTTCCGGGGATTATGTATTTGTCTCCGAGGGTGGCATAATGCGGTAAGGAAAAGAGGGTATGAAAAAGTTCATCATTTTTTACGTAGTCATAGTAATCCTGGGGGCAAGTGCTTACTCTGAAGAAACAGCGACAAAGAAATCGCCCCAAAATCTCTGGAGTAAAGAAAAGGCATGGCAATGGTACTGGGAGGTCTCGCCAATACGAGGATGTAATTACCTGCCGCGTACGGCCGTCAACATGACGGAAATGTGGCAGGCGGATACCTTTGACCCTGAGACTATTGATGAGGAACTGGGCTGGGGAGAGAAAGCCGGCTACAATAGTGTGCGCATCTTTCTGCAGTACCTTGTATGGAAGGATGAGCCGGATGGACTCAAACAACGGCTCGATAAA
>JABAHS010008381.1_pt1 | contig 31443 bp, 27 predicted proteins | sample 7062111 | NCBI WGS metagenome assembly JABAHS01 (sample SAMN14534600, study PRJNA622989) | marine sediment metagenome | biome: marine biome [ENVO:00000428]; feature: marine pelagic biome [ENVO:01000023]; material: deep marine sediment [ENVO:00002113]; isolation source: pool of 4 deep marine... | reverse complement strand
CCGCGCGTGCAGCAGCAAAGCGATGCACAGCCAGGTGATGAAGGTCCAGGTCTCGAGCGAATCCCAGGCCCAGTAGCGGCCCCAGGCGCTGTGCGCCCAGATCGCGCCGGCGATCAGCATGAAGCTGTGGCAGACGAAAGCCAGTGACAGGGTCAGCCAGACAGCGGCATCCATTTCAACGCTTTGAGATGCGCGGCCTCTGCTACGCACAAGGAGCCACAGGGCGGTCGCGGCCGCCGGCAGGCACAGGCCGAGGAACAGCTTGCCGGCCGTCACGTGCAGCCACAGCCAGGGATTGTCGAAGGTGGCCGGCAACGGCACCGCCACCGCCGATTCGGTCAGCGACCAGATGCCGAGCACGCCGAGGAAAGCAACGACGATCGCAGACGAGGCGCGCAGCGCGGGCACCAGCCACGCCGCGACGAGGTAGACGAGCGTCAGGCTGAAGAGGTTGCTCAACAGCACGTCGTAGAGCGTCAGGAACGGGCCCTGCGACTCACGCACCCAGCGGCCGGCTACTGCGGCCGTCAGCAAGACAAGCACTATCGACAAAACGAGGCTGACGGTCGGCCACGCCTGCCTGCCGCCCCTGCGTAGCAGGAGATCGAGAAGCATCGCGACACCGAAACCCGCGACGGCAACGACCAGCGCCGTTCTCTCGGCTGCCATGCTCATGCCGACTGCTCTCCCCCGGTGATCGGGACGGATTCCGCAGCCCGGGGCACCCGGAACTTCTGCGCCATGTGCACGGCCAGTGCGCCGAGCGACAGGAACGCGGCCGTGAGCAGCCACGGCAGCAGCGGGTTGTAGTCGATGCGGTACCCCATCCAGAGGCGCAGGTCTACAGGCGTAATCTCCCCGCCCTTAACAGCGATGGACTGACCGGGCGCGATCGTCCGTTCCGATTGCGTAGCACTCGAGATACCGACTTCATAGACGACGTCCCGGCTGCTCAGTATCCAGGGCCCGGCCTCCGGTACGCGCTTCGCCAGTCTGAGTTCGAAGGTCAGCGTCTCGCCGGATGGGGTCGTCCAGTCGTTTGTCTGCTTCCAGTCGAACTTCGGGTACGACGGGAAATTGACCGTGCCGAGGGCTTCCCGGCCGTCACTGCCGCGCCACAAAACGACGACCGAATAACCCTTGTTGAACGTGGTCGTGAACCGGTAGCCGTTGGACGTAAAGCCCTGCCGGTCCCCGACGATGCGCTCGGTCTCGGTACCGTCGCGTCGCTCCAGGACGACGCGGCTGTGCGTCGTGTCCCGCTGCAGGCCGGACCGGTAGTTGACCTCGAGCGGACCTTGCGTGAAATGCACACGTTGCAGCCCGTTCGGGTGCAGCCAGCCCTTGCCGCGCGGCGTTACGCCGGTCGCATCGAAAGCCGACCCCTCTACCACTTCGACGCTACCGTCGAAACGAATGAGGACACCAGCGGCGACCAGGATGAGTACGACGAGCAGGCCGACGTGGAAAAACAGCAATGCGGCCTGGTGCCTGAAAGCATGCCTGACGATCAACGCCGCGAGCAGGTTTACCGCGAGTAACGACAGCGGCAATACGAGCCAGGGAATCGACGCGCCGGGCGACTGGCTGATCGCGACACAGTTAATGACGAGCGCCATCAGCCCGACCATCGTCAGCCTGAGCGAGGCAATTGACTTCAGCACGGACCTCATGGCGGGTTCTCGCAGACGTTGCGCATCCAGTCGCGGCCGGTGCCGCCCTCGCCGCTGGCCGATCCGCAATCGGTTTCGGACCAGGTGCCGCTCTCGGCGAAATTCAGGATCTTCAGCTTGGCGTTCAGGTAGTACGGGCCCTGGGTGTAGGTCGCGCCATTGCCGGTAATCGACACTTCCGTACCCGTTGCGAGGCCGGCTTCCGGCCCTACATCGTTGAGGTTCACGAGCAGCGCCTTGTTCTTCCAGCCGTGCGGCACGGCGACATGACACCAGGTGCACTGCAGGTTCCGGCCGAGACGGTCCGCATGGAACGCGTGGAGGTTGGTATCGCGGTCGTTGTTACCGAAGCCGCTCTCGAAACCGCCCGCATCACCACGATTCGCGTCCGTCGCGTAACCGGCGTGGTTGTGGCAGCGGAAACAGATGCCGCTCTGGTTATTGCCGGTACCCTGGTCCCAGGTCCCTTTCAACAGGAAGTCGTTCTCCGAGCCGTGCGGCCCCCAGGGGCCACCACCCGGCGGCACCACGGTGCCGTTCGCTGTGTTGCGCCCGTGGCAGTCCGAGCAGTACATCGTCTGGGATCCGATGTCGGTACCATTCCACGGCGGCAGGAACATATTCGGCGAGGCACTCATGTTGCGTACGGCTGCGCTGCGTCCGGTGCTGTCGATTACCGGGTGCCAGGAGCGGTGGTTGCCGCCACCGGGGATCTCACCACGGTCGCCGATGGGCGCCTGGAATTCCATCGCCTGGTTGGTGTACTGGTCCAGGTCGTTCGTGCCCGCCGTGGTGCCACCGCCGGAGGCGCCGAGACTCGGGCGAGAGCCGAGCGGGTAAAGGTTGTCGTCGTCGTAGCCGTAGTCCGAATGGCACTTNNGTCCGAATGGCACTTGAGGCAGACCTGGTATTCGCGCGTGACGTGCGGGGCCGTCACAGCATCGCTGGCGCCCGTCCCGCCATCCCCCTGCTTGACGTCGTAGGACAGAGGCAGAGACAGGAACTCCGTGTTGCCGTACGAGGGCTCGACACCCCACGAGCCACGTAAAGCGCCGGACGCGATGTTCGTGTGGCCGGCAGCATGATCGTGCGCACTGAGCGCCGGGTTGCCATTGCCATTGAACAACGCGTTGCGCATCACGCGATGCGGGTTGTGGCAGTCCGTGCACTCGGCGTGCCGGTTCACCAGGTTGCCGTTACCGAGCAACGCGCGCGGTTCGGTCAGGTCGCCATCAACTATGTCGTGCACTTCATTCGCTGCCCGCTGATCGACGCCGTCGATGGGCATGCGTACCCGTAGATTAAATTCGCTTTCAATGTCCTTGACGTCTCCGGCCGCATTCGTCACGACAGGAGCGATGGAGTGGCACTGGTAACAGGTCTCCTCGATGGCCGAGTTGCCGCCAGACTTAGGCGTTCCGAGGGCATCGGTGCCCTCGCGCAGCAATCGCCTGGACCCGTGCACGCTGTGGCTGTCGTGGCAATTCAGACACCCGGCCTGCCAGACAGGCAGTCCCGGTGGAAATTCGCGCAACTGGGCTGGCACGCTCTGGTAAGTCTCGGTCGCCTCGCCGGAGTCGGCATGGGCGGAGGACGCCCAGCCCTCCTTTTCATGGCAAGCGAGGCAATTCATGTCCGTTGTCTCGTCGAACCCACCGACGGCCGGCTGGGATTGCTGGAAGCGATTGAGACGCAGGAACTTGTTGGTCGGCGGATTATCGAGGTTGATAACGTGCGGGTCATGACACGTCGCGCACTGCACCTGCCCGGAGCCGCCCGGCCCGGTATCTTCGAGCGGGACCGGCGGTCGCACGCCGGGACTCCGGATGGCAATGTGAGCCTCCGCCGCCGGGTTGCGCAGCTCGCCATCCGCATTGGCGAGCGTCGCATCGTAAGTCAGCGAAATCGGGTGATCGTTCGAGAGGTCCGTGCCGAGGTTGCGGGTGAACCCGGTCAGCACACCTTCGCCTGCCGGCATCGTATCGCCAGGGCCTGCACCGGTAATCGGCACGGACACATTGAGGTTGCCGCCAAGCACATTAACGGAACTGATTGCCAGCGTGCCGTCATGGCAGGACAGGCAAAGCTTCGAACTGCCCGCCGGCTGTGCAAGCTGCCCTGCGATGGTTTCGGCATCGAGTGACGAGGAACTGTAGGTTGTGTATGTCTGCCCTGACAACGCTCGGTTCCAGAGCGGCGCGCCCGGAGAGTTCGTCGCACCGTGGGGCGTGTGGCAGAAGACGCAAACCTGCGTTTCGCTGGTCGCTTTCACGGTTCCAGGACCGTCTACGGACAGGTTGTGCGGCGTACTGGCGACGTCGCTGGTCGACTGTGCATGCGCCACGAGGTACGTGGCCGAGCCGCACAGCAGGACCGCCAGCCCCAGAGAGCGTGCTGCGGGAGTCACGTCGCATCCCCCAGGTAATCCAGTACCACGACGCGTCCGTTGAACATGTCGGCAACAAACAGGCGGCTACCGCCATCCGTCCAGGCGCCGGCGGGCAGGAAGAACTGCCCGGCCTCCTTTCCGGTCCCGCCGATAGGTATGAGCAAATCACCGGAATCGCTGAACACCAGGATGTGATCGTAGTAGGACTCGATGACGTAGACGTGCCCGTCCCTGTCCGCAACCACGCCTTTCGGCCTCACGAGGTTACCGACGAAAAGGCCGCGCTGGCCGATCGCACCGAGTGGCTCGCCGACCGGCGACAGTATCTGCACACGCGCGTTCAGCGTATCGGTCACGTACAGGCGGCCATTGGCGAAACTCATATGCGTCGGTCCGTTGAATTCCCCCGCCGCGACACCTCGCCGGCCCAGCGTTCTGAGCAATGTGCCTTGCTCGTCGAACACCTTGATATCATGCGCGCCGGAGTCGGCGACAAAGATTTCCCCCTCGACCGGGTCGCGGCTGAGGCCGGTCGGCCGCTCGAGTATGCCTCGACCGAAGTCACCGTTCGGAGCACCATCGCCATCGAGTCTCACGAGGTATCCGATATCGGCATCGGCAACCAGGTAGCCGCCGGCGCCGTCAGCGACGATCCCCACCGGCGACAGGAAGGCGCGCCCGGGCGCGGCCTCGTCCCACACGGTAAGTGCTGCCTCCGCCTCGTCGAAGACGACAATCGCCTCACGGCCCGCGTCGGTTACGAGTATCCGGCCGCGCGCGTCCACCATTCCGGATTGCGGGCGAATCAACTGCTTCTTGCGGTCGCCCGCGCCCGCAATCCCGGCGATCCAGCGCAACACGCGGACCGCGGCACCGTCCTCCGCACCAGCGAGGCTGCGGAAATTCTCCTCGCCGACGAGTTCACCGGCATAACTCAAACGGGCAATTTCCGGAGGCCCCGGCCAGACCAAGGCACTCTCGGGCACCCGTCCTTCCGGGAACAAAACCATTTCCGTAGGCGCCGTAGCGCAGCCTGCCAATGACATCGCCAACAATGTAACAGCGACCGGCTTCATGGCCCCATGCACGGCGGATCGATCGCCATCATGTAGACACCGAGGTTACCCGCGGCCACATACAGCGTATTGCCGTCTATCCAGAGATCAGTCACCGCTGGCACAACCTCAGGCGGCAGCGCAGCGCGTGTATTGGTGCCGTAGAACTCCGGCGATGAAATGAACAAACCGCCGGGATGACCGTCGGCGACAAACACGCGACGACACTCATCGACAGCAAGTGCTACCGGCGCAAGCAACGCCTCTTCACCGTAAGTCGAGACGGGCCGGCCGTTCAGATCCAGCTGTGTCACCTCCCTCGACGCGACATCGAGAACGAACACCGAATCGACAGTCGCCGCGATTGCCGTAATCGACGCGGCAACGGCAACCGGGGATAGCGTTGCAGTAAACAGGCCGGTCGGATTCGACATGGCATCGAACATGGCGAGGCGCTGACTCAGCCCGTCGGCGACCAACACCGTCGAACCCCAGTTGGTTTGCGTTACGTCGACCGGTGTCGGAATCAGCTGACTGTCTGCGAATCGCCGCCGCTCCCAGCCCGACTGGTCGAGTTCGACGACAGCCCGGTTGTAGCGGTCGACAACTTCGATGACCTGGTCGACCGAGACATGCAAGCCATTCGTGTTCGGGTCCTTCAACGGATGCAGTACGTGAACTTCGGCCCGAGCAGGATCCAGTCGGACGAGCGCAGAGGACGCCGCATCAACGACGTAAATAAATCCACCTGAGGCGGCAACGGCTGCCGCATAACCCAGCTGCACACCGCCCGTTCCCGGTAGCATCGTCGACGTCCCTCCGGCGCCGAACACATCGATCGGCGTCAGAGTGACATTGATGCCGGCGCCAGCCTGCTCTCCGTTCAGTTCCGGATTCAGGGCACAGGCACTGATGAGCCACGCACCAAGTGCCGTAACAAGAACCCTCGTCCGGCGGGGGCATGATCGGCCATTCCGCAATATGCTGCTACTGCGATTCAACGACGCTCCTCGTCAATAAATACCGGGACCGGTGGTCTGATGGCCGCCCTTGACGCCCGTCTCGAGACCGGGCTTCNNACGGCCATCGATAAGGTCCTGCATGCGGATTCCCGTTGCACCCGCCCCCATCTTTATTCCGAGCTCGACGTGGCAGACCGAACACTGGAAGCGAATCCGATGGAACCAGTGCGGGAATACTACCGGTGCTACGCCCTCCGCCTCGGAATTGTCATTGAGTACTACGTCCGCATATTCGGCCCAGGCAATCATGACCGGAATGAGGCATGCCGCAACAATTGTAAGCAACGACGGCCCCGACCGTCGCGTCATGATCCTTCGTCTCGTTCGGAGGCCGTTACGTCACGCCCCACGGTCGACGAATCGGTATTGTGGCAGCGATCACATTCCGTCAGCGGGAATGCAACCGCACCATGACACAATCCGCAATACTCGCCCTTGAGGATCTTTCCCATGTTGATCGGGTTAGCATGTTCCTCTGCGATAAAAATCGAGTCGTGGCAGGTCTCACAACTCATCCATTGCGTATGCGTCTTGTGCGGGAATCTCACGTACCGCATCGGCATCGTGTTTCTCATNNTTCTCATCAATACGGTCGTTTCGAGCACCTCCGGCTTGTACTCGCCATCAATGCTGCCGCGCGGCTCGATAAAGCCGTAATCGAGGGAGCGGGCCCAGTCCACCATATTTCCAGCCGTATCCACCTGCAGGACGCTCAGCGCATCAGCGGGCTCCTGCAATACGTTGATTGCCGGATTCAAAGGATCGTGGATGCCGTCTTTCTTCAGCGGCTTCCACTTATCCGCTGCCAGACCGGCTGATGCCGTCGCCAGCAGAGATATCAATAACAATTTGGTTGGATAGCGAGCCGCCATACCTTCAACCAGGGATATAGACTCCAGCGCTTCTTATTGCCCGAATTAGCTCCTTTGTCGACTCTTCCAGCAGTTCGATTGCCTCCTCGTATTTCTTCTTGCCTGCGGCATTCTGGGCGTCTCCTCGCAGAGCCACAGCCTTGTTTATGAACGTCTCCGCCGTGGCCCGCATCGGACTCGACTCCATCTTCTCTGCAAACAGCACCTGCACCAGCATCTGGTGAGTGTCGTTGCGGTCAAGTTCGTAGAGGTACTCATCCTCCTTGGTCTCGAAATGGAGCTCCCGGACCAGGGTATCTCCACCCCGCAGCGATTCCAGCGACGATTTCACTGTTTCGTACGTGCTATCCAGCGCTGCGCGCGCTTCTTCCGCTTTACCCGCCTGCAGCAAGGCATCGGACGCCGACAGCTCGGTACCAACCCGCGCCTGAAGCTCGCTATTCATATCACCCAGGCCTTTCTCGATCGCGATCCTGTCATGCGCCTTTGCCAGCGCCTCGACGCTTTCGCGTCGCTGCCCATAATCGTCCGTCTGCTTTTGCGAGACCGTCGCGCCGCCGTTTGCCGCCCTGGCCGCCTCGGTCAGCAGTCGAATCGCCGCCCCCAACTCCGCCTCGGCCGCTTCCGCGTTGCCACCGTCGTAAAGCTGTCTCGCGTTGTCGAAATGTGCCTGTGCATCGGCCCTCAATTCCAGCGCCCGTGGGCTGCCACTGGCTTCGACTTTCTGCGCCGCAGACGACTCGGTCAGCAGTCGCTCCACGTAACTCAGCCTTGCCGACATGTCCCGCGACTTCGCAGGCTCGGCATTTGCGCCAACAGCTAATAGGCCGAGGTTTAGAACTGTAGCCAGTGCGAACAGGCCGGCAAATTTCCTAGTCATGAATAACCACCGTTTACAGGCCGTCAGTTAGCGGCCGTTTGTTCCTTGGGTCGGGAGTGGCAGCGTCGGCATTCCGATACCGGAAACGCCACTTTACCGTGACAGACGCCGCACTTTTCGCCCAGCAATATCGATGCCATGCTGATCTGGTTCGCGCCTTTCTGCGGTATGAAGATAGCAGGATGACAATTGCTGCAGTCGAGCCACTGCGTGTGTTGCTTGTGCGGGTAAACCACGTCGGGCATCGACCCCTTCACCTCGCGCACGATGTTCAGGTCGAGCACGATAGGAGGGACCGGAGAATCACCGATGCTGTTCCGCGGCGCAATCTCACCGGCATCGATCGCGGCGTTCCAGTCGACGTAGTTTCCGGAATTGGAATCGGGCAGCGCGTCGAAGGACTCCCGAGGTGTCTGCAGAATGTGCGTACCGCTGCTGTCCGGGTCGTGGATGCCATCTTCCGGTGGCGGCGAATTGCGTTCCGACGCCGGCTTCATCAGGCGATTGAACGCGTTCGGGTTCGACTGTGCTTCGGCCAGGCTCGCGAGGAACAGCATCGCCAGGACCGCCATTCCACCGGCGATCAGGAGAATAGCGAGGCTTCTCATGTTTATCGCATTCACGGCCGCTACTCCCCGCCCGTATCCTGACCGGCTGCGGCACTATCCGTCGTCGTAGGCCGCAGCGGCGCAACGAGCTTCTGCGTCGTGCTGTGATGCACATGCGTCGGCGTATTGGGTATGCCGGAGTGACACAGATCGCAGTTCTCGATCGACCACGCTACGTCGCCGTTGTGGCAGGCACCGCAGTACTCGCCGTCGATGATCTTCAGCATGTTGATCTCGTTGCCGCCCGCCTCGAACTTGAAGCCCAGATCACCGTGACAAACCTTGCAGCGGAAGCGAATTCGGTGAAACCAGTGTGGGAATACCACGGGCCGCATGCCGGCGTCGTCGGAGAATTCGTTGATCACGACGTCTCCATATTCTGCCCTGGCAGCCTCGTAATACGCGAAAGAAAAAACAACAGCGACGACCAGCACTGCCATCCAGAGTCTACTTGGTGTTTGCATGGATTCTTATTCGCTCTCTCTATTCATTGTCACGCCCCCGATCAGGGTGCGCCGTAATACCGCCTGACCCGAAAGAAAACCTGGCTCATCCATCGGTTGTCGATTTCCCTGACATCGGCTAGCAATCGGAGTTCGAGCTTTCCGACCATATAGTCCAGTTCATTCCGCCAGACCTGGTCACTCCTCTCCGCATCCACCCCTATTTCCTCATCGAAGATATCGTCGCGACGAAGCTCTCTGCTCAGGAGGCGCAGCTCGGACAGGAAGTTCAGTCGTTCTACGTTGAACAGGTCCCTTTCCCTGTACGTCAGGTCGACACTGTAGGTGAATGCCGAGTTATCCATCTCCTCGTCCATTCTCATGTCGGCCTCGCTGTTGTTGTACTGTACAGAAAAACCACCGTTCAGCGAGCGGTTGCGCGTGAAACGCATCTGTGATGACGCCTGGAAAGTGAGCAGCTGGAAGACGTCTTCGCGATCGCCGTAAGTGCGTCGATCCGATGCGGACAATCTCAGATAGGACGACGAACGGCCCTTCTGCTTGCTCCAGGTAACGAAAGCACTGTGAACCAATGACTGGTCACGCCGATCATCGGTATCCGCACGCGCAGCAGCCTGTTGTGAAACACTGAACTGGAGCTGACTCCCTCGAGACAGGAAAGTCGTTTTCGACACACCATGGTTGAATACCGCAACCACATTCTGGACGGTGTCGTTCCCGTGATTCCTTTGCCGCCGGTTTCCGGCCTCGAGCGAGGAGCCCCAAAAATACTGCATTGCACCAACATCGATCAGATCTGCACGATAAGCTGTGCGCACTCGCTGAAATACGCTGCTTTCGTCCGATTGACCTTCGGGGTCCATGGTCGTGACACCGACGTTCCCGGAAATCGTCACGTTCGGCGTAAATTGGTAATTCGCGGCCCCTGTCAGCACAAAACTCGTCGAGCCTTTCTCAAAACCGACCTGGCCGGAATCGACCCCCTGCACCGTTGCACGCCCGATGACGTACAGCGGCCGGCGCGTCTGTGGCCGCCAGTTTGTGACGCCATTGAACTGCATGAATCGGCGATGAGTATCCATACCGTCAAGTGCGATGCGCTCATCACTGAAGAACGTCGTGTCCTCGATGTAGAATCGAGGGCTCGTTCTGAACCGGTGGCGCAGGTTGAACAATTTGCGCTTCTCAGACTGCATTACGTCGTCCCTGGACAGATCGCGAATCGACGTCAGCAGGTCGAAGTTGTTCCGGCCTACGAACTTCGTTCCTCGAAGCTGCCATGTCCGGGAGCCGAACTTCCGCACCGTCGTTACGCCGTCGACATGTATTGTCTCGTTATCGCTCGCGCGATAGTCGAGAGCGATGCGGCCGCCGCGCCGAGCCGAGTAGGTCTGAATGAAACCCCAGTTGCGGGTCGTCCGGTCCTGGTCGAATACGTCGCCATCGACGCGGTTATCACGGGCCTCGTAGAACGCCCTGAACGGGAAACGGCTTCGGCCGAACAGGCTGGCACCCAGACTTCCCGTTACCAACGTACCACTGGAGCCTTGCTTCGAAGTTGAATTATCGGTCTGGGTCAGGCCCAGCGACCCGTCCAGCTGCAGGATGTAGGGCCGCCAGACGAAGGTCGATGCCCGGCCTCGCCAGGTAGCGAGATTGGTCTGGTTACTTTGCATATCCTCGCTGCGGTTCAACCGGTACACGTACTCCAGGTAGCCGGTATGCTGGATCGGACCCAGCTGTGCCCGGGCGGGGCTCGTGGCGAGAACGCCTGCAAATACGAGGATCGCGAGCGCAACGGCGCGGCAGGAAGGTCCCGGTAGCCTCCGCGCACTGTTTGTCATGGTCCCTCTACTGGGCGTAACCCGGTATCGACGCCAGGTAATCGGTGTCTACCTCTACCTGGCTGTCTGATCTGAGTTCCGCGACCAGATCGCTCCACTGTTGTTCGCCGCGCTGTCTTTTCCATAACTCCTCGGCTCGGTCCCTTACATCCGCAAACTCGTGCAACTGCTCCGGCTTGCGCTCCGCCAACTGGAAGATGGCCATCCCCTCTAGCACCTTGATTGCTTCCGTCACCTCACCGATCTCCAGTCCGTTGATCGCATCTTCGGCGACAGGACTCAGCGTGCCCGCGTGCATGAAGCCCATATCACCTCCTTCCTCCGCGGATGGGTCCGAAGAATGCAGTCGCGCGAGTTCCTCGAAGGACGCACCTTCGCCCAGCCGCTCGAGAATTCGCCGCGCTTCCTCGCGGGCTGCCTCCCACACCGGCGCTTCGGCGGACGGTGGAACGCCAAGCAGAATGACGCGTACCCGGTTCTGGGCGGGCTCCGTAAAGAGCTCGGGGTTGGCGCTGTAGAAATTGCGAAGCTCGTTCTCGCCCGGCGCCGCTACGGATCGAACGTCGGCCTCGAGCACGTCTATCAGGCTGTCGTCCCCGAACTTCGCGCGCAGCGCCGCGACCATCTGCGGACCTTCCGATTGCCAGCGCTCAGTGTCGCCGTAGCGCGCCTCGTAACCTGCAATCTTCGCGTCAATGCGCTGATGGTCCGGTTGCAGATTGCGCCGTCTCGCTTCGAGCAACAACAGCTTCCGGTCGATCATCTGGTCTGCAACATCCTTGCGGAACTCGATGAATTCCTCGCCGCTCGGCGCACGTCCGTGGTAGAAGGTCTGGCGAGCCGCCGAATAGACCTCGCGCTCGAACTCATCGCGAGTTATTACGACATCATCAACCTTCGCAAAAACCTCGTCTCCTTCCGTCGCCTGTGACGGCGTCCACGCGCAGACGAGCGCAGCCATCAGTGCCGATGGCAAGAACTTGAATGCGAATGATTGTGATTTCATATCTTCTCCGTTACGCAAATCGGCCCGGACAACCGACTGTTGCCCGGGCCGATCGGTCAGTCGGCTTACAGTGCCGCGAGCCGTTCGCGCGCCGGCCTGCTCACTTGGTGTGACAAGCTACGCAGACCGCGCTGCCCGCATTACTGGTGCGCAAGAACGCCACGGAACCCGTTCCCTGAGTCGAAGAATTATGCGGGTCATGGCAACTGCCGCACTCCACGAACGGCTCCTGGACGCCGAGGTCGTCTCGGGTGTACAGCAGCATGTCAGTTTTCTCTCGCTCCCCGGCCGTACCCAGAGGACCATCAACCCACCAGATCGGCTGGCCATTGAGCGTGACCCTTTCCGGTGCTATGAAATCCGGGTCGCCCAGCGTACCCGTGAAGGTGCCGTCGCCTGTTTGCGTTGTCGCCGAAACACCACCGCCACCGTACTGCATACTGATCGGGTGGTCGTTAGAGAGGTCCCTGCCCAGCACCGGTACCGGTTCTCCGGTCATGACGCCGATCGCCCCAGGATCGATCTCGCCGCCTCCGGGGTTGTAATTGCCCGAGCCAGCGCCGTTGATAACGACGTCCATGGCCTGCGTGCCGTCGTGGCAGCTGAGACAAGCCAGTGAGACGGAGCCAACCGGCGCTTCGGTGGAATCGAATGACGGCGTAGCCAAGGTCGAGTAACGCGTGAACGCCGGGGTTTGACCGAGCGTCGACACCTTGTTCCACAACGGAACGGGCGCATCCGTGTCCGCGCCGTGAGGCGTGTGGCAGAACACGCACACCTGGTCAGTATTGGCCGTGCCGCCCTGACCCGTTCCGCCGTCTGTCAGGTCGTGCTGGCTGCCGACGACCTGGGCCTGGACTGAGAAGCCCGCGAACAGCATAGCGCCGGCGAGCAAGATTGTTTGAATTCTGACCGAGTTAAACATTTTGATTTACCTTCCCCGAAGAATAGCTTAATTGCCTGCGCATAGGGTATTAACCTTAGTCTTGTTAGCCCAGTGACATAGTCACACTAGGTGGAAACTACGTATATTGCCCCATTCTTTCGGTCAGTTTTAAGGTAAATAGCGTAATTTGCGCGGCGGGTTCACCGAGCAGAAGCCGTCTGCCCGATGACGCGGTGCAGCGCCATGCGATCCTGCAGGATGATCTTGCCACGCCTCAATTCGACCGCCCCGATGCTGTCCAGCTCCTGCAGACGGCGGCTGACGACCTCTCGCGCCGTCCCCAGGTCGAGTGCGATATTCTGCTGGGTCACCTCGGCGGCAGGTGGGCTTTCCCCGGACTCGTCAAACTTGCGCAGCAGGTATTCCGCGAGGCGATGGTCTACGCGTCGCGTCGTAATCTCCCGAATCAGCCCGATGACCTCGCCGAATCGCAGCGCCGTCGCAAAAAATACATAGTCTTGCAGCGCAGCATTCCGGTGGCTCATGTTCCGGAAATCCTGCGCCGAAATGGTCAACGCCGCCAGCCTGCCGCTGGCAGCCGCGTCCGCGAACGCGCCGATGCCCATCATGGCGGCGCTCAGGTTAACCGGACAGCTCTCGCCCGGCTTGACGTAGTAGAGCGTCACTTCCCGACCATTCTCTCCGGCAATGAAGATCCGGATCCGGCCACGACCGACCAGCACGACGTCCCGGCAGGAATACCCGGTTTGGTGAAGGGGCTGGCCATCACTGGCTTCGACGGGATTTGCCGCCTCGAGCAATTCAAGACGCTGACCAGCGTCACTGTTTACGTAGAAGCTGTAATTCTTCAGCACCTCGTGGGCAAAGCGGTGGCGGCTGTCAAGCGTCTCGCCGAATCGATCCTCGACCGTCGCATCCATTTCGACTCCCCGGTTATGGCAGCGCAGCGCGCGCGCCCAGAAACCCCTCTCCCGGTCCGATAGCCGCCGGGCGGAAAACGTCCACCTTGCGGAAGAACTGGTCGACCATGTAGACGCGGCCGTCTTCGTCGACCCCGATTCCGGCCGGCAGCATGTAACGGGCCGGCTCCATCGTCTCTGAACGAGTGCCGACGAACAGCAGCAGCTGTCCGTCCGCATCAAAAATCTGGAAATTGCCGAACGCCGTGTCGGTGACGTAGATGTTGCCGTCCGGATCGGCTGCGACCCCCTTGGGCCGCGAAAACTGGCCCGGATACACTCCGACAGATCCGAAGTCATCGACGTAGGTACCATCTGACTCGAAGATCTGGACTCGGAAGTTGGCGCCGTCCACGACGTAAACGCGTCCGTCGCGGCCGACCGCGACGTCTCTGGGCAGGTTGAACTGGCCGGGCCCCGACCCCCGCTCCCCGATGTCGAAGACGTGTTCGCCGGTCGCAATGTCGAATACGCGGACACGATGCAACTGGCTGGACACACCCCCGGTATCGACGACGTAAGCATAGCGGCCGTCGGCGTCGACATCGACGTGTGACGGGCGCTCGAACATGTCCACGCCCCCGAACGCGCTGAGGAAATCCCCGTCCTGGTCGTAAACGATCACCCGCCTCGCGGTCCCATCAACCACATAGACGTTACAGTCGTCGTCGACCGCCATACCGAGAGGTTTACGGAGCTCGCCCGGCTCCGTCGTGCCGAATTCGTTGAACGTCCCGTTGGGCACGTCGAACAGCATAATGGAACGTCGCACCGTGTCACTCACGTAGATGCGACCCTGGCAGGCCTCGACGTCGAACGGCTTCGAAAAGCCGGTCGAGTGCTTCGTTTCCCCGGTCAGTACCCGCCGCCAGCGCGTCTCACTGTCTTCGGAGATAATATCTGCACTCCCGAGTATCGTGCGCTCAAAAACGAAACGAGCCTGCTCGGGCGGTGGCGGGAAGACGAGATCGGGCTGTTTTTCCTCTACCGCCTGCGGCGCAGAGGTGCCGGGCGACGCACACGATGCGACGAAGATGGCGCTGCAGATCAAAGGTGCGAGCATCCAGGCCCGTAGGCGCACCCGTGTTTCGATTGGCATCGTGTTATGCGGCATGGTGATACTCTGGTGTTGACAGTCTATCCGGTCCGACGTTATGACAACCCGGCCAATGGTACGACTACGGTCAGATCGTTCAGTCGGAAAATTCCGCGGAGTATATTGGCTGCAAGCGCTCCTTGGTGTGCGGGTAAATACTTAGTTGCGAATGATAATCAAATACAGTAAAAGCTCCAAACCATGCGCTCAAGATTACTGTCCCTGACGGCCTTGCTGCTGCCCGCAGCATTCTGCGGCGCGGCCTATGCCGACGAATCGATCGATGCTGAACGCATCTACCAGGAATCCTGTTCTGTCTGTCACGGCGATGACGGCCGCGGCGCCGTGTGGGGCCAGGCTTCCCTGTCCGTGCCGCCGCGCAACTTCCGCACGGCCGAATCGCGCGACGAACTCACGCGGGAGCGCATGATCGCCTCGGTCACGGCCGGCCGGCCGGGTACGCCAATGCCGGGTTTCGGCACCCAGCTGAGCATCCACGAGATAACGGCCGTGGTGGACTGGGTTCGAGCAGAGTTCATGGCTCCTGAAGAGCCGCAAGCGGCAAGCCCTCACGGATCCCGGCTACCCGGCAACACCGAGTACGGGCCGATCGGCCAGCCACAGCCCCGCCAGGCGTTGCCCGCCGACTACGCGGGCGACCCGGGTCGAGGCGCTTTGCTGTATGCGGAGAACTGCGTGGACTGCCACGGTGCGAACGGTGGTGGTGACGGACCGCGCGCCTACTTTATCTTTCCCAAGCCGCGCAATTTTAATGATGCCACCACGCGCGAATACCTCAGCCGGCAGAACCTCTACAACGGCATCAAGTTCGGCGTCGTCGGCAAGGAAATGCCGGCATGGGGCAAGGTTCTGTCAGAGAGCCAGGTCGCGGACCTCACCGAGTACGTCTACCGCCAGTTTATCGCGCCTGACAGCGCCGACTAGACCGGTCACTCGAGCCGCGCGAGCCGCGCAACGCCACCGAATCCGCCGACCCACTTGCTGCCGTCGTCGGCCGTCGCCATCGAGAATATCCGGTTCGAGAACAAGCCGTCCTCGGTCGTGAAGCGTGTGAACGTACCGTCTTCCAGGCGCGCAAGGCCGTTGTTGGTGCCAACCCAGAGCTCGCCGGCCGGATCTACGTGCAGCGTGAACACGTGGTTGCCCGGAAGCCCGTCCTCCACCGTGTAGCTCTGCCACTTCTCACCGTCGAAGCTCGACAGCCCGCCACCCCAGGTGCCACACCAGACGACGCCGTCGTCATCGACTTCCAGCGCCACGATGTAATTGGGGTTGTAGGCGACGCTGATGGTTTCGAGGCCCATTTCGACTTTTTGCCTCGCGTGGTGTTGCGAATACTGGCCGGGATCCATGTCGAATTCGATCTGTTCCCTCACGAGTTCGTAATCCGCACCCAGCCCGTCCTCGTGCGTCCAGTTCTGCCAGGCCTCGTCCTTGAACCGCGCCAGGCCGCCTTCGGTCGCAAACCAGACCTCGCCGTTCTTGCCGGCGTGCAGCGCATACACCCAGTCGTTGGGCAAGGCCCCACCCGTATTGGCGACCGTGTAGAGGTCCCAGCTGTCTCTGTCGTCAAGGTCCCCGCCGCGCACCCGGTTCGCGCCGGACCAGGTCGCAATCCAGACGTCGCCGTTGTCGAGCTGCAGCGCATCGTAGATAAAGCCGTCACCGAGGCCATCGGGAATGTTGTAGATGCGCCAGTCGTCCTCGGCCTCGCTGAGAATCGACAGCCCGCCGCCGTATGTGCCGACCGTCAGCCGCCCGTTGATCTTGCCGATATGGAATACGCCGTTTGCCAGCAGGCCCGTGCGTGTATCCAGGAGGCGGTATTCCTCGTTTGTCGTGTCGTAACGGATGACCCCGGCCGACGTTCCGACCCAGAGAATATCGCCGTCCGGGAAGATGTCCTTTACGTTCCGCTGGCCGACACGAAAGTGGGTGAAATGAGCATCGGGGTCCACGTTCGCGACGCTACCGCTCTGGGCTGGCGCCGCATCGGCACCAGCGGCCACGGACGGGTGCCCTGCCGGCATTTCACGCGCGGAGTCGGCACTGGCCGCATCGTCCGGGGCGTCAGCGGTGGAGGTGTCAGAGTCTCGATCACAACCCTGCAAAAACAGCAGCGCGGCGGCCGCCGACGTTATCGATACGGCCACCACGAGCCAGCGGTTCCTGTTCGTCGAAATCATCGTCTGCTACTCGCTTTTCGTGGTGGGCGCCAGCCGCGCAACGCCGTCAAGGGTTCCAACCCAGACATCGCCATTACCGGCAACGGCAATAGCGTACACGTGGTTTCCCGGCAGCCCTTTTGTCGCGTCGTAATTGGTGAACGTATCGCCGTCATAGCGGCTGATGCCGCGATTCGTGCCAAACCAGTAGGCACCCGAGTCGTCCTGCGCCATGCTGTAGACGATGTTGCCCGCCAGCCCGTCAACCATCGACAAGTTCCGCCATGTCCCGTTCTCGTAACGAGATACGCCGCCACCCCAGGTGCCGACCCAGATTACGTCGTCCTGGTCCGCAAGCGTCGCGAAAACGTAGTTCGGGTTGTAGGACTCCTGCCCGCCCACCAGCACGCTGAGATCGTGGCGGGTCCGCGTTCCGAGCCCGGTATTCGCGCTCGGCGGGAGCGCTGCCTCGTTGGGCGCACCAATGCCGTCATCGTGATTCCACTCAGACCAGGTATCGCCGTCCAACATCGAGACGCCGCCTTCGGTGCCGAACCAGACACGATTCTTCGAGTCGACGGCCAGGCCGTACACCCACTCGTTGATCAGTTCTTCCTTGTACTTGGTGAATTCCATCGTATTCAGGTCGACACGATTGGCGCCGTCCCAGGTACCGACCCAGTAGATGCCGTCGCGCTGCTCCGCGAATGCGTAGATCCAGTAATCGGCAAGCCCGTGCATCGGGAAGAATACGTCCCACTCGCCGTCTTTATAACGTGATGCGCCGCCTGCGTTGGTGCCAAACCACTTGTAACCCTGGCTGTCGATGCCGATTGCGAACACGTATTCGTTCGCGAGACCGTGCTGGCGCGTAAATGTGTTTCGGAGCACCTGGTCGTCGAGGCCGATCTCCATTACGCCCATCGACGTACCCACCCAGAGAGTGTTGGTCGCATCCTCTATCGCCAGGGCGCGCACGTAGATGCCGGACCCCACTTCGAATCGCTCGATCACTTCGTAGACCGGATCGCCGATGCCTGCATCCTGTCCAACGCCACAGGCGCCGAGCAAAGGCAGTGAAGCAGCAACCAGCCACGGCGCGAGCCGTAAGCCTCGACTCATCGCTGCAGAGTCCTCACGTACGCGATCACGTCGCGCAGATCGCTATCTTCGATCATGCCACGGTAAGACGGCATGTGCGCCATGCCGTCCCAGAGTCGTTCGAAGAGCTCCGCGTCGGGCACCATTAGCGACTCGCCTCGCGTGAAATCGGGTATCCCGGGTTCCACGCTGCTGCCGTCGACACCGTGACAGGTCTGACAGTGCATTTCGTAGACCTCCTTGCCGTTGAAGATGTCTGCCGCCTGCGCGTTATGACCCGCGACAATCAACACGACCGTTGCCAAGCATTTCAAAATAGCTGGTCCGTCCATCCGCATATCCTTCCGTCAGTTACCGTTGCCGCCCGGCGAGGCCTGCTTGTCTCTCCAGTAAGCAGCCTGTGCTGCGTCCTTCTCGACGTCGAGCCCGCCTTTCTCATACGCGCTGATCAGCACACGTATCGACCCTGCATGACCCGCTTCGCCGGCTTTCTCGTACAACTCGCGCGCCTTCTTATCGTCCTGCGCGACGCCCTCACCTTTGGCATACATCGCCGCCAGCCCGGCGATGCCGTCGGCAAATTCCTGGTCAGCGGCCGCACGATACCAGTGCACGGCCTTTTCGTTGTCCTCGGCATAGTCGAGCAGGTAAGCCAGTCGCACCTGCGCCTCGGGCGACCCGGCCTCGGCCGCTTTTTCGTACAAGGTCATGGCACCCGGCAAGTCGCCCCGGTTGAACGCATCGATTCCCGCCTGCAGGTCGGCGGTGGCTTCGTCGGCCCTGATCGCAAGGCTCGCGCCAAGCACCGAGACTGCCAGTATTGCCTGCAATGTTGCTGGAATGACCCTCGACTTCATCTCACCGATTCCGGTTCCGTTATTCGACCAGCGGCACTATTACCGTATCCGCCGCCACCTTGTCCAATGCCTCCCCGGCCAGCCGTCGCCGCATCGGGGACTTGCCTGCCGGCCGATTGCCTCTAGAATTCGCCGTTCGCATTATGATCAGGCCCACCGAAAAACCCAGCCTCAGTGCAAACATCCAGCGCATCGTTGCGATCGCGGCCGCTGCACTTGTGCTGCCGTCCGCAGCACCGGCCGAGCCCGACGGCGAGGCGATCTACCGCTATTACTGCTACCAGTGCCACGGCTACGCGGGCAACGCGCAGACGCTTGCGAGCGCCAGCCTCTCGCCGCCGCCCCGCGATTTTACCAGCGTCAGCCCGGCTGAATTACCGCTCGAACGGATCGTCGAAACCGTTCTCAGCGGCCGCGAAGGCACCGGCATGGTGAGTTTCGCGTCCGTGCTCGACGAGTCCGATGCGCGTGCCGTCGCAGAGTACATTCGCAGGTCGTTCATGTCGGACGACCGGCTCCACGCACGCTATCACTCGCCGGAGAACGGCTGGACCGACCACGACCGCTACGCGGACGCCTTCCCCTTCATCGACGGCCGCATACCGCTGTCCACGCCGTGGGAATCCCTGGACGCAACACAGCGGCGCGGCCGCCGGCTGTACGAGTCCGCCTGCGTCAGCTGCCACGACCAGCCGACGACGGGCGCCGGCGGCGACGCCGAGTGGGCGTTGCGGGCCGTGTCCTATCCGCGGGACCATTTCAGCCACCGCGCGCCGAATCACGACGTGATATCCGGCGCCTCGCCGTACGCGCAGCACGACGTGCCGCCCGAGCCGGCCGGTCTCTCACCACGCGCCCTCGAGGGCCGGCCGCTGTACCAGGACAACTGCGCGTTCTGCCACGCGGCGGACGGCACCGGCCGGAACTGGATCGGCAGTTTCCTCGAGCCGCGACCGCGGGACTTCACCGACCCGGAGTTCCGGCTCGTGAGTGATGAAAATGCGATGCGGCAGCGAATCCTGCACGGCATCCCGGGCACCTCGATGCCGGCCTGGAAAGACGTCCTCGGCGAGCACGAGATTGGTGCAATCATCGCCTATATTCGTGAAACTTTTCGGGCCGGGCGAGCCCCGCCCGAATAAACCATTTGGTTTTCAATCACGTACAGATCATTGATTAGCCCGATTTTATTTGGGATTATGTTTAATCAGTGCAACTGGTCAAGAAATTCCGGCGTCTAAACAGGTGTGTAGTCAAGGTATGNNAGCACGTGCCATGAAGTCTGTGGAACTGCGGAGGACCAGAGTGGCGCTGTCGCCGGCTTCCTATTTTCGCCCCCGGCAAACGCCGCGTGGCGCTGCAGTCATCCCAGTACAGGTAATTCGATGCGCGGTGGTCAGTCGCCGAGGTGACGATCGTCGAGCGCCCGGTAGGCGGACTCGAATTCCTGCTGCAGCCGGGCAACTTCCTCGAGCAAATCGCCCTCCTGCACCGCTTCCTCGTGCTGTTCGATCCGCACGCACAAAGCCGCCATTCGCTCGGCGCCGATCTGACGGCACAGGCCGAGCAAACGGTGCGCCTGCCGGCGGACGGCGTGGGCGTTGTTACTGCGCGCCGCGTCCTCGAGGTTGCTCAGCCACGCCGGCATCTGCTGCAGGAACTGGTCGGCCAGTTCACTGAACAGATCCGAGTCGCCTGAGCCCTGTATCTTGCTCAGCTCTTCGGCGATCGATGCGTCCAGGATCCTGTCGGGCAGCGACGACGATGGTGGGCCAGCGTGCAGGTCGCTCGCCGACAGGTTGGCAACCTCGATGCTGCCGCTCAACACGCGCCGCAACGTCAATCCGAGCTCATCGACGAACACGGGCTTGCTGAGATAATCGTCGACCCCGGCTTCGAAGGCCCTCTCGCGATCCTCCATCATCGCGTTTGCCGTCAGGGCAATGATCGGCGTATGCCGTTTGTCCCCCTCCCGCTCGCGGATGATCCGGGTCGCCTCGTTGCCGCTCATGCCGGGCATCTGCGAATCGATCAGGATCGCCGCGTATTCGTTCCTCTCGTTGGCTTCGATCGCTTCCTCGCCGCTCGTCAGGGTCGTCACCTCGTAGCCGAGCTGTTCCAGCATTCGCTGCGCAACCAGCAGGTTCACCTCATTGTCATCCACGACCAGCACTTTGCCGGCACTGGCGGGTGGCTGGTGCGCCCGGGACGCACGCCGCGAGTCCCGACTCGCCGCGGTCCCGGGGGAAGGAATCTCTTCGCTATCCCCGTAGCCGACCGCAGTCGTGATGGTGAACCAGAACCGGCTGCCTTTGCCCGGCTCGCTGTCCACGCCGATCGCACCGCCCATCAGCGTCGCCAGTTCCTTCGATATAACGAGGCCGAGCCCCGTACCACCGTATTTGCGAGTATCGGATTCGTCGACCTGGCTGAATTCACGGAAGAGCTTCCTCTGGTCTTCCGGCGCGATGCCGATGCCGCAATCCCGGACGGTGAACTTCATCCGAACATGGCCCTGCTCGACCTCGTCACAGTCGACGCACTCGCAGACGATACCGATGTTACCGTCGTGCGAGAACTTGATCGCGTTGCTCACGAGATTGGCGAGTATCTGGCCGAGCCTGACGGGGTCTCCCCGCACCACGTCGGGGACATTATCGGCCACCGCGTAACTGATAGTCAGCCGCTTCCGCTTCGCCTCCTCCGAGAACAGATGCGCGACATCCGAGAGTTTCTCGCGCACAGAGAACTGGATCGTTTCGAGCATCAGTTTGCCGGCCTCGATCTTGGAGAAATCGAGCACCGAGTTGATGATCTTCAGCAGCGACATGCCCGATGAGTGCATGATCTCCGCGTATTCCTTCTGCTCCGGCGTCAGGTCGGTGCGCAGGAGCAGGCTCGCCATGCCGATCACGCCGTTCATCGGCGTGCGGATCTCGTGGCTCATGTTGGCGAGGAACTGGCTCTTGGCCTGGCTGGCTGCATTCGCCTGGTCGCGCGCGATAGCCAGCTCGCGGCTTCGCTGCTGTGCTTCCGCTTCCCGCGCCGCCAGTTCGCTGGTCCGATCCGCCACCATGCGCGCGAGCACAACCGCCCGTTGTTCGAGTTCACGACGATTGCGAATGACCAGCCCGGCGATCAGGCTGAACGACGTAAGGAGGATCGCGATGATCAGAACGTTGAGCAGGAAGATGCGCTGCTGATCCGCGGCAATGATCCCGTCGATCTGCTCGGAAATGCTCGTGGAAAGTGCGAGGATTTCCCCGAACACGGCATCGAATTTCTGGTCCAGGTCGCCCCCGATCACACCGGCCGTGTCTCGCGATTCCCAGCGCTCGGAGAGAATGCGGTCGAATTCGCTGATGTGCTCGCGCAGTAGCTGCAGGTTTTCCCTGGCCTCCGGCAGCGCCGGTACCTCGCCGAGGGACGTGCTGCCGCCGTAGATCGCCGCTTGAACCAGGGTCTGGGCGGCCAGGATTCGCTCCCGCACGTCCTCGTCGATGCTGATGTAGCGATCGCCGCCGAGCGCTTCTTCGAACCACAGGTGCGCGGTCGCCACTTCCTGCTGCACGGACTGCACCAGGCGCATGAAGAGGGTATTACGCTGGAAGTCCCGCGTAACGAGCCACTGTGAATAAATCACGATGGCGATTGATACGAGACCGACGGCAACAATACCTACGACAAGCGATTTTAATGAAAACGACCGCGTGCTAAGTTGCATCTCTTTGCGTCTGCTTAATTACCACCCGGGATGGCGTCGGTGCTGCGGTCATCGTCGCCGATCTTCCCTCAAGTTTATTTGTCTATGCAAGGTCTGTTCCTGCTATAGAAATCAATGCTATACGAAGCGTGGCTCAAAAATCTGTAAAGATTTCCGACAAAGATTCAACGGCATAGAGCAGGCAATCTCGACGCCTATGAATAATTTATATAGGACTTTTCGACTACATGCACTTCACTGGAATTCGACGCATGCACCAGTGCCTTGGGCGGGAACTGCATGCACCCGGCCTGCCCGGCAGCGGGGATTATGGTACCAAAGTGGGCGTGAGTTGATTGACAGCCGACCCAAAGTTGCTGAGCATTCGCTACAATTCGGCGACTCGCGAGATTTGCCCGAACCCCGAAACTCAGGAATGCACCAGCCCCCAGGGAAGTCATGATGTCCGATTCTTCGATACGTCCGATACGTGCTTTGCTCGTCGACGACCACCCGGTCGTGCGTTACGGCGTCAAACACATGCTCGACGCGGAGTCGGATATCGAGGTCGTCGGCGATCTCGGGGGCATGCAGGGCATCGAGGACGTACTCGACGACCTCTCGCCCGATGTCGTGTTGCTCGATCTCGAACTCGCGGACACCCAGGGTGTCGATGCGTTGCGCCTGCTGCGCGAAATTGCGCCGAACCTCAAGGTCATCGTCTACACGTCTCACGACGAGGAAGAGTACATCATCCAGGCAGCAGAACTCGGCGTCGACGGCTACCTCCTGAAAGGCAGCCCGAAAGAAGAAATCGTCAGCGCGGTCCGCAGCGTCAACGAAGGCAAGAGTGCGATCGAATCCGCGGTAGCGGCCAAGCTCATGAGCCACATGACCAAGCGTTCGGCGAAGGCAAAGCAGCCTGTCGTCGAGTTCAGCAAACGCGAGAAGCAGGTGCTCGAGCTGCTGGCCGGAGGGAAGACCAACCGCGATATCGGCGCTGCACTGTTCATCTCCGAATCCACGGTGAAGTTCCACGTACACGCTATTCTCAGCAAGCTCGACGCAACAAACCGCACCGAAGCCGTTTCGATGGCCGTACAGCTAGGGGTGATCTCCCTGCCCTCCGCGCATTAACCCGGCCGGTTTCGGCCCTCCTCGAAGATCGGCCTGACGCGCTGGAATTCCGCTGCCAGGCGATCCAACTCGTCCGGCAAGTCGCTGATCCGATTATCGCGGCTCGCCTCGCCGAGGGCATCGCAACAGCCGCTAAGGCTCGTAGCGCCCATCTCGAGACAGGCGCCCTTCAGCGCATGGCATTCGCGCCGTATGGTCTTCAGATCATGCTCGGAGACTGCGTGCCGCATCACCTCGATGCGGGCGCTCGCATCGTCGATGAACAGGGTGATGAAATCGTCGAGGGCCTTGCCGTCGATGATACCGGCACGATTCTGCAGACGGCCGATCATGTCATCGCCTTTTTCGGAGAGGGACTCCGAGGCTTCAGGCAGCTGTCGCCGCCGGGAGCTGGCCATAAGAGTCCAGCGCCGCAGTCCCGATTTCAGCGTGTCGAGACGCACCGGCTTGGCCAGGAAATCGTCCATGCCGGCCTGCATGCATTGCTCTTTGTGATTCACCGAGACGTCCGCCGTGATGGCGACCACAACCGGCTGACCGGCCTTACCGAAACCCCGTTCGCGTATCACGCGGGTCACTTCGTCGCCGTCCATGCCGGGCATCTGGCAGTCCATCAGGATCAGGTCGTAGGCACTCTCTTCCAGCGCCTTCAAAACCGCGGGGCCGTCGTTGACGGTATCCACATCGAAGTCGAGGGACTCCAGCATGCCGTTCAGCAGCTTCCTGTTGATCGGGTTGTCCTCCGCAATGAGGATCCTCAGCGACTGGAAGTCCTCGTCCTCGGTCCCCGGTTCGCCAACGTCAATCGCGAACAGGCGCGACAGGTTGTAGCGAAGGACGCTGGGCAATATCGGCTTGTTGACGCAGCGGATGCTGTGGATCGTGGATATCTGCCCGACCTCCAGCGGCTGGGCGATCGACGTCAGCAGCACGATCGGCAAGTCGGTCTGCTCGCGGATCGAGCGGGCGACAGCCAGGCGGTCTGTCGCCGCGTAGTCCGCGTCCAGAACGATACAGTCGAAGGGATAGCCCGATTCCTGTGCGGCCGCCAGCCGCCGGGGTACTTCGTCATGCTGTTCTTCCGTGTCGCAACTCATGTCCCAGGCAGTGAGGAAACTGGCGATGGATTTCGATACCTCGGGATTGACATTGACGAGCAACAGGCGACGGTTGTGCAGGCTTCCACGCCCGTCAATCACGGAGCGGCTGGTCTCGGAGACACGCCTCACGGGAACGCTGAACCAGGCAGTCGTTCCCTTGCCGAGTTCGCTCTCGAGGTCGATACGGCCGTTCATCCTGTCGATGAGTTCCTTGCTGATCACAAGACCCAGGCCGCTGCCATGGCCGGGACCGCCGATCTCCTCGGCGACCGAACCGAACGGCATGAACAGCTTCTCTGCGGTCTCCGGCGACATGCCGACGCCGGTATCGGACACGACAACCTTGAGGTTCGCGTCTCCGGCATCGCCGGCTTCGACGCCGACGCCGATGATGACCTCGCCGGCATGGGTGAACTTGATGGCATTGCCAACGAGGTTGATCAAGATCTGCTGGAGCCGATGGAAATCGCCGCAGATCTGCGTGTCGGGCTCGTAGTCCGTTGCGCCAACAAGTTCGATACCTTTGGAGTACGCCTGGTAGCCCATGATTTCCAGGACGCGCTCGAGCAAGTCGGTCACGTAGAACGAGTCGCTCTTGAGCTCCAGCTTGCCGGACTCGATCGTGGCGAAGTCGATCATGTTGTCGACGAGACTCAGCAGCATGTTGCTGCTGCTCTCCATGATCTGGACGTAGGATTTCTGCTTGCGCGTCAGTGAGGTCAGGCGCAGCAGGTCGGTCATACCCAGGACCGCGTTCAGCGGTGTGCGCACCTCGTGGCTCATTGTGGCCACGAACTGGGCCCTTGCCGCATGCGCGGTCTCGGCATCTTCCCGGGCGCGCTGCAGCCGCAACGCCATGCGCTCCTGTTGGTTGAGGTTGTGCAGGACCTCGACCGCGCCGGTAATTTGTCCGTTCTCGTCGTAGAGCGGTGTCGCGCGGAGCTCGACCATTCTCTCGCTGCCGTCGGGGCCCACCTGCTTCTGGATGTGCTTGCAGGATTCGCCGGTCGTGAGCACGCAGGGGTGCTCGCCCGGGTCGCAGGGCGTGTCGCGCCCGTGCAGCGCGCGGTAACACGGCAGCGGCTCGCCGCTGGCGGCGTCCCCGTTGAGACTCCTGAGTGCCGCCCTGTTGATCGCCGATACGTTGAAGTCCTTGTCGATGATGATCGCGGGATCCGGCACTCCATCGAGCACGGACTGATTAAAGGACTTCGACTCCTCGAGCTGCTTCTGCATTCCGTCGAGCTTTTGCTCGAGTTCGTCCCTGGTTTCGCCGAGCTTCCTCAGCGCTCCGCGATCGGCACGGATGTACAGCAGCCCCAGCAGTATGAGCGCGACAAGCAGGGTGTCGGCGAAGATGCGCCCAGCGGAACCGACCGGCATGGGCAGCATGAGCATGACGAGCAGTGCCGCCGCCACGGCGCCTGAGAGCAATGCAATCCAACGGCTTTTCGTCATACTGCCAATCCTCTCATGCCATTGCGCAGCTGTCGGCCCTATTCCCGATATAGAGTACGCGGTGCGTGCTTACGGCGCACCGCTCGACGTCCTTGCCGACTCCTCCAGCTCGTTCGCCTTGGCCATGCGCGACCGCAGTTCCTCGGTGATCTTCTCCATCTCGCGCGGGTCCTCGATGACGCGCGGGCTCACCGTGATGATCAACTCCGTGCGGAACGTGTCCGTCGAGTTCGTGCTGAACAGCGCGCCCAGCCCGGGGATGTTCATCAGTATCGGGATACCCGACTTGCCATTGGTCGTCGTTTCGAGGATCAGGCCGCCGAGCACGACCGTCTGCCCGCTCTGCACGATCACGCTGCTGTTGATCGTGCGCTGCGCGATCGCGACGTTGCCGCCGCCGCCGACCGCGGGCTCGGCGCCCGGGATGCTGACTTCCTGGCTGATCTCGAGCGTAATCTGGCCGCCGGCGTTGATGCGCGGCGTGACGGTCAGCAACGTGCCCGTGTCGCGGAACTGCACCTCGGTCACGATCGGCGCGTCGGGGTTCGTCGTGCTCTGCGAGCTGCGCGTCGTCACCGGTATCTGGTCGCCGACGCGGATGTTGGCCGTCTGGTTGTCGAGCACCATCACCTGCGGCGTCGACAGGAACTTGACGTCGGATTGCGTCGCCAGCACGTCGAAGAACGCGCTCAGATCGCTCGATTCGTCGAAGAACGCGAACGCGAGCCCGTCACCCGAAGCGCCGCCCGGCACCGGTGCGTTGAAACCCAGTTCCCAGTCGGTGTTCTCGAGGAACCAGCGCACGCCGTAGGCGAGCCCGTTCGACAGCGTCACCTCGGCGATCGTCGCCTCGATGAGCACCTGCCGCGGCGAGATGTCGAGGCGGCGGATGGTCGCCTCGATCGCGTGGTAGTCCTGCTGCGTCGCCATGACCAGGATCGCGTTGTTGTCCTGGTCGGCGATGATCGTGATCTCGTCCTGGCTCTCGGCGGAGATACCCTCACCGGAATCGCCCGTGCCGGCTTCGCCGCTCGCTGCCGGCCGCGTTGCCGTGGTCGTCGTGGGCCGCGAGACACGATTCGCGCTTGACTGCCCCGGAACCGGCGGCGGACGCGAGATGCTGTCGGCCCGTCGGAACACGCTGCTTGCAGCACCGGGCACGGCAAGCTCGCCGCTGCGGGTGTCTTCGAGCTCCTTCTGGCCGAAGATCTGCTGCAGCACGCCGGCGATGTTCTCGGCCTTGCCGTTCTCGAGTTCGTAGACGAACAGGCGGCGGCCGGAGGCGCCCTCGAGGCCCCAGTCGAATTCCTTGATCAGCGCCTGGATGGCGTCGATGTGCTCCGGGCGGTGCGTGATCACGAGCACGCCGTTGACGCGCTCGATCGGCAGCACCCGCACGATGCCGGCGAGCGGCGTATTGCCACCCGAATCGATGATTGTCTCGATTTCCTCGACCACCGCTACCGCGTCGGCGTACTCGAGCCGGAACATGCCGAAGGACATGCCGGCCAGCCAGTCCACGTCGAACATGCGCACGGTCGCGAGCAGGTCGTCGAGGCGGTATCTCGGCCCGGACAGGATCAGCACGTTGCGCGTCGTGTCGACGCTGACCGAACTGCCTTCGGGAACGAACGGCCCGAGAATGCCTTCCAGCTCACTCGCCGCGACGTGCTGCAGCGGCACCACCTGGATGCCGAAGCCCTTCTGGCGTGACGAGGGGTAGCGGCCGACAGTCGGCGAGTTCGCGGCGCTGGCCGCTTCGGCGAGCGGCACCACCTTGTACATGCCTTCGTCGCGGATCAGCGCTGCGCCGTTCTGCTCGAGGACTGCCTCGACGATCGGCAGCACCGTGTCCGCGGTGACGGGACGCGTCGTGTGCAGTGTCACGACGCCGTTGACGCCCGGGGCGAGGAGATAGTTCTCATTGAGGATCGACTCGAAAACCACGCGCAGGAATTCCGGCAGGCTGGCCTGCTCGAAATTGAGCGTGACGCCGTCGTCCTCGGCGTAACCGTTGCCGGCACCGGTGCCGGTGCCCTGCACGAAAACGCCGGACCCTTTGCGGACGGTGTCGCCCCGCTGTTCTTCGGATGATGCATCCGACGCACCCGGAGGCACGGCGGCGGCGGATGGTTTGCCCTGATCTTCTCGGCTGGCAGCCCCCACTTCCTGTGCGGATACGGCGCCCGGACCGGTCTCGGTCGTCGCGGGCGGCGCACTGGCGCAGGATATCAGCAGCAAGGCCATAACCAGCAGCGTCAGGTTACAGGCGGATTTTTTCATAATTGTCGGCTACGTTCAGTGTCCTCCCAGACTACCGCCTGGCCGCCCCCGGCGCACCCGACTTTCGATCAGGTTTTTCCCTTTAAATTCCTACATTAAGTCCAGTCTCGATCAGTCCTGTTGACCGGTTACTGGCGCCCCCTCGAGCGATAGCATGATCGTCGACTACAAGAAACCAGAAGAAGTGGCGCCCGATGACCACCATAGCCGCAGAGACAATCGGGCCTGCGCGACTAGTAGCCGTAGGCAAACCAGAGCAGCCGCCGCTGTGCGGGCTGCTCGTCGATGCTGGAAAACTCGAATCCACGGACGTCGACCGGGCGCTGCGCCTGCAGCGCGAACAGGACGACTGGGAGCGCATCGGCTCCATCCTCGTCAAGCTCGGCCTGGTCTCCGAAAGGGACGTCGCCGAGAGCCTCGCCAGCCAGCTGAATCTCGAGCTCGTCGACCGCGCCGATTACCCCGACGACCGGCCCGATGGAACCGGGGTCACCGAGCGGTTTCTGAAGAAGAACCGGACACTGATCCTCGACGAAGACGACAGCACGCTGTCTGTCGTGATGGCCGACCCGCTCGACGATTACGTGATCGATGCCCTGAAGCTACGCAGCGGCAAGAACGTGGCCCCGCGCCTGGGCATTCCCTCCGAGATCGAGTACGCGCTGGAGCAGCTCTTCGAAGCGCGGCCCGGCGCGAACAGCGGCGGCGACACGGACATCGTCGCGGCCCAGTACCTCGACGACGTCGAGCAGCTGAAGGAGCTCGCCGGCGAAGCGCCGGTCATCAAGCTCGTCAACCAGCTCATCCACAAGGCCGCCGAGTGCGGCGCATCGGACATCCACATCGAGCCGTTCGAGGGCCAGCTGAAAGTCCGCTACCGCGTCGACGGCATGCTGCGCGAGGTCGATTCGCCGCCGATGCAGTCGGCTGCCGCCGTCATCTCCCGCGTCAAGATCATGGCCAACCTGAACATCGCCGAGCGCCGCCTCGCGCAGGACGGCCGCTTCAAGCAGCGCGTGCGCGGCGTCGAGTACGACCTGCGCGTCTCGACCGTGCCGACGATGTACGGCGAATCGGTNNCGAGGCCCAGCTGAAGACGATGCACGACGTGCTGGCGACGCCGCACGGCATCCTGCTCGTCACCGGGCCGACCGGCAGCGGCAAGTCGACGACGCTGTATGCCGCGCTCACGCACCTCAACCAGCCCGAGCGCATGATCATCACGGTCGAGGATCCTGTCGAATATAATATTAGAGGAATCAATCAGATGCAGGTGAAACCTCAGATAGGTCTCACCTTTGCGAACGCCCTGCGCTCGATCGTCCGGCAGGACCCCGACGTCATCATGATCGGCGAGATGCGCGACACCGAGACGGCCCAGATCGCCGTGCAGTCGGCGCTCACCGGGCACCTCGTGCTCTCGACCCTGCATACCAACGACGCCGCGGGCAGCGTCATGCGCCTGCTCGACATGGGCGTGCAGGACTACCTGCTGACGTCCGCCGTCACGGCCATCCAGGCGCAGCGCCTCGTGCGCACGCTCTGCACCGAGTGCCGCGAGGCCTACACGCCGATCGACGAAGTCGTCGAGCGCTGGGCCCTCGAGCGTTTTGCCGAGGACGGCGACATCACGCTTTATCGGCCCGTCGGCTGCGAGCACTGCGGCGGCACGGGCTACTCCGGACGTCTCGCGATCCTCGAGATCCTGATGATGTCGCGGGAGATCCGCGAACTCGTGCTGAAGCGCTGCGACGTCGGCGACATCGCCCGCCTCGCCGCCGAGCAGGGCATGGTCACGATGCGCGACGACGGCCTGCAGAAAGCCGTCGCCGGCCTCACGACCATCGAGGAAGTGCTGCGCGTCACGCCCGACCCGGCCGCCGGCGAGGCCGAGGGCTGAGCATGGCGACCTTCCAGTACAAGGCAGCGACCACCGCCGGCGAGATCGTCGACGGCGTGCTGACGGGCTCGACCCGCGAGCACGTCATCGCGAAGCTGCAGTCGCTCGGCCACGTGCCGATCCGCGTCGACGAGTCGGCCGCCAAGCGCAAGTCCGCGCTCAAGATCCGGCTGCGCCGCGAGCGCATCACCGACGACCAGGTCGGCGACGTCACCCGCGAACTCAGCACGCTGCTGCAGGCCGGGCTGCCGCTCGACCGCGCCCTCGCGATCCTGACGTCGCTCGCGGACAGCGACGCACTCCGGAACATGCTCGAGGACGTCCGCGACCGCGTGAAGGAAGGCTCGACGCTCGCGGACGCGATGGAAGCGCAGGAATCCGCTTTCAGCCGCTTCTACATCAGCCTGCTGCGCGCCGGCGAGTCCGGCGGCGCGCTCGAGGTGGTCCTGGAACGCCTCGCCGATCACATGGAAAGCGCGAAGGAGATGCGCAGCACGCTCTCCTCCGCGCTGATGTACCCGGCGATCCTCGTGGTCGTCGCGATCGTCTCGATCTTCATCCTGCTCGGCTACGTCGTGCCGCAGTTCACGCAGATGTTCGACGGCATGGGCCAGGCGCTGCCGCTGTCGACCCGCATCACGATCGCGGTCGGCGAGACCCTGCAGGCTTACGGCTGGCTGCTGGTGCTGCTGGCGGCCGGCGGGTTCTGGTTCGTTCGGCGACAGCTCGCGGACCCGAAGAGCGCCTACAAGTGGCACGCGTGGCTGCTGCGGACGCCGTTTCTCGGCGTGATCGTCGTGAAGATGGAAGTCGCGCGATTCGCGCACACGCTCAGCACGCTGCTGCACAACGGCATCCCGCTCCTGAAAGCGCTGACGATCGTCAAGGACACGATGGGCAACCGCGTCCTGGCGAACGGCATCGAGAAAGTGACCGGCCACCT
>JABAHS010147141.1_pt2 | contig 31476 bp, 30 predicted proteins | sample 7062111 | NCBI WGS metagenome assembly JABAHS01 (sample SAMN14534600, study PRJNA622989) | marine sediment metagenome | biome: marine biome [ENVO:00000428]; feature: marine pelagic biome [ENVO:01000023]; material: deep marine sediment [ENVO:00002113]; isolation source: pool of 4 deep marine... | reverse complement strand
TGGAAAAACAGATGATGAACAAGATCGATGAGGCTAAGGAAAATCGAAATACCGTAGGAGGTGTCTTTGAGGTGGCCGCATTGAATCTGCCCGTGGGACTTGGAAGCCATGTGCACTGGGATCGCAAACTGGATGCTCGAATCGCGTATGCGATGATGAGCATTCCGGCCATGAAGGGTGTCGAGATAGGCCAGGGCTTTGAAGCCGCCTCATCATTTGGGTCCGAAGTGCATGATCAGATTTATTACGATGAGAATGACCATTACTACCGCTCCAGCAATCATGCAGGAGGGCTCGAAGGTGGGATCACAAACGGTGTGCCCGTGGTCGTTCGGGTCGCCATGAAACCGATTTCCACATTGATGCGTCCGCTGGATTCTGTGAACATGAAATCCAAAGAGAAAGTGGCTGCTCATGTCGAGCGAAGTGACGTATGCGCAGTTCCCGCGGCCTCCATCATTGGCGAAGCCATTTTTGCACTGGTTTTGTCGAACGCCTTCCTGGAGAAATTCGGTGGAGATTCGATGCAAGAAATAAAGGAATCCTATGAGAGATGGCAAAAAGGATTTGACCATAAACGATAACATTTATCTTGTTGGTTTCATGGCGGCCGGTAAGAGCACAGTCGGCAAGCTGTTGGCGCAACAGACAGGGCGAGAATATTTTGATACCGATGAACTCGTCGAAAGGAGAGTCGGTGAAACGATTCCGGAGATTTTTCAGAAATACGGAGAGGAGCCATTTCGAGATTTTGAGGCTGAAATAATTGCAGACATTGCACGGAAAACAAGAGCTGTGATTGCGTTGGGAGGGGGCGCCATCCTTCGGCCGCAAAATCGAGACCGGATTATGCGCTCTGGCGTGTCCATTTATCTGAAATGGAATCTGAAAACATTATTGCGTAGACTTCAAACGCAGCATAACCGCCCTTTGGCTGATCAAAAAAATGGTAATTTCGGCGAAACCCGGATCGAAAGACTGTTTGAATCGCGATCGGAATGTTATGAGCGTGCGGATTTTGTGGTGAATTGCGTCGATGGCATGAGCCCGGAGAAAGTTGCTGAGCAAATTCTTTGCAAACTTGAAACTGAAAAATGAAGAACATCTTAGTCATCAACGGGCCGAACTTAAATCTTTTGGGAGAACGCGAACCTGAAATCTACGGAAACCTGACCTTGGAGGAAATCAACAAGAGAATTGAACAGTTCGCTTCTGAGAGAGACTTGACCGTCAAATTCTTCCAATCGAACCATGAAGGTGCGCTGATCGATTTTATTCAACAAAATCGCAGGTGGGCCGATGGCATGGTCATCAACCCGGGGGCGTTAACACATTATAGTTACGCATTGCGGGACGCGGTTGCAGCCGTGGGTCTGCCGACCATTGAAGTTCATCTCTCCGATATTGCCAAAAGAGAACCGTTTCGTCGTCATTCCGTAATTAAGGGTATCTGCCTGAACCAGATTTCCGGATTCGGATACAAGGGCTACTTCAAAGCGCTGGAGGATCTTATAAATTGTCAATAAAGTGTGACAAAATTACATAATCGACTTACACCTTGGCAAGAATTGTTTTGTCTCGGCGATTCTGACAAACGATTCTTAATCTGTTTTTGCAACTTAAGATTAATAGAAGCAAACCCTTAACTCCATCGGATGATAAATTGGAACGGTAGTTGCAATAGATGGTTGCTTATAAATACTGATTATTTGCAAAAAAATAGGTGAAACCTGATCATGGTTGATGAAAATTTGAAAAACCACGAAATCGAAGAAGTTGAGATAGAGGACATTCAGGAAGAGGAGGAAGAGTCTCAAAAGAGCCAGGAACTTGACTTCAAGGTTCCACAAACGTTGCCGGTTCTCCCCCTTAGGAATACCGTCGTATTCCCGCAGCAAATTCTTCCCATTTCGGTTGGCCGCGAAAAATCAATCAAGTTGATTGATGAGGCCATGAACTCCAACAAGTTGGTCACGCTTGTGGCTCAAAAAGACGGAAAAGTTGACAATCCCAAACCTGAGGATTTGTACCGTTGGGGCACAATTGCTTCGATTATGAAAGTCTTTAAGATGCCGGACGGAACGAAAAGTGTGATGGTGCAGGGAGTCAGTGTTGCCCAAATCCTGGAGTTTATTCAAGTAGAGCCTTGGCTCAAAGCACTGGTTCAAACTCATGCAGAGGAGAAAGCTTCGGGCGTAGACATAGACGCCTTGGTAGGGAACATAAGGACTCTCTTTGAGAAAGTGGTAGGGTTGGCTAATTATCTTACGCCGGACCATCTGATGCTGGTGGCCAATACGGAAGATCCCGGACGGATTGCGGACATCATAGCCTGGAATTTAAACGTCTCCACGGCAGACAAGCAGTCAATATTGGAGGCAATAGACGTCAAAACTCGGCTGGAAAAACTCACTTACATATTGACGAAGGAACTACAAATCCTCGAACTGGGAAGCAAAATCCAGTCGGAGGTACAGGGCGAGATAAATAAAACTCAGCGAGAATACTATCTCCGAGAGCAATTAAAGGCCATAAAACGGGAATTGGGCGAGGAGGATGAGCGGACAGTTGAGATCAATGAACTCCGCAAAAAGATCCAGGAAGCCACGATGCCTCAGGAAGCTCAAGAGGTGGCCGAGAAGGAATTGGATCGGCTGACCAAGATGCCTCCTGCCGCAGCGGAGTACACGGTTTCTCGAACCTATCTCGATTGGCTCATCGATGTGCCCTGGAGCAAACGCACGGAAGACAATCTCGATGTCCAGCAAGCCCAGAAGGTTCTGGATGAAGATCATTATGATCTCGAAAAAGTGAAAAAGAGAATTGTCGAATACCTGGCTGTGCGTAAATTGAAAAATGATATGAAGGGACCGATTCTATGTTTTGTGGGCCCTCCGGGTGTCGGGAAAACTTCCTTAGGCAGATCCATCGCGCGCGCGTTGGGACGAAAGTTCATCAGAGTATCGTTGGGAGGCGTTCGAGATGAGGCTGAAATTCGAGGGCACAGGAGAACCTACATCGGCGCTTTACCGGGAAGAATTATCCAAAGTCTGAAAAAAGTCGGTTCAAAAAATCCTGTTTTCATGCTGGATGAGATCGACAAGGTGGGCATGGACTTTCGAGGCGATCCGTCTTCAGCCCTACTGGAAGTCCTCGATCCGGAACAGAATTTTTCGTTCTCGGATCACTACCTGGAAGTTCCCTTTGACCTATCTGAGGTGATTTTTATTGCGACGGCGAATTTGGCTGATCCCATCATTCCTGCTCTCAAAGATAGAATGGAGATTTTGGAGTTGCCCGGCTATACCGAGGAAGAGAAACTGCATATTGCGAAAAAATATCTTGTGCCAAAGCAGCTTGAGGAACATGGGCTAGAGGAAACGCAGGTTCAGTTTGAGGATGAAGCCATTCTCGATATCATTCGGTCTTATACCCGAGAAGCGGGTGTGAGAAATCTCGAACGTGCAATCGCGTCGGTTTGCCGAGGCGTTGCTCGGGAAGTGGTGGAAGGCAAGACGAAGACAAAAGTGATCAGCAAGGATGATGTGTCGTCCTATTTAGGCCCGATCAAGTTCTTTTCTGAGATTGCAGAGAGAACTTCCAAGCCCGGTGTGGCAACGGGTTTGGCCTGGACACCTACCGGTGGCGATCTTCTGTTCATCGAGGCCACAAAGATGAGGGGTAAAGGCGAGCTTATTCTGACAGGCTCCTTAGGTGACGTTATGAAGGAATCTGCAAAAGCAGCACTCAGTTATATTCGCTCAAAGTCAAAAGAACTTAAGATGGACGATGAAATGTTTAAGAAATATGATCTCCACATTCACGTCCCTGCCGGAGCAATTCCCAAAGACGGTCCTTCAGCGGGCATTACAATACTCACAGCCTTGATATCGCTACTTTCCAATCGTTTGGTGAACAGTGATGTTGCCATGACCGGAGAGATTACCTTGCGCGGCTTAGTTCTACCTGTGGGCGGCATCAAAGAAAAGGTACTGGCAGCAAATCGTGCCGGCATCAAGAGGGTCATTCTTCCTGAAAAAAACAAGAAAGACATCGAGGACATTCCGGAAACGGTGCGCAAGAAAGTTGAACTCTGCTTTGTCTCCGATATGGATGAATTGGTGAAGTTGGCGCTATCGAAGAAAGAGGTGTTGGAGTAGATTGTCTCAACCTAATCAACTTGATTCAATTATATACAATCTGTTGAACAAGCTTTCCATTTCCGTGCTTAAACTAAGTTTATAATAATTATAAACTTAGTTTGGCACCGGCCTGCTGTCTATCCTGGCACAGTCTTTGATGGAGATAGTAATCGATCAAGTCTAAGCATGTCTAATCAAAAAGATTCCGTGTTGTGTGTTTATGAAAGAGTTGTTATATTTTTCCACGTCAGACTTAATGATTCAGGTAAATTACCGAGCTGAAAACAACTCCATTCACTATTTTTCTCACCGAAAGCTTACAGTTGGAGAAAGGGTGATTGTCGAGCAGTATCTGCTCACAAACATTGCTCTGAAGACGGATTATTATAAGAAGCATCCTGCGATCCTCAACTACTTGGGTATAAATGTTAAGCTGATCAAGGATTTGAATCAATTCCACTTGAAGAACACGATAAAGGCATTGAAAGAGAAAGAAGGGGAGGCGGAGGATTCGGTCCGGTGTCTTATCAATGAATCGATGACGAATTATTATTTCGAGCAGATTGGGTCTGTCATTCTGGAGCTCAGGAATAGCAAGAACGGACTTCCTGAAGAGAAACGACTCGCCTACAAGAACCAATTGGTGGAGTTGATCGACGCCTATAATGTGTACTCGGAACGTCAGGTTGCATTTGAAGAAGTGCTTTCTGAAGAACTATTATCCCTTATTGAATAATAACATAATTCAAATTGGAAGTTGGACCTAACTTTTAAAGGAGTAAAGAGATGCGTTGGGGAACATCGTTAGCGCTTGCAACGCTCTTGCTGGTATTCACGAACGTAGGTTATTCGCAGCAAGGCAGAAGCAAATGGGGCTTTGGTCTCGACCTTGGGGGACAGAGGCTTTATGGTGAAGGAAACATAAATAGTGGCATCGGGTTTGGAATAGAGGGCTTTGCATCCTACCGCGTTTTGAGATTTGCGGATGTGGCTTTCTTATTGGGATACAGCGAACTGAAATACGACCTACCGTCAGGCGTACCAAATACCACGAACCTAATTAACGCTGACCTTAAGGGAAACTTCGAGCTTGTTTCAAGGGGAACGATCCGGCCTTTCGTAACGTTGGGTCTCGGTGTAATTAATTTTGAAGTGGGTCGTTCAGGCAAGGGCAGATTTTTTGATGGGACGGTTTTTGGTGGCGGAGGACTCAAGGTTCAGTTAAGCCCACAATTCGATTTGATGCTAGGAGCTGATTATCGCTTTATTACGAGTGATACAATTGATGATCCCACTTTAAGCGGCACTTCAGGTTCAGCCAACGACGGTTATTTAAATATCCGAACAGGTTTTGCTTACCACTTGCCGGGAGAGGGTTACGATTCACCGCAGATCATTGCCGACGAAGACGTGCCTTACTACGAAGTCGATGAACAGGGTTATCCCTACCCAGAACAAGAGAATTATCCAGCGAGTCCGGAAAAAGAAACCAAAAACATGGAAGAATACATCCGGTTGAAATCGAGAATTGACGAGCTTTCCGAGGGCATCGACGAAAAAGAAAACAAAGTGGCCAGTCTACGAGGCTCACTTTCGGAGCGAAAACAGCGAGTTGCTTCACTCAAACAGAAAGCTGCTGGGAAGCGATCTGTGTCACGTCAACAAAGCTCGTCTTTGTCCGGATTCTCCGAAATCTATGAAGAGGGCCTGACAAGTTACTACAACAAGAACTACAACGAAGCCGTTTCCCTATTTCGCGTGCTTATCGAAAAGTACCCCAATCACTCGCTTGCAAGTAACTATCAATACTGGCTTGGCCAGAGTCTCTTAGCCTTGAATCGCTACCAAGAATCAGTTGCCGCTTTCTACAAAGTGCTGAACTACGAAGGGTCGTTTAAGAAGGATGATTCACTGTTTCTTTTGGGGCAAGCCTATCTAAAAATGGGATCGGGCGAAAGCGCGAAAGAATCCTTTTCACGCTTGGTCCGAGAGTATCCCAACAGCGAGTATGTTTCCGAAGCCCAGGGTTACCTGAATAGATTGTAAAAGACAAGAGAAGCGACCGAAAGAAAACCAACGGCTCACGTCAGTCGGGCAATGTTTTGAGTCGGACGCACCTCATTCTGGCAAAGCTTTTTGCCTTACAGCCATGCGAGAATGATAAGAGGCTGGCCTGTTTTTGTTCAGACACGAGATAAGCTTCGACTATTTAGCCTATTCACTCTTATTTTAGTTGAACGCCGGGGGGGAGGGATCCGGTCTCGTTCATATCTACCCGCACATTTGATCTCTCCACGCATTTGGAATTTGAAGGGGTAATTTTTTCACAGATATCGTGAGGATATCAACTCCTCTCCGACAGCAAAAAACTTGATTTTTATGAATTTTTTTAATAACGTTTAAGATACATAAAATTTAGAGTGGCGACCATTACCATTCGGAGCAATTTTCCATGAACAACCTCAGTATTCTCATCGGAGGTACAAGTAGCTCCTACCTTGAAGTCTCAAAAAGAATGCTGCAATTTCATTATAGCAATTGTGAGGTAGAATTCGCTTACTCCGGTGAGGAATGTATCAATAGAGCTTTGGAGAACGGCTACGACCTGATCTTATTTGACTACCAACTCGGCGATATGAATGGACTCGAAGTGGTCGAATCACTTAGAGAAAAGGACATCAAAACACCATTGGTCGTACTCATTGACGAGGGGGAGGACGAAATCGCACTGAAAGCCGTTGACAAAGGCGCTTCGGATTACATCTTCAAGGTTCGAGGTTATTTGACTGCATTACCGATTACAATTCGAAATATCTTGGAAAGAAAAAACTTAATTGAAACCAGCACTTCCGTCATTCCAAAACTAGAAACGACTGAATTGCAAAATGGTGACAAGGGATACTTCATATTGGATCGCAGAGGGCGAATCCTATCTGCGAATCATAATATGGAGGAGATCACCAATTACTCCGAAGACGAACTCTTAGAACTGAATCTGTTAGATCTTTTACCCAAAGAAAGCGAGAAGTCATTCTTCGAGTGGCTCAACTTAATTAGCGACAACGGAAATTCCAGACAAACGTTTAAAACGGAGATACTCGGAAAAACCGGAGATAAAATTTGCATTGATATCTCATTAACCGCCATCCGAGATGAGCACCAGCGCGTGGTAAGTTACCGTGGTACGGTAGAAAACATAGCAGAGGAGACCTACAAAGATCAGGCCGCCAAGGATGAGATTGACCAATTGGAGATGGTCAACAAGATTTCGGAAGTCATTACTACCTCCCACCAGGAACCCCTGAATATCTTTCTGGAGAAAATTGCAGAACTGGCTTGTGAAGTCTTCGGCTTTCAGCGTGCAACGTTGGCCCTTTTGGACAAACGCAAAAAAGCGTTTGTGAAGCAGGCAATGATTGGGTACAGGTCCGTGCCAATTTTGAACGGTCGTAATATCGAAGTGCCTCAAGAAGTGATTAACCGCATTTTTGCCAACCGGTTCAGGGTGAAAGTCATCTACTACAATCAGGAGCAGAGAGATACTTCCCGCTACTTGAATGCCAGCTTCCCGGAAAGAAGAACGCAAAAAAGACGTCCACAAAGGCAGTGGCATAAGCGCGACTTGATTCTTGTGAATCTGATGAATCGACACGGCAGCACATTCGGTTACATCTCACTGGATATTCCCGTTGATTACAAGGCACCATCTCGAGAGACGTTTCGTAACTTTGAGTTGTTTGGACAACTGGTCTCAATGTCCATTGAAAACTTTTATCAATTCTCAACGCTGGAAAAGCGCTCCCGGCGACTGAAACAAATTCTGGTCACAAGCAATATCTTCAAATTGTACTTGAGCTTGAACGAACTGCTTAAAGAGATCGTCTGGTCGATTAAGTTTTCACTCGATTTCAACCTGGTTGTCCTGGGCTTGATCAGCAAGAAAAGTGGCAATCTCGAGCTGAAAGCCGTGGCCTGTGACGATAAGATAAAGGTGAATCGCCTGCAAGAGCTTGCTTTTCCGTTGAAGCCGCTGGCCGCCTTGTTGAGGAGCGAATACAGCCGCGGAAAATCGTACCTCGTCGTCAAAGAGGAAGAAGTCTTGCGTTCATTTAAACAGATTTACTATGGTCCAAGTTTACGACGAGCATCGAACGGCACATGGCCAAGCTGGGGAGTCCTGTTAGTGCCAATAAAATCCAGAGAAGATAAAGTAATCGGTATTCTAATGGTCGATGATCCCGATAATAACAGACTGCCGAGTAACGACACGATTCATACATTGGAGATTTTAGCGAATCAAATTGCCGTGGCAATAGATAATCGAATACTTTACATCCAAGCCAAAAATAGAATTCAAGAATTGGAAAAGGAGGTGAGGTCCTCTCAGGAAGACATAGCCATGCCCAAGCAAGACACTCCAGGTATCCGGAGGTGGGTGGATCGAATTTTTAACTGAGCGTCTCATCCATTTCATCAACTACCTACATTTTTCTTGACTTCAAAAAGCCAAATCCGTACTTTTAATTACTGTAAAAATTTGGATTTCCTGTCGTTTTTCTAATTCAGCTTTGTGGTTCACGACTATCAGATATTTTTGCTTCATAATGCTCTTGGCGACTATTTTTGAAGCTTGCGCAGATCGAGATCGGGTTAACCCCCTTGATCCCAAAAATCCTGATACCTTGGGACGACCTACCGGGTTAAAGATTGTCTCAATTCAGGACACCGTCACCTTGAGTTGGAATTCAATCGATTTGGATGATTTGACTGGATTTCAGGTCTACCGCAAGTCCGAGATGCAAAGCGATTTTGTGCCGATTCACCTCAACCCGTCGGACGAGAATGCATTTCAAGATTCGGACATCGATTTTGGCATCGAGTACTCATATCAAGTTTCAGCGGTAGGAATCGGCTTTGAAAGCGCTCGTTCCGATTCGGTTACTGTCGAGCCCGGACCTACGTTCACATGGGTAGGGGACAATTCCACACGCGGAATCTTCAAGTTAACACATGATTCCCGACACCGAATCCTCAGTGTCGGTCAATTTGCAACGATAACTGATTTGGAGTCCAATCCAAAAACCGGAGAAGTTTGGCTAATTGAACGGATCAGCCTGGTTAATGGAAACGTTCGAAAAATCTCACCGGAGGGGCGTGTGCAGGAGATAGTGGTTCGTTTCACAGCTCCGGAAGATGGCGCCATGGATGCGGTTACGGGAGCATTTTGGATTGCCGATTCAAGAAATGGCCTGGTGGTAAAACTGGACTCTACGGGAAATCAAATGTTTTCGCTTACAGAGTTTTCAAATCCCGTTGCGCTCTCGGTTGATCAACGAAATGGCGGTTGCTGGCTAGCAAATCAAGAAACCAATGAAGTTGTAAAGGTCAGCAGTGACGGCATGGAGATCGACTATTCTCATGTGGAGTTGAGCGCTTTGCAGACATTGGTCGTAAATTCCAGCGACGGTTCGGTGTGGATTTCCGACAGCAGTCGGGTGCTTAAGGTGGATGAAAATGGCGACCCGGTGCTTGAGATTAGCGAGACGTTCGAATTTGTATCTGTACTCGCGGTAGACGATCTGACTGGTGACCTCTGGATCATCGATAGAGGCCCTTCAACCGTGAGCAAGTTTACGCAATCCGGAACAAGGGATTTCGAAATTAACGGCTTCTTTTTGCCTTCGGATTTAAGCATAAATCTGTTTGACAACAGTTGTCTTGTCGCCGATCCTGGGAATCAGCGCCTTGTCCGGTTGAGCCCCAACGGTGAAACACTTCATGTGTTCGACGGTCTCAGGTTTCCCGAAGTATTAGCGGTGCAAAATGAACCGTTAATTGAGTCTCGAAATACGTCGGAGAATTGAGAGTCGATGAATTTACTCAGCCACAAAAGTCTCGAGTCTCTGTTGGTCGTCGTTTTGTTGGGGGTGCTCTTGGTCAGCGATTTTCTTTTCTATGTTTACGGCAAATTTCCAGCGAGCGTTGTTTACGTCCGTGAGATTTTGCTGCTGGCAATTCTAGTTGCGTTTGTCCCCTTTATCAGAAGAGTCAAATACATCAAAAACAAAGCAGTGGTGACGAAGCTGAGAGGACTCTACTCAGCCCTTGCTTCAGTTTTTCTGGGTTTTGTAGTTCTCAAGCTGTTTACAAAAACGTTACGCGGAATCTTGCCTGCACCCTCAAGATCAAATTCGCTATTGTTCGGCTCAATAGATGTCTATCTTTACTGCACCCTGTTTTCAATTCTCGCTGCCGTCATTATGCTTGGTGTGTTATTAATCTTAAGAGATCTGATCTATTTTAAAAGGAAGCGCGGTGTTTCCCGAAATTTTTATTTGCTGGCGACCTTCCTGGGGCTTCAGATCATCATTGCAAATCTTAATAGACGTGATATTGATGTAGATTTAGACACTGCCAGGACTTCTATAAGCAGCAACTTTATCCTGTTCTTATTGATCGTTACGATGATCATCAATGCGTTGAGGAACTCCTGGATAAACTATCTGAACAAAAAGCAGAAGATAAATTGTCTGTGGCTTGGAATTCCTCTGATCGTCGGGGCAATCGTTTTCGAAACGCACATTGCACGTGATGAAGTGTTGCGCGAATACAGCGTGTCTACAGCGTCCTTCATCGAATCCACGGGTCTTTTTTTATGTATCTATCTTGGAATGTCGTTCTTAAGCCTGTTATTACATCTGCCAACTGCCGGCATTTTTGACCGGAAAATCAAAGAGATTGAATCCTTGCATGACTTAAGCCGTACACTCTCATCTGAATTCGATTCAAATAGAATTATTAACTTGATTACCGAAAAGGCAGCGGCCATCATCAATTCTGATGCTTTGTGGCTGGCGCTGCTGAACGGAGATTCGCAAAAACTGAAGGTCGTCTCCTCTGAAAAGCTGGAACAGATTGAGCTAAACGCTTTGAATAAAAACAGCGACAACGGGCTCGACGGATGGATTATGCAAAACCGAGAGTCTATTTTGATTAACGAAATCAACAAAGATCCCAGAACGCTTTCTTTCTTATCCTGGAGAAGACGGCTGGGCTCCATATTGGGTGTACCGCTCATATCGCAAAGAGGACTTCTTGGCATCCTATATTCCGCAAAGTCTGAAACGTTTGCCTACGATGAAGAAGACCGGGCGCTGTTGCAGGCATTTGCAAATCAAGCCGCCGTTGCGTTAAATAACGTTAGACTTTTTGAAGAATTGGTGGTCAAGGAACGTTTCGAGCAAGAGCTTCAGGTCGCTCACGATGCGCAGCGAAAGTTGTTGCCCAAACAGATGCCTGATATCGCCGGCCTGGACATCGATGCCGTGAGCGTGACTGCAAATGAAGTAGGTGGCGACTACTATGACTTCTTTCAATTTGATGGCAAGCTGGCCATCGCAGTCGGTGATGTTTCCGGGAAAGGAGCGAAAGCGGCCTTTTATATGGCCGAACTAAAGGGCGTGATTGAATCGATTTCCGGTATTTATGCCTCACCAAAAGAATTGACAATTCAAGCAAACAAAACCATTTGCAGAAATCTGGAACGAACGGCTTTCATCAGCTTGATATATTTGATTGTTGACTTGAAAAAGCGAGAGCTTGTGTTTACACGCGCTGGCCACTGTCCATTGCTTTATTGTAAGCGCGGGGGCAAGGACAGTCGCTTCGTGGAGCCATCGGGACTGGGACTTGGGTTAGAACCGGGGCCAAAGTTCAATCACACTTTAACCGAGCAAAAAATAAAAGTCCGGTCGGGGGACGTTATCGTCTTGTATACCGACGGCGTGGTAGAAGCCCGAAATTCCGAAAACAGAGAATTTGAGCAAGAACGACTGAAGCACATGGTTTCACAAAATGCCCATTTGAGTGCGTCTCAGATTAAAGAAGTTTTAATAAACGAGATCCGAAAGTTTGTCGGTCGGACAAGGTCACACGATGATTTGACATTTGTTGTTTTAAAAATACAATAGAAATTACATCGGAAGTGTCATTGTTTAAAAAGGAGGATGAATTTAAATGGAAGGGTTTGAAGTTGCGCGAAGCGAAAATGGAGACATCTCAATTTTATATATTAAGGGATACTTGGATGCGCACACTGCTCAGGATCTGGAAAACCAATTTCAGCAGCTCATCGACGACAAGAAATACAACATTGTGGTTAATTTCAAAGATCTGAACTATATAAGCAGTGCCGGACTCGGTGTGTTTATGGGCTTTATTGAAGATATCCGAAAAAATGGTGGCGATATCAAAATGACCAACATGAAGCCCAAAATCTACCGCGTGTTTGATTTGTTGGGATTTCCCACGCTCTACGACATTCTGGATGAGGAGGAAAAGGCAATTGAAAAATTCAATCAAAAGTAACTATTTTTACGAATTGAAGTATCACAATCAGTGAACCGATGGAGAATCGTTCCTAGAAAAGGGTGGTGAAAATCTTGCCGAGGACTCATAAAAAATACGATCTCAAATTGCCAAGCCAATCTGATAACCTTTCCATTGTGCGAGAGTTTGTCTCAAATGTGGCCAGCAAAGTTGGCTTCGATAACGACGATATCAGCAAAATTGAACTCGCGGTTGATGAAGCATGCGCCAACGTCATTAAGCATGCGTACGGTCAGAATTCAGGTGAGTTGATTGAAGTTTCTATCAAAATAGACAAACAAAAAATGATTGTGGTTGTGACCGACAAGGGGAGAGGCTTTGATCCCAAAAATGTGAAGTTGCCTAATATGGAGGACTACTTAAGTGAGATGAGGGTAGGAGGACTTGGAATTTATTTGATAGAAACGTTGATGGATAAAGTTGACTTCGAAATTAAACCAGGTATCCGAAATAAGGTCAAGATGATAAAATACCTCGATAAAGACACGCCCGCCGACAAGAACGCGTCAAATTAGACTTAAATTTCCCAAAAGCCAAGAGAGCGAAGTCACTTGAAAAAAGATGAGTTTAAACAATCTCCGGAATTTACAGAACTTGATGAAAAACTTTATGAACTCCAGGCTCTATTCGATTTAAGCAAGGCATTAAACTCTTCCCTGAATCTTAAAGAAATTCTTAACACCATCCTGTTAACTCCAATGGGCAAGATGATGATTGGAAAGGGGACGGTGTTGGTGGCGAGCGATTCCGATAAATTTGTAATTGAAGCTTTGAAGGGATTGCCAAAGTCAAATTTAGGAACGAGTGTGCAAATTGATGATCTACCGTTGAATCCGGAATTTATCGATGACTTGAGGCCGACTCCGTGGCAGGCTTTCTTGAAAAAGAATGACATCGAATTGGTCATCCCGATCATCCACGATGATAAGAGATTAGGTCTCATTGGTTTTGGAAAGAAGATCTTAGGCACTCGTTACGCAGACTCCGAGTTGGAGTATTTGAGTTCTCTTTCAAATATTGCCGCGACGGCGGTCCAAAACGGTCTCATTCACGATCAGTTAAAAGCAGCGAAACGTCAACTGGATAAGAAATATCAAGAACTCAATACCATAAACGAAATCGGTAAAGAGCTGAATTCGAATCTTTTGGATCCGGAAGCGGTCGTAAATCTGCTCGGTTATTCCATCATGGGTGAGTTGATGGTGAATCGCTGTCTTATTTTCCTCAATGCAAATGGCAAAATGACCCTGAAATTGAACAAGGGGTTTCAGACCGAGGAGGGCATGAAGCTTACCACGGATGAAACCTTTTTGCGTGAATTGAGCCATCTGCATCAACCAATTAATATCGAGGATGAGGAAGACGGAGAACTTCTTGGAAAGCTACAAGAATCCGGAGTTCGTGTTGTTGTGCCGATGCGGATTCAGGGTGAGACCAAAGGGGTTATTGCTCTCGGAGAGAAGATAACGAAGAGCCCATTTCTGAAAGAAGAAATTGACTTTTTAACCACGCTCGGTAATTCATCAATTATTTCGATTGAAAACGCCATCCTGTTTGAAGAACGACTGGAGCGGCAGAGACTGGAGGAAGAACTTCAGATTGCAAGTGACATTCAAAAGCAACTTCTGCCGGATTCCTGTCCACAAATCGAAGGGTTTCAAATAGCTGCAAGCAATGTTTCGTCGAGACAGGTCGGGGGCGACTATTACGACTGTTTCAAAATCGACGATACGCGCTATGGATTCTGCATTGCGGATGTTTCAGGCAAGGGGGCTCCTGCGGCATTGCTCATGTCCAACCTTCAGGCAAGCTTGCATTCTCTGGTGACCACAGGTCTGGAGATCGACAAAATTACGGCGCGCATTAACGAGCTCATTTATGAAAACACGAGCTACGACAAGTTTATCACGTTTTTCCTCGGCATTTTGGATGTGGAAACCAAAACATTCAAATCCGTGAATGCCGGCCATAATCCGCCTTACTTGTTTCATTCTGACAAGTCTTTTCAGACGTTGCAAGAGGGCGGACTGATTCTCGGCATGATGCCAAACGTGCAATATAAAACCGAAACGGTTAATCTGAAGTCGGGTGATTGCATCGTCATGTTCACGGATGGCGTCTCGGAAGCCATGAACACCGAGGAAAAAGAATTTGAGGAAAAGCGCATTGAAGCCTGTATTCAGGAGACCTATGAATTGTCCGCTGAAAAAATTATGCAAAGCCTGAAGACTGCCGTAAAAGAATTTTCCAAGGGCATGCCGCAAGCAGATGACATAACAATGTTGATCGTCAAGGTGTTCTAACCTTAGACAGAAGTGGTGCCGTTATTCTCATTCTTTTTTCTGCAAGAATCAATCCTTGACTGCAGAAAGTCTCTCTATCTTGTTTGAGAGGCCAAGACGGCCATCGCATTTTTCCAAAAATATGCATTATGAATCAAAAGGACTTGATTAATATCTCCATCCTTTGTAAATAATAGAACCCAAGTTGAAATCTCATGAACATGAAGAACGAGGCGTATGGCTACGATATTAGTTGTTGACGACGACCGATCGATTACTTTTCTGCTATCTGAAGTTCTGAAGAAAGACGGGCACACGGTCAAAACGCTTTCCGACGGCAAGCTGGTCGAAGGTGAACTCCAAAAGCGAGATTATGACCTGGCGATTTCCGACTTACACATGAAAGAAGTAGGCGGCATTGAGGTGCTGAAGCTGGTTAAAGACAAGGACGAAAATGCGGAGGTATTGATTCTGACCGGGCACGGTTCTATTGCCACGGCTGTTGAAGCGATGAAGTTAGGTGCCTTTGAATATCTCACGAAACCCATCGATATGGAAGAATTCAGGTTGAAGGTTCAAAAGGCCTTGGAACGGCGGCAATTCAAGCGTCAGATTGAGAAACAAGAAGAGGAAATCAAGGCTAATCAGGAAATGATTGAAAAGGATTTAATGCTGGCCGAGCATGTTCAGAGAAGTTTGATTCCGCAGCCGGTCAATTTGCCCACCATTGACGTTGCCGTAAAGTACATGCCGATGATAGGCGTTGGAGGTGATTTTGCCGACGTCTATTATGATGGCCAGGAAAACGTGTATCTAACACTGGTGGATGTCACCGGCCACGGCATTACTGCAGCGCTCCTTGTGAACCGCATCTGCAGTGAGATCCGAAAACTCGTGCGCGAGCAGAGAGAGCCGCACTCCATCCTATACAATATGAACAATTTTATCTTTCATGCCTTCGAGGGTATGGCCATGTTCTTGACCATGTTTTCCGGCGTCATCAATCTGGGCAAGGGCGCTTTTACCTATTCGGGCAGCGCCCATCCTGCGGTTATTCTCTGGAACAGCCGCAAGAATAAGTTTGAAAAATTGGAATCGCAAAATGTCATTCTGGGTTACGATAAGCGTACAGAAAAAAAATTTGAACAAGACATTGTGATGATCGGTCCCAACGACAGAATTGTGATGTACACGGATGGCATCATTGAAGCCGAAGATGCCAACGGCAAGCAACTCGGCATTGATGGGTTTATTAATTTCTTCAATTCAACGATTTATCTGCCAGTCGACGAGATCATCGAAAACATAATGGGCGGCGTTTATGAATATACCCCAAATCCTCTCAAGGATGACGTCTATCTGATTATTTCCGGGATGAAATGAACTTCATGAGCCATCACGTTTTAATCATCAATCCCTGGATAACGGATTTTTCTGCTTATGATTTCTGGCTGAAGCCACTTGGATTGCTCTACGTTGGCGGTGTATTACGACAATATGGGTATCACGTGTCCTTAATCGACTGTATGGATCGCTACGATCCCGAGTTGTTGAATTTTCTTGGGGTTGCTTCACCGCGCAATCAGCATTTCAACACAGGTAAATTTCATCGTGAGATCATTCCAAAGCCACCATTGTACAATAATATTCCGCGAAATTTTGCCCGATACGGGTTTCCTTTGGAGCTGTTCAAGGCAAAACTCAAGGGCATCCTCAGACCGGAGGTCATCCTCGTCACTTCTGGCATGACCTACTGGTATCCCGGTGTTCAACTGGCTATCGAAGAAATCCACAAGACCTTTCCGGACACACCGGTTGTTCTCGGAGGAATCTATCCAACTCTCTGCCGAGATCATGCTGTGGAGAATTCAGGCACCGACTTTGTGATCTCTGGAGAGGGTGAATTGGCGGCATTACAGTTGGTCGATAAGTTAACAGGCGTGAAACGAGATTACGATGGATTCCCAAATCATATCGACGGGTTTCCTTATCCGGTTTTCGATCTTTATCCTAACCTTGCCTATGCCAGCGTCATGACCTCCAGGGGATGTCCGTTGAGGTGCACGTTTTGCGCCTCAAATATTGTCTCCGGGGCGTACCGATGGCGCACGCCGAGAAAAGTTGTGGATGAGTTAGAGTATTATTATGAAACGTTGGGAATTCGCGAATTCGCGTTTTATGACGATGCACTTTTGACTAATCACAAAGATCACCTTGCCCCGATTTTGGAGCAAATTATCGACAAGGGGTGGGACGCAAGTTTCCATACGCCGAATGGGTTACAATGTAAGCTGATCGATGACGACATCGCTGCTAGGATGTTTTCATCCGGTTTTAAAACGATCCGGTTAAGCTACGAATCGGGCAATCCAGATAGACAGAAGGACATGTCTCAGAAAGTGAGCAATGAGACGTTTGCAAGGGCGGTCAGTTGTCTTTACCAGGCCAGTTTCGAACTTGGCGATTTAGAGGCTTATGTGATGGCAGCGTTACCGGGACAAACCATCGAAGAAGTGCTTTGGAGTATGGCTTACGTTCACGCACAGGGTGTGAAAATTCGGCTGGCGGCGTTTTCACCGATTCCCGGGACAGTCGAGTGGGAGCGTGCTAAACTCTATCATGACTTTCCGGAGGATGCCGATCCACTCCTCTCAAACAACACCATTCTGCCCATCAAACCGTCAGGCGGCACCGCTGAGACCTTTGAGAAAATCAACCGGTTCGCGAAGCATTTAAATCAGCAACTCATGGAGAATCTGGTGGAAACGGATGTCAGGAGTTTGGTGAGCCGGATGAAGCAGAACTTTAGTAGGTTGGAGCTGTGGGGCGTGTCTTCCTGCGAGGTTTAGAATCCAAGTCTTGAGCTTTCGGACGTTCGGCAAGCCCATCTATCAGTTAGTTCTGAGCAAGAGGCATGTCCTGTTGGTAACCCACGTATGTTAGCGAACTTTTGGAATATAGTGCTTGATTGTTTGAGCCTATTTCTCTATTATAATTTATTTATTTGTATGTCTGCTTCAATCATAACTTTGCTGACGGATTTTGGTGAATCAGATGGCTTCGTTGGGACGATGAAAGGGGTCATCTATGGCATTAACCCTGACGTGAAGATTGTCGATATTAGCCATGACATCGAACCTCAGAACACGTCTGAAGCTGCATTTGTGCTCAGAAACAGCTACCGATACTTTCCGGATGGCACCATTCACGTTATCGTTGTCGATCCTGGGGTCGGCAGTGTAAGACGCATTCTTTGTGTTTCGGCGAACAATCAATATTTTGTCGCTCCAGATACCGGGGTTTTGAAGTATATTTATCATGAATGTGATGATGTGCTCGTTGTCAATGTGTCCAACCGCAAATACTTTCTCTCTTTTGTGAGTCAGACGTTTCACGGTCGGGACATATTTTCACCTGTAGCTGCTCATTTGTCCCGCGGGGTTGACATGCGAGAACTTGGTGAGGCGATTACTGACTATGAGCGAGGCCAAATCCCGGAACTCAGCGAAAAAGCAAACGTAATTGAGGGGGAAGTTGTCCACATAGATCGATTTGGGAATTTAATTTCGAATATCCCGTTTAATAAATTAGAAAACCGTGATAAGCTGAGGGTACGGGTAAAGAATTTAACCATCGATAGCCTGGCAAATTCATACGCACAGGTTAAAACCAGGCGGCCTGTAGCTTTAATCGGCAGCTCCGGATTTCTCGAGGTTGCATATAATCTTGGGAACGCAAAAGAAGAGCTAAATTGCGCCATCGGTGAAAAAATAGCGGTCATTTTTGATGATTAGGATGTGAACGAAAGCAGCTCTTTCGATTGATTTCAAGCTTGTCCCAGCTTAAGCCGGGGGATAGGTCTTTTGGTTTTCATATAGTCACAAGCAGTTGCAACTGAGGTGTTTAATGGACGAGAAGTCTCCTTATCTTGATGAGTATTATCAGCAGTATTATACAAAAAAACGGTATCGCATCTTTGACAAGCTGCGCAGCGATAATCCAAAGTTAAACATCATTTTGTTCTTGTCAACCTGCCTGACCACGTTTATGACAGGCTGGTTTCAGAACGGATATTGGCAGGCTGGATTGTGGTATGGAGGAGCCATTATCTCCATCTTGTTGGCCCACGAAATGGGCCATTATTTGATGTGCAGGAAATATGGAATTCGGGCGACGCTGCCATTTTTCATACCATTCCCGATTCCGTTTGGCAATCCCTTCGGGACGATGGGTGCCGTTATCAAAATGGAGTCTCGTATCCCAAGTCGGAAGGCGCTTTTCGATGTAGCAGTGGCAGGACCGTTGGCAGGTTTGGTTGTCACAATTCCCTGCATATATTATGGAGTCCAATTCTCTCAGGTCATCGAGATCGGGTCTCGTACAGCTGAAAATACCATCTTTTTAGGTGAATCCTTCCTTTATGCACAAATTTCCAAGTTAGCCATCGGTACTCTTCCGGAAAATCAGGATGTATTGGTGCATCCTTTAGCATTTGCCGGATGGGCGGGTTTGTTTGTCACTGCGTTGAATTTGCTACCCATCGGTCAATTAGATGGTGGACACGTCGTTTATGCACTTTTAGGAAGACGACATAAGATCGTTGCAACTTCGGCGTTGGTTGCGTTTGCGTTTATTTGCGTTTTCATATACTTGGGATGGGCATTGCTCCTACTTCTCATCATCTGGTTTGGATATCACCATCCTCCCACTATGGATGAAACACCGATTGACAAAAAACGGTTTGCCATTGGTATTCTTACTCTAATTATATTTTTGCTGTCTTTTACGCCTGAACCGTTCAAGATGCAAATTCAATAATGTGCCCACATTTTAAGGAGGAAGCAAGATGGGAGATGTGTATGTTGATATAACTGTGATAAATGATAAGGACTTTGAAAAACAACAAGAAGTGCACTTTCTCGCAGACACCGGTGCCACAAGGGCACGGATTCCCGAAGATATTGCCAGCGAGTTAGACATTCAGCCGGTTGGAGATGTTCCGTTGGGAACTGGCAAACGGCGACGTGCAAAAGTACGCTTATGGTCTTTGTAAATTCGAATATGAAGGTGAAATCGTAAATGGCACGGTCGTTGTGGTACCAGAAGGGATAGAACCCAGCGCGGGGACACATCTTCTGCAAGATTTTCGACTCATCGTTGATTCAACTCATCACACGATTGAGCGGGCTCGGGCGATGAGGGCCAAATAGAGCATTAAAGCTGTTCCGCAGTGTCGTCTTCCGCCCCAACTTCAGTCATGGGTTCCAACCTCTTCACCATATTCCCAAAACCCCGATCGATCGTAAACCCAAGCCGGTAGAAAAACTGCGGGCGCAAGAATCCCACCGTGACGATTCGGACTCCCTGGCTTCGCAAACGGTTAAAAAATTCGTTTAGAAGCCCAACGCTGATCCCTTTTCTCCGGTAACGTTCGTCGAGGACGATTTTATCCATATGGACTTGATCTCGCTTCGTGTAGTGGTAAAACAGGCCACCGATCACGTGGTAGCGTTCATTCAAAACCACCAAATATTGATGTTCGGGTCTGAATTCTACGGCCAGTTTGGCAATCGTGAACAGCTTGTGCAGTTTGGCGATTTCTTTGGGCGAAGTCGGTTGGCGGATGCTAAGAGGGTTTCCCTCACTATCTTCGATGAAGACCACGAGAGCCGTTTTTTGCCCTCCTTCTGAGACCAGCGAAATCAGTTGCGCCGAATCTTCCGGACTGAGGTGAGGATACGTCAATCGTGTTAAGAAAAACTCATCGTCATCAGAGATTTCATTCTGTTTCCGAATTTCCGAAATCAGCTTAAGCAATTCATCCTCAGAAACGTGGTTGGTTCGCATCTTCTGAACCATTTTGTTTAAGCTGTCGATGATTTTTTGGTCGCTTTCCTGGAACACCGTGTCTCGAAAAAGCTGAATCCGAGTACCGGGATAAGCGGATTCCAAATTGTCTAAAGTGTATGTATTATAGAGCTCTTGTATTGTTTGCATTCGAGCTTGAGGTGTGGCAGATGGGTTAAGTTCATACCAACGTTGGTATCTCCGAATGGCAAAATGCAGGCGTTTCGGGCGAAACCCCTCCCGATCAACCTTTTTTAGAAATAAATTTAGTTTTTGACGTAATTCGGTGATCTTTTTGTCTGAGGTTTGCTCTAACTGTTGGGAGATTTTTTCCAAACAGTTCGTGCCGTCCTTTTCTCCGAGAACTTCGAGGAAGGCAGAAAGAATGACGGTCCAGCCGCAGATGCCTTCGAGTTTTTTAAAACGCGACTCAACTTCAGTGACGCTATTGCGTTGTAAACTTAACAACATATCTAACAGATTATGAAGCGTGTCTCGATTGCTAATGGATACGATTCGATGCCCAACTTTATAATCGTTTGGCGGAACAATAACGTTGGCAATCATCGGATCAGCGATCTCGAGTTTACGCCCGGTACGGTTCCAAAAGTCGATGTAAGCGCTGATACCGCTCCAGGCAAAATTGGGCCAAAGATGCCGCATTCTTTCAGTCCATTCGTGCCCGGTATGTCGATTCAATCTCTTCAGAACTTTCTCGATGGTTTCTCCTGGTATAAATTCCTCAGTCCATAAGCCGAACTGCGGCCAATGACCCCCGAAATCCTCGACAAGAGGGTCTTGCTCCTTCGAGGCGCCCAATCTGATTAGCCAGGTTGTTTCTGATGCGACGTCGTCCTCAGTGAGCTCTTTATTCAAATTGATGGCGAAATCGAAAGCACCGTAGTGTCGGGTCTGTACGGACACTCGGTAGACAGATTTTCCGTGTCGCGTGCCCAACAGGCTTACCCAAACTCCCTTATGAGCAATATCTTGTAGGCGAACCAGGGAACCCGTTGAGAACAGAAATAGTGCCTCTCGTACCACAGGTTCTTTTTGAATAGCTGAAAACATTTTTTGCTTATCAGCTTCATCGACGTCCTCTTCGAAGGAGATGACATCGTTCCAGCGGTATTCTTCGGTTGTCTCCGGATCCACCGCGATTTGCTGATTGGGTCCCAACCAATCCCTGAAACTTGCAAGAAGTTCGTCGAGGCATTCCCCGGCATGCCTTTGGATGCTTTCATCCGCTTCGAAACAGGCCCACTTCGTCAACTCAAAACGGATCGGTTTGAATTTGGTCGGGTGGGCAACTCCGTATGAAGTAATTAAGTCGACCAGGGATTGCGCGCATGTTTTGGTTTGTTGATCAAACTCCTCGCTTCCTTTGCAGTAGTAGCTGTTCAAAACCCCGAACAGAGCGTCCATTTGGGGATTTTTCAGTGTTAATCCACAAATTTTCGAAATTGTGGCTTTGTCGAGAACGTCGCAGCTCGGGTGCAAGAATTTCTGAAAAATGCCTTCGAGTTCTCCGTTTTGAGCATGACCGAGAAGAATTTGAAACGCTTGACGCCTTAAAGCGATGTTTTTCCACCCGGATAAGGACAGCATGATGGCCTTTGCGGTCGAAGCGTAGTCTTCCTCTGAGTCGCTGAGTGACAGGGCGAGATAATCCAGGGCGCTTTTGGCCACCTTCTCATTTGAAGTCTGAATGAGATGGGCTGCGTAATGGATGCCCTGTTTGGTCGGTTGTTTATCGTTTAAAATTGGAATAAAATCGTGGAGGACTGAAGGCTCGGGATCAAAAGGTTTCTCAGGCTCAACCATTTTGATATGTCCACTTTTCCCTGCATTGAAACTGCGTTTGAGAAGCCTTTTCTCCCCGATGAACTCTGCCAACCCAACGTTTCCTAACCACAGAGTCGGTTCATTTATAAATTCGTTCAGATTCAGATAGTTTCGATCCGATACGTACCAACAGGTGCCTATTTTAAGTTTGTCGTCCCGCTTCTCGATTTGAAGTTGGGCTTTGCTTGGTCTGATGATCAGTCTATTGCGTTCTTGCGAAATGTCGCCCGGTGTAAGACCGTTCTCTTTCAAGAACCAATTTGGAATGCGTATTTCAAGTCCGTCAACAGTCCTGGTGACATATTCTTTTTTGTACATGCTTTCGATGACCAGACCGAAGTTTTTCTCCAGGGCTTTTCTTCGAAACGTGCCTTTCGGAGTCAGCTCTCCCTGTTCTTTCTCAAATGGCCGGTCGATCACAGTGAAGTCCACAATGCGTTCAAAAGGCGCCAAGAAACGATTGACGGAGACCACGTGAGATTTGAAAAAATCGCGCAGTTGGTCCTGACTCATCTCAGAAAACTCGAGCTCCTCATACTCATAATTCGGGTAGAGCAAAAGCGTATTGTACGGTCGATGGTCGCCGACGAGAAACACCTGTTTGACCGCTTCAAAATCCTGAAACATGTTTTCGATTTTTTGAGGGGAAATGGTTTCACCTTTGACGTTCTTGTAGATGTCCTTCTTCCGGTCTACTATCCAGTAAAACCCATCTTCGTCTTTCGAGAAGATGTCCCCTGTAGGAAGCCATTCCTGTTCATAATCTTGCTTGCCTTCGCCAAAATAGCCTTTCGTGACGTATGGACCCCGAATCAACATTTCTCCGTCGTCGGCGAGTTGTATTTCAATGCCGGGAAGCACGGTGCCGACGGAGTTGTGCCGATACTGATGGGGAGGGGTCATGGTTATCCCGCCCGTCGCTTCCGTCATGCCAAATCCGCTCATCAATTCGATGCCACAATTCTGAAACAGACGAAAAATATCTGGGTCCAGGTAGCCGGCGGCGGAAAGTCCCCATTTCAGATTTCCACCCGTTATTTCCTCAGCCTTAGCTTTGATTCGGTCTCGTGAATCGATGTCGATATCCACGCTTTCCTGTATTTTCTCAAACAGTTGCGACCATTTTTTGGGGATGCTAATAAAGACCGTCGGTTTGGCAAGTTTGAAATTTTGGATCATCGTTTCCAGTTTGGGGCTTTCCATGAAGACGTAGGTGCTCCCCCAGAATACACATCCGACCATCTCAAAGTACCGGCCAAACGTGTGGAATAGGGGTAGATAACACAGGAATGTATCCTGGTCTCCGATTTCCGGCAAGGCAATGGCGCGTGCAAAGCGTTTGCTCACGATGTTCAGGTGGGAGAACATGATCCCCTTTGGTGCTTCGGTCGTGCCCGACGTGTACATGATTGTGGCCAGGTTATCGAGTTGTGTTCTTTCTATAGCATGATGAACGTTTTCGATGGGCATGTCGTCCGCGCGAGTCAGGAAGTTTTCAAATGTTTCCGCGTCTCCATCGAGCGGTTTCTGCGAAGACTTGAAAATGACGATATGCCGGATGTCTTTCAATTTGTTTTGACATTCCAGGAATTTGTGCAGTTGTGCGTCATTGGAGACGAACACGATTTTGGCCTGGGTTTGACGAAGAATGTATTCTACCTGAGTTTCAATCGAGTTTGCCGCGATCGGAACATTGACAATGCCCGTAATCAAACATGCTAGATCGAGACAGGCCATATCAAGGCAATTCTCCGACAAGATGGCAACAGGACAGGTGTCGTCCTGAAGATCGAGCGAAAGAAGCGCCCGGGCCATCGTAAACACTTTGTCCTGAATTTCTTGCCACGTGAAATCGGTTGCTACTCCGTCCTGAATGACCTTGAACAGAACTTTATCGCTGTATTTGTTGGCTCTCTGTAAAAACATTTGACCCGTATTGAAGTTGGCTGTCCGGATGACTTTGAGCAGCAGATCGAACCAAGCTTCGGTCTGACCCTGCTGATAGACTTGTTTGAGAATGGGTTGATTCCTCCCTAATTCGAGAAACTGAAATAGGAGTTTGCGAGTGTCTTCATCGAATTTAGTTGTAACGTTTTCACCAAGATCGAGTAGTCGGTGACCCAAATTGACGAAATCGGCGATCCCGTTGCGTTTAATCGATTTCGTGATGACCGACTCGTCTGACAAGATTGTATCCAGAATAGTCCCTGCCTTTTGCGGGTCAATCTCGGTGTTGCCTGAGTTCAGGCCGGACAACAACTTCTCGATGTCCTGATTCATAAAAGCTTGTTGTTCGCCGCTCATAATTCTACTGTCTCCGATTGCAGTCAAAGAGTTATTCCCTTAAGTTAATTTACGAGATATAAAAGCTAATTTCAAACTCTTTTAAAGAATCAGCACTCATGGAGTGCCCAGGCATGCCTGTCATCTATGATATTTTACTTGCATTTACATCGATGAAGTGCTATTTTAGGAAATGAGACTGAATTTCAATTGGTTAATAAAATGGATGAAGAACTGCGATTTAAGAAATATTTGGCTTCACAGAAATTGAAATATACTCCGGAAAGGCGCCGGATTTTCAAAGAAATTATTGAGTCTGACAAGCATTTTGCCGCAGAAGAATTGGTGGCGCGTCTGAAGTCGCAAAAACATCGTGTTTCCCGCGCCACGGTATACCGGACACTTGACTTGTTGAGCAAACTGGGGTTGGTGAACAAAGTCTGTATGGGCGATAAGCCGTCCTTATATGAAAGCGCCCGAAGTCGGAAGCGCCAGGGTCGTTTGGTTTGTGTCTCCTGTGGTAAGATTCAAAGATTCTCGGACTCGGAAATGAATCGATTTTTGGATTCCGTTTGCGAAAATTTTGAGTTTCGGCCCAAGAGTCAATGCATTCAGATTTCCGGCTATTGTCAGGCTTGTGCAGAGGAGGTTCCTTCGGATCGAGAGGGTAACCTATGGGTGATTGCAAACGCATCATAGAAAGAGACAACCTAAGTTGCAAATATTTGGACCTCATTTGATGAATTTTTTGGAGCGCAAAAATCAGCGAAGCGTATTTTTGCCTTCAGGTAACCCCTGTAAAAATACGTTCGCTGCGCTCACTGTTTTTTACACTCTTGCTCTATCGAAGTGAGAAATGTTTGTTAATAAGCTCTGGACAAAAAATAGCAAATGGCTTTGACATTTGAATGGGACGAAGAGAAGTCGAGAAGCAATTTCAGAAAACATGGGATCAGTTTTGAAGAGGCCAAGACAGTTTTCCATGATCCTTTTACCATTACCATTGATGATCCAGACCATTCGGATGAGGAAGAAAGGTATATAGATATTGGATTTTGATCAAAAGGAAGAGTAGTGGTGGTATGGTACCCAGAACGAAACGAAAACATTCGTATCATCGGATGTCGCAAAGCAACAAAGAAGGAGAGAAAGGTTTATGAAAACAAAGAAAGCCGAAACGGAGATGAGAGAGGAGTATGATTTCTCATAAGGTGTCCGGGGGGAAACACTACAAAGCGTATCGTGAAGGACATTCTGTATACATTCACAAAGACGATGGCACGACCACGGTCCAATACTTCACCCAGGAGGAGGGCGCGGTGATGTTGGACCCGGACACTAAGGAGCATTTTCCCGACTCCGAATCCGTGAATCGAGCACTGCGATCACTTATTTCTCAGAGCTAAACAGTAAGCTAAGTGCTCTGAAATCTACTTGACACGCGTGGGACTGTTGATATGATGCATAATGGCCATAATCTTACAGAGTGTACATCAAAAATTAGCAAGCCGCGCAGTAAAAGAGGGTTAAAACATGGAACAACTTACGATTACTTTGTCCGAAGAAATTGCGAAACAGTTAAGAGATGCATCTGAAAAAATCGGTGTCAAACCGGAAGAATTACTACTTGTTAGCCTACAGGAGAAACTAGCAAAACTCGATTCAGATTTCACAGACGCAATGCAATATGTGCTCAAGAAAAATGCGGAACTCTACAAGCGCCTCTCGTAATGAAGTTTTTATCCTTCTTGCAAGTATTAGAACTCCATCGCCAGATTATTGCACAATCAGGTGGCTCACATGGAGTCAGAGATATGGCGGCGCTAGAATCAGCGCTTGCTCAACCACAAATGACATTTGGAAAAAAAGAATTATACCCTACTTTGTTCAAAAAAGCGGCTGCCTTGGCGCATTCTCTTGCAATGAATCACCCATTGTAGATGGTAACAAACGAGTTGCGCATGCGACTATGGAAATCTTCCTTTTACTAAACGGATACGAGATTCGGGCATCAGTTGATGAACAGGAAGATTTCTTTTTGCGGCTGGCAAGTGGGAAGATATCCAGAGAAGAATTAGCTGATTGGCCCCTAAAAAAAGCAGTGCGCAGGAAAAAATAGAATCAGGTGCATGGTCAAATATCAAAGAACTAAGTTACATCAACATCATCAGACAGAGATTAGTTTCGCGTACGAGTCACATGCCAGTTCTTGAAAAGTTGATTCTGCATTCTTATATTCTCAAGTTTCCCGCAAGCTTGGCTGCGCGGGGGCTGTTTATATTTTTAATATTGCGGTGTCTCACAGACTAACGAAAGGAGATTTTTACAGCGATGGCAAGTTCGGAAGTCAGAAATATCATCATTATCGGATCCGGGCCGGCTGGTTATACGGCTGCCCTTTATAATGCCCGCGCTATGCTGGAACCTTTGGTGTTTGCCGGACCCGAACCGGGCGGGCAGCTCACGTTGACCACAGATGTCGAGAATTATCCCGGTTTCCCGGATGGAATCATGGGGCCCGACTTGATGGAAGCCATGAAAGCTCAGGCAGAGCGGTTCGGTGCGGAGGTGATTTGGGATGCGGTGACAAAGGTGGATTTCTCACAACGTCCGTTTTCGATTTATGTTGGCGACAAGCAATATTTGGCAAAAGCTGTGATTATCTCGTCCGGTGCCTCCGCAAAAATGCTCGGCTTGGAATCCGAGAAAAAGCTGTTGGGTCACGGTGTGTCCACGTGCGCGACCTGTGATGGCGCTTTTTTCAGGGACCAGAACTTAGTCGTCGTGGGTGGGGGAGACACCGCCATGGAAGACTCGACTTTTCTGACCAAGTTCGCCAAAAAAGTCGAAGTCGTTCACAGAAGGGATGAACTTCGCGCCTCCAAGATCATGCAGGAAAAGGCGTTTAAGAATGAGAAAATCGACTTCATTTGGGACACGGTGGTCGAAGGCATTCACGATCCGGAACAGAATACGGTAACCGGCGTGACACTGAAAAATGTCAAAACCGGAGAAACGACCGAAAAAGACGTGGATGGTGTGTTCATTGCCATCGGCCATAAGCCCAACACGGATATCTTTCAGGGACAAATCGACATGGATGATGTGGGCTACATCAAAACCAGGGAAAAAACCATGACGAACGTACCCGGCGTATTCGCGGCTGGCGATGTTGTCGACTATTATTACCGGCAAGCCGTGACTGCAGCCGGAATGGGCTGTCGGGCGGGCATCGACGCCGAAAGATGGTTGGAGGCCAACGAATGAAAATCAACTTGCGCTGGGTAATCCAAGCTCTGGCGTTCATCGGCTGCGTCTACTTTTTCATGAATATCTGGAACGAATCAAAACAGATATTCGCGACTGCTTCCGATCCCGATTTTCTATTCATCGGATTCAACGGGTTGCTGTTCTTAATCTGCTTTTTTGTGATGGCTTTGACCAGCTACTTAAAACAAAAGAACAACGGCACCCTGAAAAATCCCATTCCGCTATTTGAAAAACTCTTATCGAAAATAGGCTTAGCCTGAGGCAGGAAGCTGAGCTATCGTTGATGAAATTTGGGGCACACGTTTCAATTGCAGGCGGCATTTTCAACGCGCTTCAAAACGGCAAGGACGCCACCTGCGACGTGGTGCAGATTTTCACAAAGAACCAAATGCAGTGGAACGTGCCGCAACTTTCTGCTGAACATATCGAGAAATTTAAGCGTGAAGAAACGCGCACAGGTGTGAAAGCCGTGAGCGTCCATGCCTCGTACTTGATCAATTTGGGCGGATTCGATAAGGTGAAACTGCATCAGTCAAGAGAAAACTTTTTGATTGAGATGCAGCGCGCCGAAGTGCTCGGCATTCCTTATTTGGTGGTGCACCCGGGCTCGCATACCGGAAGGGGAGAACAGAAGGGACTCGAACGAATTGCCGAAAGTTTAAATGTCGTGCTTGCGCAGTGTGCGGATTTCAAACTGCAAATTTTACTCGAAATAACCGCTGGCCAGGGCGACGCTCTGGGCTACACCTTTGAGCAGTTAGCAAGCATCCGAGCAATGGTTGAAAGAAGAGACCGGGTCGGTATCTGTTTGGATACGTGCCATCTCTTTGCGGCCGGTTACGAGCTGCGCACCGAGGCGGGCTACGCGCAGACCATGTCGGAGCTTGAGGAAGTCATCGGCGCGCATCACGTCGAAGTCATTCACGCAAATGATTCAAAACGAGAGTTTGGAAGTAAGGTCGATCGCCACGACCACATTGGCAACGGCGAGCTTGGGCTTGCGGCGTTTGCCCATTTTGTCAATGACAAACGTTTCAGCGACGTCCCCATGATTATCGAAACGCCTGGCAAACTGCAAGACGACATCGAGAATCTACGGAAGCTGCGGAGTTTACTCAAACATAAGTCCCGATGAAAGTCTCTTGCGAACTCATACTATTTTATTTTAATTGACATTTTGGGGTTCCATGTTGAAACAACACTCTGTCATTTCGAAGCGCAGCGAGAAATCTCTTGGGAGGAGAGGCACTTGAATTTGGACGATTGTGCAAGGGTGAGGCCTTAGGTTAATTGTTGCGTGATGTCGATATTTTGCGTATCTTTGCAAAAACTAAAATCACAAAAGGATGGTTATGAAGATAAAAGTAACGGATAAGGGCATCGTCATTCCCAAGACATACCTGGAAGGCATAGAAGAAGTGGAAGTCAAAAAAGAAAATGGCCTAATACTGATTGTACCAATTATGGATATTGACCCAATCTCTGGACTGGGGAAAAATCCAGTAGAATGTGGGTTCATCGGATGCTTCTGAGAAACATGACCAATATATTTATTTTACTTAGTTAGTTTTAATCAAAAGACTTAATAATCAACTTTTGTAAAGGAAAGAATAAAATGACAGAGATTGATAAGATTACTTCACAGTTACTTGTATTGCCTGCAGAAATGAGAGCAGAATTGGCAGAAATACTAATTCAAAGTCTTGACGAAAAAGAGGATGACGATGTAAGAATGGCTTGGCTCCTTGAAATTCAACGAAGAGACCATCAAATTAGGTCAGGCAAAGCTGTCACTAAATCGGCCGATGTCGTTCTAAAAGAAGCTCGTGCTCAACTTCGATGTACAGAATAAAAGTTCATATTGAGCTGAGCACGAAATAATTACAGCTTCCCAATACTATGAACAAAATGTTGAAGGACTTGGAGAAAAATTTCTTGATGATATTGAGGATGCAATATCCAAAATAAAAGACTTTCCGAATGCATGGTCAATTTATGAAGGAGAATACAGACGTTACCTTTGAAGCGTTTTCCTTATGGCTTAATTTACCGAATCGAGTTTGACATAATTTACATAATTGCTGTCGCGCATCTCCATAGAAAACCAGGCTACTGGAAATCACGAATAAAGAATGGTTAACCGTTGCCATCGGCGTAGAAAATGTATTCAAATCTATCAGAAAACAGCATGGCTTGTCGCCGTCGATTCAATTCGTTCATGTCGATGAAGCTCTGTTCTTTGATGCATGGAAATTATTTAAACAGCGTAAAGACAAATCATATTCACTGACCGATTGTATCTCATTTTTGGTGATGAGAAAGCTTACAAGTGAAGAAGCTTTCTCATTTGATAAACATTTTCACCAGGAAGGATTTAGAATTCTTCCTTAAGCGCTCCAACTGATCCCTGAATTTTGAGATGACGCAAAAAGAAAGGGAAAATATGTCAAGTAAAACATCCATTTCAAAGGCTCGCACCTATCAGGAAATGGGCGCGTTTTGGGATGAACACGATGACACTGAATTCGGAGGACAAACCCGAAGCAAAATTCGACGTAAATATCAAATCTCAACGCAAATATACCCCATTAGATGCGGACCTTTCACTGAAGATTAGACAGATAGCCGAAGAACGTGGAATTAGCGAACACAAAATAAAGACATGAGATAAATTGTTCGAACGAATCTTAATTCGCCTAAGAGAAAAAGTTCGAAAGAACGAATATGTAGTGACAGCGCATGCCAGAAAGGAAATGAATGACGAAGACTTGAGTGTGTTTGATCTCGAAAGTGGAATTCTCACGGGTGAGATTTTGGAACGCCAAAAAGATCGCGTAACGGCTGAGTGGAAATATCGTGTCAAGGGAAAAACTATTGCGGGGGATGAGATTGAATTAATTGCTAAGTTTAGCCCAACAGGTAAGCTTGTTATTATCACTGTATATGAACCATGAAAAATAAAGGCAAACAAATGGTGTGTGACATTTGCGGACAAAAAGGTGCACGTGTTCGCAGAGTAACCGAAGCTTTTGGCAAGGGTAAAGATATACTAATCATTGAAAACGTTCCAATGATTAGCTGCCCAAATTGCGGTGAGAGTTATTTTACTGCAGATACACTTCATGAGATTGAGCGTATCAAACTCCATCGAAAAAATTTTGCTGTGGAACGTACCGTGTCAGTTGCTTCATTTGTTCTTCCAGCACTCTAAAGAACGTTCAGAGTAGAACATCAACTCAGACTTAATTGTGAAAAGCAAGACATCAATTTCAAAAGCTCGCACCTTTCAGGAAATAGGAGCGTTTTGGGATGAACACGATGCCACTGAATTCGGAGAACAAACCGAAGCAAAATTCGACGTAAATATCAAATTCCAGCGCAAATATGGGTGCAAGAAAAAATAAAAAAAGCCAGTCAAG
>JABAHS010128603.1_pt2 | contig 31523 bp, 33 predicted proteins | sample 7062111 | NCBI WGS metagenome assembly JABAHS01 (sample SAMN14534600, study PRJNA622989) | marine sediment metagenome | biome: marine biome [ENVO:00000428]; feature: marine pelagic biome [ENVO:01000023]; material: deep marine sediment [ENVO:00002113]; isolation source: pool of 4 deep marine... | reverse complement strand
GCTACCCGTATGCGCGTGAGAGCGGAGTGCCAATATTGATTGTGGAAGATCCGACGCAATCCATGGAAGAATTATGGGCCATTCTGAAGCAATATCGGTATTAGGAATGGAGCGTTTAATGGATAGAATGACTCGTCAAGTCTGGTTCCGTTCAACACAAATTAATTCTCAATTCGTCCATTCTCCAGGGCCTTTTCAACGGCGTCTAACAGCGCTTTATGTTTGAAAGGGCCAAATCCTGAGCCGCAATGACAACGGTCTGACCCATCACTGCGATCCGATTGTCAACGACTCGTCGGGACTGTTTTGTAGTTGAGCAAGCTGACTATAGGGTGTTTGGTTTCAGAAACTTATGTGATGGCAATCGGCGGGGTCATTCGGCATGGAAGAATGGTTCTTACATAAAAGCTTAGCCGGCAAATTCCTCCATCTTCTTGGCAAGTTCAAAGTCCCGGGTGCTGATGCCGCCAAGATCATGGGTACTCAGATCGACCGTAACCTTGTTATAGACGTTGAACCATTCGGGGTGATGGTCCATGCTTTCAGCGGTGAGAGCTGTTTTGGTCATAAAGGCAAACGCATCGACAAATGAATCAAATTGAAAAGACTTGTGAAGTTTGCCGTTCTCCACATTCCAACCGGACAATTCAGACAGACTTTCCTGAATTTCAGCGTCACTTAATTTCTTTCTTTCCGTCATCAGAAGGTCATCCCTCTCAACTTTGAGTTTTTGAATTTGGTAGGGGCACAGGGCTTGAACCCCGGACACTCGGATTATGATTTGGTGAGCCAAACAAAACACTTAGAGCATGAAAAGATACAACTAATTTAGAATTCTATACTTATCCCTCTCCTCAGACATAAATTGATACGTTCTTACATGATTTAAACTCCAAAATGGCACAGGCACAGTCATTTTTAGCTTGTTAATTGCTGAAAGGTTCTTGGCGTATTTCACTTTAACCCTATTCTTTTGAATCCACTTTTCGACTTCACTGAGTTTGAATTTCAGCCCGCCAATCTTGTCATAGGGAAATCAGGTTTTTTGATGTAAGCCAGTACATTTAGCTGTTTCTAACCTGCAGTCATTCACATAATTCGTCTACTGATATCAAACGTTCTTGTTTACCCACGATATCTATCTTAATTTAGAAATCCAAGGAAGAAATTGCAAGTTTTTATTGAACAAAATTTCTTGCACATAAGCAATTCTGAATAACTCAATTAATCAAAAACAATCCAAATTCTATTTCTTGGCTTGCTCCTCTGCATTCAGGCTTCGGAATTCTTTACCAGCCCAAAGACTTTTGGTATATGTCATCTTTTTAAAGCACATATCTGATCGGTGCCGGCTTCAAAGTAGCATCAATCCCATTCCCTGTACATCCTGGCATTAACGATCAGAAATGATAGGACAGCTCTATTTGCAAATAATCGTCCTTTCTAAAAACGTAGAGAAGATCGGATTCTGGCGCGCCAATGAAACCTCGAACCTCCAGGTTTAGTTTCCAGCCGCTGCCAATGCGGCGACTCCCTTCGACATTTACCAGGCTTGTACCGCTATCGCGATCGATCATGACGCCGGTCAGCAAATTTGTGCCTTGAATATCGTTCAACGCCAATCTCATTCCTAGAAAAATTTCGTCTCTAAAAGGAGTGAAAGCTTTCTTGTCGCGACGATCATAAATATATTCGCCCAGAAAGCCGAGATCTGCTCCTGAACCAAATGCGTTCGCAAAGGTGTATTCAAGACCACTGGTGAAAGCCAGGAAACGGTCACCCAGGCCGCGTCTGGTGAGGGCTTCCAGTTTAATTAGCCAGCCTGCAATTGTAGCTTGCAGGTCGAGGCTGGTTTGATGAATGACATCATAGAAAGGGATCAGTATTGGTTGTCCCGAGTCATCCAGCGAAAGCGTCAAGAAAGGCTCGCGACTTGTACCATAAAAGTACGCAAGCCCAACATCAAAAACACCAACAGTATGAAACCATCGCACCGCAAAATCAACAAGCCGCTTTTTTGAGCTTGATTCAAACATTGCTCGGTCGGTCTCTATCATAATCGGATAGCGTGGACGTGCACGCCATCCAGGAAAAGGTCGTTCACGAAACAGCGGCAGGATATAGAAATCAATGGTTCCCCAACTTCGAATGAGAGCCAGGTTTAACATCAACTGGCCCAGTTTCTCTTCACCGTCGAGATTCTCCACATAATCCGTTTGATTGATAATGTCCACCAGATGTCTGGATTCCGTGACTCCCCAGAAAACTTTACGGATGCCGAAACGCAGTTCCCAAATTTTGCTGACTTTCTGCCAGAATAATTCTCGAACGTCAAAGTGGGTACGCTTGCCGTCGTGCTGGTCTATTCGAAGGTAAGGAACGAAAACAATGCTGGCATAGCCATCGGCCCACTCGTAGTAAAACTCAGGCTGAAGTGCCAGGGATAGATTGCTGTGGGTGTACTGCTCATTTAAGAGGGGCGTCTGAGGAAACAGGCGTGATTCAAGCAACATATGTCCGGAAAAATCAATGGGCTGAGTTATACCTATCGGAGGATTTAAAAAGCAGACCCAAAGAGCCAGCGCCATCATGGCTGGTGCCCGCCTTGATGCTGGCCTTAGTTTAGCCGGTTTACCGCATACTATCATTGCCTTTCTACCTTAACCTCTTGAGCGTGTTTTTGTCAAAATCTCGTTCCGTTAAACCCCTGGCAAAACTGTAATTGCTCCAGACAAGCCTGGTGCTTTTGCCGGTCTGATGGTTGACCATGTACATCTCATCGGCTCGCCAATGGCGATTCAGATACCGACGGTAAAGATGAAAAGTAAGGGTTTTGAGCAACTCATCTTTTCGGTCGTAATAATCAATCTTCCACACTCTGTACTCAGACGTATCGATCCAGACCACCTGCCGGGTGTAGCCCGATTTCTGGTCCACGGGGTAACGCTCAATCACAAAGCATTCCTGATCCTCATACCGCTCAGTGCTTACAAATCTGTAGGTGTATTTCTCAACTTCTTGTGAAGAAATATCTTCGTAGGCGAACTCGCTGCCCATGAAGGGGCCCGATTTATTGTTAGAGGAAATACGTTTGACCCGCTTCAGCGCCGGTAAATACAACCATTGGTCATCCGTCCCAGTCTTATGACTAAAAGTGAGCAGAGAGGTACCTTTAATGTCTTTTGGACGGTCAAAAATGACCATGGTTTTATCGCCATCTCCATACACTTCGAGTGTGCGAAACCGCAGTTGGCGCGTGCTTTCCTCGCCATGTCGGTTTCGTAGTATCATGACAAGATCAGCGGTAATATCTTGGAAACCGCTGTCCATTTTATCGGCTTTCACAGCAATAGCGAGACCCCTCTCTTCTGGACTACCAGCGCGAGCTGGAAAAATACTCGAAGTCAGCACATGGAACACCATAATGCTACAGATCAATATTTTATTGGACATTGCAAATAGATCTGCTGAGTTAACATGTGTTCTAATGTCCAAATCGGGATTTAGAGCTATCACGATCATTTTACTTCATCTCCTTTATGAAATTCGTGATAATTTAAAGATACCAGAACATCTTCTGCGGCCTGTATTCTTTGGTGAAGGATTTTGGGGGCTCGCTTTCGTTCCACTCGCATAAGCAACGGGGGTAAGAGCAGAAAATCTGCCAAAAGGGCGAACAAGATGGTGATGGCCGTGAGTCTACCCATACTGCCATTCATGTCGAATGTGGAAAATGACAGGACGGCAAATCCGACGATCAAAATCAACGAGGTTCCAAGCATAGCCTTACCCACTGAAGAGAACGCATATCGAATCGCTCCTTCAGGAGGCAACTCTCTCTCACGCCGGGCACGCAGGTACTTACTTAAGAAATGTACGGTGTCATCCACCACAATACCTAACGTCATACCTGTAACAATTGACAAACCAAGATTCACTTTGCCCACCAACAATCCCCACAAACCAAATCCCACAGCGGCGGGTATGAGGTTTGGAACAAGGCTAATGGCACCAAACTTGAAACTCCGCAGAGCAAAGACCAGGGTCAGCGAGATAAGTAGAAGCGCGATGAGCGTCCCCTTTAACATGCCTTCAATATTGCGACCAGATACGTAAGCAAACATCACAGAAGGCCCAACGCCATGATTAAACATATATTCTGGTGCATTTTGCGCCAACCACCGCTCCCCCCGCGATGCGATTTCTCTAATCTCGCGGGTAGAGACGTTTGCGAGCGTAATAATAAATCGAGTCGCAGATTTGTCTATATCAATTTGGTTATTCAGATCCAGACCGAAAGGCAGCGACATTTCATAGAGCAGCAGGTATTGTGCGGCCAGTTGTCGGCTAGCTGGTATCCGGTAAAAATCCGGATCATCGCCATGCATGCTTTTGTTCAGACGCTTCATAACCTGACTAAACGAGCCGACCTGGAGGACATTCGGTTGGTTCTCGTACCAGTGCGTAAATTCTTCAAGTTTGCTCAAATATTCAGGATTGCATATTCCTCGGCTTTCACCCGAGCTGAGAGAAAATTCTACTTGATAAATCCCGGTCAGGTTTTGCATGGTGAAATCGGTATCCGCACGAAACTCGTTATGTTCATCAAAATAGTTGACAAACTGATCGTTGAGTTCATTTCTTGGCAAAAAAAGCACAAGAAAAAGGACGGCCAGGGATGCTCCCCACAATAATTGTTGTCTTCTGCCAATGACAAAATCGGCAAATTGATCGATGAGAGAGCGCTTGACTCCCGCTTTTATTCTAACCCGAACCGGTAGAATCGCCATGAGAGCGGGCAGAAACAGTATTGCATAAATCCACGAAAATACCATTCCAACGGCGGTGATGTTGCCAAGATGGCGAAACGGTGGAACCTCACTAAGGTTCATGCTCAGAAATCCAATCGCCGTGGTCAGACTGGTTAGAAAAACGGGCTGCATGTTTATACGTAAGCTCTCAGCAAGGGCGTCGTGCTTACTCATTCCACTCCGCATGTTTCGCAGCATGGTCATGAGAATATGAATGCTATCGGCAACGGCTAAGGTCATAATCATGGTGGGGGCTTGTGCCGAGGGTGGCGTTAGCCCAACCCGAAACCATCCGGCAATGCCCATCGCTGTCGCCGATGACAAGATGATCATCAAGACGGTAGCCAACGTCCCGCTCACTGAGCGCAAAAGCAAAAACATCATGCCGATCATGCCCGCGTACATGAACGGCACCAGCGTCCTGATGTCTCGTTTGCTGACTTCTGCAAACGTGTAGTTGAGCAGCACCAGTCCGGTCAAATGAATGTCGATGCCCGGATGCTCAGCCTGAATGGATTCGGCCAGCTGGCGGGCATAGTTGACCGCCTTTGGGACTTCCCTCCTCGTGTCTTCACCGGGCCGTTGCAGAGTGACATTGATCCCCGTGACGTGCGCGGTGGGCGAAATCAGCTTCTTACGGAGGCTTGGTTCAACAACCGCAATCTTGCGGGCTGTTTCGAGTTCATCAGTAGAACGATGCAATGCATCAGAAACCAAATCTGCCACGATAAGTTCGTCGTCGCTCGCCCGGGTATGCTGAAAATTTGTTACTGCATTCACACGAATCGCATAAGGAATTTTCCAGGCCTCTCGAGTCAATTCTTCAACAGCATGGAGAACCGGCGCTGTAAACACCTCACCATTTTTCGGCGCAACGACGAACAGAATGTTGCTATTCTTAGTGTAGATATCTTGCAATTTTTCAAACGCAATAAGCTGGGGATCATCGGGTTTAAAAAACGCTTTATATTCGGTGTCGAACTCAAGAAACCTCACGCCGCTTGCTAATATACTAGCTAGCAAAAGTGTGACAAATAAGACAAGCCAGCGCCACTTAATTACCCAACGCGTATATGTGACAGTGAACTCTTCCAACTTCGCCTTAGATTTCATTTTTACCAACCCAATTTGTGTAATAAATTTCTCTCTTTGTAGACATTGAAATTTGAGTCGTCACTTCTGATTATCTCAATCTGCAGAGATATACCCATTTTCTGCTCTCAGTCCACACCCCAAAGCAAGCCACGCCAAAGAAGCACATCTCGTCCGGGTCGGAAAATCTTTGACTCCAGAGAAAACAGCAAGCCTATCAAATTCTTTAGACACCAAATCAAGTTGTGTGCTTCCTCTGATTAACTCGTTAAACACGTAGAGAATTCTTTCTGCGTCATAGACAGATTTCTCTTGCAATAGGCTTGTCATGAGTGAGGCGGATGCTATTGAAATGACACAACCCTTGCCTTGAAATCCAATATCCTTAATGACATCTTGTTGAATTTGCAAATATAGACTAATGTGATCTCCACAAAGCGGGTTATATCCTTCCACAAAACGATTCGCCGCCTCGAGCTTTCTAAAATTTTTTGGATTCTTGAAATGATCCAAAATTGTTTGTTGATATATTGATGTTAAGGGACTGTTAATCATTGACATTCGGCTGTTTTTTCACAAATATTCCTTCGCACAGATTTGATTCCAGAGCCAAGAAGGTTTCATCCACTTGAATAATATAAGCAGGCTTTTTCTGATGAAGGCGTACATAATTACCTGGAATAATTCCGTACACCATCAGCCGATCTAACACCTGGCCGGGAACAGAGGTGGTAAAAAGGATGCAAGCTTGTTCGCCAGCTTCCAAATCCTTGAGCCTTACCATGAGATTTACTCCAGCCAAATAAGCCGCCGCTACAAACTTTACTATTTGAGATTTCATGGGCCCCGAATTTACATCCACCAGCTAAAGGACATTTGGAGCACCATGACTTTTGATTTTCAAAAAATCGATTTCCACATAATGGACATCGCATTCCTAATTGCTCTAAATTAGTTTGATAAGACTTAAAATAAAGTTTAACGTCCCCCCAACCACGAAAGCAGAAGGAATGATGAAGAAAAAAATGGCAAGAGCGGTTTTCCATCCTCGTTCCTTAATGATCACGAAAAAGTTGGCGATACAAGGAACAAAGAGGGTAATGGTCACCACACTCACCAAAATCTGTTCGGGATTCAATATACCTTGTCGCGCCATATCGAAAAGTCCGGCCACGCCATAGTCTCTGCGCATAAACCCGATCAGAAACGCACGAGCGGTCTGTTCCGGGAGACCCAGGAATCCGCGAATCAGCGGAGCCGACCAAGTCTCAATCGACCTCAAGAATCCGGTTTCGGCCAGCACGAAGAGAACGAGGGTACCCAGAAAAAACAAAGGCACCGCCTCTTTCAGGTACCATTCCATCCGGGCTATTGTTTTTACTACAATGTTGGACCACCGGGGGAACCGAAGGGGCGGAAGTTCCAAAATGAAAGCAGAGCGTTCTCCAGGAAGCGCTTTCGAGGCCACATACCCAACCAGAACCAAAACCCCTAAACCACACCCAAGCCAAATAAATACCGCATAACTGGACAAGCCACTTAACAAGCCGAGAATAACCCCCAATTGTGCCGAACAGGGGATAGCAAGTGCCAACAACAACGTCACAAGGATTCGTTCTTTTCGACTTTCTAAAATGCGTGTGGTTAGCGTGGCCATGGTGTCACAGCCCAGTCCGAGAACCATGGGCAGTACCGCCTTGCCGTTTAGACCCAAAAGCCGAAATACTCGGTTCAACATGACAGCCAGGCGAGGCAAATAACCTGAATCTTCCAGGAAACTAAAAGCTAAGAAAAACGTGGTTATGACTGGCAGGATAATGGCTATTGAATACGAGAGTGCCATTGTGAACAGGCCGAACTCTCCAACAAATAGATCTTGCAGGAGTTTGACAGGGAACAGCGCCGAAACCAGCGTCACCGACCACGGTGTTATGAATTTCCCAAAGACCACTTCCTCTAAAAACTCAACCAAGGTGCCGGCACCAAATACGCCAACAAACTGGTAGATACAAAACAGCACGATGCTTACAATCGGAAGCCCCCAAAACGGGTGCATTGACATTCGACTCAAACGCTCTGTCACCAATTGGCCGGAAGGCTGTTCAAGCCTGTAAACAGAGAGGTAAATCTCTTCCACTTTTTGTAGCCGTCGCTGATTAATGACCAGACTCATGGGTTGTTGGAGTTTTGCTTGCACACCCCTGCTTAATGCTTCGATCTTCGAAAGTGTTGAAGAATCCGATTGTTCCAGGAGCCAATTTGTTAAGCTCGTATCTCCCGCCAACAGCATTAAGGCCAGTGAGCGTTTTGAAAGTGAAGAATTTGGAAGATAAGCACAAATCTCTGAAATACTTCGTTCTATCTCCTCTGGATACTGAACCTTGAAATTGGGGACTGGGAGAGGCTTTGAAAGTTCATTGACCAACCTCGACAACCCAATACGTTCAATGGCCACGGTTTTTACAATCGGAATGTCTAACAGCCGGGAAAGCTTCTTGTCGTCAAGGGCAACTCCTCGCTTTTCGGCTTCGTCGACCATATTCAGATTTAAAATTAAGGGGATTTGTAGTTCTGCCAATTGAACGGTCAGAAATAAAGACCGACGCAAGTTTTTTGCATCGGCAACTTGCACAATCAGGCGCGGCTGTTCTTTAAGCAAAATGTTCCTTGTAACTTCTTCATCTTCCGATAAAGGGAGCAAGCTATTCACACCCGGCGTGTCAACAACTTCTTCAGCATGGCCATCGTATCTTGCCCGACTGATAGCAATCTCAACCGTGGTACCTGGGTAATTGGATACTGTAACATATCGACCGGTCAGAAGTCCAAATATGACACTTTTGCCAACATTGGGATTTCCTACCAGAATGGTTTTTCCGTTCATCGTAGTAAACCTAGTTTACAATACGATTCGCTCTATAATCGACATCACAGCACCTGGAAGAACAATGCCTTCGAACGATGATGGCGATGCCTGCAAGAATGAGTACACCAGGCCAAATAAAATTCCAGATTTCCCGCGAAAAATAGCCCATGTTTCGAAACAAAAATAGCATCCCCAATAGTATCATCATGGATCCGCAAAAAATTCCGGCTCTTCTGACATTGCAACGTTTCAACATATTACCACCACCTTTTTAATCACGTCCTGGTCATAGATGTGCTTATCTTTTCTGCCTCGGCGCCTCGCAATAGAGGGTTATAGCGCCTAGGTCTAAATCGCGGAATCCACATGGGTATATGTGCGCGATAAACTTCATATACTTCACCAAACTCTTGCCGGAGATTGCGCTCTTCAAGAGCCGTTCCTATCAGCAGGTAAATACTACCTAACGTGGCAAATTCTAGACGGCTATAGGTCATCACCGGACCGAGCCAGAAGGAGATCAAGAGAAGTAGATTGATTGGATGCCGGCAATAGCTGTACGGTCCTTTAACAGAGAATTCGGGGGGCGATGTCGGTTGACGCTTCAGAATACCAACGAGGGTTCGGATACCTAGAAAGTATTGATAGCTGATAAAAGACCCGGTGTAAATTATGCTGATGATGGACCCAAAATACAGAATCGCTAAAATCCAGTAGAACGGGCCGGAAGCTTTCCACAGGAATCCTGATAGCGGACGCCAAAGGTGGAGGAGCAGCATCAAGGTCATCCCACTTAAAAGAACATAAACACTTCTCACAAAATTTTCTCCCAGCCATTTTTCAAGATACTTTTTTGTAAAGTCTCGCGCCAACAGGCTGTGCAACGAGCCGAACGTGACAAACATCGCTGCATTAAACATCGCGTCCCAAACGTCCCCATTACCTGCTTTTTGAAAATACAGAAAGTAGAACATCCAATAGATTGAGCCAGCAGTTAAAAAATAGCTTGCTGCGATCACAGAATATAGGAAAACTCGTTTCATCGTGTTGATGCTTTCTAACGCCGCTATTTACGAGCCGTGTTTTTCCGACGCCGCCTGGTGTTGATGCCCAGCCATTTATAAGGTGGACAATAGCCGATGATGGCGGTTGCAATCGGAACCACTCCGGTGATTCCCCACAGCGTTTTTGGCCCAATAAAGACTAGTGATAAGAGTCCGAGACCTAAGATAGTTCTTATGGCTCGGTCCAGGGTTCCCATGTTTTTTGCATAGGCTATGTTACTGATAGACATAGTAAAACGTGATCCTCGGAATAACATCCGCGTCATGACGTTCTCCTGAGACTTTATCGTAAACAATCAATTCGACATTGGGGCTGAGATGCACAGCTTTGCTCAGAGACAGATCCAGGCCGAGCAGAACAAAGTTTGTCTTCGCGGTTGCGATAAACGGAACGTATGCGATTTTACCTGCATCGGGATTGGGATCAAAATTTCGATCATAGCGTGCAAATGCCCATATGTGTGGGGAAAAGCGGGTCGCAGCGAATACAGAAGCAATTTGCAGATTCAGCTTCTCTCGATCTTCAAAAATCTGGCGGGTTTGGTGCGCGAACTGGACACCGAAGCGAAGGTCATCTTGCTGGTAAGCGGCAAAGCCTTGTAGGGTATATCGATTGCGGCGACCCGGTCGCTCTTCAAAGTCGGCATAGCCTTCTACAATGAAATTGGGCGTCGGTTTGGCACTCAGAGAAAACAGTACTTTTTTCCCAGGGTTTGTTTCCGAGCTTGTACCGCCGCCGTTGGCCAACATGAAATGATAATTCACTCGCTTTTGCGAATCAAAGCTGCCTTTTAATGCCAACCCTAAGTCTCGTGAGGAGCCAAACTTTTGCAAATCCAGGGGTGTTTTTTCAACAAACCGTAATCCCCAAATCTTTTCTACGAGTTGCCAGGTAGGGGTCACCGACAGCCCGACAATGATGTTGTGTCGAGAATGGTTCCATCTCAAATAGGCATCTTTAACAAATGGTTGTAATTTTTCATTACTGGTAAAATTTCCCGGACTGTTCATTTCGATTCGAAAACGAGCCGAAAAGCTCTCGTTGAGGTCATGATCATAGGTGAAATAAATTCTCCGGAACCAAAAGCCATTGTTTTTTTCAATCGAATTGTCATGACAGGCGGCTATGTAATAGTAATCACCAAAGACATAACCACTAATTTTGTTCGATTGTGAATAGGCTCCGGAACCCGGCCAGAGCATTGCAAATAATAGGATTGCAACCAGACTGTGTTTCCACTTTGTAAGCATCTGACTTCCTTCTAATTTGAAGATAAAGATACCAAAGTGTCTGCATTGGGATTAATGCTGCAGCTATTTACTGATCTGCTTTCGCCGGGTACACCGATGGCGTCAGCGCTGCACTGTATGCAGGCCCGGAATTGCGGCATATATTTTTCACACTCTTCTCTGATGTCGCGCAGTTCCTCACAAGTGGGTGGTCTCAGGTTCTTAAATCTACCCAAGGGGATGAGCGGCATTAGATTCATGATATGGGCACCGAGTTCCTTAACCTTTTTGGCAACTTCCGGCAAATGCAACATGTTCACTTCCGGAATGATGACTGAGTTGATCTTAATTATCATGCCATTTCTCGCCGCCTCTTTAAGACCAAGCTGTTGATTTTTTTGCAATAGCTTGATCCCGTCTAATCCTCGATTTATCAGCTCGCCTATGCGAACAAAAGGGTGAACCCTTGCGCCGATTTCGGCATCAACAGCGTTCATAGTTATCGTTAGATGTTGAACTCCCAACGCTTTCAACCGAGAGACATTTTGTGGCAGATACAATCCGTTAGTGCACACACACCGAGTAATATCCGAAAATTTATCTCGAACCCGTTTTAGGGTTTCAAAAGTTGCCTCGTTAGCTAACGGGTCACCTGGGCCGGCAATTCCAATAACCCGGTTGCGCGGATCAGCCGACAAGGCACGCTCAGCAACTTCAACAGCCTCTACAGGACTGATGACTTTTGCTGCGGTTCCCGGCCTGTGTTCATTGGCACAACCAAGCCTGCGTTCACAGTAATTGCAGTGAATATTGCATAAAGGTGCAACCGGCAAATGAATGCGTCCCACTTTACGGTGAGCCACTTCATCAAGGCAAGGATGAAAGTATTTTGATAAACGACCATTAGCTGGTGACAAGATTCACCCCTTCATTCTATTTCATGCATTCTAAATTCAACAATCTTTTGCTATTCTCTGACAATCCCTCTTTACGGTACTTAAAGCTGCAATTCAGACATTCCATCAGTTCACTGATGACCCGGATAATTTGCAGGTCCGTCAAGGAATTTCTCCTTAGTTCTTTGTAAAATGAACAAGCGAGAAATTTGGGAATGTCATAAGATTTTTCATCAAATGATTGTATACTTTTTGTAGGTGCTATAGGTGGTGACATTTCTTCCTGCTCCTGTTTCCGATATTAAGCCGCCACCAAATCCGGCACTTCAAACCAGGCGTAAGATTTATTCAGGCCTTGGTCTTTTGGTGCTTGTGTGGAGCCACAAATTTGTCCGTCACACACAAAAACGACATCATCTGCAATATTCTTTGCCTGGTCAAGCTTGTGGGTCACCATAATAATCGTTAGTTGACTACTTAGCTGTTTGACCAATTCCTCAATAGCATGTGCCGACTTGGGGTCCAATGAAGACGTAGGCTCATCCAAAAGCAATACTTTGGGCTTGACGCATAAAGCTCTGGCGATAGTTAGACGCTGCTGTTGCCCCTGGGAGAGTTCTAAAGCCGAGCAATGCAACTTGTCCTCTACTTCGCTCCATAACGATACCGCCTTTAACGTGTCTTCAACAATCATCGGAAACTCACTTTTCTTGGTACAAGGTAAGTGTCTTACCCCAAAAAGGACATTGTCGTAAACAGATTTCGGGAAAATGCAGGGTTTTTGAAAAACCATTCCGACCTTTTGACGAAGATGATGAACTTCGGTACCATTGTCATAGATGTTTTCATCCTCAAAAAGAATTTTACCACAGCAGTAAAAACCGGGAATAAGGTCATTCATACGATTAAGCGAACGCAAGAGCGTGCTCTTGCCGCTTCCTGAAGGACCGATAATACACGTAATTCTTTCCTTTGCAAGAGTGAGGTTCGCGTTTCTCAAAACCCTGGTTGTTCCGTAACAAAGTGACACATCCTCCAGTGTAAATATGGGCATCATCTCTCTGCCTCCAAAGTAAGTCTTCTTCGCACTAGCATGGATCCGAGGCTCATTAAGAATACGAGCACAACTAGGACCAGCGCGGCACCCCAGGCATTCGTTCTCGCCTGTGGGTTTACGGCCTCTTGAGCCAAAACAAATATATGCGTTTGCAACGTGGTGACCGGTTCAAGAAATGAATTTGGCATAGTTATACCTGAAAAGGCTGTGGCGGTAAACATGATGGCTGCGGTTTCTCCGGTGGCCCGGGCCAATCCAAGTAGCAGCCCCGTGACGATTCCAAAAAAGCTCTGCGGTATCAGAACTGTTTTTATCAATCTCCATGTAGTGAAACCCAGGGCCAAACCCGCTTCCCGATACTTAACCGGGATACTCTCTATGGCCTCTTTGATGCTAACAACCAGGGTAGGTAGTATCATAATGGCCAGGATAAAGGACCCCGTCAGCCAGGACACCCCCATTTTAAGAAGTATCCCGAAGAATTTGTATCCAAACAACCCAAATAAAATAGTTGGTACACCGTTTAAGGCGTAAATTAATACACTGGCTGTTCTTTGAAAAGAGGAGTTGATGTACTCTGTCTGGTAGATAGCGGTACCCAAGGCGACGGGAAGGCTTAAGATTCCTGCTCCGACTATGAGCATAATCGTTCCGATTATCTGGTAAAAAATGCCGCCGTCTTGACCAAAGTCTTTTGATTCTGCAACAAGAAATTCTAAGCTAATGGCTGGCATAGCTCGGGTGAGAATGGCGCTCAAAATAATGAAGAGCAACGAGACTGCGACTATGGTTGTAATCGTGCAGGATGAGAAAAATAGAATTGCTTTTATTGGCCGTGTCATTTCGCATGATCCTTTACGATAATGAAGTCTCCTACAAAGGTAATTCCCATGACTATGAGAAATAAAACTAAGCCTAAGCCGATTAAGGCATTCCAGTGGTATCCAACTCCTATGGCCTCAGCAGCTTCTCGACCCAATTTGGAGGTAATCGTTTGGGCCGTTGAAAAGACGTTATAAAACGGGTGCGGAATCCGGTCAAGACTTCCTATCACCAACATGACGGCAATCGTTTCTCCTATGGCACGACTAATGCCCAAAAGAACGGCTCCCACAATGCCTTTTAGCGCGCTAGGCAGAACTGCATAAACAATGGCCTCAGAGCGTCCGAGACCAAGAGCCAGTGCTTGCTCTCTATATTCTTTAGGTACAGCCCTGAGCGCATCCTCAGAAAGCGTCATGATTGTTGGCAACGTCATCATGCCCAGAAGTATACCCGCTGTAAGAATAGAGTTCCCATCCAGTAAACCGAAGAGATTCTTGACTAAGGTCGTTAACATTACGATACCGAGTAATCCGTAGACGACTCCCGGGATGCCAGCTAAGAGTTCCATCACCATTTTGATTACAAGGCGAGCCCGGCCAGGGAGAATCTCGGAAGCAAGAATTGCGCTTCCCAACGCCAGGGGGATAGCAAAGCAAATAGCCAGAAACGTCACCACGACCGTGCCATAGATCATCGGAAGGGCACCGTAAATCTCACCAATAAACCACTTCCTCCCGATGAAAAACCCCCAGCCATCGCGCTGATATATCGGCAGACTGTCTTTGACAAGAAAGACAAAAATAATCCCGATAATACTAATTGATATCACAAACGCTAGAGCAAAAACTGCCTTAGCTGGTTTCCATTTCTTTGACTGCGACATAGCCGAGTTCTTCCACTATTTTCTGGCCTTCATGACCTAAAATATAATCGATGAACTGCTTCAAAAAGCCCTCAGGCTTACCGTTTGTTATGAGGTTTAGATCTCTTGAAATGGGGTATGTGCCCCCTTTGATATTCTCGATCGTAGGTCGTATTACTGTCCCGTCTACTTCGATGCCAACCCCTTTAACATCCTCGTTAAGCCAGGCATGGGAGAGCATACCAATAGCGGCATCGCTCAAGGCAATCTTGGTCTGTTCCTCATTGTTTGAACCTGAGACAAGGTCGGCTCCCATGGCCTTGGCTTTTGCATCTGCGAAGATATAGGCCATAAAAACCTGTCGTGTACCTCTATGCGCCTCTTTGTCAATGCAAAAGATCTCTTTGTTCGGGCCACCAACCTCTTTCCAATTATTAATTTCGCCAGAATAGATTCTTCTTATTTGCTTATCAGATAATGTTCGTACTCCGGCATCATAGATCTCGGAGGAAACCACACACGCTACGGCGTCCCTACCAATGGCGTGTACTTCAAAGACTACATTGACAAAGTTTTCCATTTCTTCAGCCGTGATATCACGTGAGGCCATACCAATATCCACCAGGCCACTTCCGACAGATTTTACCCCTACCCCTGAGCCGCCGGGATTAATAGTAATCTTCACATTGGGGTGGGCATCCATAAATCTCTCTGCGGTCTTGCTTACAACGGGAAGCACCGTTGTAGAGCCGGCTACTTTTATCGTGGCGTCCGTTTTTTCTCCTTCTGAACACCCTGAAACGATTTGCACGCATGCAATCCCCAGCACAAACATCCCAAGAAGTCGCAGAGTATTTCCTGATGTCATGCTTTTCAATTTTTGGTTCATAATCTTTCACCCTTTCTGCTTATCATTATTGTTTCCATGAGAATTACTTTCCCCGCTTGTTTTTGCGCTTGTTGAAGGATGTGTACAAGTCCGAAGCAACATGGTACTTTCATGCGCACTACTTCCTCTGTGCAGCTTGCCTCTCTTCGATATCAATGGCGCCTGATGGACAGGCAGCCAGAGCGTCAGAATAAGAATCTTTTACGAGACTAGGTTCCTGTCATTTGGGGTCTGCACAATTTGCACAGCCATCACATGAGTTTTCTTCGATGCGGATCATTTTTCTTACTTCCATGCCGATTAACCCTGTTACTTGCAATAAGCTGTTCAAGAGATATCCCGAAAAGTGGTGGGGTTGCAATGCCTAACAAGCTCAAATTGAAATCGAGTTCGCCGCTATGGTAGATTTCATGTTCGCACATGGCTCGCAAAAACTGCCAGGCTTTAACCACTTTGCCCGTTGGAGTATGCCAATCCTGTTGGAGATCGGAGTACCCTAAATTGCTGAGTAAGTCCAGCGATTCACTGTGCATCTTGCGCAAATAAGACAGCGCACCACGCAGATCTGCACCAAGCTCCCTTCCATGCCCGGGATAGTCCCATGTTCCTGCAATAGCACCCAGCACGTAAATGTAGCGCTCGGCACTGGCCACATGTCTGATTATCTCCCCAAAGGTGTATTTCCCCTCTTTCGGTGCCCAATCTATTTTATCCTCAGGAATCAACTCAGCCACGTTCAGGGTTCGCCTGCGCGTTCCTTCAAAATAGCCGAGAAAACTATCGATATCTATGATTAGCATGATATTGTTTTCCTTTGAATGCTGTTAGTGAATGGCGCAAGAGGCTAGCAGCAAGCTACGCCATCCTCTCGAACCACGGCGTCGTTTGGTTTCAGGCTCTCAGTTGGTTTCATATTGAGCAGTTTTTCGGCATACTCCATCACCTTGCCTGAGACTAACTCATCTATCCCTTTGGCTAATTTCAGAACTGCTATAATCTCATCATTGGAGACATTAAGGGATTGCGCTTTTTTTATATGATGGTTCAGACAAGGTTGACAGTTAATGACAACAGAAACGCCAATTGCCACCAATTCTTTAGTCCTAGCATCAAGTTCTGGCATGATAAACCTCCTTTTAGATTGGTTTAATTGAGGCGGTTATTTAACATCTGACTCAAGCATCCATTGTGCATACACTTGCGGCCGAATAGATGAATGAAAACCGGTTAAGCCGGTTGTACTTCTGGACTCGGTTCGGCAATCTTCGATTTTATACCCTCCACGATTTTCCTGACGTCGGTGTATTCCACAAGCTCTTCATCGGGGACTTCAATGTCAAATTCTTCCTCAATCGCAAAAGCGAGCTCAACCATATCGGCTGAATCGATTCCAAGATCAGCGGCTAGTGAGCTATCATCTTTTACCAACCCCGGGTTTATTTTTAACTCCCGGTGTAGCAGTTGCTTAACTCTATCTCTGATAGAGTCGTCTAATTCTGTAGCCATGGTGATGACCTCCTTTCGGATAAAACATTATGAGTGATTCGGTCAAGAACTTACTTTTTTCAGTATGATCGTTGAATTGTTGCCGCCAAAGCCGAAAGAGTTTGACAAAGCGATATTCACGCTGGCCTCTCGAGCTACATTCGGGATATAATCCAGGTCACATTGCGGATCGGGCTCTTCATAGTTGATGGTTGGAGGAAGAACATTGTGTTCAAGCGCCAAGGCGCATGCGATTAATTCAATGGCTCCGGCTGCGCCAATGGTATGACCGATCATCGACTTGATGGAGCTCACTGGAGTTTTGTATGCGTCGTCTCTAAATATATGCTTAATAGCTTTGGTCTCGCCGATATCGTTTGCTAAAGTTGAGGTGCCATGAGCACTAATGTAATCCACACGTTCGGGATTCAGGGTCGCTTCTTTTAAGGCCATTTTGATCGCTCTGGCGATCTGGACTTTATCCGGTGAAGGTACCGTCATATGATAAGCATCACAAGTGGATCCATAACCCACAATCTCGCCATAAATATGTGCGTCTCTTTTTAATGCATGGTCCAGAGTTTCCAAAACAAGAATGCCCGCGCCCTCACTTAGAATAAATCCGTCCCGATTCCTGTCAAACGGTCGACTAGCCTTTTCTGGTTCATCGTTACGCTTGGACATAATGCGCAACGCGCAGAAAGATGCCACAACCAAAGGAAAGATGGGTGCCTCTGCTCCGCCGGTTATGACAATATCCGCCTTGCCAAGTCGAATCAGATTCCGGGCCTGTCCGATTGCCTGGTTTCCTGCGGAACAGGCGGTAGAAATCCCAACATTCGGTCCAGAGAGGCCGAATTCATCCGCAATTTGATTTGAAAGCAGGTTGGAATCGCCTGGAGGTTTCTCTCGCGTACTCACTCGTTGATTTGCCACGGACTTCTGTTCGTCCCTTAAAGAGATATTTTCACCTCCGACCCCAGCCGAAACACCGACCCGATGTTTGTCCACTCGTTCCAAGTCCAGGGCCGCATCCTGCAAAGCCATTTTGGTAGCGGCAAGGCCCAACTGCGAATATCTGGCGTATTCGGCGGATTGTCCGTTCAAGTTATAGATAGCGGGATCAAAATGTTTCACCTCGCCAACGATGCGAGTCGCATACCCATCGGTATCGAATCGCGTAATCCGATCTATGCCCGATTTTCCTGATATTAAGGACTCCCAAAACGCCTGCTTGCCTATGCCGATGGGCGTGATGGCGCTCAAGCCGGTTATGACCACTCGTCGCTCCATAAGTTTCCTCTTACTTGAGAAAAAGATTCTAATGAACAAATTTCCGAAATACTAAGCTTACGAAATTTCCATCCAATCCAAAGGTATTGGACAAAACTGCGTTTAATTGTTTTCTACGAGGCTTCGTAGGGACATAATCTAAATCGCATTTCCCATTCGGTACTTCATAGTTCAGGGTTGGCGGGACAATCCCGTGTTCAATGGCAAGACAACAGAGACAGGCCTCGACCACATCCGAAGCGGCTATGGCGTATCCCAGCGCAGATTTTGAGGAGCTTACCATCAGTTTTGCGGCCCGCTTTCCGAAGACCTCTTTTATTGCGTTGGTTTCTGCCAGATCATCTTCCTGAGTGCCGATGCCATAGGCGTTTATATAATTGATTTCCGATGGCTCAACCTCTGCGTCCTTCAAGGCCAACCTCATGGTTTTTGCCATACCCCCAACTTTGTTTCGCAATGTCATCTTGTGATAATTTGTGTTATACGTCATAGCGAAGCCCACAAGCTCTGCGTATATATGTGCTCCTCGTTCAGAGGCATGGTCCAATGTTTCAAGAACGATGGCCCCGGCGCCCTCGCCCAGGACAAAGCCATCTCGCTCCTTGTCAAACGGACGGCAGGCTTCTAACGGCAGGTCAGTTCTTGTTGATAACTTACCTGAATTCGATAGTGAGTTAAAAATAGTTGGTAAAATCGGCGCATCTGTTCCGCCGGCGAGAATGGCAACTAAATCGCTTAACTGTAGTGCATTAAAGGCTTGTGTAATCGCATACGCTCCTGAACAAAAACCGGTGGAGAAAGCCACATTAGCGCCTCGTAACCCCAATTCAATGGCTACCTCGCCGGATGCTGCATTGGTAATATTGTTTTGCATCAAGCGTGGATGGACTTTCTTGGGACCTTTGGCGTAGAGAACTCGATTTTGTTCATCAACGGTCTGCGTGCCACCAAATCCAGATCCTATGTACACGCCTATATTTTCGCTTTCATCTTCTACGTCTATTTTGGAATCGTTTAAGGCTATTCGTGAAGCTATCATCATGAGTGTTGTAAACCGGTCCACCTGGTTGATTTTATCCTCGCTGAGATAATGGGTAAAGGAATTATTGTGGGCAATTCTTCCCGCGAGAATGGTCGAATGGGTGGGGACAAAAGAATGCACGACATTTATGCCTGATCGCCCGGCGAGGTAGTTGTTCCATGTCTCTTCAATCCCGATGCCAAGGGAAGTGATGGCCCCTAAGCCCGTAATGACTATGCGTTTGTTCATGGTCGTTCCAAGTTTAATCTCACGAAACTATGATTTCTTGTTCAGATAACACTTGATTGTTAATATCAAACATGAGCTGTTTTAGTTCTTCACGGCTAAAGGGAGTCGGAATCCCTAAGTGGTTCTTATCTAGAATGGCTTTTGCCAAATCAATATAGGCTTGTGTTTGCTCGGACTCCGGGCTGTATTCAACAACCGTCACCCCTTCGGCCTCGCTTTGCTGGACAATCGATGAGCGGGGTATAACCTGAACCACGGCGGTACTTAGCTGCCTGGCGACACTTTCCACAAGCGCTACTTCATTAATGACATTTCTGGAATTGCAGATCAAACCTCCTAAGCGGATGTCATTTCCTGATTCCCCAAAGCGTTTTACCGCCTTGCAGATGTTGTTGGCCGCATAAAGAGCCATAAACTCGCCAGAAGTAACGACGTAAACTTCTTTGGCATACCCTGCCCGCATTGGCATGGCGAAGCCTCCGCAGACCACATCCCCAAGCACGTCATAGACCACGATGTCTATATCAAAGACATCAAATACCTTGAGATTATCCATTAGATTAAAGACCGCGATAATGCCGCGGCCGGCACATCCGACGCCGGGCTCCGGCCCGCCTGCTTCGATCAGAACGGTCCCGCCGTAGCCTTCGAAACAAAAATCCTCAATCTTGACATTCTCGTCGCCTTTCTCTCGCACCAGGTCCAGCACCGAGGGCAGAAGTTCTCCGCCGCTCAAGGCCATGGTTGAATCTTGTTTGGGGTCGCACCCTACCAACATTATGTGGTAACCCATGTCTGCCAGAGCGGCAGCCAAATTACCTGAGGTTGTCGACTTGCCGATTCCACCTTTTCCGTAGAGGGCTATTTGTCTTTTCAACATAAGTGTAATCCTTTTTTACCTTGACAGCCTGCCATCATATCTGGGTAAAACTTATCTTCCTATCCGGGTCCTCTTCATCGTCCAAGTCCCGAATGCGGTGATCGCTATCGCAGCCACAGGTGTCTCCCAGATCGGTTATCTTTTGGACAAGCCTGCGCTCCTCTTTTGTAAGTTCGATACCTTGTTTGATTTTTTCCAGGATTTTAGGATCGATTTCATCTCGCACATCGACCGTTTCTTTTTGGTTTTGCATGAGACTCTCCTTTCTGAAATGGATTCAAGGTTCATTCACAAATTTAGTCGAGAGCATTGAGGATGGATTCACTTGCATGAAGCAACCCTTTGTAGCCCAGAAATGGATGTTCATTAATGGTGACATAGTCGTAATTGGGATAAGCAATATGCAAGAATCCGTTAATGCCCAATTGTTCCCCAATTTCTTTATTCAAGCTTGAGCCGATAATAAACTCAGGTTGCGTCTCATGGAAGGCTTTTCTCAGTTCGTCCTGGTCAGGCTGATTGAGTATTTTGCATTGCAAATTCGACGATTCCATCCAGGTCTTCAGCTCAGGCGTCTTATTGAGGTCGCTGATGGTGGTCAGGCCCAAAAGTACCGGCAGCATTTCCATTTCTTCATAGACGAAGCGCGCCCAGCTATACGCCACGATCTCTTCGGCAATGATGGCAACAGGAATTTTCTTCGATACTGTAACTTTCTCCGTAAAAACCATGTTGCACAAACCGATTTTGAGTTTTAACCGCACATCGCCTTCCTCCTGCAAGAGTACTTCATCTGTTCTTTTCTTATCAATCTCAAGAACCTCCGCAACTTGTCTTAGCCATTCTTCAGTGCCTCTCAATCCCAGAGGTAAACCTAAGGGAGAGCAAACGTAGGGGATATCAAACGCATCACGTAAATATTGGGCCGCCAACTCACCAATCTCCGGGTTTGCAAGAATGGTCAGCGCTGCGTTGCTAATTAGTTTCAAATCATCAAGCACATTATTGCAGACTATGATATTGGTTTGTATGCCAAGTTGATCAAGGCACCTTTTCAATTCCCAGACATCTCCACGCCATTGCCGGCTCAACCCTACATTCGCGATGAGATTGACAAGGGTGGGATCCCGAAAGGGGTATGGATCAGCGAATTTTTTTACCAAAGCCAACAGAGATTGGTTGATGCCCCAATAATGATTCCCTTGAAAGCCACCCCCGACCTTGACGACGGGTAACTGTTCATTAATGAGATTGTATATTTTATCCGAGTCGTCGCCTATGATCTCGGGAGCACAAGAGGTCACCACAAACTTTGGTCCGGCCTTTTCATATGGATGCAGGGCTTCCACCAGTGTCGTGGTCAACAGGTTTTCGCCGCCGAAGATGGTCTCTTTATGCGTCATGCCCGTTTGGTGGTAATCATACTCACGGTTTTGAACCGCGTAGGCTTCCTGAACTGACTGCATACAGCCATGTGGTCCGTGCAGGCAGAAATCGGAATCATAAATTTCAGCCGCCACGAGAGCGATTCCATAGAGGGAACAACGATTGCAAAAATCAAACTTTACCTTACCATTACATTTCGAGCCGTTATTTTCAATTCGAGCCGCAGTGCCCGTCTCAGCGCTCGGGTTTTTGCGTTGTGCCGACATCAGTTTAGGGGGTTTGGCAGACCTCAATTTGCCAACACTCGGTTTGGCTCCTCGCACCATTTTATATCCTTTTTGTTGTGTTGTATGTTTGCCGGTTCATCCACTTTTTCTAATCTGCGTGATAGCCTAACACGCTGGCAGCATATCTGAAATTCCTGTTATTCAAGCTTTCTAAAGGGCGGATCAATGTTGCAATATCGATATCTTGTTCAAGGAATACAGCGAGCGTTCTGTCATGCAAATACGCGGATGTCTGCTCTAACGCCTCATCGGGCACATAGACAAATAAGATGGCATCTTCATCCTCAAACGTGTTTTGTGAACTGATGATGAAGGCTTTTGGGCACACGCGATTTAACTCCACGATAATGCTCTTTAAAACTTCCTCTGTGCCAGCCATAACTCACCTACTTTTGCATAGCGGTTCATGGGGTTTACAACCGGGCCACCTCTCGCTGCCATTTCGGGTCGTCCGGATCGATGCCTCTCATGGGAGGTCCATCAATTTTCCAATCAACGGCATGAAAGCGGGTTTCAATATAGCGATTAAAAAGCCTGTAATCCTTCTGCCCTGCATGTGCGAGAGCATATTCCACTTCTCGAAGCAGGAAATCGATACCTTTGAATCCCAACACCGGATCCACAAAAAAGTTAAAGGTGACTGTCGGCAGTTCGCCTAACCAGAATTTTTTCGGCATGAAGAGTAAAGGTCGCTCGGCATGACGTTTCTCCCGTGCTTTCAGCAGAACTTCTTGTTTTCCTGAGAGAATCGCTGTAAAGTCGTGGCCATTTTCGAGAACATAGTCCACGGTTTTCCGTAATTTTTTCTGAAGATAATAGCTCATGTTAAACAGATACGGTTTAAGACCGAGATCTTCTGCAAAAAGCGCCGTTGCCAATCCTTTGTCTCCGGGCTGCCAGATGTAGGCCTCCCTCCCGGCCAGTCGCACCTTGAGTTCCTCTACTTTTGCCCGATACTTTTCCACCTCCGCATCATCATGCAGGGTATTCTTCACCCCGACGAGTTTGGCTACCGAGTCAACCCACCTCAAGGTCCCGCGCAGCCCCATCGGAAATGTGGAGGGTGCATACGGCTGCCCAAAAAGTTTGTTGAGTCGCACAAGGGGAGCATGACCCAGGGTAAAGCAAAAGGCCATATTGGCAGTGGCATTGGGGATGCGATACAAATCGTCAAGGCTGGCCCCCATCCGCAGCACTGTATTCAGGCGTACGCCGATCTTCTCAAGCAAGCGAGACATTTCCCGGACATCCTGGTTCTCGGCGGGGCGCCCCGAAACCCTCTTTGTGAACAGATTAATCGAAGGTTCCGGGGGAGGTATGGGGGAGGTTACCTTCTTTGCGACATAATTAAACAAAAGGTCGAACGCCAGATCCGCACCCTTTCTAAACCCGTGGCCCGAGCACCCTCCAATTTCAAGCTCCAATATATCTGCCTTCACCTTGTCCGCTACTTTTTTCACCGCATCCGACCGGTTTTCCCCAATAATGTAGGAGCAGCAATTGGTCATAACGACGATTACCTTTGGGTGATGGCGCCGATCTACTTCCACCAGACTATCGGATAGTTTCTTTTCGGCTCCGTATACGATATCTGTGGAATTCATGGCCGTACTGTAAGGCTTTGGCCGAAATTCATGACAGTTGGGATAAGCACGCGAGGAGCTGAAACTGGTCACACAACCGGCAGAACCATGTACAAGCGTGGCCACATCCGGAGCAAACCAACTCAAGACATCTAAGGCGCCATGAAACGTACAATAGTTTTCGATATCCTGGTTTTGATAGGTCGGCAGCAAGTTTCGCTCATTCCAGCTAACCAGTTCGCTCAGCTTCCATCGAGAAAATTTGCTTTCTTTATCTCCGTAACGGTCGAGAAAGGCCATCGAAATCTCCAACGAATTATAGAGTTAGGTATCTCACGTGTTGGTTCGCTGTCTACTCCTAATCTTCATCCGGTTAATACCGATCTGATTGTCATAGGTGATTGCGCTCCCAGCGTATCTATGTAGATTGTTGTAATTGCAAAAAGAAATCATTCGGCCCGTCGGCAGAATCACGTGCACACAACATTTCTGCGCTCTTTGCTGGTCCCAGCAATATTTATCCATAAAGGCATGAATACTAATTTGTTTGATCCTGTTTCGAAATTTCCGAGTATTATTTGTAGCACAGCAATCGGAAACAAGACCGATGATTTGCTCAATATTCTCTTCCACAGTTCCACCGGCCATATCCGGGATGGCCGCGGCCGAAGCGATCTTCTCCACTGCACCGCGGGTGAGATTGAAGAGTTCCTGTCGATCCACCCAGGGACGGTTCTTGATATAATCCAGATATAGGTTCGGGTCGACGAATCTGGTCAATGGTACGGCATTATTTTTCTCATCTAGCAATAAATAACACACCGTGCCACACATCGGATGGTGGCAAGGTACGTACATGAAGTCAGATTTTTTGATCGCGCCGTCTGTGCCTTTTTCCACTAAATCAATTGTCTCAGTTAAGGTCAGTTTTTCCAGTGGGTTTAGTTCTTCCTCTTCACACGACCCAACGTAGAATAACGGCTGCAATTGAATGGTCACTATATTCTTACTTTCGGTGAGAAGCTTTATCATCGGACCTATCTCATGGTCATTCAAGCCCTTATAAATCGCCGGGACCAGGACTACCGGAACATTATATTTTTCCAGTTTTTCCAAAGCCTGCAGTTTCTTGCCAAGAAGATCTTCACCGCGAATCGTCTTATACACTTCGGGATCAAAGCCATCAAAGGATAGATAAATCGCCGCGCGCGCGTCCGCTAGCTGCCGCACGAAGTCATCGTCCTCGGCCAACCTAAGTCCATTTGTATTGATCAAAACCATGCTTACCCGATTCTTTCGAGCAATTTTGACCATTTCCACGATTTGCGGATGCAGAGTGGGTTCACCGCCAGTCAAATTTAGCTGATTCAATACGCCTTCTCTTTTGACGGCTTCTCTGAGCATGAACTTGTATCTCTCAATATCCAAAAACCACGTGGCACGATTCTCGGCATAACAGATTGGACAGTCAAGGTTACAGTAGTTGGTTACTTCTATCTGGGCGACGCAGGTATGTTGTTGATGGTCCGGACACAAGCCACAATCGTATGGACAGCCTCTGTTTACCGCTGTGCCAAAAGAGAGCGGTCGCTCACCCGGTTTGATTGAATTGATGGATTTAGTAAACCAGTCTACATCTGATGACACGAGCACTTCCGAATGCCCGTGTTCAGGACAATACTTTCTCATAATCACTTTTTCATCCCGGATCAGAATTTGTGCCCGGACCAATTGGAGGCATGTCGGACACAGGGCATTGGTAAGCCCATAATACATATGCTTGGCTTGTTCTCTTTCCAACCGGGCTTGGGCGGTTTTCGGCGCTGCCCGACAAGCTCGCCTTGTTTCTTGGTCTATCATTGGATTTCTCCTCGGATTATATTTGCCCAACAAAACGACCTGTTTTCATTTCGGGTGTATCGCGAACTAGTTCTTATATTCATCCTGTAGAGCACCATAAATGCAGTTCTCATAGTCACGAGAACGACAATCTTGATAGTTGAAAAAAGCCCCGAGCGACTTGGAGATCTCCTCGCTTATTGGGTAGTATTTACCCTGGCCTACTGTATAGAGCCTGCCTGCATCATCTTGCAGTCTTCCCCTGGCCTCAAAATAGCGACCACTATCATGGATCAGTTTGCCAATAAACAATAGGTTCGTACCCACCAAAGCCGGTCTCAGAAAACGTAGTCTAAGGTCGCCCGTGACGCACATCTTGTTTGCATAGTAACTGCAGGCCCATCCCATGCCTTCATCCATAATACTGCTAATCACGCCGCCATGTAAGACACCTCTATATCCGGCATGCTCTTTGGTCGCTACAAATTCGCTTTTAATGGTCTGGCGATCTGTGTCCACATACCAAGCAACATCGAGACCGATGGGATTCTTTTTGCCACACACAAAACAATCATTGTATCTCGGCAAAGATTTCATCTTCATGGACTCCAAGATTTATCAGGTTCTCTTCAAAAAAACTCACAATTCGACAGGCGTAGTTTTCATCTAAGTAAGTATCTGAATGTCCTCTGTCTCTCACTAACCAAGTTTGAGTAAGTGGTTTGTTTGAATTTTCGTACAGAATTTGCAAATTTTCCTGTGGAATCAACCGGTCATTTTCTCCATGAATGAGCAAAATAGGGTTAAAGATTTTCCCTATGTTATTTTTGGGAGAAACTTCACGCATCTTTCTTCCCATCTCTCTCTCCCAAAACTTGCAAACCAGCCAAAGAAATGGCCATTGTGGAATATGATATCTCCTTAGTGCTCTTCTCGTAATATCCACGGTATCAGAAAAAGCTGAATCGCTCACGAGAGCCTTGATGCGGGGATCACGTGAATTGGCCAATATGGCACTGGCCGCACCCATGGAATGTCCCAAGACGCCTATTCTGGCGGGATTGATGTCACTTCGGCTATGTAGGTAGTCCACCACGGAAACCAAGTCCTCTGCAAACTTATTTATAGTAGAACATCCGTCGACACCGCTATCACCATGACTTCTTGAATCGTATAATAAGAGATTGAATCGGGCCGCGTGCAATAGGGCCGCAAACGGTAGCATTCGTTCTGAATTTCGAGACCATTGATGATTGAGAATGATCGTTGCTGTGGAACCAGAGGAAAAAGAATCAGATGGAATGAACCAGCCTTTTATTTCAACACCATGACTCCAGAATGACACCTCTTCATAATGCATATCAAGATCGGCAGGAGTTTTGGTATTGGAAGTTTTCGTCGGACTTGCATAGATTTTTGCAAAAATCCATGCCAGGGTCACAATTGCTATAAAAAAAACCACAATGTAACTAACCACGTTGGCAATCAAAAGCATGAGTCGTTCCTTTCTTTGGTTCCTTTTGGATTGGTTTGGAGTTTATCTAGCGTTTCTTTGCTTTCGGCATTTGAGTCGAATAAGCTTGGATCTGGCTTGACAAGTTTCGCGCCGTATTACGCAATTTGTATGCCAGGCAAAAAACAGCTTTAAGCCGCAAGAGATTGAAACAAATTGTTTCACGATATCAGAAAAGCTGACTACTTAGTTCATTGATTATTATTAGATTAGGTTCCGATAGAAAAGAATGTTTCAATTGAAACAGATTTGAAACACGCCTTTCCCCAATGAAATCGAACAGTGAAATTGTAATGAGCGGNNNAGGAATGTACCCATGACATGATGTTTTGATCATGCATCGGGTTGCTCAGGTCTGCAAAAGTGCATAAGCAGCAATACCACTTTTTTCCTTAATTCAGGCTAAAATGTATCGAATACTGATATTCTTGGAAGGGTTTGTTGTAGGCAGGCAAGGTTTTGCAAAAATGAACTATGGGCAAGCGAAAGGAACCAACCCGTTTTCAGAAAAATATCTCAATGGGAGAATATTACTGACGGTTGCTCCAGGCGGAAAGGGGTTGCTCAGCTAGAACACGGAGAGGGCGCACAATAGCGTCGAATCGAACACAAGGGTCATCTTAAACAAAAAAATCTATTGTAATATAACGTTCCTCTTGGGAAATCACGATACCCAGGACGTCTTATGCTTCAATGGCTCCGATACAAACTAGTTTTGAACAACCCCTTCTGGTTTCTGGGACTCCCTTCACTCGCTCCATAAGATCAGTGGAAAATCGACCTCATGACTCATTAAGAGAGACAACCAAATTATTGTCGTCCGACTCAACATCGTGTAATTTAAATTGGACCGGCACCCAAATCCATACTTTTACGGCGCGACCACGTTGTTTGGCCGGCTGCCATCTTACAGCCTTTAAAGCTTTCTGCACGGCCATTTCAAATCCAGTGAAACCCTCACCCTTTCGCACTTGTGTTGCTTGAGGATTTCCATATTCATCTATCAGAACGCCAACAACAACAAATCCTTCAATTCCAATCTCTCTGGCGAGCTTCGGATATTGAATCCGTTTCCTGATAGCTTCGTAGCCTCCTATTGGCTCTGGGGGTTCCTCTTGCAGCTTAGGCACGTCAAGATGCGTGCTCTTAACTTCCGTACCTTCCACATTAGTTTGAGCCGAAACCAGGCAGAGTCCGAGTTGAATAAATATTGCAACAAAGAGGGCCATTCTAAGGTGTTTGCAATACTCGAGATTCAAATTTGCTTGTGACTGTGTTTTCATGATTTAACACCTCCCTTAGGGTTTTTGAGTTTATCTGGCGCGAATACCTTGGATGCCAATCAGTCATACCGCAAGTCAGCAATACGTGTGCCACTTTGTAAACGAGCGTAAGACGGACGACCGTGAAACAAAATGTTTCATAACGCACAAGTGGGAAAGCTATACAATGTATTGAATTTTATAGAGATGGTGACATATAAAGAAACTTGTTTCACCTGAAACAAGTTTGAAACACGCTTATTTTGCCGGGCGGGTTGGTGATGGTATTATGAGGTGAGGCAAAACTGCTTGTTTATGAGGAAGACCTGCTATCTCTTCTTATGAGATCCAACTCACGCATACGTCGCCAAAGGGTACTACGGCTTATACCGAGTTTTTTCGCAGCTTGCTCACGGTTCCAATGACACTGCACTAAAGCCTGGCGAATGCGATTCCTTTCATTGGCTTTTTCTTCTTGCGAAACTTGCCATAGCTCCAAGTTCTGAGATTCGGGTCGCTGCAGGTACTCAGGCAGCTTATTACGCGCAATCATATTGCCTTTAGTACACGTAAATGCATATTCGATTATGTTTTCCAATTCACGTACATTACCAGCGTAGTCATGGCTCATAAGCCTTTCATAAGCTTCATCTGTAACATAAACAATTGGTTTTCCTGTTTTGCGACGGTACTTTTCCATGAAGTGCTCTATGAGCAGTGATAAGTCTTCGTGTCGTTCGCGTAATGGCGGCAAGGTTATGGGGATTACGCTAAGGCGATAGTATAAATCATCCCGAAACGTGCCATCTCGCACCATTTGCCGCAAGTTACGATTTGTTGCGGCAATGACTCGAACGTTCACTTTTACCGTTTTTGAGCTACCGAGTTTGAGAAATTCGCCTTCTTCTAAGACGCGTAAAAGACGAAGCTGAGCCATGTGGGTCAGGTCGCCAATCTCATCTAAGAAAATAGTGCCGCCATCAGCTCTCTCAAAAAGTCCAACGTGATCAGTGTACGCTCCCGTAAACGCCCCTTTAACATGGCCGAAAAGTTCGCTCTCCATTAAATTTTCTGGAATGGCCGCACAATTTACTTGTAGGAAGGCTCGGTCCTTTCTCAGGCTTAAACGCTGAATAGCACTGGCGACAAGCTCCTTACCAGTGCCACTTTCACCTAAGACCAACACCGTGGCATCGTTAGCTGCTACCTCTTCGATAAGATTGAAGACCTCGAGCATCCGTTTGCTTTTACCGACAAGCCCATAGAAATTTGTGTACGTTGGTTTCTTTTCAAGTTTTGATTGACTGGAGGTGTCTGAAAAAGAAAAAATGTAAGCAATAGACTTACCGTCCGGCGAACACATACGCGCCACATTCACGTAGATAGGTAGTTTTTTTCCGTGCCGGTCACAGAGAAGCTCGGTTTCAAAATTTATTACGGGCACAGCCCCCAGCTCTCTTTTAGATAAAGGACAGGTATTAAAGCATTCCAGGGTGGGAAAGATCTGTGTGCAGAATCTCCCCAATGCATCTTTCTCCGTCCAGCCTATTAGAACTTCAGCAGACCTGTTGAATCGTGTTATGCGCATTTCATTGTTTGCCATTATCAGGACATCTGCCCAGGCTTTTGACTTTTTGAGAAGTAGCCTAGTTTCATGACTTGATCGTAATTCGAGCAAGGCACCAGCAACATCATACCCACTTTGCTCAATTGGCGTAAGGTCAGCGTATAGCTCAATTACCTGATTGTAGCCATCTTGAACTTCGAACCTATGATTTCGGACGGTCTTCCGATGAGCAATGGCCTGCGTTATCCAACACTGATTGGGTGGAAGGTCAGGGCAAAATACCTCACGAAAATGCTTTCCCAGACTGCGCTGGAGCGTGACACGTAACATTTCGGTAGCATATTCGTTGATGTAACGAATAGAACCATCCTCGTTTACCATCACAATGCCTTCCAGGACAGTGTCAAGCACTGTTTTCCAAGCCTCTTGGGAAGAAGCTCCAGTCTCATGCATAAGCCACACCTCTTTACGCATGATGAATAAAATCGCTAAAAAGGTGTCTTTCTGATAAGCAAAAGCCGGTTAATTTTAAAAATAGGAATGATGTGTACAGCCGGTAGTAAAAACCGGATGATAAGCTAAAGAAGTCACATCCACTTACAACACATTAGTTAAAAAAAAAAATCTAAAATGTCAAGAAAAAAATCAGATCAACTTAAGAAGAAACGAATTCTGACAGTTTTTTGCGATTTCGAATTGATATTAATTTAGGCAATCCTTGTCAAAAGGGAACAACAATTATTATAAAGGCTTCATGGTGAAGTTGACATTTATTACACCTTTGAGGAAACGCTCGTTTTTGAGCGAGTGCAAAAAAGCGAAGTGGCCTCAACACCCCCGGAGGCATGGAGCCTCCGGGGGATTCCGATTAACCATTTCCGATATTTGAAACAACAAATTTTTGTTGTGAGGGCTCTTAGAAAACTCCTTGAGGATTCGCTGTATTGGGCTAGGATCAGTGAAAAACTAATTGCAATTAAAACTTACAAAAGAACTCAGGCTTTGGCAAGGTAAGTTATGTTAACGCCAAACTGCTTGGGTGCTTACAGAGTTATTATGACATGATCTTAAGGAAATCTAAATTCCCCTTCTCCTATTCATCGCTGTAACCCTTGGGATTTTACGCTTCGGCTTCAAAAGGAATTGTTCATAGCAAATTTGTGCTAAATGCTCTGCAGCCACTTTGACAAGCTCCGCTTCTGCCTGGGCTTTCCTCTTTGGAGTTTTATTAGCAGAATGCTCTGGGCTCGGCTTTAAAGTTTTCTGTCTCATGCTTCTGGCATAAGCCGTCTGTTTAACCAAAAAAGTCTGGAGCATTTGACAAAGAGACAAATTGCATTGAAAAACAAAAAGCCCAAAACATCACTAATATGCGATGGCCGCATAATAGATTTACTTCTTGACAATATCCGGAATGTTTCACATATTTTGATAGCTGCGATGCAAGCTAAGGTACAGAGATGTATGGGGTCAAGAACGATTTGTCCCTAACCCGTGGGTTTTACCGGTTTCTGAAAGGATCGGCTGTTTTTACTCAGCGATATTTGCTCTCGACTGATTACTACA
>JABAHS010007532.1_pt4 | contig 31553 bp, 27 predicted proteins | sample 7062111 | NCBI WGS metagenome assembly JABAHS01 (sample SAMN14534600, study PRJNA622989) | marine sediment metagenome | biome: marine biome [ENVO:00000428]; feature: marine pelagic biome [ENVO:01000023]; material: deep marine sediment [ENVO:00002113]; isolation source: pool of 4 deep marine... | reverse complement strand
CTTCGATGTCGTCATCAGCCGCGGCGTCGTGCATCATACCCAGGATCCCGAGGAAGCGATACGACACATCGCACGGCACGTCAAACCCGGAGGGGTCGTCATTCTGGGATACTACGATGGGGTCGGACGTCTCGCCCACCGCATACGTCGAGCTGTCGCCAGGATCGTGGGCCACCCGGTCTACGCACTTGATCCGGTGCTCAAACGGGGCGATCTCGATGCCGAAAAGAAGGCAAACTGGATCGCCGACCAATACGACCATCCCGTGGAACACCAGATGGCATTGTTCCAGGTGAAGCATTGCTTGGAAGAGGCCGGGCTGACGTGGGTACGAAGCGTTCCGCCCTTCCCCGAGAGCGGCAATCTTGCCGAGAACACCCCTAATCCGAGCCGACTGCGTGCATGGCTCATCCGGCTCGGCTGGATGCTGCGGGTCACGGACCCGGATGCGGGTCTGGTCTGCGTGATTATGCGTCAGGGGGAATCGTAGACCCTGTTTTCGACCACCACGCAATCAAGCGCGCTTCGGTGCAACATGGACACGGCGTCCTCCTCTCCTCTGACTATCGGCTCACCACGGCGATTCAGAGACGTATTCAGCAGCACCGGCACGCCGGTACGCCCTCCGAACTCCGTCAACAGGCGGTGAAACAGGGGATTGGTGTCCACAGCCACGCGTTGTACCCGTGCACTGTTGTCGACGTGCAGTGCGGCCGGAACTTCGTCTATTCCTCGCTGCGTGGCTCCCACGGACAGCAGCATGAATCGCGACGGCGATTCGCCGCCATCGGGGAGATTGAAGTAATCGCTTGCGCGCTCTTCGATGACCGCCGGTGCAAACGGCCTGAAACTCTCCCTTTGTTTCACCACTAAATTAATATGATCTTTCATCTCGACACGCCGCGGATCGGCAAGCAGTGAACGATGACCCAGGGCCCGAGGCCCCCATTCGAACCTGCCATGAACCCAACCGACCGTCTTTCCATCAAGAAGGCGCTTCAGTGTTTCTTCGACTACGGCATCTTCGTCTGGTAACACCGTCGCTCCTTCGAGAGGTTCGTCACTCAACCTCGTCGTCTCTCCAAGGAAGGCATGGTCCTGGACATAGCACCTGGGATTGCCAAGAAACTGATGGTGGATGTACTGAGCGGCGCCCAGAGCACCGCCAGCATCACCCGGGGCGGGCTGCACGAACAGATTATCGAACGGTCCTTCCTGCAACAGCCGCGTATTGGCCAGCACATTCAACGCTACACCGCCCGCGAAACAGAGATTGCTGGACGGCACTTCCCGGTGCAACGCGTTTACGAGCGATAACAGGGCTTCTTCGAGCACCACCTGCAGACTCATGGCAATGTCTGCGTAGTGCCCTCNNGTGCCCTCCCTCACGACTTTTGACATCAATGGGGGAGCTGGGCTTGCGCGGATCACCCAGCAGCTTGACCAGAGTTTCGCCGAAACTGCGCTCGGGATCGAAAGAGTAAGCAAACGCAGAGGTGTCGAGAACAAAGCTTCCATCATCTTTTAGGTCGATTAGCGATCTCAGCTTAGAGACGAACCTTGGTTCGCCGTAGGCAGCCAAGCCCATGACCTTCTGCTCGCCCTCATTTACCTCGAATCCCAGAAAGGCGGTGATCACCGAATAGAACAGGCCGAGCGAATGGGGAAAATGTATCTCTTTCGTGAGCTCGATACGGTCCCCCTTGCCGTGGCCTAAAGTGGTCGTCGCCCATTCGCCGACACCGTCCACAGTTAACACCGCGGCTTCCGCGAATGGAGACGGAAAAAACGCGCTGGCGGCATGGGACTGATGATGCTCGACAAAGAGTATGCGCTTCGAGTCGATGCCGAGCTCCGCGGCGATGCGGTTCTTCATCCACAGGCGGTCGCCCAGCCACAAGAACATGGCTCGTGAGAATGCCTTCGCAGAGCGAGGAAAATGCTGTATGTGGGTAGACAGGATGCGTTCGAACTTGCGAAGCGGTTTCTCGTAGAACACGACCCAGTCGAGCTCGTCCACCGTGATGTCGCCCTCGCGCAGGCAATGGCGTATCGCCCGCTTAGGGAACGCAGGATCGTGCTTGCGGCGGGTGAAACGTTCCTCTTGTGCCGCTGTGATGACGAAGCCGTTTCTCAGCAGGACCGCAGATGCGTCGTGATAGAACGCCGAGATGCCGAGGATGTTCATTTATTTGCACCGCTGAACATAAGAACGGGTCAGAACTGGGACGTGACCGAATCCTTGCCTTCGAAGCGGGTCGCATCTGACCATCCCGTCCTTGCCTTAGTGCAACGACCCAGCAGACCGAAAGGAGTAAGAAGAGTGAAATACGTCAGATACATAAGCACTACGCCGAATTTGGCGCCGGATTGAACGCCCAGTCTTTTCAGTGCGCCGACGATGCGCGAACCCCTGGCCGCAGAAAGGGCATCACGCACCTCTCTCCCGCGGCCCCGCTCGCGGCACTGCCGCAGATAATGGCCCGTGTAGGCCACATGATACTTCTCATCTCGAAGCGCGGTATCGAAAACAGCCTTGGTTTGAGGATCGTCCTTCAAAAGTTCGCTATGAATCTGAAATATGGCGGCGGCGCGCTTCTCCGCGACATGCAGCATGGCTACGTAAGGGATCTCACCAACGACCTCAAGTCGATCCGCAGAAAAAAAACCATGGGCATCGGTATCGTGATTGTCGCGGGCGTGGACCAGGTCGTACATCTTGTCCGGCTCCATCTCCTCCGCCACAAGGTTGGGAGATCTCTCCGAGAGCTCCTGGGCACGCTGACGGAACAATTCCCCATGCCGGATTTCCTCTGCTGCATGACGCAGGAAGTGTTTCTTGAGCTTTTTGTCGACGACGTATTTCGAAGCTTCAGCGATATTTTCGCCGCCGTCGATTTCAGTCTGTGCGAAACTTTCCAGAGTGCGAATCTTTCGAAGCGGATCGTTCCACAGGGACCGGCTTCGCAGCTTAATCGCGTAATTGCCAATGCCCAACATAATCCTTCCTCAGGCCATCACTCATCATGGCAAACCTCGGGGCGCCACGTCTCAGTCTGCTTGGTGACGCGACTCGCCTGATTGTCGCACAAATCCCCCGGGAGCCGGTGCTTTCAACTCGTCAAAATAGCTTCGAAGCTCCCGCGCTGCGACCCGATTTCCCGCAACATTCCAATGCGTGTCGTTCGGCTTGTAAAGACGTTCGCTACCACCCTCTTTGATCATCGCTTCGGTGAGGTCCAAATAGTCTATCCCTCGAGCCCTTAGATGCCTTTCCAGGACCCGGTTGGGGCGATCAAAATCATAGTCTCCCGTGTTGGTTCCGCTATATTCAATCACTTTTGCTCGAATCTCAGGATGAACCTGAATGGAGTCGGGAATGATCATGACCAGCAGCTTTATGGCATTTTTGTCGCATACTCGCTTCACATTATCGATGTAATGCATTGCGTCACCGGCGAGCCTGTCGAGTTCCTCGTTGTCACTCTCGAACTGAAACAGCCGACTGGCCTCGATTCTGAGAAATTCGAGATCAGAAAGAGTCGGCTTCTCATCGAAGTAAGTGTCATTTTGGTGGATGATCAGACCCTTGTGCGCCTCACGTGTTTTTATCAGGAAACGCACGAGGCTCACCAGATACGAATAGGTGTGCAGTTGGCGATGGCGTCTGCTGGCGAGAAAAGCATTGCCTATGAAGAAATTGATGATCACCATGTCGGGTGTGAATTGAAGACCTTCGTTCACCAACACAGAACCATAACGGTTCGGCCCGATACCCGGAATTCCCATGTTGATGATTTCGACCTCGCCACCCTCATCATTCAAATTCTGCTCGAGCAGAGTCAGGTAGTTTTGAGCGTAGGGCACTACACCGAAGGCAAATGAGGCCCCAACGGTGAGAACGCGAAAGACCTCATCGGGGTTGCTCAGCTCGTATTCGACATCCTTGAATCCGAGCGAATTGAGTCGAAACTCATAGTCCAGTGAAAACGGCTTGGCGCGAAACCGGTTGTACGACTGATCGTAGTAAATGAAGCTCGGGTTGAAGTAGTGGTAAATCCTTAACTGCAGTTCCGCACTGGCGAGAACAAGAATTGTGCCGACGACTATGATTGCCATAGTGCGCTTTTTCGACCGCCTTTTCTTCTGACCGATCATCGTTCATTGCTCTGATCGAACCGATTCGATACAAGCAAATCGACCTCAGCCGCGACCTCCTCCGACCGAAGGCTGAATAGAAGGCCAGACGCGGAGACCGACCGTGACCGGCACTGCGAGGTCTGAAGTTCCTCTTTGGTCGACGACGCCCACAGTAAAGCGAATAGAGCCGATGTACCACTCAATTTGTGCTCACTTCGTTTCGAGGCCGCCGAGCTTTCTACCCACATCGGCAGATCAACTGCTCTTTGGAGGAGCTATGCGCTGCGGTGGAGGTTCTCGCCGGGCCCGTGTCACGATGGCGTCACGGCGGCGTCGTACTGAGGGAGGCGAAGGACTCTAAGTCCCTGATTTCATTGGTGGCTATGGGTGGATTCGAACCACCGACCCCGGCATTATGAGTGCCGTGCTCTAACCGACTGAGCTACATAGCCACGCGATCTCACGCGGAAGATGCGGCGGGAAAGGCCGCAGATTGTCGAGAGTCGCCGCAGCGTTGTCAAGCAACGGCTCTCGGGGCGGGCGACCGCGGCCGCAGCGTTTCGTCGCATCGCAGGCGGCGCCTCCTCAGACGACGTCGACGGCGAGATTTTCCGTGCACCGCCCGGCTTACTTGAGCTCCAGTACAAGGAATCGATACTGCCGATCGTCCAACGGGAATTGCGATTCCTCGAGCACAGCGAACACCCTTTCCAGCGCAGCCTTGTCCTGGGCGGACAGGTCCGAGTCGCGGTAGAAGACGAACAGCGGTTGTGAGACTTGGGCATGGCGCTGCAGCGCGTTCACGGTGTTCGCCGTGAATATCGGGCGATCAATATAGTAGTCGAACGCACTGCTCATCATTCTGAAAGCGAACAGGCGTTCGTCTTGTGGCAGCCGCGCCGCGACACGCGCGGCGATTTCCCTGGGCGACTTGCGCTGCTCGCGAGCAGGAAGATAGGCGGTGGCATAGATGGCCTTGAGCACCACCAGCAGAGCGAGCAAGGCGATGCCCGTGGCTTTGAGTCGCCCTCTCGAGAAAGCCACGAAAGCGACACCGCACAGACCGACCCAGAGCGCGCCCCAGGCGAGGCCTTCCAGCCCCCGCCCCGGCAGCAACCGCTCGTAGGCGAGTGCCAGCGCGGGCCCGATGAGCCCCACGGCCGCGATCGCCGCCTTCAGCCCTCGGCTCAGGTAGCCGCCGGGTCGTGCGGCCAGTCTCCGACACAGGTGATCGATGCCCAGCCCGCCGAGAACGGCCAGGGCGGGATAGAGCGGCAGGAGATAGCGGCTCTCCTTGGCGTCGGACAGTGAGAACAACACCACGGGAACGACGGCCCAGCACAGTAGAAACACGAAAGCGGGTTTTTGCGCAGCGAGGCGCCGGGCCTGGATGAAGGGAAACATGACCACGGCGGGAAGTGCCGCCAGGGCGATGCTGAGCGGATAGAAGTAGAGCGGCCCCTCGTTGCCACGATGCGCTTGCGCGATGCGATCGACGGCCTCCACCCGAAGCACCCGGAGGGGCAGCTCCCACCCCACCTTGTGGATGAGCGGGAGTATCCACGCCAGGGACATGAGCAACACCACCGCAACCCCGGCTAGGTGATCGCGCGCGCGCACCCCGCGCCAACCCCGCCAGCTCTGATAGACCAGCCACGTGCCGAAGAAGAAGATCAGGGCCGGCGGCCCCTTGGCCAGCACCCCCAGACCCAGAAACACGTAGGCCGCCAGGGTGCGCGCAAAGCGAGCGCCGGCAGGGGCCTCCAGGGACTCGTAGAGCGTGAACAGCGCGAGCATCACACAGGCCGCCAGAACCATTTCGATCTCGCCGCGTGTGCCCTTCTCGATGACGAGCGGCAGGCAAAGGTAAAGGAAAGATGCGTACAATCCCGCCGTCGGCCAGCCTCTTCTGCGGCACCAGCGCAGGATGACCAAAGCCATCGCCAGGGTAGCGAGCGCCGAGGGCAATCTCAGCGAAAGCTCGGTGACCGTACCCGCGGGCAGGGAGAACAAGGCGATGATCCAGTACATCAGCGGCGGCTTGGCGATGTAGATTCCGCCCCGGTGATAGGGCACGATCCACTCACCGGTTTCCATCATGGTACGGGCTACGACCGCACGCAGCGCCTCGACCTGATAGTCGATATCCGGTACACCTAGGCCCCACAGGTACACAACGGCCCAGAATGCGACCAACAGGACTTGCGGATTCAGTCTTGCCAGCATCGCCTCATCCTAGGGCATCGGTGAGCTTCTCGGGCCGGCGGGGTTCGCGCGTCTGGCGCTGCAGGGCTGCGCGTGCCCAGTTGTCGAGCCCGCCGCGTGATCGCGCCGGCGCAGCAGGTCCCGCCACATGAGCGCATTGTCCGTGGTCATTCCCGTGCACAACGAAGCGGACAACCTGCGCACGCTCTGCGGCGAGATCCGGCGGGCTCTCGAGCAGGGCCCCGACTACGAGGTCGTGTTCGTCGACGATGCCAGCAGCGACGACACCCTTGCCGTCCTCGCGGAACTGCGACGCGCGGACAGCCGGATACGCGTCCTGCACCACGAAAAGCGCTGCGGTCAGAGCACCGCGCTGCTGAGCGGCGTGCGCGCGGCACGCGCCGAATGGGTCGTGACTCTCGATGGCGACTGCCAGAATGACCCCGGCGACATCCCGCGCCTGCTCGCCGCACGCGACACGCCCGGAGCTCCGGCGGATCTCGGGCTCGTCAACGGCCACCGCCGGCTGCGTCGGGATGCTCGGCTGCGTCGCTGGTCCTCGCGCGTGGCCAATGTCGTGCGCGCGGCGCTGCTGGGCGACGCCACCGCCGATTCGGGCTGCGGCCTGCGATTGTTCCGCCGCGATATGTATCTGGCCCTGCCCTTCTTCGATCACATGCACCGCTTCGTTCCGGCCCTGATGCTGCGCCAGGGCGGCGCCGTGCAGAGCATCGAAGTCAACCACCGGCCGCGAAGATCCGGACACTCGCACTACGGCATCAGCAACCGTATCTGGGTCGGAATCACCGATCTGCTCGGAGTGTACTGGCTGCAGCGCCGCATGAAATTACCCGTTGTCGTCGAAAAGGATTAACGATGCAAACTAGCTACGTATGGCTGGCTATCGGTTTTCTGGGCCAGGGCCTGTTCTCAATGCGTTTCCTCGTGCAGTGGCTGACCAGTGAACGTCAGCGTAAGAGCGTGATTCCCGTGGCGTTCTGGTATTTCAGCCTTGCCGGGGGCATTACTCTTCTTGCCTACGCCATCCACCGCAAAGACCCTGTCTTCATCGTCGGACAGCTCACCGGAGCCTTAATTTACTCTCGCAATCTCTACTTCATTCATCGCGACAGGCGCCTGTCCAGCGAAGACGATTCTCACTGACCCAATATCCTGCGTTCGCGGTCTTTACACATTGAAGCGGAAGAGGATGACGTCGCCGTCTTGGACGACGTAATCCCTGCCCTCTGAACGCATGCGCCCGGCATCGCGGGCACCCTGCTCGCCCCCGAACTCGATGAAATCGCCGTATGAGATCGTCTCGGCACGGATGAAGCCGCGCTGAAAGTCGGTGTGAATGACGCCTGCTGCCTCGGCGGCGGTGGCACCGACGTGCACCGTCCACGCACGCGCCTCCTTCTCCCCGCAGGTGAAGAACGTCTGCAGACCGAGCAGGCGGTAGCCGGCATGGATGACGCGCTCGAGACCGGACTCGCGCAGACCGAGTTCGCTCAGAAACTCTTGCCGGTCGGCCTCATTCATATCACAGAGCTCGGCTTCGATGGCGGCACACACGGGAACGGCCTCGGTGCCGTCGCGCCGCGCGATAGCGCGCACGGCATCGAGGGCGGCGTTGTCCTCGAACCCGTTCTCGCTGACATTGGCGATGTAGAGCATCGGCTTGCCCGTCAGCAGGCAGAGCGGTCTCACGCGGGCTCGCTCTTCCCGCGTCAATGCCAGCTCGCGCAGGGGCCGGCCGGCGTCGAGATGCGCCTGCACACGCTCAAGGAGCCCGCGCAGCAGCAGCGGCTCCTTGTCGCCCGCCTTGGCTGCCTTGGCCGCACGATCGAGAGCTCTGTCGACGGTGGCGAGATCGGCCAGGATCAGCTCCGTGTTCACCGTCTCGATGTCGCCGGCGGGATCGATCCGGTGGGAGACATGGGTGATGTTGGGGTCTTCGAACGCCCGCACGACATGGGCAACGGCATCCACCTCCCGGATGTGTGCGAGAAACTGGTTGCCCAGACCCTCACCCTGCGATGCGCCCTTGACGAGCCCGGCGATATCTACGAACTGGACGGCCGCGGCGACGATTTTGCGCGAACGGGCGAGACTGGCGACGCGCTGCAGGCGCGGATCGGGCACTTCGACCACACCGACATTGGGGTCGATGGTGGCGAAGGGATAATTCTCGGCCAGAACACGGGCGCGCGTGAGCGCATTGAAAAGCGTCGACTTGCCGACGTTGGGCAGACCGACTATGCCGCAGCGCAACGCCATGGGTTCGTCGTCGCGATGGGGTCAACGGATCCGGCGCACGCGCTCCAGCGTGGCATCAGCTCCTCTCACCGCCCTGCGGCGTCGGCGGTGTCTCGCCGGGGGATGGCTTCGATTGCGCAGGCGCGCGGCGATGCAGGACGTTCATGACGCGCTCGTGATTGCCGAGAACGATCTCCGGGAGCTGCGCCAGAGAACGTTTGATGGCGTCGTCGATGGATTCTCGCTCTGCGGCCGAAGGCGGGCGCAGCACGTAGGCCTCGACGTCGTCAGCGTGGCCGGGATGACCGACGCCGAGCCGCAGCCGTACGAACTCCCCGGTGCCCAGCTTGCGGCTGATGTCCATGAGCCCCTTGTGACCGCCGTGACCGCCCCCCTGCTTGAGCCGCGCCACTCCCGGCGGCAGGTCGATGTCGTCGTGCACCACAAGGATGCTCGACGACGCTATGCGGTGGTAGTGCGCGAACGCCGCCACGGCGTCCCCGCTCAGGTTCATGAAAGTCGTCGGCGCAAGCAGCCAGACGCGCCTGCCGGCAAGGTCACAACGGCCCACGTCGCCCTGATAACGCCCCTGGGGACGCAGCTCCGCCCCCGTCTCGGCGGCAAGCGCGTCGAGGAGCCAGAATCCGGCGTTGTGACGGGTACGGTCGTAGCGCTCGCCGGGATTTCCGAGTCCGACGAGCAGAGAGATGCCGTCCATCGCTCAACAGGGGTCGGTCGAGGCCACCGGCAAACCCGCTAGCGCACAGGGCCGCGGACGGGCCTGACTCGCGCGGGCGCGGCCCGCGACGACCTAGTCCTCGCCCTCGCCGGCCTCCTCGGCGCCGGCCTCCTCGGCCTCCAGCTCGCCTTCTTCGGCCTCAGCCTCCTCGAGCTCTTCGGCCGCCACCCGCGCCGGCGCGACGGAGGCGACGGCGAGGTCTTCGCCGCCGTGGGCCATGGCCGTGATCTCCACGCCCTCGGGCACCTTGATGTCGGACAGATGCAGAGACTGGTTCAATTCCAGCTGTGAGACGTCGAGCTCGAGGTACTCGGGCAGGTCCTTGGGCAGACAGCTTATGTCGATCTCGTTCATCAGATGGGACAGTATGCCACCCGCAAGCTTCACGCCCGGGGCGACGTCCTCGCCGACGAAGTGCACGGGCACCTTGATGTGAAGTTTCTGCGTCGCGCTCACCCGCTGGAAGTCCACGTGAAGGATCTGCGGCCTGAAGGGGTGCATCTGCACCGCGCGCAATATCGCCTGCTCGGCCGCCCCGTCGACCTTGACGTTGATGATGGCCGAGTGAAAGGCTTCCACGTCCAGGCTGTGACGCAGCTCGTCGTGATCGATCGTGAGCGCAACGTCGTCCTTGCCGGCGCCGTAAATCACACCAGGGACCCTGCCCGAGCGGCGCAGCCGCTTGTTCGCGCCCGAGCCCCGCTCCTCGCGTCGTGCCGCATTGAGCTGGAAATCTGTACTCATCTCGCTATCTCCCGGTAAATCATGCGCCGACGCCATGCCTCGGCGAGTGTGCGCTCGCGACGCGAGCTCTAGTCCATGAACAATGAACTGATCGAATCCTCTTCCGAAATGCGCCGCAGCGCCTCGCTTATCAACTCCGCCAGACTCAGCTGACGGATTCTCGCGCACGCCCTGCCCGCTTCGCTCAGCGGGATCGTGTCGGTCACCACGACCTCGTCGAGCTGCGAGGCAGCGATGCGTTCCACCGCCTGGCCCGACAGCACCGGATGCGTGCAGTAGGCCATGACGCGGACCGCGCCCGCCTCTTTGAGTGCTATTGCTGCTTCGCACAGGGTGTTGGCGGTGTCCACCATGTCATCCATGAGCACGCAGGTGCGACCCTCAACCTCTCCGATGATGTGCATCACCTTGGCTTCGTTGGCTCGCGGACGACGCTTGTCGATGATGGCAAGGTCGGTCTCGAGCTGCTTGGCCATCGCGCGTGCGCGCACCACGCCGCCCACGTCCGGCGAAACCACCAGCAGGTTATCCTGTTCTTGGCGCCACAGGTCACCGATCAGCACCGGCGACGCGTAGATGTTGTCAGTGGGAATGTCGAAGAATCCCTGTATCTGGTCGGCGTGAAGATCCACCGTCAAGACGCGATCGGCGCCCGCCGTGCTGATCATGGATGCCACCAGCTTTGCCGATATCGCCACTCTCGCCGTGCGCGGCCGCCGGTCCTGACGGGCGTACCCGAAATAAGGCATGACCGCGGTGACGCGTTGGGCCGAAGAGCGGCGCGCCGCGTCGATCATGATGAGCAGCTCCATGAGATTGTCGTTGCTCGGCGCACAGGTGGGCTGAACCACGAACACGTCCCGCCCGCGGACGTTCTCCAGCAACTCGACATTGACCTCGCCGTCGCTGAACCGACTGACGAGAGCCTTACCGAGCGGCACGCCGAGGTGCTTGGCCACATTGGCGGCGAGTTCCGGGTTGGCGTTCCCGGTGAACACCGCCATGCTCTCAACACTCACGAGCCGTCCTCAGTCTGATTCTGCGCGGGAATTGTCTGGCTGGGGTGCCAGGATTCGAACCTGGGAATGCCGGAATCAAAATCCGGTGCCTTACCGCTTGGCTACACCCCAGTTCGCGAGCATCGGCCCCAACGATCACACCTTTCCTCGAGAGAACCGCGTATTGTGCGGGGGGGTCGTGCAGGTGTCAATTCCGAGCGCCGCCTGCGGGCGCGACGTCACTGGTAGAGCTTCCAGCGCTTGATCACCAGGCGCACCTCGAGCTTGTCGCCGAGGTCCCTGCCGTCGGCGGACGCGAGGTGCACCGTGCCCGGCAGCGCTCGCGCAAAGATCTTTCGCGGCAGCTCGTAGGCGGCCTGCCGACGGTAGTCGATGAAATTCACCTCCCAGCCGGCCTGTAACAGGGTCTTGAGGCGGCCGTATTCGTCCACGGTCTGCTCGGCCGGGTCGTCGGGGGCCGGCAGGCCCGAGATCCAATAAGTCATCGCGTCAAACGGGACGTGCCAGCCGACGCGCTGGTAGAGCAGCTCCTCGGCCGTCGGCGCGGCGGTGCGCTGCTTCTTGTTGTCCACCATCACCGCGCCGAGCGCGTCCTGCGTAATGCGTACCCTCCCGCCGCCGAAGGGACCGTAAAGCTCCATGCGGTGATCTTCCTGACGCCGATCCCAGATGACGGTGGCGCTGCCACCGCGCTCGCGGGTGCGCACGCCGAGCCGCCCCCGGACCTGCCAGTGGGTCATCGCGAACAGCTCGCCGCGACGCTCCTGCCACCGCGCATCGGGGTCAGCCACGGGCAGACGGGGCGTCGCCGCACAGCCGGCGAGTGCGCCCGCCACAAGGAGCAGGAGGGAGCGCTTCACCGCTTGAGCTTACGAATCGTTCCGAGGAGAACTTCGTTGTCGGGCGAACGCTCGAGCGCCCGCTTCCATACAGTCTCGGCGCGGCGTCGGTCACCGGTCACCCACAGCACTTCGCCGAGATGCGCTGCAATCTCGGCGTCTTCGCGGGTATCGAGAGCGCGCTCGAGAAAGTCGAGCGCGACCTCGTGGTTGCCGAGCCGATAGTGAACCCAACCCATGCTGTCCATGATGAAAGGATCGTCGGGCCTGAGCGCCAGCGCCTTCTCGATCAGGCCCAGGGCCTCAGCGTAGCGGTTCGTCTGATCCGCCAGCGTATACCCGAGCGCGTTGTAGGCGTGCGCGTTGTCGGGCTGCTTGGCAATGAGCTTGCGCAGATCGCTCTCGTGGAGCTCGACGAGATTGAGCTGTGCCGCCACCAAACCCCGTGCGTAGAGCAGCTCCGGGTCATCAGGCACAACCGACAGGCCCTGATCGAGAACCCTCTTAGCATCTTCGAGCCGCTTGGCGTCGCGGAAGATCCGCTCCTGAGCGAGATACAGCGCGACCGTCTCTTCCTCGCTACCGGCCCGCAGGGAGGTCAGATGCACGACCGCGTCGTCGACGTCGCCGCGTGCGGCGATGACAGCACCGATCAGCAGCTGGGCCTCGAAGGCGTAAGGCTGCTGCGTGATTTCACGGTACCACTGCTCGGCCCCGTCGTACTGCCCGAGCTCCGTCGCCACCTGGCCGAGGTAAAGGCGCGTGCGATCACTGTCGGGGCGCAGCGCCAGGTTTCGCCGCAGGTAATCCATCGCGGGCTCGTACTGCTCGACCTCGATGCTGAGCAGACCCGCCGCCAGCAGCGCGTCGGCATTCTGCGGCTCGGCCTCGGCAGCACGCACGAACTGCTTGAGCGCTTCCTCGGCCCTGTCCTGATCGACGAGGAAGCGGGCATACTGCAGGCGCACACGGTTGGCATCGGGCGTTTTGCGCAGATAGCGCTGGGCGAACGCTTCCAACTCTTCGTTGCGCTGCCTGGACGCCAGGTGCGCGAGCTTCGCCAGCGCCGCCTCTTCCCAGTCGGGGCGCAACCGCAACGCCTCGTCCAGGGCCTGCAGGGTAACGGCCGAGTCGCCTTCACGGTCGGCAAGATAAGCCTTGGAGTAATGTGCCTGCGCCGAGTCCGGGTGCAGGGCGATCAACTCGTCAAACAGGCTCAGGACTTCGGGGCCCTGGCGCTTGCGTCCTAGCAACTCGGCGATGCGGCGGTAGACGGGACCGGCGTCGTCGCCGGCATTGACGAGCATGATCCGGAACTGCTCGAAGGCTTCGGCCTGGCGGTCGAGCTCGAGCAGCGCCCGCGCCAGCGCCTGCCGCGCGCCCAGCTCGTCCGGTCGGACCTCGACCCAAAGACGCCCCATCGCTAGGGCATCCTCGAAACGCTCCCCACGCAGCGCGGTGCGCGCGGCGTGCTGCACGAGACGGGGGTCGCGCGTGCGGCGAGCCGCACGGGTCAGCGCCTCGAGCGAGGCGTCCAGCTGTCCTCGCTGGCGCGCGATCTCCCCGAGGAGGATGTCGTAGAGCAGATCGGCGCTGAGCTCGACCCCCGGAAGGTCAGATTGGGTCGCCGGGGCCTCGGCCTCCTCGGCGGATACGGCTTCCGGCGGCGGCTCTGCGGGAGTCGAAGCGCAGCCGCCGACGAGCAGTGCACACAGCGCCGTCACGCTCCACACGAGGCGGCTTTTCAGATGTCCGTTCGACACCATGCTATCGAATCGATGAGTCCGCGCAGGGTTCCGCGACTATACCCGAACTGCGCAAATCTTGGGCAATTTTCCGGCCAACCGGTACAATTACGACGCTCTCATCCTTCCACAACGGCGCATACTCCAAAGTGTCGTACAACGACCCCAGACCCGCAACCGCGGCTCGAGCAGTCGTGTCGCCGCCCACGCCCCGCCGCCGGCGATCATGAACACGCTCGTTCTGCTGGCCGTCGCACTGCTGGTTTTCGCGATGGGCCTTCGCTTCTACGCCAAGTTTCTGACGAGCGCGGTGTTCGCGTCGTCGCCGACGCACGCCGCCGAGACCGTCCCCGGTGCGACGCTGACGCGCACGGGGCTCGTCGTCGCGCTCGGCCACCAGAGCGCTGCCGTGGTCGGCGCCACCACCGTGATCGGCGCTGGCATCGCAGTGCTGTGGGGATGGGCGCCGGCCTTCCTGTGGATCGTCGTCGGCTCCACGGTGGGAGCCGGCCTGCTGGCGCTCGGAGGACTGTGGCTCGGTGAGCGCGGCCATCCGGCGCAGATCATCGGCGAGCGCGGCGCCCGGTTGCTCTATGCGCTGCTCGCACTGCTGCTGGTGCTGCTGACGCCGCTGCTGGCGAGCGCCATCGGTCACCTGCTCGCGGCCTACCCGGGGGCCGTGTGGCCGTTCCTGCTGCACTTCGTGCTGGCGCTGGCCCTTGCCCGCAGGCTGCGGGCGACGCCATGGCGCTGGGGCGGTGCAGCGCTTGCCGCGGCAGGGCTGTTGGCCGTGGCCGTCGCTGCCGGAGCACGCCTGCCCGTAGAGGTCAACGGCGCCGTCGGCCTTAGCCTGGGCCACAGCGCAGAGCTGACGATCGGCGCCCACTGGGTCTGGTCGGGCCTGGCCCTCGTCGCCGCCTACGCCGCGATCCGCCGCTCCCCGGCGGCACTCGAGCAACCGCGGGGGGCGCTCATGCTGCTTTTGCTGGGGATCGGACTGACGCTGCTGATCGCAGCCCTCGTTGCGGTGCGACCCGAGGTGGCGGCGCCGCCGCGCCGCCTGGCGGCCGACGTGCCCGCGGTGCTGCCGTTGCTGTTCATCACCGTCAGCGGCGGTGCGATTGCCGGTCTGCACGCGCTTCTCAACGCCGAGAGCCTGGCCCACGGCGACCGCCCCCTGGCCTGTCGGCTTGCCTACGGCAGCGCGCTCACCGACGGAGCGCTGGCGCTGGTGGTGCTCCTGGTCGCCGCCGTGGGCTTCGCCTCCGCCGAGGCGTGGGCGGCGGCGTATCCAGCCTGGCCGACGGACATCGCACTGCACGTCTGGCTGACGGGCTTCGTCCACAATGCGGCACACACCGCAGGCATGCTCGGCGTCGATTATGCCTGGACGAGCAGCTTTTTCGCCTTCGTGCTCGCGGGGCTCGCCCTGACCGCCCTGGAGACCGGTCTGCGCGTGCTCCAGCACGTGAGTGCAGAGCTGAGCGTGCTCGTACGACCGCTCGGATCGCTGCCGTGGGCGCGGGAGACCGTGGCCGTGGCCGCGATCGGCGCGCTGGCCCTGGGCGGGGAACCGCTCTACGCCAGCCTGGACCTGTGGACGGTGCTCGGCGCCACCAACCATCTTTTCGCCGCCGGGGTGCTGGTGCTGCTGGCGACGGCCCTGGCGCAACGTTCCCGACCGCTTTGGCCGGCGGCTGTTCCGGCCCTGCTCTTGCTGGCGGCGGCGTTGTGGGGGCTGCTGGACCGGCTGCTGCTGTGGACCGTCACCGGACGCTGGCTGCTGTTCACGCTGGGGGTGGTCTCGCTGGCTCTGGGGGCGTGGCTCGGCATCGAGACCCTGCGGGCACTGTTGACGGCGATCAGGGCGGCGCGCGTCGGCGACGGCGAAAATCGCTCCCGGGGCTCGCTTGACAGCTGAACGGTAAGACCCAATATTCAAAAGTTGCCGGCGTCACGCGAATACCGATATGCACCTGTTGGCCCTGGGACTGAATCACAAGACGGCCCCGGTGGCGCTTCGCGAGCGCGCCGCCTTCGGACCGGATCGTCTCGGCCACGCCCTGCACGATCTTGCCGCGAACGCCGGCGTTCACGAAGCAGCCATTCTCTCCACCTGCAACCGCACCGAAATCTACTGTCGCCAGGAGGGCGCCGAGCCCGAGCGGCTCATGCGCTGGATATGCCGTTACAAGGGGCTTCCCGACCGGGAGCTCAACGGCTGCGTCTACCAGCACCCGGACGAGAGCGCCGTCAAGCATGCGTTTCGCGTCGCCTCGGGCCTCGACTCCATGGTCCTCGGCGAGCCCCAGATCCTGGGTCAGATGAAGGACGCCTTCACCCTGGCCCATCGCGTCGGCGCGACCGGAAAGATTCTCAATCGACTCTTCCAGCACACCTTCTCGGTGGCCAAGCGCGTGCGCACCGACACGACCATCGGCGTGAGCGCCGTGTCCGTCGCCTATGCGGCGGTCGACCTCGCCAAGCGGATTTTCGCGCGCCTTTCCGACCAGAGCGTGCTGCTGATCGGCGCCGGTGACACCATCGAGCTCGCCGCCCGCCACCTAAAGCAGAATCAGGTCAAGCGGATCATCGTCGCCAATCGATCGGTGGAACGGGCCGAGCGGCTGGCCACCCAGATCGCAGCCGAAGCCATCTCCCTGGCGGAGCTGCCGGAGCGCCTGAGCGATGCCGACATCGTCATCGCGTCAACGGCCAGCACCTTGCCCATTCTGGGCAAAGGCACCGTTGAACGAGCCCTCAAGCGACGGCGGCACAAACCGATGCTCATGATCGATCTGGCAGTGCCACGGGACATCGAAGCCGAGATCGACGACCTCAGAGACGTCTACCTCTACACCGTCGATGACCTCCACAGTATCGTCGAACAGAACCTCGCCTCGCGCCGCGAGGCGGCCGCGGAGGCGGAGAAGATTATCGATCTGCAGGTCGTGCGCTTCATGCGCTGGCTGCGCTCGCTCGACTCGGTACCGACCATTCGGGCACTGCGCGACTCGGTCGACGGACTGAGCCGCGTTGAGATCGAGCGGGCTGTGCGACGGCTCAATAACGGTGAGGATGCCCGCGAGGTCGTGGCTCTGCTTGCGCGTGCGCTGGCCAACAAGTATACCCACGCGCCCACCAGTGCCCTGCGCCAGGCCGACTTCGACGGCGACCCGGCACTGCTCGCGGCGGCGCGCAAGCTGTTCGACCTCCCCGACTGATCCGATCCCCGCCGCCGGTGAACCCCTCGATTCGGGCGAAACTCGACCATTTGGTCGAGCGGCAGGACGAGATCAACGCGTTGCTCTCGGACCCGGCGGTAATCGAGAACCAGAACCGCTTCCGCGAGCTCTCCATCGAGCTGTCCGACTTGAGCCCGGTGGTTTCCCAGTACCAGCGCTACCGCGCTCTCAGCGACGAGCTCGACGAGACACAGTCGATGCTGGAAGATCCCGACCCGTCGATACGCCGGCTCGCGCAGGAAGAGCTGCCCGCCGTGCAAGAGAGGCTCGAGAGCTGCTCTGACGAATTGCAGCGACTGCTGCTGCCCTCCGATCCCAACGACGCGCGCAACATATTTCTCGAGATCAGGGCCGGAACGGGCGGCGATGAGGCCGCGCTGTTCGCCGGCGACCTGTTCCGCATGTACCACGCCTACGCCGAGGGCAGAGGGTGGAAGGTGGAGGTCGTCAGCCAGCACCTCGGTGAGTACGGTGGCTACAAGGAGATCATCTCCCGCATCGTCGGCCGGGGCGCGTACTCGCGCCTGAAGTTCGAGTCCGGTGCACACCGCGTGCAGCGGGTTCCCGAAACCGAGACACAGGGCCGCATCCACACTTCGGCGTGTACCGTGGCGGTGCTGGCGGAGGCGGACGAGATCGGCGATGTCGAGGTCAACGCTCAGGATCTGCGCATCGACACGTTTCGTGCCTCGGGCGCAGGCGGCCAGCATGTCAATCGCACGGACTCGGCCATCCGCATCACGCACATCCCGAGCGGCATCGTTGTCGAGTGCCAGGATGAACGTTCCCAGCACAAGAACCGGGCGCGCGCGATGTCCGTCCTCAAGGCGCGCCTGCTGGAGGCGGAGATCCGCCGCCAGCAGGACGAGGAGGCCCAGACCCGCCGCAGCCTTGTCGGATCGGGCGATCGCTCTGAGCGCATTCGCACCTACAACTTTCCCCAGGGCCGCGTCACGGACCACCGTATCAACCTGACGCTGTACAAGCTCGGCGAGTTTCTTGCCGGTGATCTCGACACGGTCATCGACCCGTTGGTTGCCGAGCATCAGGCGGACCAGCTCGCCGCCATGTCCAAGGAATGACGCCGGGGGTGTGCGCGCACAGCATCAGCGACGCGATCGGCCGGGCCACCGATCGCCTGGGGCCCGTCTCGGCAAGCGCCCGGCTGGACGCCGAGATCCTCGTCGGGCATGCCTGCGGGCTCTCCCGCGCGGGGCTCGTGCGTGACGCGGCCCGAGCGTTGACGTCGCCGGAGACCCGCGGGGTCGAAAGCGCCGTCGCACGCCGCGCCCGCGGCGAGCCGGTGGCCTACATCACGGGACGACGCGAGTTCTGGTCCTTGCCTCTGAGGGTGACGCGGCACACGCTGGTCCCGCGACCGGAAACGGAGCGCCTGGTGGAGACAGCGCTTGCGCGTCTGCCCGACGACGAGCATGTGGACGTCGCCGATCTGGGCACCGGTTGCGGCGCCGTCGCACTCGCCATCGCCAGCGAGCGGCCGCGGGGGCACGTCCTCGCCACAGACGTGTGCGCCGACGCGGTGGCGGTGGCAAGGGATAACGCCGCCGCGCTCGGCCTCGGCAACGTCGAGTTCGATGTCGGAAGCTGGCTGCAACCCCTGACCGGCCGCGCCTTCGACCTGATCGTCTCCAACCCCCCTTACGTGGCTGCCGACGAGCTGGGGCGACAGGGCGAGCTGCGGTTCGAACCCCGCGGGGCGCTGTGTGGCGGGCGCTGCGGCCTCGCCGAGCTGCGCGTCGTCATCGCCGGCGCCGGGGCACATCTGCGACGGGGAGGCCGGCTCGTGCTCGAGCACGGCAACGATCAGGCTGAAGCCGTGCGCGCCCTCATGGCCACGGCCGGTTACGTGCAAATTGCCACCCACCGCGACTATGCAGGCCACGAACGGGTAAGCGAGGGCCGCGCCCGACCCAGCGGCGCAGCGCCGGCGCGGCGCTAGCCGAACTCGGCGACCACCGGTGCGTGATCGGATGGCCGCTCCCACTTGCGCGGCGTCTTGTCGACGCGACATGCCGTGCAGCGACGGCTCAGGGCCCGGCTTGACAGCACGTGATCGATTCGCAGACCCAGGTTGCGGCGGAACGCGGCGGCGCGATAATCCCACCAAGTGAAGGTGCCGGGGTCCTGATCGAACTTGCGAAAACTGTCCTCGAGACCACAGTCGACCAACCCCTGAAAACGGGACCGCTCGGGATCGCTGCACAGTACCTGGCCGCGCCAAAGATCGGGATCGTGCACGTCTTCGTCGCGAGGCGCGATGTTGAAGTCGCCGAGCAGTACCACCTCAGGGTAGCGTGCGAGCTCGGCCCGCACGTAAGCGAGCAGCGTGTCGAGCCACTGCAGTTTGTAGGCAAACTTCTCCGATCCCACTTCCTGGCCGTTGGGAACATACACGTTGATGACGCGCAGCCCTGAGACCACCGCCGCCAGCAGGCGGCGTTGCGGATCGTCCATGCCCGGCAGGTCAGTGACCACCTCGCTCAGCTCGTCTCTCGCCAGCGTGGCCACCCCGTTGTAGGTCTTCTGGCCCGTGAACGCGACGCGGTAACCGGCGTCGGCGATCGCCTGCGCCGGGAAGTCGGCGTCCGTCAGCTTGGTTTCCTGCAGACAGAGAATGTCGGGCCCTTCGAGCGACAGCCACTCGATGACCTGCGGCAAGCGCACGCGCAGGGAGTTTACGTTCCAGGTTGCTATCTTCATCGGCAGGACAATCACTCCGGCCGCGGCGCCCGTCTCGAGCCCCTTTTGACTGCCAGCGCCGCGGATCGCCGGCGGTGTCGGAACGTCGCCGCCGCAGGCAGAGCGCGGCGCGCGGAGTCAGTAGGTGTTGTCGCTCGGCGCGTCGGGATCAAGCCCCACGGGAAGCATGTCGGCGGCTTCGAGAGCGCCCTGCGCCGTCGCGTCGTCCCCGTCCCCGCTCTCACCTTCGCGGGGGTAGCCCGCGGCGGTGAGCTCGCTCTCGAGCATAGGCTTGTTGTAGCCGTTGATGTAACGCTCACCCACCGTCACGGTCGGCACCTCAAGGCGACCGAGAAGAGTTGCCAGCGCCTCCTGCGACTCCATGTCGTTCTCGACGTCTCTCTCTTCGAAGGGAATGCCGCGCCGCTCGAGGTAAATCCGGATCAGATCGCAGCCGTCACAGCGCGATGTTGCGTACAGAGTCACCGGCACCGACCGCGCCAGCTCCCGCAGCGCCCCGGAATCGGCATCACCTGCATCGCTGCCATCGACGTCGAGCGCTGCTTCGGTGTAGTCGGCGCCGTTGGGAGGCGGGCTGTCCTGGTAGGACACGTTGCCGTTTTCGTCGACCCATTTGTAAAGCTTGGCTCCGTGCGCGGGTTGAACTGCCACGGCGGCTGCGAGCAGCATGCCGACGGGGAGCAATGCGATCATCGAGCGAGCCTTTGCACGCATGGATATCGTCTCCGTTCCAGGCGCCCGAATCGGGTTGAGGGCGTCCTTCCAAGTATAGACAATGCTCGGCGCTGTCCAGGGCGGACTCGGTTGAAGCGCCGGGCGCAATGCGCTTAAGCTTGCGCCCCTGTCCGGCAGCCCCGGCGAAGGGCTGCCGGGAAAGCGCCCGCGCGTCCATCGGGGCGGGCACCCTCGGCTCGAGACGATGACCAAAGACGAATACGACTTCATCGTGATCGGCGGTGGCAGCGGCGGCATCGCGGCGGCACGCCGCGCCGCGAGTCACGACGCCCGCACCCTTCTCGTCGAAGCCGGGCGGATCGGCGGAACCTGCGTCAACGTCGGCTGCGTGCCGAAAAAGGTGATGTGGGCGACGTCGCGCATCGCCGAAATCCTCCATGACGCGCCCGACTACGGCTTTCGCCTGCGCCGCGAAGGATTCGAGTGGGCCCACATCAAGCGCGCCCGCGATGCCTATATCGCCCGCCTCAACGACATCTACCACCGCAACCTGGGCGTCGCAGAGGTCACGGAGCTTGCGGGCCGGGCGCATTTTCGTGACGCGCACACGGTAGTCGTCGGCGAGCGCGAGTACACAGCCGGGCATGTGCTGATCGCCACGGGTGGGCGCCCGGCCCTGCCGGCGGTCAAGGGCGCAGATCTCGCGCTGACGAGCGACGGCTTCTTCGAGCTCGAGGCCCTGCCCAGGCATACGGCCATCATCGGCGCCGGCTACATCGCCACGGAGTTCGCCGGGGTGCTGAACGCGCTGGGCTGCGAAGTCACGATGCTGCTGCGCAAGGACATCCTGCTGCGAGCATTCGACGTGACACTGCGCGAAACCGTCATGGACGAGATGCAGAAGGCCGGCATCAGCATCCTCACCCAAAGCAGGCTGGCGGAATTCCTGCGCGAGGACGACGGGCGCATCGCCATTCGCTGCGCCGACGGCAGGCACATCGGCGGCTTCGACACCGTCATCTGCGCCATCGGCCGAATCCCGAACACCGATCAGCTGGGGCTAGAAAATACGGGCGTGGAGGTGGACGCGCAGGGGTTCGTCGTGACGGACGCCTACCAGAACACCAGCGTGGACGGTATCTACGCCGTCGGCGACGTCACCGGACGAGCCGCGCTCACGCCCGTTGCCATCGCCGCGGGCCGCGCTCTCGCCGAGCGTCTTTTCGGCGGCCGCCCCGAAGCGCACCTCGACTACGAGAACATTCCGAGCGTCGTGTTCAGCCACCCGCCGCTCGGGACCGTCGGCCTCACCGAGGACGAGGCCTGCGAGCAGTACGGCCACGATCAGGTAAAGATCTACCAGAGCCGATTCACCAGCATGTTCTACGCGGTAACGAGCCGCAAGTCACCCACGGTCGTGAAGCTGGTTACCGCCGGCGCCCATGAGCGCATCGTCGGCTGCCACATCGTGGGGGATTCCGCCGACGAAATCATCCAGGGTTTTGCCGTTGCCGTGAAGATGGGCGCATCGAAGGCCGATTTGGATCGCACCGTGGCCATCCATCCCACCGTGGCCGAAGAACTCGTCACCCTGCGCTGAGGTGATCCGCCCAGGCGGCGCGGGGCGCCTGGGCCCATCGTGACCTACCCTCTCGAGCCCCCCCGCAGCGCGGCGATCACGGCGGCCGTGGCCGGACGCACCCCGTGCCAGATGCAGAAAGACTCGGCGGCCTGCTCCACCAGCATGCCGATGCCGTCGACGACCCGGGCCGCGCCCTGTTCGCGGGCCCAGCTCATGAAGGCGGTCGGGCCGTCGCCGTAGGCCATGTCGTAGGCGAGCGCCGCGGACGTGAACAGCTGCGCCGGCAGCGCGGGCACCTCGCCGCGCAAACTTGCTGCCGTGGCATTGATCACGACGTCGAACTGCCTGCCCGCAAGCGCCTCGAAACCGCAACCGCCAACGTCGCCGCGGCCGGCGAAGCGCATGGCCAGATCCATTGCCCTGTCCACGGTACGGTTGGCGATCACGAGTTGCCCAAGGCCCGCCTCGAGCAGCGGCCCCAGCACGCCGCGCGCCGCCCCACCGGCTCCGACCATGAGCACACGGCACCCCGCAAGCGCCTGTCCCAGATTGCGGGTGATGTCACTCACCAAACCCTGCCCGTCCGTGTTGTCGCCGAAAAGACGCTCGCCGTCCTCCCACTTCAGCGTATTCACGGCACCGGCAATTTCTGCCCGGCGGCTGCGCCGCTCGGCGAGCTTGCAGGCCTCGATCTTGAACGGTACCGTGACGTTCAGCCCGCGACCACCCGCGGCGCGGAAGTTGCTGACCGCTTGCGCGAAGCCCCCCGGGTCGACCTGGATGGCGCGGTACTCGATAGACAGGCCGCATTGCTCGGCGAACATCGTGTGGATGCGCGGCGACTTGCTGTGCGCAATGGGATTACCCATCACGGCATAGAGCGCCGGGCGGGCGGCAAAGTCGAACAAATCGCTCATGGGCGCGGCACCATCAGCCACGTACGCGTTCAGAGCACAATCGCGGACCGCGATTCGCTGCCGTCGCGCGCCGCTCCGGCAAACGTCGCCGTTCGACGCCGCCGGGCACCTGCACGCGTGTATCGGGGTCTATTATAATTTCGGCCAGCTTGCTTTCGTAGACGAGTCACAGCATGGACGTCATCCGGGCACGGCGCCTCGTAAACACGATCTGGGAGGATTCCATCGGCCCCGAGCTCGAAGCCTATATTCGCATCCCCAACAAATCACCGCTGTTCGACGCCGATTGGCAGGCCCACGGGTTCATGGACGAGGCGGTGGACCTCATGGTCGCGTGGTGTCGGCGCCAGGCGGACGCGGATATGAACGTGGAGGTGGTGAGGCTCCCGGACAGGACCCCGGTAATACTGATCGAGATTCCCGGCGTCGGTGAGCGCAACGTGCTGCTCTATGGCCATCTGGACAAGCAGCCGGAGATGAACGGCTGGCGGCCGGACCTCGGGCCGTGGACTCCCGTGCGGGACGGCGACCGGCTCTACGGCCGCGGCGGCGCCGACGACGGCTACGCCATCTTCGCGGCACTGACCGCCGTCATGGCGTTGCGCGAGCAGGGCGTCGAGCACGCGAATCTCAAGATCCTCATCGAGGCGAGCGAGGAGAGCGGCAGCCCCGACCTGCCGTTCTACATCGACGCGCTGTCCGCCCGCCTCGGCGATCCCGACCTCGTAATCTGCCTCGATTCCGGCTGCGGTAATTACGAGCAGCTCTGGTGCACCACCTCGCTTCGCGGTCTGGTCGGCGGCACCCTGCGTGTCGATGTGCTGAGCGAGGGCGTGCACTCGGGCGACGCCGGCGGCGTCGTGCCGTCGAGCTTCCGCATCCTGCGCGCACTGGTCAGCCGTATCGAGGACGAGGCCAGCGGCCGCATCCTGCCGCGGGAGTTCCAGGCGCCCATACCGCAGGAGCGGATCGAGCAGGCGGCGCAGGCGGCCGAGGTCCTCGGCGAAGGCGTCTACCGTCGTTTCCCCTTCGCCCGCAGCGACGCACCCCTCGACACGAGCATCGTCGACCTCATCCTCAACCGCACCTGGCGCGCGGCTCTGGAGGTCACCGGCGCCGACGGGCTGCCGCCGCTGGCCGACGCGGGCAACGTGCTGCGCCCGATGCTGGCGGCAAAACTTTCCCTCCGACTGCCTCCGAGCTGCGACGCGCGCGCGGCAACGACAGCGCTCAAGCAAGTGCTCGAAACGGTGCCGGCACACGGGGCCGCGGTTCGTTTCCAAGCCGAGCAGTGCGCCGACGGCTGGGCGGCGCCCGCCCTCGAGCCCTGGCTCAGCAAGTCGCTGGAGCGGGCCTCGCAGGCGTTCTTCTCGCGCCCGGCCGTCTACATGGGCGAAGGCGGCTCGATTCCGTTCATGGCCATGCTCGGCACTCGCTTCCCGGCGGCGCAGTTCCTCATCACGGGCGTGCTGGGACCGGGCTCCAACGCCCACGGGCCCAACGAATTCCTGCACATGCCGACGGCGCGACGGCTCACCGGCTGCGTCGCCCAGGTGATCGCCGATCACCTCCAGGCGAGCAGCTGAGAGCGCGGTCGCGGCGGCGGCCGGGACCGCCGCGAGCCGCATGCGGGGGGCACGCGCGGCGGCGCAACGCCATCGTATAATCGCGTTAAAGTGCCCAAGGCAGCGATGCACGCCGGACGGGCGGCGTTGCCCGGCCGTGTCCGCAACGACACGACGCGTCGCGCGATCAGCTCACGGGGGGTCATGACCATGCGGGTGCGCGAAGCGGCCGTCGCCGGAACGTTCTATCCCAACGATGCCGACACCCTGCGCCGGCAGGTCCGCGACTACCTCGCCGCGGCCGAAGCCGAGCGACCGTCGCCCAAGGCGTTGATCGCCCCCCACGCGGGCTATGTCTACTCCGGACCCGTGGCCGCCTCCGCCTACACAGCGCTGCGAGCGCTGCGCGAGAGCGTAAGCCGGGTGGTGCTGCTGGGGCCGGCCCATCGGGTTTATGTGCGCGGGCTCGCAGCGAGCTCCGCCGAATTCTTCCGCACGCCTCTCGGCGACGTACCGCTCGAGAGCGAGACCATCCGCCGCATGGTAGAGGAGCTTGCCTTCGTCAGCTACGCTGACGAGGTTCACGAGCTCGAGCACAGCCTCGAGGTCCACCTGCCATTTCTACAGGAGACACTGTCGCCATTCACTCTGCTACCGTTTGCCGTCGGCGATGCCCGCAGCGAGTGGGTGGAAAACGTCCTCGAGCAGCTGTGGGGCGGTCCCGAAACACTCGTCGTCATCAGCTCCGATCTGAGCCACTACTACGACTACGCTACGGCACAGCGCCTCGATCAGGCCACCTCCGACGCGATCGAGCACCTGCAACCCGAGCTGATCTCGGCGGAACAGGCGTGCGGCCGTATCCCCATCTGCGGGCTGCTGCGGCTCGCGCGTCGGCGCGGGCTGGCCGTCGAAACCGTGGACCTGAGAAACTCCGGCGACACCGCCGGCCCTCACGACCAGGTGGTGGGCTACGGGGCCTACCTCTGCTACCCGCCGAGTGCCGGCATCGGCCGCGAGGACAAGAACACGCTCGTTGAGATCGCGCGGCGCTCCATCGCGCACGGGCTCGAGCACGACGAGGCGCCGGCAACCCGCGCCGAGGATTTCACTCCCGAGCTCGCGTCGCCTGGCGCCAGCTTTGTCACGCTCAAGCTCAACGGCGAGCTCAGGGGCTGCATCGGCTCGCTCAACGCGCAACGCCCGCTGGTGGAGGACGTGGCGGAGAACGCCTTTGCTGCCGCCTTCTGCGACCCGCGGTTTCCACGCCTCAGCGCCACCGAGTTCGAGCGGCTGAGCATCGAGATCTCGAAGCTGTCCGTGCCGCACCCGCTGCGGTTCGCGACCGAGACCGAGCTGCTCGAGCAGCTGCGCCCCCACGAGGACGGGATCATTCTGATCGAGGGGAAGCGGCGCGCGACCTTTCTGCCCACCGTCTGGGAGCAGGTGGATCAGCCCCGGGAGTTCCTGCAGCGGCTAAAGGTCAAGGCGGGTCTGCCGGCGGATTACTGGTCGGACACGCTGCGGGTGCAGCGCTACACCACGCAATCCTGGTCGGGTTAGCGCAACGCCGTCGCTAGGACTTCTTGCCCTCGACCCAGCGGATCAGTGGCCGCCACTGCTCCAGATCCGCCTGCACCTGGTACGGCGCCATCTCGAAGATGCCGATCCCCAGCTCAGCAGCGCGAATGTAGTTCTGCGAGTCGCGCAGGTGCGTGACGAAAGGGATTTTCTTCTTCAGCTGGCCGAGGAAGGTCTCGAGCTTCGCATAGATCAGCGTCTGCTCGCGCACCCGGTTCGCCACCAGGCCCACGGGCGTATGATCCGCCAGGTGGCCCCCGAGCAGCAGCTCGCCGATGAAATGGGCCGCGGCGCGGATGTCGATGGGTGAGGGCAGGATCGGCACCAGCACCGCGTCTGCACGTCGCACCAGCTCGCCGATGTCCCGCCGGCTGGCGCGGGCGGGGGAGTCGACGAGAACCCGCTCCACGTGGGCGGGATAGTGCACCCTGCCGCGGGTGCCGTCGACACCGTGGATAGGCTCCGCGGAGTCGGGTCGCGCCGCAAGCCATTCCGTGCTCGACAGCTGGGGATCGTAGTCCACGAGTGCGGTCTTCACGCCCCACAGCGCGTAGTAGCTCGCCAGGTTCGTCGCGATGGTCGTTTTGCCGCAGCCGCCCTTGGGGTTTACCACGAGGATCTTGCGCATGCCGGGCTCCATGGTCCATTTCTTTGGTTTCTGCGCCAGAGGATAACCCGTCGGCGCATGCGAAGCTACGGCCTTGCCCCTCCCGGGCCCGGTTCGCTCAGAGGTAGGCGAGCACCAGCCCCGCGAAGACCGCAGCGCCGAACCAGGAATTATTGACGAAGGCGGCAAAGCACCCGGCCGACATCCGGCTGCGGCAGAGATACTGCTGAAAGATCGCGAAAACCGCCGCCAGCGCCAGCCCGCCGTAGAAAAATCCGTTCAAGCCCAATCGCGAGCCGGCGAGTGCCAGCAGAACCAGTGCGCCCAGGTGGAACACGGCAATCAAGAGCCGATCGTAGGCGCCGAACAGTATTGCCGTGGACCTGACCCCCACCTTACGGTCATCTTCACGATCGACCATGGCGTAGAGCGTGTCGTAGGCCACCACCCAACACAGATTCGCCGCCACCAGCAGCCACACGATCCCCGGCAGCGTGTCGGTCTGCGCTGCGAAAGCCATGGGAATGCCCCAGCTGAAGGCGATGCCCAGATAAAACTGCGGCAGATGTGTGACACGCTTGACGAACGGATACGAGGCCGCCAGGGCGAGACCGAGCAGCGACAGCAGCAGCGAGAGCCGATTGAGCATCAGCACCAGAGCGAAGGCGGCCAGGCACAGAACCAGGAACAGTCCGATTGCTTCGCCGGGCGAGACCCCGCCGGCGGCGATGGGTCGTGATCGGGTGCGCTCGACGTGGGGGTCGACGTGGCGATCGGCGTAGTCGTTGATCACGCAGCCCGCCGAGCGCATGAGAAACACCCCCGTGACAAACACCACCACGATCCTCGCATCGGGGCGTCCGGATCCAGCCACCCACAGCGCCCACAGGGTCGGCCAAAGGAACAGCAGCGCCCCGATGGGGCGATGGACCCGCATCAGCAGGGCATACTGGCGCGTGCGCTCGAGCCACGTCATGCGGGGGTCGTCTGAGTCGGGCTGCGGCCGCTGCGCCCGCTCGCCGGACGCAGCTCACACACGGCCGTAGGCCTCGCCGGCACGCACCCACCGCCTGACCAGCGGGTCGATGTGGGCGGGGCAGTGCCGACGCAGGTGCCGCGCGGCCTCCTCCACCTGCGGCAGCAGAGCGCGATCGCGCACCAGGTCTGCGATGTGAAGCTGCTGCAACCCGGTTTGGCGCGTTCCCAGCACCTCACCCGGGCCGCGCTGCTCGAGGTCGCGGCGTGCCACCTCGAAGCCGTCGTTGGTGCGCCGCAACACGGCAAGGCGCTCCCGTGCCGTCGGGCTCAGAGGGGCACGGTACATGAGCACGCAGCAGGCGCGCTCACTCCCGCGACCGACCCGCCCCCGCAGCTGATGCAGCTGCGACAGACCCAGGCGCTCGGCATTCTCGATGATCATGAGACTCGCACGCGGAACATCCACGCCCACCTCGATGACGGTGGTGGCGACCAGAAGGTCGGTCTCCCCGGCGCGGAAGCGCCTCATGGCAGCGTCCTTGTCGTTCGCCTTCATGCGACCGTGCACGAGATCGATGCGCAGCTCCGGAAAAGCCTCCTTGAGCGCAGACTCCGTGTCGGTAGCGGCCTGCACCTCGAGCGACTCCGACTCGTCGATGAGCGCACACACCCAGTACGCCTGACGACCTTCGCGACAGGCACGGCGCACCCGCGCGAGCACATCCGTGCGCCGGCTCTCGGGCACCACCACGGTCTCGACCGGCTTGCGACCCGGCGGCATCTCGTCCAAGTTCGACACGTCGAGATCCGCGTAGAACGTCATCGCGAGGGAACGCGGGATGGGTGTCGCCGTCATCGTCAGCTGGTGGGGCACGCGACTCATCCTCTCGCCCTTCTGGAACAGAGCCAGTCGTTGATCCACGCCGAAGCGATGCTGCTCATCGACGACGATCAGCCCCAGCCGGGCGAACGCCACCCCTTGCTGAAACAGGGCATGCGTGCCGACGGTGATGGCGGCATCGCCGCCGGCCAGAGCCGCCAGGGCCGCCCGCCGCTCGCGTACCGGCAAACGGCCGGTGAGCCAGTAGACTTCGATGCCGAGCGGCTCGAACCAGCGCGAGAACGAGTCGCGGTGCTGCTCGGCCAGCAGCTCGGTCGGCGCCATAACCGCCACCTGGAAGCCTGCCTCGATCGCCCACAGCGCCGCCGCCGCCGCCACCACCGTCTTACCCGACCCAACGTCGCCCTGGATCAGGCGCAGTGCCGGTGTCTCCCTGCTGAGATCGTCGATCACCTCTCGCATCACCCGCTGCTGCGCACCGGTCAGCTCGAAAGCGAGGTTATCGCGGAATCGAGCCAGCAGCTCCCCGGGCGCAGACATGGCGGACGCCGACTGGGACTGGCGCTGCTCCCGCAGCCGGCGCAGGCTCAGGTGATGGGAAAGCAGTTCCTCGAAGGCCAGGCGCTGCTGGGCGGGGTGACGACCCTGCTCGAGGGCGACGCGCTCGCAGTCCACCGGCGGACGGTGGACGAACCGCAGTGCCTCAGTAATGGACGCATACCCCAAGCGCCGCCGGACGCCGGCCGGGAGCCACTCGCGGATGCCGTTCTCGGCACGTGCCAGGGCGGCCTCGGTGAGCCGTCGCAGCACGCGCTGGCTCACGCCGTCCGTGGTCGGGTAGATCGGCGTCAGGCTCTGTGCGCGCGGCAGCTCGGGTTCTGCTTCGGAAACGGAGTACTCGGGGTGGATCATCTCGAGCGTGCTCGGGCCCATGCGTACCTCGCCGAACAAGCGCACCCAGCGTCCCTTCTCGAGGCTCTTCTGCTGGGCGGCACTGAAGTAGAACAGCCGCATGGTGAGTGCGCCGGTGCCGTCACTGACGCGCGCGAGGAGGCTGCGACGTCGCCCGTAGGAGAGCGAAGCGAGCTCTATGCGCCCAACGACAACAGCTTCCCGTCCGACGACAAGGCCCCCGATTGGAGTCACTCGGGTTCGATCCTGATAACGAAACGGAAGATGAAACAGAACGTCCTGAACCACGCGAATGCCCAGTCGAGACAGCTTCTGAGCGAGCTGCGGTCCGACGCCGTGCAGCGTCTCCACCGACTGCGCTTCCAGACCGGGCGCCGCCTGCTGCGGGACGGAGGAGGTCATCTGCGTTGCTCGCGATGGCACTGTTACCCGCGCCGCGGGACGGCAGCGCCGCGGGGGCGCATCTGGCGGCGCGCTTCAGTCAATTGTCGCGCTGAGATCCAGTACGGCGTCGATCTCCACGGCGGCGCCCCGGGGCAGGGCGCTGACCCCCACCGTCACCCGGGCAGGATAGGGTTGGGCGAAGTAACGCTCCATGATCTCGTTGACCATGGGAAACGCATTCAGATCCACCAGATAGATGGTCAGTCTGACCGCGTCCGCGAGACTGCCCCCGGCCGCGGCCGCAACGGCGCCGAGATTGTCGAACACCCGCGACGCCTGCTCGGCGACGCCCCCTTCGACGAGCTCCATCGTCGCGGGATCGAGCGGGATCTGACCCGACAGATAGACCGTGGTGCCCACCTTGATGGCCTGACTGTAGGGGCCGATGGCGCTCGGCGCCTTGTCCGTCGCAATGCTCTGTCTCGCCATCTCCTCTCTACCCCCGGGTCATGGCCAATGTCTGCGAACGCGCGAGGTCAACCCTTGAGTCGCACCAGCCGAATGAGGGCTTTCTCGTTTCGCAGCTGACGCATTATTCGAGCAAGGTGGGTGCGGTCTTTCACCTCGATCGTGAAGTTGATCGTCGAATTGCGGCCGTCGCGCTCAACGACCGTGACGTGGTTGATGTTCGAGCCCTGCTCGGCGATGGTGGTGGCCAGGCTCGCCAGCACACCACGCTTGTTCTCGGTGTCCAGGCGCAGGTTCACCGGAAAGTCGCCTGCGGTGTCCTTGGCCCACTCCAAGTGGATCCACTTCTCCGGCTGACGGCGGTAGCTGCCGGTGTTGGGGCAGTCGGCGGTGTGCACCACAATGCCGCGGCCGCTGGTGAAGAAACCCACGACAACGTCTCCCGGTATCGGCCGACAGCACTTGGCGTAGGCAATCGACATGCCCTCCGCCCCCTTGATGGACAGTGGTTGCAGCTGAGCCTCGTCCGTCGGTACCTCGCACGTCTCGCCGGGAAACATTTGTCGCGCAACGATCATCGGCAAGCGCTTGCCGAGACCGATATCGGCGAGAAGCTCCTCCCAGCTGTCAATCTGCAACGACTCCAGCAAGGCGACCTTCGCCTTGGAGCTAATGCGCCGCGGGCGATGCTTGAGAGATTTCGTGGCCCTATCCAGCAGCTTTCGCCCGAGCCGCACGGCATCCTTGTGACGCTGGTTCTTGAGGTAACTGCGGATCGTCGCCCTTGCCTTGCTCGTCACGACGTAATTCAACCAGGAAGGCGTTGGCGTGGCCGTGCGCGACGTCAGCGACTCCACGCGGTCGCCGTTGCGCAGCACCGTGTGCAACGGTACCAGCTCGGCGTTGACGCGCGCCCCCACTGAACGATTGCCGATGTCCGAATGAACCGCGTAGGCAAAATCGAGTGCCGTCGCCCCGAGCGGTAGTTTCTTGATGTCGCCGTTGGGCGTGAACACGTACACCTCGTCGGGAAAAAGATCGATCTTGAGGTGCTCGAGAAACTCTCCGGGATTGCCGGCTTCCTGCTGCGTGTCCAGCAGATCGAGCAGCCACTGGCGGGCGAGCTGCTGGGGCCGGTCGATGCGCTCCTCGTCGCTCTTGTAAAGCCAGTGGGAGGCGACTCCAGCCTCGGCGATGCGGTGCATGTGATCGGTGCGGATCTGTATCTCGACCGACTCCCCGAAAGTGCCGAAAACCGTGGTGTGCAACGACTGATACCCGTTCGCCTTGGGAATGGCGATGTAATCCTTGAATCGTCCGGGTATGGGCTTGTACAGGCTGTGAATCGCACCGAGCGCCCGATAGCAATCGTCCACGCTGGAGACAA
>JABAHS010011853.1_pt1 | contig 31692 bp, 22 predicted proteins | sample 7062111 | NCBI WGS metagenome assembly JABAHS01 (sample SAMN14534600, study PRJNA622989) | marine sediment metagenome | biome: marine biome [ENVO:00000428]; feature: marine pelagic biome [ENVO:01000023]; material: deep marine sediment [ENVO:00002113]; isolation source: pool of 4 deep marine... | reverse complement strand
ACTGTTGTCGGGCCCACGACGGCCTTGGCCACAGGTCTTGTCGATGCCCTTCAAGATGCCGGTCTGCCAGTCTTTGGCCCTTGTCTTCAGGCCGCTCAACTGGAAATATCTAAGGCATTCGCCAAGAATTTTATGCGCCACCACGATATCCCCACGGCCGATTATCAGATATTCGACAATTACCGGGCGGCCAAAGACTATTTACGCACGGTGAGCCAGCGGGTGGTGGTTAAAGCAGATGGGTTGGCCGACGGCAAAGGCGTTATTGTTTGTGACGACGCCGACCAAGCCCAAGCGGCCCTGGATAAGGTCATGATCGAACAGATCTTTGGTGCTGCCGGGAAAAAAGTCGTCATTGAAGAGCGGCTCGAAGGGCCAGAAATCTCCCTCCTGGCCTGGAGCGATGGTCAAACGGTTGTGCCCACTATCCCTGCCCGCGACCACAAACGGTTGTTCGACGGCGACCGTGGGCCAAATACAGGTGGGATGGGAGCTTACGCGCCGGCACCTGACATCAGTGCGGCCCAGATCGACCTGATTTGCCGCAGCGTACTCGAACCCACCATTAGGGGGATAGCCGCTCAGGGTACACCTTATATCGGCGTCTTGTATGCCGGCTTAATGTTGACCGAAGCTGGACCCAAAGTGCTGGAGTTCAACTGCCGCTTTGGCGACCCGGAAGCACAAGCTGTGTTACCACTCCTGAAAACAGACCTCTTCCAGATATTGTTGGCGTGTATCGAAGGCCGTCTCGACCAACTGGATATCTGCTGGCGGACCGAAGCCTGTGCCACGATTGTGCTCACCTCACCAGGATATCCGGGCCAGTTCCCGAACGGGCTGCCCATAAGTGGCTTAGATCGGGTTGCTGCTTTGGAAAATATAGAGGTGTTTCATGCCGGAACCCGCCGTATTGAGAACGATTTTGTAACCGCTGGGGGACGTGTCCTAGCCGTCAGCGCCGTGGGCCATGACCTGACCGCAGCCCTGGATCAGGCTTACCGAGGAGCAGCCCAAATCCACTTCGAAGGGGCCCATTACCGCCGCGATATCGGAACCACTTATTATGCTTAATTGGACATGGTTCATTGGCTAACAAAACAGGTTTACAATTTACCACCCTACGCCAGCCACGGACGTGAAGCGTAAAACGTGAAACGTGAAGATTTCGCATGCGGCCAAAAGCCCCACGTTTCACGCTTCACGTTTCACGGCGTCGTAATGTATCATCTTACCTTGTGGACTGAAACTCTGGCTGACATACTCCCACGACTTCTAGTCGTGGGGTTCTGGGGTACTGGCGTATGAAGCGAAATCACTTTCGACTGACTCATACTCTCCCGCAGGAAACGGTTTAACCGTTTTCGCGCCAACAACCATCTATTACTACGTTGTTAAAGTGCCTGGGCTTTCTGGCGCGGGAATCGTAATTCAAAGGAGGAAAGAAAATGGACCTGATTACCATTAATCGTACAGTTCGTTCTGAGCTACGAGAACAAAAGTATGCATTAATATTGGCTGATGAGTTCTCTATCGACCCGGAGTTGACAGCCGCCAGGCAGTGTCTGTGGGCAGATTGGGATAACTTGGAGCTGGATAACTATTTGAAAGATGGTGGCCGCTTTCGACAGCGGCGCTTTGCCCTTTTTTATTTTTTGCCCAGTCCTGGAGACCTGTTGCCTTTACCATCAGCTTCTTACTTCCAGTCGAGCGAAGTCAATACCTATGCTGGCGGCGTTGCCCGTGAGTTTGCGCCTTTATTAGAGAAGAGCCTGACCAATCAATTTCTGCACGAGTTGATTAAATTCAACTTCCGGCAGTTTCCAGTGGACAGCAGCATGACACACCAACCGTGGGAAATTGATGTTCATCAATTCCGGGTTGTGGCCTCTCAAGATGAGCTGGGTGAGCCAACCCCGGAAGGCATTCACCATGATGGCGATGATTTCAACTGCATCCACTTAATTGCTCGCCAAAATGTCACTGGCGGGGTAAATTCAGTTTATGACAATGACGGGGTTCGGCTGGCGAGTTATACGTTGCGCCACCCAATGGATTCAATAATAGTGTGGGATCCGCATGTGATGCATGGAGTCACCCCCATCCACCCGGAAAAACCCGGGGAGTTAGCCATTCGTGATGTATTGGTAATTGGTTATAACTATCGTCCCGACCTTAAGCGTCCGGCTTGAGCGACCAGTCAGGAGCTCCGGCCCCGATGATATGGTGAGTTTTCATCGACCGTTGCGGACAGTGCTCGGTGAAGGTTTTTTGGATCTCCAGAGAGCAAGGCACACCCTAATGGCTAGATATATGCAGTTACAGGAAAATGATATCCAGGAAATAGCCAGCAACTATAGCCTGACCGTCATCAATTTCGAGCCTATGGAGGGCGGTGCCGCTAATTCCAGTTATTTGTTACAGACCCGGCAAGGGTGCTATGTACTGACGGTTTTCGACGATAAATCATGGGCCGATGTGGTCAGCATAGGTCGCCTTTTATTATGGCTAGCCGCATACAAGTTCCCCACAACACGTCTACTATCCCCAACCAGAGGAGGTATTGCCACAATGTATCGGGGCAAACCGGTGCTGTTGAAGACCTATATTGTAGGGCAGGTCTGTCAGGACCTGAATGAAACAATGTTGGGTCGAATAGGCGCGGCAATGGCCCGATTGCACCAGGTGCCAGCGCCCGGCTTTCTCCCCAATAACCACCCTTATGGCCGACAAATTTTTGCAACTATCATTGGCCAGAACATCAATTCAGAGTATGAGTCCTGGTTGGCTGGGCGGCTCGCTCATCTTGAGCGACACCTCCCCCCGGAGTTACCACAAGGGTTGATCCATGGCGACTTATTTTATGATAATATCCTGTTTGAGAAAAACGAATTCAGAGCTATTATCGACTTTGAAGAAGCCTGTCGCTATTACAAAGGGTTTGACCTGGGGATGGGGATTTTAGGACTGTGTGCCGAAAAGACAACCGTGGCGCTTGACAAAGCACGGAGGCTGGTCATGGGGTACCAACAAGTCCGAAGGCTAGAAGCAAGAGAAAAAGAAGCCTTACAACTATTTGTCGAATACGCCGCGATTGCAACCTCCTTTTGGCGATTCTGGAAGTACCACATTCATACGCCCATCGCGGAAAAGGCAAACGCCCATTTGCAGATGGTGCGTTTGGCCGAAGAAATAGCTGCCACCCCGAAAGCAAGATTTTGGGAGGCAGTTTTTAACCGATAGTGATCTTGAATCCCAACCAGTAACCTAAGTTAAGGTCAGGAGGCGGGTCGCCCTACCCCCTGCCTCTCCGTGAGGAGTTAGCCTGCTAACTCATGTCCTTTGTTTAGAACGTTGAGGGTTAGGAGTTTAATGACTATACGAAGCAAATCACGATTCCCCCTTCTTTTTCCGACCAAACTTTAGGCTGGCGAACGGCTAAATCTATCACAACCGCCACCACTATATATTGTGGTTTTTAAGCCACTCGCCCCAATATATAGTGGTATGGCAACCCTTGTAATATATTAATTGCCTCTCTTGCAGTAGAATGATGGCGCAGAGCACAAACGTTCTATACTACCGATCAAGCAGGGCCACCCTGTTATTCTGATTAGCCACCATCTTCAAGTCGAAGAACCGGATTGGTCGTAAAATAAAGTTGGTAGTAAAATTATAGAAAATAATTCGGTAATGTTGCTCGGCGTGGACCACAGTCCAGGCCACGTCTCGACGGACTGTGGTCCGCCGGGAGCAACAGGATCGTTACCAGATTAATTTCTGAAAGTCCATTAACCCTGGGATATAAGGGCTTTTTTCCTTATGCTTTTGCACCTGGTTTGTTGGAAAGAACCTATGTGCTATAATATTGTTGTCACACAAGAGAATGTTGTCCAAGAATACCTCAAGTGCTATACTGTCAACCAAGCACTTTTGGGCCTGTTCTCTTGTGTGACAACAAATGGACAATGGCTCAAAGGTGCTTTTTTGATGCTCATTCGTAAGGCGTTTAAGTTCCGCATCTATCCCAATAAAGAACAACAAGCCGCCCTGGCCATCCAGTTTGGCCATGCCCGCTTCGTCTACAATTGGGCGCTTAACCGGCGCAAAGAATACTACGAAGCGACCGGTGAGGGGCTTTCCAGCTATGACATCAATAATGAGATCAAAGACCTTAAGCGCCAGTCTGACACGGAATGGCTGAAGCAGGCCGATAGCCAGGTACTCCAGCAAAAGAGCCAGGACCTGGACAGAGCCTATGAACTTTTTCGCCGGTCGGGGAAAATACCCCCGCTTCATTTTGAACGGACATACCGTGGGAGCCACGGAAATTGACGCCTTGGGAGAGATGAGCCTCGTTGGAGACTCAGCCCAGGAAGCCCAAGCCTAAAAGGCTTGGGTAGCTCACCTAAGCGGCAGAAAGCAACATAGTTTTTTAGGAACTGCCGAAGGCTTTTAGACTTTAGCCTTCGGCAGTCTTTTTTAGAATGAGGTTATGCCATATAAACCAATTGGCCAGTAGATACTGGCCTGGCATGAAACATGAAATAGGAGAAGAAATCATGATGAAGTATCATAGGTATTGGATTATCGTATTGGTAATAGCTCTATGGGTGGCGCTCGTCCCGACTGTCCTGGCCGGCGGCGGGCCGGATAAGTTTTCCCTGAGCCTGACCCTGGACAAACGCTTACTCCAGCCGGGTGAGGTCATCCAACTGAGCGGCATAGGGGCTATCAGAGACGTAACGGTCGGTGTGCTCCTCGTCCCTTTTCCCGATTCGGGGGCGAATGCCCTGACCTCTGTGGAGGTGATGCCCAATGACGTTGGGGCTTTCAATGCCACCCTCACAGTGCCGGAGACGACTGAAACCGGCCGGTATGCCGTCCGCGCTGAACAGCCCCCCCGCTATGGCACCCCGGTCACGCAATACGCCTGGGTCGGCATTTGTGTGAACGCCTGTACCGGTCAGACTCTGGGTTCGCTGCTCCCGGATACCGGGAAAACCTTGCCGGAACAAACGTCCCTGCCAGGCGTTCTCTCAGGCTGGTTGATCTTGGTGTTGGTGGTCAATGGGGTCATCTGGCAGGTCCGGCCTCGCTAAGTCATCCAACGAAGAAGGTGCGCGCCCGCTATAACATTAAAAAAGCTTGAATTGCACATATTTCTATGCTATACTGTGTGCAGAATTTGGAGGTGATTGATGCTGTTTGAGATTGGTGGTGAACAAGTAGTCCGGTTGACAGAACTACGGCGCAATTCCAAAGCTTTGATTGCGCGGTTGAAATCCGCCAGGAACCAGCAGGAATCGCGCCTTATTTTAACGACCTATGGGGAACCGGTGGCCGTTTTGCAAGACTATGAAGCTTATCAAAAGCTGCTAACCCAGCTTGAGGAAGCCCAACGGCAACTCCACAACGTAATGCGTAATGCGTAATGACGTGATGCGTAATGCATAGCGCGGCAAGCCGCAACGACCGCAGGTGCGATAGAGCGATTCAGCGATAAAGCGATCAGCTTTTAGCGACCAGCCATCAGCCCTATCTGACCTTCGGCCCTCGCTCCTAGGATCTTCGACTTTCAGAATTCGCTGACCGCTGATGGCTGACCGCTTTTTTCTCTGATTCGCGGCGTGATAAAGATTCTCGCGGACCACGCAAATGTTGTCGAGTCACACTGTATTGCGTATTGCATATTCCGTTGATAATTACGCAATACGCAATACGTAGTACGTAATATTCCCCTGCTAGGAACCACCTATGGCCACGATTATTGCCGTTGCTAATCAAAAAGGAGGCGTAGGTAAAACCACCAGCGCCATGAATCTGGGGGCGGCCTTACAACAAATGGGCCGCCGGGTCCTTCTGGTTGATCTGGACCCTCAGGGCAGCCTGACCGTAGCCCTGGGCTTTAAACCCGATAGCCTGGAACAGAGTGTTTATAGTGTTCTTAAGTATGTCAATGAAGTGGGTGATATCGAAACGTTAGCCGAATTGCCCATCCAAACGACAACTGAGGGCTTGAATCTCGTGCCCAGCAATATCGAACTGTCTAAGGCTGAGCTTGAGTTGCTCTTAAAGCCGGGCGGCTATACAGCCCTGCGAGACGCGCTCAGGCCGGCCAAAGCGGCCTATGATTACATCTTCGTCGATTGCCCCCCCAGCCTGGGCATTCTGACCGCTAATGCGCTTTCAGCGGCCGATCAGGTCATTATCCCGCTCCAGGCTGACTTTCTGGCCCTCAAGGGGGTTTATTTATTGCTCGATACTATTTCCGAGATCAGACGCAAAGTGAACCGCCAGCTTACCATTGGCGGCGTCTTTATCACCATGGCTGACACCCGGCTGACGCACACCAAGGAGATGATTGCCACCGCCCAACAGGTCTTGGGCGGAAAAATTCGCGTCTTTGAAACCATCGTCAGAATGAATGCCCCAGTGAAAGAAGCCCCTATTGTCGGCCAGAGCATTTTAACCTATGATCCCACATCAATGGGGGCCGTCTCATATAGCCAGTTGGCCAAGGAACTCGTCAACTAAGGGAAGCGCCTCATGTCCAGAAGAAAACGGGCCAGTCTCACACCTGAAACAGCCGCCAGGGCCATCACGCCGGAGAGTATTCTGTCTGATATCTTGAACATCCCCGACCTGGCAGAGATTCCGGTCGTTTTGGCTCCTATCGAGATGATCGATCCCAACCCCTACCAAACCCGGCGCCATTTCGACCCGGAAAAGCTGACCGAGTTGGCCACGGCTATGCAAGCCCAGGGCTTCCTGGGCGGCCTGGTGGCCAGGGAGGTTGAAGGGCGCTATCAACTCGCTTTTGGTGAGCGACGGCTCCGCGCCGCCCGGCAGGCCGGCATCGACCAGATTCCGTTGCACGTCCACATTTTCACGGATGTGCAAATGATGGAAGTGGCCATCACCGAAAACGTCAACCGCGAGGATTTAACCCCGATTGAGGAGGCGGAAGGGTATCAGCATCTCCATAACACCGGCTACAGTTACCGGCGGATCGCCGAGCGGGTGGGCAAATCGGCCACCCACATCAGCATGCTCCTCTCGCTGTTAAAGCAGCCGGATGTGAAGGAAGCGGTTGAACAGGGACGGATCAACGCCAGCGAAGCGTATGAAATCACCAAGGTTGAGGATGAAGAAATCCGTCAAACTTTAATCAATCAGCTTGCCCGCGACCAACTTACCCGCACCGCCCTCCGCGAAGCCGTGCGCCTGGCGATCAGCGGAGCGAGTCCCGACGCGGCTCAGGAGGCCTCACCCCGGCCGGCGGAGGGGACATCCCTCCTCCCAACACCCCCACCCAACCTCTACGACCCTGTGCCGAACCTGAAGACCTCGGTGAACCAGTTGAAAAACATCCGGCCAGACCGGTTTCAGGATATCCCCGGCCACCGGCTGGGCGATGTTTTGGACCTGCTCGATGAGATCGCTTATCGGGCCAGCAGCTTGAAAGCGCAATTAGGAGAATGAGGTTGGCAATGTAAATTGTCCAGTTGGCTGTTTAGCGGCTAAACAGTTACCGAGCAGAGGCTGGATCAAACAAACCGTTAAGCCGGCTGTTTAGCGGCTAAACAGTTTGCGCGACAGAGGTTGGGGAATTAAGACCAAAAAGTGCTTTCCTCAATACAACAGGAAAGCTTCGCAACCTTGCTCAAGGCGGATCCGTGACCCGCCGTTTATGGACCGGCTCAGAGCGGTTTATAAATTCTTATACGACAAGATACCCTAGTTAACACGCGTTTAGCGGCTAAACACATGTTTAGCCGCTAAACGCTTAACTTATAAAGTCCCCAAAGGGTTAAGTTTTAGGGGATAAAATAAAGAGAGACTCGTGCTCACCGAGTCTCTCGCATGCAATGTTTTAGGACTACTAGAATTCAGATGGTGAAGCCGCCAACTTCGCCATCTAAATCTAAGCCCCTTTCTTGGGGAGGGGGAAGTTGCGTCACCCTACCCACGGGCTTTTTTGCTGACCAAGATAGAATATCACAAGGTGATGGGGGTGTCAATTTGTGGCTCAAAAGATGATGCCTGAAATAATTAAGGTGATATCCGAAACAAATTTAGCCAAATTGCCCCCCAGGTAGTGACAATGTCGTGACAAGGCAGTGACAAGTAGACGGTTTTAGCGGGCGTTGTAACAAGGCTGGCGTCAGCTTATAAGCGATCCTATCCCCAGTCAGGGCAGTCTGGGACGCTAATTTGGGCCGGAGAGGGCCTGAAATGGAGGTGATACATGAAACAAAAAAGGTGATACATGAAACAAAAAAGGTGATACATGAAACAACAGCAAGGTGATACATGAAACAAGCAAAAAGGCCATTTTGGTGATACATGAAACAAATTTTGGTGATACATGAAACAACGACTCCAATAATATAAAAATATATACCAAAAACATATTCCAAAACGAGAAAACCATGAAAACAAACTCTGACCCTAAACAGCAGAAAGATTTCTCTTCCGGTCGAGATGAGATGAATTTGGCTGAATTTCCCTTTGCTAAATTAAATGCTAAAGATAACCGGGAGATCATCGAGTATGAAGGTTGGACAGTTAGTGGCTCCCAGCGGCTGCCACAGAAATGGATTGTGCGTGGGGCCAGTGGGCTGGGATTACCTTCTGAGTTTGGGGAGCGTCTGTTGATGGCCTTGATTGCGATCACCGCTGAAGATGATTTCACCTCACGCAAGGTCACTTTCTCGGTCGGCGAGTTGCTCCGCCGGCTCGATCTAGCCAAAAACCAACGCTATTATGAACTCATCGAGCAGCAGTTGGACCGCCTGATGGGGGTCACCATTCACTCGGAAAATGCTTTCTGGGACCACGCCAAACAAAAACGGGTGACGACCAAAAGGGCCTTTCACCTGATCGAAAAGCTCTGGCTGCGCTTTCGGGAAGGGGAGGTTGGAGCCGGGGATCTCGAAGACGCTTCGCGTGGCGGGACGGAAAATGTGAGAGGGTATATTATCTGGAGCGACGAGATCTGGCGCTCTTTTAAGGCCGGGTATATCAAGAGCCTGGACCTGGCCTTTTTCTACGGTCTGCCGACCCCCATTAGCCGGCGACTATACCGCTTTCTGGACAAGCGCATGCGTTACCAGGAAGTGTATGAAATCGATATTTTCGACCTGGCCAACCGGTTGGGCTGTGTGCGCTACAAAGCACCGTCGCAGATTAAAAGGATTCTCAAACCGGCTTGCGAAGCCCTTATTGAACACGGCTTCCTGGCCGAAGCAAAGATGGTTAAACGCGGCAAATACACCCGCTTGCGCTTTGTCAAATGGATTGAACCGGACCCCAAGGCAGAGGAGAAGGGGCTTGAGGTCGAAGATCCTAGGAGCGAAGCGTATAAGGCTGAGGCACAATCGACTGCCTCGGCCGCCGCCACCGGGCGCGATGAAGCGGCCATTGAGGCTGACGGAGCCTCTGAAACCGCCCAAAAATGGCTGGAGGTCCTGGAACAGCTCCGCTTGCAGATGCCAAAAGCGACATTTGAGGCCTGGCTTCAGGACACCAAAGTCCTTCGCCGGGTGGAAGATAGGTTGGTGATCGGGGTCAAAGACGCCACCGCCAAAGACTGGCTGGACAACCGCCTAAAGCCTATGATCGAGCGGGCTGTGAAAGCCAGGTGGGAGGAAGCGGTCGAAAGTGTTGAGTTTGAGTGCGGAGGCTAATTTTTTGTTATGATGGGCAAGAATATGAATTGCCAATTATCTGATGGCGGCGGAACGGTTGGCGGTAGCCCTGGATTTTCGTCCGGGGCAAAGCCATGGGTCAGGGTCCCAAAACAGATGTCCTGGCGACAGCGACCAGGCCGTTCCAGCTTATCAACCCATTGCTCTATCCCGGGTAAGGTGCTGTTGGCGTAGTAATAGCGGTAAGCCACCTCCAAAGCCGAGGTACGTTTCCACTCCACTGTCCCTGCATCCACAATAATCGCCTTGATGGCCCGCTCGATTGACCCGCGACCCGGGTAGAGATGGGTGGTTTTGGTCTCTCCATTCCGGTCCAGGTAGGTGTAAGCGGGGATATCGCTATGATCGACGTTGTCGAAGCAGGAGCGATCACCGCGACGTAACATCAGCTCGCATTGCTGGATGTTATTACCCAGGTGAATTTCGGGATAGTTTTGATACTCGCCGTTGTAGTGAGAAATGTTACAGTATTCGTCCCGCCGGGCATCTTCAGGGATGATGCCCATCTCTGTAATTTGCGATTTCATCGGTGGGAAGGCATCACTCTGTTGTGACCCGCTCAAGTCATCGCACGAGGTACTCAGGTAGTCAATTTTGTAGCCGTTCATGCGATCCAGGGCCAGTTGATTGGCATGGGCATAGGCTTCAGCCGCGGTAGCGGCGATCTCCGCGCCCCCATTCACCTGGGGTGGGTTACGACGGATGAGCCGCACAAACGGACGATCCCACAGGTAGTCGGCAATATAGGCTAAGGCATTGGTCGCCGCCGAGCCCCAGTTTGATTGGGTCTCCTCGGCGGCATAAGAGACCACATAATAGGGGTTCTTGACCAGCCAGTTCTGGAAGAGGATTTTGCAATTGCCTGAGCCGATGGTGGTGTCTGAGTAGAGGGTGCTAATGGGGCCGCTACAGGTTTGCGAGCGCCAGTAATCTTCGATCAAGTCGGCGGCAGCAACTAGCTCCGGCGTGCCCCAGCCGAAGTTCAGGCGACATTGCCGCTCCTCCAGGGAAATGGTGTGGACTTCGGTCATAATGCGCTGCAAGATTGTTTTAACCTCTTCGGCATACTGGCTGTCCCCAGTTAAGTGATAAGCGAGTGCCTTGGCATAGACAATCGGCGTCCCCTCGCCGTCGTCATTCCAGGCCGGGTCATCGGACCCAGGGCAACTTTGATGCGTATCCAGCGTGAAATCCCAGTCCTCGCCGGCCCAGACGAGAACTTCCTCAACGGCGCTCTGATATGGCTCCAGCCCCTGATCCGCTTTTTGTTTGATCACGACCAATTCTTGAGGCGTAGTCAGGTAGCCCCGCGATTGGCCTGAGCCAACAAGTTGTATGGAGGCTGCGGTTGAGAAAAGTTCAGGTCTACTCTCCCTGGTTAGCTGAAGAGAGGCTTTAGGGGGATTTACGCCCGTCGTTAGAAAAAAGTATAGGCCTAAGACAATAAAAAACGCCCCCAAGCCACCAATGAGTAAGGACCGGGAGGCGCTCCTTACCAAAAGCTTCGGCATTAACATCTCCTTCAAGCATAATGGGATTCAGCGATTCAGTGAATCAGCGATAAAGTGATTCGCAAATTTACTTCATGCATCATAAGGGCAAAGCTCGAAGATCGCAAGCTGACACCATTCTCACCGAAACCTTCGACCCTCACCAGGATCCTCAGCTTCTCAACTTCCGAGACGGATTAAATTTGGGCGAAGGGAGGCGTAAGTTCACTTGACGGCACAGGTTACCACAAACCGACAAAATCGTTGCAAAAAGGGAAAAAAACGTAGAATAAGGCCATCTAGTGTGTCGGCTGTCCGCCGTGGTTTCGAATTCCGCCGCCCCCAAATATAAATAGCGATTATTGAGAGAAGTCCAAACCCTTGATGGGTGCAAACGGTGAAATTTGAGCCGAATGTTTCGATGTCATTGAAATTCAACGGCCGATCGGTCCCCTTTGCCGAGGCCTTCCACGGATAGGGGAGGTAATCTCGGACAAACTCTAACAAGGGATTCTGGCCGAGAGGGTCTTTGAAACCAGCCTTACCCCCTTTCTTGAGCACTCGAGCCAATTCAGCGCCAGCCAGCGGCAAATAAAGATGATGGAGCGTCGCTTCGCTGTGGATAATTGAGATCGTTTCGTCGGCTAAAGGGAGTTGTTCGCCGGCACACAGAATAACTGAAACCCGGTCAGCAGTGCCAGTCATATGGGCCAGTTTCTGCATGTAGGCCAGTGCTTTTGGCGACACATCACAGGCGTAAACCTGTTTAGCACCGGCCAGAGCGAAATATATCGGCGTTGGATTATAGCCACACCCGAGGTCCAATATTGTTTGGCCCTCCAGGGGTCCCAAGAAGCCAAAGAGATGCTTTCGCCACGGTGAGTAGTTACGATAACGGTCAAAGTGCCAATCGGCAGGGAGAAACTGGAGCTGTTGTGTAACCTTTTCCTGCGCCTCAATATCTGTTAATTTCATTTCGAGATTAATCCGTGATTGCAGGTCAAGGGTGAACGCCTCATCACGGCTAATCTGACGATTGGTTTTCATTTCAATCAAATGCCTCCTTGTCCTATGGTTGGGCGGGACAAGATGGGCGATTTGTCCTGCCCCGAAGTTACCCAATTAGTTTGGGCAGTAGCGGGACAGGCTAATTGTTACTTAACGAATCAATTGACCATAGCCTCCAGTTGGTAAGGGGTTAAAGGATGCCAGAAACCCATTTTTAACCTCGACTTCTTCGTTGATTCGCTGGGGCAGAAACCGGTTTCTCTGGAATGTTTACCTGACCTCAATGGGGTCAATTATCTTGTTAAAGTGCAAAAAGCCTGTCTACACCGGAAACTGGCCTAAAGAAAAAAGCTGCTTTAAGGTCAACGCCTGGCGCTGCTCGATCCCCAGCCGCAGCAGGTTGACGTAGTGGCCGCCTTCCAGTTTGGCCGGCGTCAGGCGGGTGGCCTCTTTAAGCGACCGGTGCATCCAACAGGTGTGAAAAAGGGGTTCGACCAGGTGGGGCGGCAGGCCGGTCCGCTCACAATAGCGCTCGACGGCGGCCAATACAAACCGGCTGAGAGGGGTTTCGGCCAGGAATTGTTGGGCGAAGCCGGTCAGGCTGTCGCGGACGCCATCAGCCCGGGCCGCGCCGACACAGTAAGAGCGCAGGAAGTAGAATAGGTCCCACAAGGGCATACCCTGAGGCTCGGCCGCCTCCCAGTCGAGGAAGGCAACACGCCCGGTTGGGGTGGCCATGACGTTCCAGGTGCCGGGGTCGCCGTGCTGGAAGACCAGGGGGAAGGGCGCATCAGAGGCAGCAATGGTGGCAATCTGGTCGGCCAAAAAGGTGTGCTGGGCTGGGGTTAGTTGATAGATGTCCGCAAAGCGCTGGAACAGCGTCTCTAATCCCGCCGCCACTTCCTCCGGCCGAAGGTCAGATAGGGTGGCCGCGCCCAGATCGATGAGCCACTCGGTGGCAGCGTGGAGGTAAGGGCAATCGGCCGTCCACTGGGCCTGCTGGCGAAAGGGAACCCCCTTGATGACCGTCTCGCCGACGATGGCTAGCCCGGCGTGGTGGCCAAAGAAAACGACCTGGGGCAGGGTTTCCCGATCGCCAATCCCCTTTTGTTGCAACCATGTCAGCGCCCGGTATTCGTTCTCCAGCCGGGGGTTGAAAATTGGGTCACGGACCATTTTGACAATGTATTTTGGCTTCCCCCTCTTCCCCCCCTCTGGGGGGGACTGAGGGGGGGAGGAAGTAATGGGGGCGAAGAGAAAGAAGAGTAATTTTCGGGAGCTGTAGTCCCCTCGCGCCGCCAGCCCCCAACTATAGCCATCCAGGTCAATCCCGGCCTCTTGAGCAATCGCCCCCAGGTATTGCGGCGGCCGGTTAGCGGTCTCATCCGCCCTCTGGCCCAGCAACAAGCCATAGCGCCGGGTGAACCGGCCAAACAGGCGATGGCCACTGATGGCCCCTTCAAGCCGTCCCATTGTCTCCAGCAGCCTCTTGCCAATTCGCCTGACCGTTGTCTGGGCAAAAGTGCGAGGAGTTCTGAGCAGAGGGGCAGGGGTGCGGGGGTGCAAGGGTGAAACACTCTGCGTAATTTCTCTCCTGCTCCCTCGCCCCCCTGCTCCCTTGCTGCTCTTTCCCCGGTCGGGCAGCAGGCGCTTGAGGATGCGCTCATTGAGCGAGGGGCTATACAAGCCGTGCTGTAAAAAGTAGTCCATGGCCTCCTGGTCTGCTAGCGGCACGGCCGTGTGCATCTCGCCCCCTAAAGGGGTCAACCAGAAGAGTTGGCGTGTATTGATATCCTGATCCTGGCCTTCCCATTGACCTGGTTCAGCATAAGAACCATTCAGCACCTTAGGGATACGTAGCCGATCGACCACCCCATTGACCTCACAATAGATCAATCCCCCCGGCTTTAAGAGACGACGCAGTTCTGAAAAAGCAGCAGGGGTGCAGGGGTGCAGGGGTGCAGGGGAGAATTTCTTTATTATCACCCTTGCTCCCCTGCTCCCTTGCTCCCCTGCATAGAAAGCCCCTGCTGTTTTTCCTGGATTTTTGACAATCAGCGCCAGGTCTATGCTGCCGTCAGCCAGGGGCAGGGCCGAAGTGCCATTGCTGACCATAGGACGGAGACGGGTCATCCCCTCCCGTCCCCTGGACATGATCTGGCCCGAGTCAGGGCCCATGATAATGACCTCTTGGCTGAAGCGTAACAAGGTGGTTAAGGTGGTCGCGGGGGGCCTTCCCAGACACAGAACCCGCTCCAGGTTAAGGTCAGGGAGCAAAAACAACCAGTTAGCCCCGGCCACTTCTCCCTTTAAATTGGTCCCTGGAATAAAGTTTGTCGCCAGCGTTATTTCCAGCATTAATAAAAAACTCCATTGTAGCCATAGGTTTCAGTCTTTCAGTTTAACTGACAACCGATTAACTGACAACCGGCTGACTGACAATCGATTAACCCAAGATTCGGCGCATCAGCGGCAGGCGTAGTAGTTCAGGAAAGGTCTGTTCAACGTTGAGTAAGTGGCGGTTGAGCCTGACCACCAGCAGAGAGGCCAGCCCGGCCAGGATGAGACTGACATAAACCGGTGCGTCGGTTAGCACCTGGACCAGCCATAGCCCCAGGGCGCTAAGGGTGATCACGAGATAGACCTTGAGGTAATGCCGGTCAAAAAGATTAATCCCCGTACCCAACCGTAGGCCGGTCTGTTTGAGAATATTGTGAAAGATTAAAGTGCTGGTGGTGCCGATGGCCGCACCCAAAGCGCCATAAGGCGGAATAAGGAGGAAATTGAGGCCCAGGTTAACCACCACAGCCAGAATGTTAAGGGTAACAATATAACGCAGTTTCCCATAGACTTTGAGCGTCAGTCCATTCTGGCCCAGGGCAGCGTTGAAATAATAGCCAAAGGAGAGCAGGGCTAAGATGATCGCCGACTGCTCGTAGCGCGTTCCGTACAGCAGGAGGGTTATGGGTCGAGCGAGAGAGAAGGTCAGGGCGAAGACGGGGAAGGAGGCGATCGCTATCCAGATGGCGTTTTGCCAATACAGGTTGTTGATCCCCTCACGATCATTCCGGGCGAACATGCGGGCCGCCAAAGGGGTGAAAAGGGTGGCGAAACTGGCGATCACCAGCTGATTCAGCAGGGCTGTCGGCTGCACAGCCCGCAGGGCGGCCACTTCCGTCACGTTGTGGAAGCGTTCCAGGATGACTGCATCCATGGAGTTCATGGCAATATAGACCAGGTCAGAAGTCAAGAGGGGGATGGTGAAAGCCAGGACCTCGCGCCAGGGCATGTCTATAGCACGCAGATTGAAGTGTCGAAACAGCCCCTGGGCCTGTAGCAGACGCACAAATATGACGCTATAAATGATGACCCCCACCAGCCCGGCGGCCAGATAGCCACCGGCCAGGAAGAAGACGGTGCTCCCCCCAAAAATGAGCAAAAGTACCACCACCAGCCTGAGCCCTGGGGTCAGGACATACTTGCGGAAGAAGATAGCCCGGGGATTGGCAAAAACAGCGAACAACCCCACCAATAACTCGTCTATGGCTTGCACCGGGACCAGGAAGATCAACAACAACAATAGTTCCAGGGCCTGTTGATCGCTGATAAACGATTGGGCTATAAAATCCTGAAAACCGTAAAGGAGTAGGGCCATAGCCAGCCCCAGCGACAAAATCGTGCTGACCACCATGATGATGGTGCCAAACAGCTTATTATAATGGTCCTGTTCGTGATAAATAGGCACAAAGCGGGTGATGGCCCGGTCCAGGCCAAAGGTGGCCAGGCTTTGACACAGCTTGACCACCGAGAGGGCGTAGGCAAACGCGCCGTAGTCGGTCTGTGACAAATAGCGGACAATCATCACCTGCACCGCAAAGTTGACTCCCTTGGAAAGAAGCCGCCCGATGAGCAGCAGGCTGGAGCCACGGATTTGCCGCCTGGTGGTCTGCTTGTCGCCGGGTAATATCTCTGTCGAGGTTATAGGTTTTGGGGTCATAGATACCTTTTGTAATGCGTACTGCGTACTGCGTAAGGGGTGTCGCAATACGGAATACGGAATACGCAATACGGAATACGGAATTACGCAGTTATGGGTGCTGGCTGGCTTACGTAGCGTTCGTACCACAGGCTGAACATGAGAAGGTTCCAGATGTTACGGCTGTGATCACGCCGGCCGCGCCGGTGGGCCTCCAGCATAGCCTGGACAACTTGCGGCTCAAAGAAGCCTTGCTCGGCGATGGCTCGGGGGGAAAGATAGTCGTCCACCATATCCTTCAGGTCGGTCTTGATCCAGAGGGGGATGGGGACGTGGAAACCGGCCTTGGGCCGTTGCAAAATCTCTCTTGGCAACACCCGGGCCGCTACCCGCTTCAACAAATATTTGAGGGTCAGCCGGCGCACTTTCAGATCACTGGGCAGCCGGGCCATGAACTCAACCAGGCGCAGGTCGAGCAAGGGGACCCGGACTTCCAGGGAGTGGGCCATACTCATGCGGTCCACCTTGGTCAGCATGTCGTCCACTAGTTGGACTTTGAAATCGACGTAAAGGAGGCGATTGATCAGGTCTTCGGCGGGGTAGTGATCGTAATATTTCTGCAACAAGGCGACCGAGGGTCGCAACGGGCTATTATACCCATTACCATTGGCCGAACGGTAAAGCTCCGTTTTCATTTCTTCGCTGAAGAAAGCCTTCCAGGCGAAATGGGCCGGCAGGGGCGGCAGCGATCCGCCGGCCATGAAGCGCTTGAGTTTAAAGTCCAGACTGACTTTGCCATGCGAGGTCGGCAACATGTCAACCAGACGAGGCAGCAGGCCGGCCCCAATTACTCTGGGCAAGCGCCGGTAGAGAGCAGCCAGCTTGTCAGCCTGATAAGTATAATAGCCCCCAAAGACCTCATCGCCGCCGTCGCCGCTGAGGACCACTTTCAGATGGCTGGCGGCCAGGTCGCTAACGGCGTAGACGGCGACGGCGGAGGAATCGGCGAACGGCTCGTCAAAATAGTCGGCCATGGCGGTAATGACCTCGTGGGCGCGGGGTTTGATGATCAATTCATGGTGGTTGGTCTTAAAGCGCTCGGCGATGAGCCGGGCGTAGGGTAATTCGCTATAAGACTCTTCCTCAAAGCCGACGGAAAAGGTCCTCACCGGCTGACCAGACGCCTCGCTCATCAGGGCCACCACCAGGCTGGAGTCAATCCCGCCGCTGAGAAAGGCCCCAATGGGGACATCGCTGATCATCTGGTCGTGGACGACCTGGCGCAGCAGATCGAGGAGGTCGTTTTCCAGGTCGTCGGAGACCTTCACCGGCCCTGAGCCCGCCTCCGGTCGTGGCAGATCCCAATATTGTTTGACCGTTACCTGCCGGCTGCCGGCTTCAAAGATCAGCATATGGCCGGGGAGCAGCTTACGGATGGCGGCGAACATAGTTCGTGGGCCGGGAACATAATTGAGGGACAGATAATCGTGTAGCCCTAAGGGATCGATGCGCCGCTCCAGGCCAGCGGGCAACATGGCTTTGATCTCTGAGCCGAAGACGAGGCGGTCATCAAGCTCGGCGTAGAAAAGGGGCTTGATACCGAGTTGATCGCGGGCTAAGATCAGTCGCTGCCGGCGCTCATCCCAAATGGCCAGGGCGAACATGCCGTTGAGGTAGTGGACAAAATCGTCCCCTTCCTGCTCATAAAGATGTACGATCGTCTCGGTGTCTGAGTGGGTAGCAAAGCAGTGGCCGGCCCGTTCAAGACGCTCGCGGAGCTGGGGAAAGTTATAGACTTCGCCGTTATAGACAATCCAGATGGTGCCATCCTCGTTGGAGATGGGCATGCGCCCGCCTTCGACATCAATGATTGAGAGGCGGGTTGAGCCCAGGCCAACCGGCCCTTTGACATACTGGCCCTGGGCGTCAGGTCCGCGATGCAAGATGGTCTGACACATAGCGGCCAGGGTCTCCGGTTCGACGGGCCGCTGGGAGTCATAGTAAACTTGGCCACAAATTCCACACATAGTTTTTTCTCCATATTAATAATTAATAATTAATTGTTAACAATTAATTATTAATTCGGTTTGAGTTCCATATATCAATCTGTTTGCCTCTGAAGAGTTGCAGCCAGGCCCGGATGGCGGCGAAGTTGGCCATGCAGAAGTAAAAGGGTAGGCTGAGCAGCCTGAAGGCCTTCAGCCGCCTCAGAGGGGTGTGTCGCAGCCCCAGCGCTCCCAGGGCGCTCCCATAGAAGATGAGTTGGCTCTGGGCGATGAGCCGGTAAAAGCCACCAGCCCGGTATAAGCTGAGAGAGGCGCCCAACAGGATGAGCATCAGCCAGCCCACACTCCAGCGCAACAGTTTATGAGAAAAGATCTGGACGGCGTAGAAGCCATATTGGAGCGGATTGAACAGCTCCCTGACGGCCCACAAGCCGCGCAGGCCGCGCACGATAACCCGCACCTTCCGTTGAAACTCGGCCCCATCGCTGGGGGCCACGGTCTCATAGGCGATGGCATTTGGCTCGAAGACAAGCCGGTAGCCCTGGGAGATGGCCCGGGTTGAGATGACAAAATCGTCCCCTACACCGAGGGGAACCGGCCGGAACAGCTCGCGGCGGATGGCATGGATGGCTCCGGTGGCCGAAATCATATTGCCGGATTGGCTTTGCATGGTCTTGAGCAGGCGATCGAAGTTCCAGTAGAGGCGCTCGCCGGAACTGGCGGTGGTGACCAGCCCGTTAGAAATATAACATTGGTTGCCACCGACGGCGCCAACCGAGGGATCGACGAAGGGACGTATGAGCAGGCGTAGGGCATCGGGGGTGTACATGCTGTTGGCATCGGAGAAGACGAGGATGTCCCCGCTCGCTCGGGTCACCGCTTGATTTAAGGCCGGGATTTTGCCACCCCGGGAGAAAGCCAGGAACTGCACGCCCCGCTCGGCATAACCAGCCACAATCTCATTCGTCCCATCGTCGGAGCCGTCCGAGGCAACAATGATCTCAAGCTTATCGGCCGGGTAATCGAGGGCCAGCACATTATCAAGTTTGGCCCCAATTGTTTTAGCCTCGTTATAGGCCACAATCACCAGGCTGACTCGGGGCGTGATGTTGATTCTGTTGACCGTCGGAGATGCCCTCTCGGGTAAGCGCCGCCGTAACAGCCCCCGCACTAATAGCAGGAGAGGAAAGCCAAGATAGGCGTAGAAAATTAGCCCTATCGAGCCCCAAAAGAGTAGTCGCCTCATGGTTATTCAAGTCTCCTTACCGTTTATTACGCAATACGTATTACGTATTACGTATTGCGTATTGCGTGTTGTGTATTGTGTGAAGGGTGCTCTGTGCAGGGGTGCAGGGGTGTGATTTGCAGGGGTGCGGGGGTGCAGGGGTGAAACGCTCTGCGTGATTTCTCCCCTGCTCCGCTGCTCCCTTGCCCCCCTGCTCAATCCTCCCCTGCACCCCTGCTCCCCTGCTCCTCTGCCTCCCCGGGGGGCGGGACAGTGGGCGGGGGTCCGGGGTCTTCGCCGGGGGCAAAGCCGTGGGTAATTGTGCCGAAGTGGAGCATCTGCCCGCTTTTGCCGCCGATGAAACGGTCGGACTGGCCGAAATGCAATTGTTCGGCCATGGCTTCATCGCGATAGTAGCGAAAGGCAACCTCTAAGCTGGGCAGATGGTTGTCTTTATAGTAGGTTGACTTATCCGGTCTGACCGGGTTGGCAATGATGAAATGTATCGCCCGGAGGAGGGAGCCGGAGCCATCGTCGGCCATATTTTCGTAAATGGCCTTATCCCCCCGGCGCAGGAGAAATTCGGCATGGTGGACGATCCCTTCCAGAAAGGTCATGCTGTAGGTCCAGGAAGCATCATTATCGTCAAGCCACTGCGCCTCACAGCCGGAGGAGCCGCGCTCCAGCTCGTTGGGAATGCCGCCATACCATTGGATGCCGGAATTATCACAACGGCTGTCAAATTTTCGGGTGGTGCCCATGCGGTCGAGTTGATGTTGCCGGTGCTCCCAATAGGCCTCCTCGGGTGTAGCCCCTTCCAGCAAGTAGGGGCTATCCCACAGATAATCGGCAATCATGCCGGAGGTGGCGGAAGCGGCGCTGCCCCAATTGTTATTTCGCTCCCGGCTGCTCCAGGCGGTCTTTTTGTAAATCTCCTCGGCCAGCCACTGCTGGAAGGCTCGTTTGTCCGTCGTTCGCCAACCGGGATAATCTTCGATGAGGTCGGCGGCCATAATCCAACCAGGCATGTACCAGGAGAGATTCAAAATACACTGGTTTGCGCCGGAGTATTCGTCCCCCCCATAGCCATAGGTGTCGGTTAGATCGAGCAAACGATCCCGGACTTGGGCGGCATAGGCCTCATCGCCGGTCAGACGATAGGCCATGGCTTTGGCGTAAATTAAGGGGGAGCCGTAGCCGATATACTTGGGGCGATGGGTCTTACGGCATTTTTCTTTGCCCTTAATGGTTTTGTAGGGCCAGTCGTCGGGCTCGCCGGCGAATTCAAGTAACGCCTCCACCGCAGAGTGATAGGGCTCGATATGCTGGGCCGCCTTTTGGGCCACTAAGGCCAGCTCCTGGGGCGTGGTCATATACCCTCGGGCATTACCCTCGACCGTATCCGGTACAAGAGGCTGGACCGGCTTATCGACCACATAAGGCTGGACCGGCTTACTGGGAAGAATGCGGCTTTGAACTGTTTGGGTGGCTTGACACGTGGTTAGGATCACCCCCGCCAGCCAGCAAACAACGAATGCTTTTATCATCATAAGTAATTATTAATTATTAATTGTTAATTATTAATTTCGCTTTCTCGCTGCATATAAATCAGCGAGCCTGCCAGGGCCATGATCATCCAGAAGAAACGGGCGTAGCCAAAGTGGAGGCCGAGGCCGGTGACCAGATAGCTGACGAGGGCCAGGATAAACCCCGTCGCGATATTGGCCAACTGTCGAAGGCGCGGAGCGTGGCGGGAAGGATCGCTGTGCAGCCAGCGCTTGCGGGCCTGGGCCAAACCACCGATGGTCAGAAAGATGATGGCCATGTAGGTGAGCAAGCCAAACAGGCCGTGATCGGCGGCGATACTCAGATACAGATTGTGGGCCTGCCGGTCCTTGCCAAATTGCACATTTTCGCCCACCAAGGGGGCGTAATCCATGTAGTAGTAGCGAAACATACCCGGACCGACGCCGATGATGGGATGGTCGGCAAAGACAAGGGCAGCGGTCATCATTTCGGTCGACCGTTTCTTGAGCGAACCATCAGCCTTGGTTTCTTCGGTAATATCCTCCTGGGCCGAGATCAGGCCGATTAGCCCTTGTATTTTGAGAATACGGGTCGTATATTGGGGCAAAGCTATAGTGAGCAGGATCGCCAGGCCCAAGCCAACCAGGGCCAACTGGTAGAGCTTGATATAACGCATCAAGAGCATGACCAGAAGCACGACGCCAAAGGCCAGGGCCGCAGCCCGGGAAAAGGTGGTCGCCACGCTGATGGCGGTCAGGCCGGTCAAAGCGGCGGCCAGGAGACGCAGGGTCATCGATCGTTCGCCCCACACCAGAAACAGCCCCAGGGGAACCAACATAAGCATGACCTGGGCGTGCCGGTTCTGTTCGCCGACGGAGCCGGCCAGGCGGGGTTGTTTAACTTCGCCTTCCAGGGTTTCTTCCCCGGTGCCGAAGGCGGCGTTACTGACCTGGGCAAAGCCGCCGTAGTTATTGTTATAGGTTTTGGTGACCACCTGGTAGAAGCCCAGGGTACCGACCAAGCCACCGGCCAGCAACATCACCCAGATGACTCGCTGCAGGGTTTGCGGTTTGCGGACGGCGTTGGTAAGGAGGAAATAGATCAGGATACCCTCCAGGAGATTTCTAACCAGGTTCGCTGCTGCTGTGTCCAGATCCTGTGAGAAAAGCGTCCCCAGCAGTTGAATCACATGAAAGAGAACGATCAATGGTAGCAGGGGATGAATAATGAGCTTCTGGCGACGGTAAATCAGGTCGTTGGCCAGCGGGATGACCAGCAGCAAGGGGACTGCGGCCCCAACGACGAAGGGCACGCCGTGGAACTGGACGGCGATGGCCGCGGCGTTCGAATACATCAGGAACATCACCACCAGGACGGGTGCTTCGGGCACGATCACCATAGCCAAGACCAGCGGTATAACCAAGGCGGCGGCGATGGCCAACAGTGGCTGATAGGCTGCGACAAAGCCAATAGCGAAGGTGGAACCGAGCACGACGATGAGGAGCAAGGCCAGTTTGTAGCCTGGCGGAATATATTGTCCTAAGGTTGCTCTGGAGAAGGTCATAATATGGCCGTATTACGTATTACGTATTGCGTATTGCGTGTTGCTGGTAAAGTTCTCTTTCGGTTTTGGGACAAGCTAAAGCTTATCCTACAACAACCTCTCTGGTTACAACTGGTAGCTGGCGATTGTAAACTGTAAACTGTATTCAGTTTAGGCCAAAATCCTGTGAACCAAGCTTGAAGATCATTAGAAAAGTGTTAATGTTTATTAGGTCGTTCCAAAAAAAACGGGCTTGGTATGGTTAAAATATTGAGCCAAAGCATCAGCATTTTTAAAGAGGTCAAATTCGCCGACAACTTTCTCCCGCCCGGCCTGGCCGAGACGCCGGCGCAGATCTGGGTTATGATATAGATGCTCCAGGGCCTGGGCTAACCCCTCGGCATCGCCGGGGGCCACCAACAAGCCGGTCTGCCCATCAATAACCAGTTCCGGTATGCCTGACAGATTACTGGCCACCACCGGCACCCCGCTTCCCATGGCCTCCATCAACGCTACCGGGAGCCCTTCCCGTCGTCCGCTGCTGGTTGGCACGCTCGGCGTGGCCACCACATCGGCCCCGCGTAACAAGCCCGCAATCTCTTGCCGGGTCAGCCGGCCGTGGAAGTGAATCTGCTCCTCCAGGCCAGCGGCCTCAACTTGTTTTGTCAGGGCCGCCAGCTCGGGGCCGTCGCCGATGAAGTGGCAGGCAAAATCAACCCCCTGCTCCCCCTCAGTCCCCCCCAGAGGGGGGGAGGAAGGGGGGGCCAACGTCTTCGACAACAACCGGCAAGCCTCGATCAGGTAGGCTTGTCCTTTGACCTCGTGCAGCGTGCCAATACAAAGGATGGTGAAAGGACTGCTCCCTTGCTCGTGGGGGGTAGGCCCTGAACGGGGCTCGAAGACTTGGGTATCGACCCCACAATGGATGACCATCACTTTCTCACGGAATTGTCCATGGCACTCGTCGACGATCATCTCTTTGTTATAATTTGAGATGGGCACGACGAAGGCGGCTTCGGCCACTTTCTCACGGAGCATATGTTGATCACAATGGAGATCAGACCCGTGGGCGGTGAAGCTGTAGGGGATATTGGCCAGGCGATGGATAATAAAGGCCGCCGCGGCCGGGTGGCTGGCGAAGTGAGCGTGCACATGGGTAACTCCCTCGGCGGCCATCAACTGGGCGAAGTAGACCGCCTTCGGGAAAAAGGCCAGCGCCCCGCCGAAGAACCTTAAACTCCCCCAGTTTGCCCGTAGTAACGTCCACAACGTTTGCAAGTATACCCCCGGCTTGCGCCGCAGAAATTGCATCTGGGCCCGTAAAATGGGCCAGGAGATGAACGGCTGAAAATGGGCCCGTTGCACGAACGGTTTGGCCTCGGGATGCATGACGGCCGCTCGCTCGCGCAAGAGGGGGTACACCTCCACCTCTACCCCCTGCTGCTCCATAGCCAGCATTTCGTAGAGAATGAAGGTCTCGGTGATTTTGGGAAAGCGGGACATGATGTAGGCGACTTTGGCCCCCCCCGGCCTCCCAGAGGTGGGTATGAGTGCGGGGGAGTGGGGGGGCAGGGGGGAATCGAGCAGGGGAGCATTTGCGGTTACTTTTAAGCTCATTGGTTTTCGACCTCTCAGAGTGATTTAGCCCTCACGAGGATTTTCGACCCTCACGAGGATCTTCGACGACCGAAGGTGCGATAAGGTGGGCCGGCGAGCTACTCATTCACTAACCCACCGATTCGGCGAAGAGGCGGAGCATGGCGGGGCTGCGTCGCTGTTTCACTGACTTGCTGTGTCGTTGCTTGACTAACTTGTTGAGCCGCTACTTCACTGACCTGCTGCGTCACTGCTTCACTGGCCTGTCGAAGAGGCGGAGCGTGGCGGGGCTGGTCCGCTGACCCGCTAGTTCTCACGATTTCGTACCGGGTCAACCTGGGGTCTAAACTGCTGGGTAGGCGCTCAGTGGGTGGATTTGAACTAAACCCTTTCGTTTTATTCTTGGCCTCGGCCAGCCAACAAAATTGGTCAGCCTCGGTTTCAGGATCTTGGCCAAGCAAGTCATAGGGCACCCACATAGTGACCGTCTGCTCATCGAGCGGGATACTGATATTGATCAGACCGATGTCACGCCAATCCCCTTCTTCGATGACTTCTACCTCTTCTGAGGCGGCTATAGGGGCTACCACAGGTTCTTCCCACAGGCTGATTTCTGCCTCGCCTTTATTGTGTTTATACTTGAGGCGATATTCCATGCCACGTCCTTTGTGCGGGTCCCCGGTATCGGCCCGGCAGTCACGATCAATATAAAAGATATATTGCAGCGGTTCTTCCTCCCCCTCTATCTGGGGGAAGGAAAGGGGGGGACCGGCGGTATAGAAGGTGATTTTCAGATCGGAGCCATCCTCCTGAAGGGCAATGCTGGTCAGGTCGTAATTAGCAAAGGGCACATCGCCGCTCATATCAGCGACGACGTGCTGGACTGTGTGCGGTGTGACCGTAATCGGGCCAGTGCTCGTATCCTGGGGCCGAGTGTCTGTTCCCTTGGTTTTCCAGGCGGCCCAGGCGTTGGTTTCCACGACCGGCGCCGTTAGCCCGGCGGTCGAGACCTTAAAACTGAGGGGGCCAACCTCGGTTTTCGAGGGCAGTTCCAGGGTGGAAAATGTTACCTCGTGGCCATCAAAGCCGGTTACAAATGAGGGTGGGGCCTCGGCTGATAAGAAGGTTGTCCCTTCAGGAACGGGGGCGCGAACTTCTAGATCCCAGACACGTTTGCCGGTGACGCTGGTTGGATAGATGTTGTAGGTGATGATGTCATTCGTCACCTGCGCTTCAGCCTCAAGTTCGACGCGCGGGCTCCGTGGTTCCTGCCAGGGTAACGGTTTCTCGGTGATATCAATGGACTCCTCCTCCTCGAGGTAATCGCCGGGATGATCTCCCCCCCAGGCGATCCAGGCGTAGGTGGTAAAAACGGTCAGCTCAGGATTGGTGACTTCGACGACGAAGGAGACATCGTCAATATCCTCATGGAAGGTAAAAAATGTGACTTCCCGCCCGTCGAAACTGACCTGGGTTGTGGAGGGAGCATCTGCTTTCAAGTAGCGGGTGCCCTCAGGGATGGGAATCTTGATGGTTATATCGGCCATCCGCCACTCAACCTCGCTAGAGAGCCTAAGTTGGTAGGTTATCTGGCCATTTTCATAGGTTGGTGTTAGCCGAAATCTAAAGGGCGGCCACTGGGCGTAAGCCCGCCGCGGCGCAGGCAGCAGCAAGAGTAAAATAGCCAGAGCCATGAGACGAGCTATCCAGGACCAGATATATGGTTTGTCGGAGATGCCTTCCGGGGTATGAGTGAACATTTTTGTGCTCCTTTCTCTAAATCTAATGCGTAATGCGTAGTGCGTGGTGCGTGGTGCGTAGGGGGTGGTCGCAATACATACGAGTGAGGTAAGCCTGCCAGATGAGGGAGATGGCTTCCCGGCGTACGTGCTCGGCGCCGGCTGTGGCGTCTATGACGACCAGTTGGGGCAGGTGCGGCTTCAACTTCAGATAAGCCTGGCGCTGTGCCTCTAAAAGGAGGGGGGTATGCTCCCCCTTGCGGCTATAAAGGACTTCCCCTGGGGCATCTAACAGCAGCACCAAATCAGGCGGCGGACAGGCGTGAGCCAGCAGCCAGCGCCGCCAGCGCCCGAGCCGGCTGAGGGGGCGGGAGGCGGGGAGCCGGCTATCATAGGTATAGCGATCAAAGATTACCAGCCGGCCCCGCGCCTGGTGGTAACGGGCTGTTAAGTAACGCCACCACAGCCTGACCAGCCGGCTGGCAAAGGATAGCAAGGGTATTCTGAGGAGGGGCGCAAGGGTGCGGGAGTGCAGGGGTGAGGGAAACATCTCTCCCCTGCTCCCCTCCTCCCCTGCCGTCTTTTGGTAGAGCCCCATATAGATCGAGCGGACCGGAAAATAGAAAGCACCCTGGAGGCTGGCGGCCAGGGTTGATTTGCCCGCCCCGTCAGGAGCCAAGAGGGCCACGGTGAGGGATCGGGGCCGCCGGGCATTGATCCAGGTGTTCAATTTACGCAATACCCGGTTACGGATTTGGCGGCCCAGGGTGCCCAGTCTATCGCGGCCGGCCAGCCGGGCGGCTACGGCCTTACGCTCGGCCAACAAGGCCGCCCAGTTCTGCGTGTCAATCAACTCAGCCAGGCGTGGCCAGGTCATCGTTGGCAACCAGTATGAGGCCAACAGCGCCGACAGGTACGGCTCACGTGTGCCCCGCTCAGGGGGGGTATCGGTTAGCTGGTGGCGGAGGGCCTGCAAGCGTTCGCGCCTGGCCGGGGTAAAGTCCCCTTTATCCAGGGCGCAATGCAGCAATAAGGTGATTAACTCATCTTCCGGGGCGGGGACAAAGGTGGGGCCCCGGCGCTGCCGGTTATCCAGGCAACCGGCGGCCAGCGGGGTTTTCAAGGCCTGGATGGGCCGGCCGTAAACCACTTCTGTGACCACATCCAGCTTAAGCCAGCCATCCGATTTCTGGTCATAAGCCACAAAAAAGTGGTGGGGCGCGTGTCCCCAGCCCGGCAGTTTGACGAAGCCAAGTTGGGGCAGCAAATTGGTTAGGGTCTCAAGCTGATCGGCCCGCACCAGGAGGTCGATTTCCTCTTTGTGGCCAAGCCGGTCAAGCTGGTCATAATCACGCAGCAAGCAATATTCGATCTGTGCCTGGGCCAGATGCTCGAAGATGGTTAGGAGTAGTTCGCGCATAAAGATGCTCTTCCGTGTAGGTAGACGGTAGACGGTAGACAGTAGGAAGGTAAAATTTCCTTCCCCCCGTCCACTGTCTACCGTCTACCGTCTACTCAATTAGGGAGTGGCCACCTTTTTGGGGGGAGTGCTCTGATCGGGCTGGATACTTTTATCACCCAATTGATGGCTCACCGTTGGGGCTTGCAGCCCTTCCTGTCGAAGACGCTTCGCGTGGCGGGGCCGTTGCCGCAACCGGGCGCGGCCAGGCAAACGTCGCGGGGGATTGTAATTGAGGATTGACCCAATAATATGTGTCTCGAGCGCATACAAGCTTTCAACGGCCTGGTCTAACATCTCGGAGTTCGTCTTGCCGCTATGGGCAACCATGACCACTCCATCCACCCGCGAGGCCATGATTAAGCCATCGGCAAATGACAATAAAGGCGATCCGGCGATGATGACCAGATCGGCCTGGCTCTCCAATTCCTCAATGAGATCGGCCATCCGGCTTGAAGCCAGTAGCTCGAAGGGGTTGGACGGGACCGGTCCACCGGGCAGAATGGATAAAGTGGGGACCCCATCAACCGGTATGGGTTTAGGCGTTCTTGATTCATCGGTGAGGGTGCCGGTCAGGCCAACCCGATCGTCAAGGTCGAATAGTTGGCCGATGGTGGGGTGGTGCAAATAAGCGTCCACCAAAACGACGCGCAAGTCGGTCTGAGCCAGCACCAGGGCCAAATTTGCCGCCACCACGCTGGGATCATCCTCCATCTGGGAACCGCTGACGAGGAGCGAGCGCAGCGAATGGTGATTGCCGGCCGGTAACCCTTCGGCCAGGCCCGCCCCGGCTAAAACCCGATAATGGGCCGCTTCGGCCCGGTATTTTGCCAACAGCTTGGTGCCCAACATGCGATAATTTTCGGCCGCCTTTGATTGGGGCAAGGCTTGAACGACCATTTGCTCACGTCCGGGGCCCCGTAGTTTTTTATGCCTGGCGATGGCGCCCAGGAGGGGGATATTGGTCGTTTGAGCCAACTCCTCGGCTGTTCCGATGGCGTTATTCAAATATTCGAAGGCCAGGGCCACGACGCCCCCCAGGACCAGGCCGGCTATGGCCCCGATCAAGACTTTGAGCCGGAGTTGCGAGGCCACCGGTTTGCCGAAGGAGGCCAACTCGACGATCTGAACCTGGTTGACGGACGCCTCTTGCAGCGAGTCGTACAAGGTGGCGAGGGTCTGGTGGGTCTCGGTCAAGCGGGCGCGCTCTTGGGAAAGCTGGTCCATGAGCTGGCGCTGTTTCTCGGCATCGCTGGTGGCTTGAAATTCGGCTTCAAGCTGCCCGATGATGGTTTCGCTGCTGGCGACGCTGGTTTCTAATTTTTTGACCTGATCGCGGATCTGTTCCTTCAGTTTGGCCTGGGCGCTATTGGGGTTGGAGGGGCTGAGGCGAACCAGCATATCGGCCAAGGTATTGGCAATGGCGGTGGCCCGGTTAGGGTCCCCATCCTGCACGCTGATACTCAAGATTTGGGCTTCCTTATTCACCTTAATGGTGATTTGCTCATCGAGCTGTTTCAGCCTGGTGTCGAGCTTGAGATCATCAGCCACGGCCTGCAAAACAGGTTGCATGGTGGCCAACTCGGCATAGGTCTGCATCAGTTGGGCCCCGGTGCGCAGCGCGTTCAAATCGGGATTGGGGCTATCGATGCCGGGGCCGATGATGAGCCGGGCTTTGGCCTGGTAGAGGGTCGTCTCTTGGCTGCTTAGCCAATAGGTAGTTGTGCCCGCAACCAGGGTGGCCAGGGTCAATAACCAAAGCCAGCGACGGACGATGTTAAAGTAGCGGGTTAGCATTTATACACCTAGCCTCCTTTTACCAATTGATAATTGACAATTGACAATTGACAATTCTAGCGGATTAAGGCCTTTTCCTGGGATAGCGCCGACTCGGCATTGGCCGGGACTTCTCCTAGTTGATGATTGTCGGCCGGGGCTACCCCTATATTGATTTCTGCGGACTCGACCAGTTTCTCAAAGGTGACTTCCTCTGGAAACGTTGCGGCCCCAATCTTTAAGGTCAAGCCCAATTTTTCTTTGGCCCTGATTTCCAGCCGCTTGACGACTTTAGGGATATCTTCGCGGCTGATGCCGGGGAGCAGGGTAATAAAATGGTCATCGCGTTGGGTGATGATATCGTAGTCTTTTAATTCTTTTAGGAGCAATTGAGCCAGACGGGCGCTGATATATTTTTTAACTATTTCCTGTTGCATCTCTTCAATAAAACGATCAACGGAAAGTTCAACCGTTTCATCGGCGATAGAGACCATCAAAAGGGCTAAAGGCTGTTGGTGGGCCCTGGCCCGGCGCACCTCGCGATACATGTCACTCTGGCCAAGGTCAAAGGATTGAGAAAGCCGTTTCAGATGCCCGAGCATAACATCACTGATGAGTTCCCGGATTTCTTCTAAAGGGAGCACAACTTGCCGGGACAGCAGAATGGTTAAGGCAAGCGCGCAAATTTCGGTTACGGTGATGGGTAAATTTTCACCCGCAATCTGGTAGTCTCCCACATACTTAAGGACAAAGAAGAAAGGCAAGGGGGCTAATAATAGCCAGGATAAAGATATTCGCTGTAAGCGGGGGAAAAAGATTATCAGCGTCGCTAAGATAATAGACATAACGTACACAAAGGAGGCGATGTTAATGGGGCTGCTTAACCTTTCTATGTTGTAAAGCAGGAAAAACCAGCCGAGCAAGACCACCACCCAAAAACGTATTACTCTCATCAAAATCCCCTAGGATACCCCGAGTTTTTTTGCACCATACGCTGGAGGCGTTAGGCGTGAAACGTGATGCGTGAAACGTGATGCGTGAAATGTGAACCACGTTTTATATTCCACGCTATGGTCAAATTATTAAATAATAGACGGAAATGACGAACCTTTTTGATCAAAGGTCAACATAAAAACTATCCCGATTGGCTACATAGCATACTTTAGCCCAGAATCATATGAAAACAATGTGAGCCAAACTGGAAAAAAATTAGAAAAATTTAACATACGAAGCAGTGAATCAAGGAATCAGCGAATCAGCGAAAAAAGCTGTCAGCTATCAGCTTTCAGAATTCGCTGACCGCTGATGGCTGATCGCTTTATCGCTGAATCGCTCTATCGCACCTGCGGTCGTTTCAGTGAGGCGAAGCGGGCAAAGGGATGAGCGGGGGGGTGGCGATAAAATTAACCTCGATCTGGTGGGAGGGTTGGCCGGCGAGGGCGGCCAGAGTACGGGCGGCGTTGTGCCGATATTGATGATTGAGCTGGGTGGCGGTCGCTTCGTCTTTTACGGCGATGGTGTAGCAGGTACAGATTTCTGTACGGGTGACGTTGGCCAGATAGCTCTCATCAAACAAAGGGGCTATATGCGGCCTGCTGGTTATCAGCGATATCTTGGTTTCAGGCCATAATTGTTCTTCTTCCCTCTCAGCGCCACTGCCCGGCGGCGACTCTGGGCTCGGCCCGGCCTGGGGTGAGGATATCGGCGGCTTTTCTGGAAGCGCGGTGGGCAGTTCGTCCGGCGATGGCTCGCCGGCCTGGACGGTGGGCTTGCTTGCTTCGGTCAAGATAGACTCAACCTCCTGGCTGATCGCCTGCGATTCGGGTGAGGGTAATTTAAGAGGTGGCTCCTGTAGCTCGACAATCTTGCACCAGATCAAGGCGGGGGCCAGTCCGGCCAGGTCAATCTGCCCTGTGTCCCAGGCATGCCGCCAGCGGGCCAGGTTGGCGGCAATTTGCCCCTCATGATCGTGGAACATGAGAATCTTGGCGGGCGTATATTCCTTGATCAACTGGGGAGCATAGCGAAAATTTTGAACCAGATGAGGGTGAATCTTGAATAATGACAGGTTCTCCTGGGCGGCGATGTCTAAAGCGCCCAGATTTTGGGCGTGGTCATCTTGAATTACGACGAGCTGATTTTTGGGTGTAGAGGTTTTTTTAGTAGTAGTAATAGTAGTACTATAATCGGAGGGGACAGAATTGTCCTCTCGCTTCGTATAACCATCGCCCTTTACAGCACCGGAAGGGTCAATTTTGTCCTCTCGTTTCGTATAACCGTCATCCCCCACAACGTGGGAGGGGACAGAGTTGTCCTCTCGTTTCGTATAACCCTCGTCTTCCGCGACGTGAGAAGGGTCAATTTTGTCCCCTCGTTTCGGATAGGTGAAGCGATAAACGGCACGGTAGCGTCCCCCACTTCTCTTTAAAAGGCCCACGGAGACCAGCCTGGCCAGCGAGCGCCTGACCTGTCTTGGGTCCAGCTTGGCCTGTTCGGCGATTTCATGCTGGTAGGCTTTGCAGGCGGTGTCATGGCCCAGCTCGCCCAAGGCGTAATAAACCTTTAAATCGGTCATAGTTAGCTTGCCTAAGAAAAAAAAGACGGCCTCGTAAAAATCCATGTCTTGGCGTGCCT
>JABAHS010000320.1_pt9 | contig 31743 bp, 29 predicted proteins | sample 7062111 | NCBI WGS metagenome assembly JABAHS01 (sample SAMN14534600, study PRJNA622989) | marine sediment metagenome | biome: marine biome [ENVO:00000428]; feature: marine pelagic biome [ENVO:01000023]; material: deep marine sediment [ENVO:00002113]; isolation source: pool of 4 deep marine... | reverse complement strand
CGTGCTCTTCACCAACGAATTCCGCGTGCCCGTCACCGCCCGGGAAGTCGGCATGGAGCGCTTCGCGCCGGCGCCAACCAGCGCCCCCAGAGCGACGCTGGTGTGCTTTCGGGCAGAAACCGATGCGCCGCCGGTGCTCTGGCAGCCGGGCCCCGACGTGGCCCTGCCCGGCGAGCCGGGCACCATCACGGTGACGTCGGCCGCGCCGAGCGCCATCGCCGGCGGCACCCTGGGACTGGGCTACGTGCTTCCCGGTGACGCCCGGGCCGACGCATCGGTCATCGACCCTCGGGGCGAGTTCCACGCCATTCGACTGGTTTCGCTCCCCTACTACGACCCGGCCAAGGCGCGGCCCCGCGGGCCGTAGGCAGCGCCGGGATCCCGGCACACCGCCGTCGGCGCGGGGCATCCGCCGCGCGCCGCCCGCAGCCCGGGCCGCCACGCGACGCCCAGCGGCTCGGCGACCGATGCAAGCGCATCGCCGTCACCAGGCCATGGCACGGCTCCAGCGCCGCGGGTCCGCGCCGGCTTCGAGCCGCCCGCTGGTGAGATCCTTCTTGACCGCGCACAGGCCGGCGACCCAATGGGTCCAGTCCTGGAGGCGCTCGACGCGATGGCCGCGCCCGGCCAGTCGATCGCTCACCTCTTCGTCGATGCGGCCCTCGAGCGTGACGCGTCCCGGCTCCGCACGATGAGGCGCGAAGCTGCTCGGGTGCGAATGGGTCATCAGGCGCGGCGCCTCGATGGCATCCTGCAGCGGCATGCCGAAACTCAGGTGGTTGAGCAGCATCTGCAGGTTCGCCTGCACCTGGGCATCGCCTCCCGGGGTGCCGAACGGCATGATCCAGCGCCCCGGCGCGCGCGCAAAACAGGGGTTTGGCGTCAGACGCGGCCGCTTGCCCGGCGCGAGGCAGGACGGATGGCCGCGCACCGCCCACGACTGCGCACCCCGCGAGGACACCACGAGTCCGGTGCCGGGCACCAACGGCGTGTCCCAGGCGGTATCGGACGGCGTCGCGCACAGCGCGTTGCCCTCACCGTCGACGACCGCGACGATGGAGGTGTCCGCCGGCAGACGCACGGGCTCGTCGGCGACGCTGACCGGCGAGACGTAGGGGGTGCAACCCGGGATGCTTCCGGGACGCGGCATCGCCGATGATGCCCGCTTCGGATCGATGCGTTTGCGTTGCTCCACCGCGTAGGCTTCGCTCAGCATTGTCTCGATGGGCACGTGAACGAAGTCCGGATCGCCCAGGTAGCCCTCCCGGTCGGCGAGAGCCAGCTTGAGGACCTCGGCCACGGTGTGCAGATAAGCGTCCGTGTTGTGGCCGAGCGCCTGCATGTCGATGCCCTCCACCAGGGCGAGCGCCTCGAGCAGGATCGGACCCTGGCACCAGGCGCCGCAGGTGTGCACCTCGACCTCTTCGCCGTCGAGACGCACCCGTCGCACCAGTGAGGGCAGCACCTGAGAGCTGAATTCGCGCAGATCGTCCGCCGCCAGCAGGCCGTCGTGCTCGCGTTGATGGGCGAGGATCTGCGCCGCGATGTCGCCGCGGTAGAAGGCCCTGCGCACCGCCTCGAAGCCGGCTGCCCGATCCCCGCCGGCGGCGCGCTCCTCGTCGCAGAGAAACTGCAACGTCGCGCCCAGATCCGCCTGCACCAATTGATCGCCGAGCGCCGGCACCTCGCCGCCGGGCATCCAGATGGCGACGTTGTCGGGCCAGTGGCGGAAGTCGTCCGCGTATTCGCGCACGTAGTCGAGCATCACCTGATGGCGCGCGAAGCCCTTCGTCGCGTACTGCACGGCGCGCGCGGCGACGTCGCGGTAACGCATGGTGCCCCATCGCGCGAGCGCCTGCAGGCAGGCATCGGGAGCCGCCGGCACCACCGTGCGGCGCACCCCGAGCGGTATGCTGCCGCCGTGCCTGTCGATGAAAGCGTCCACGTCGAGCGACCGCGGCCAGCCGCCGACCCCGGCAATGGTCCAGGTCTGCCCGCTCTGCGCCAGATGCACGATCATCGGCGCAACCCCTGCAACGCTCACCTGATCGCTGTAGACCACACCGAGCGTCAGGATGGCGGCGACGCCGGCGTCGATGGCGTTACCGCCGGCCTCGAGCACTTCGAACGCCGCCAGCGAGGCCAGCTCGTGACCCGCGCTGACCGCGTAGTGATGTCCATGGGATGCGGGTAGAACCGGCATCGGCGCGCCTCCGGCGATGAGTCCCTGGCGGTCCTCGCAACCGGCCGATACCGCCTGNNAAGGCCTCGCCGGGGCCCCGCGACGCAGTTCACAAGACGCTCAAATACCGGCTCTGGCCGGCTAAAAGGCTGTGGTTTCCCACCCGCCGTGCCGATAAGTAACGTTACGGTAAAGAGCGAGGCAGTCCCGTGCCAGCAAGCGATCTCATCCCCGCCGCCCGGGAGCGGCTTGCCGACCAGGTGTCGGCCCAGAACCTGCGTCTCATCGACCAAATCGCCGCCATGATTCGCGATAACGAAGCGCGCGGGGTATTGAAGTCGAACGAAACCCTGATGCAGGCGACCCTTCTCTGCTGCGAGGCGCTGCAGAATCGACTCGACCTCTTTCTCGAGACGCTCAAAGACGTCCTCAAGCGCTATGGCAATGACGGCAGCGAGATCGGCGAAGGGGACCTCAAGGATCTGGTCGCTGAGTTTTTCCGGCGCGATGATCCATTCTTCAAAGAGCAGCTGAGAAACGTGGTGGAAACCATCGACGCGCCGGACATCGTCGATAAGCTGCACACCAAGGTGGAACGCACCCGCTCACACGTGCTGACCCGGCTCGGGGTCGAAATCGATATTCTCTGTCGGCGTCTGAAGACGAAGAAGGCGATGTTCTGGCAGTCGTCATCGTTCGCCAAAGGCGTGCTCGCTGCGGAAATCGCCTGCAGTCTCGCCACCATCTGGTTCGCCTACGTGTGGATCCACAGTCCAACCACGACCGTGAGCGTTCAGATGATCATGAGCGGCTCGCTCGTTTATCTGCTTGGTCGCTTCAGACGGCATATCGAAGCGAACTACTAGACGCGTCGACGTCGTCGCGATAGACCCTGACGTAGCGCTCCTTGCCGCGGATCCGAACCTGGTCGACGAATGTCACCGGCATCGGAGAAGTCAGCGCGTCGACGGTGGCTTCATCTACGAGAAGGCTGGAATCCAAGCGCTTGTTGAGCTGTTCCAACCGTGCGGCCAGATTCACTGCATCACCGTGCACGGTATAACAAACGCGATTGTCCGAGCCGACGTTGCCCGCGGTCACGTTTCCCGTCGCGATCCCGATTCGGGCGCGCAGTGAAATTCCTGCAAATCGCCTCTCGGCACAAAGGCGCTGAATCGCCATACCCGAACGAATGGCCGATTCCGCGTGGTGAACGTCATCGACCGGAAGGTTGAATGTCGCCAGCATGGCATCGCCCTGAAACTGGGTGACGACACCGTTATTGTTTTCAATGAGCTCCACGGCAGCAGAAAAAAATTCGTTCAGCATCTCCACCACCTTTTCCGGGCGCATCTGCTCGGCGATGCTCGTGAAGTTCTCGACATCTGCATAAAGAACCGTCGCCACCGCCGAGCGCGGCTCGAGGTTGCCTCCGGCCGACAGGACCGCCGAGGCGATGCGTTCGGGGATATATCTCCCGAAGGTTTCTCTGATGAGCGCCCGCTCGCGCAGGCCGCCCACCATGCGGTTGAAGCCGCTAGCAAGCCGACCGGTTTCATCGTTGCTGAGCACCGGGACGGTAACGCTCAGATCATTGCGCCGAACGCTTGCCAGCGCAGTCTCCAGCGATTTAATCGGTGCAATGAGGCTTCTCGCGACGAAGATAAATGTCACGCACAGGCCCAGAGCACTGGCGACGATATCCTGGATGAGGACATTTCTCTCGAGAACCATGTCACGCTCGAGCACATGCAGGACAATGAGACCGATGGGCAACAGCGTGGTCATGCCTATCGCTGCCAGCAGCTTCAGCAGAAGATGTCCTCGAACAGCGGGCACCAGCTTTCCGTAGTTCCGGAAAATCCGCATTCGGAGCCCGGCTTCGTAGTTGATCATGACGAAATAAGTCAGCGCCGAGTAGTAGAGCGTGTGCAGAACAGGCAACCAAAACCGCTCGTTTCGACTCAGAAGGGAGTCGATATCGAACCCGATAACGCTCGGCAGCACCGCGAACTTCACGAATGCCAGCACGCCGATGACCGCAGCCATGTAGGCGGTGCACACGCGCCCGAGGGTCGCTATCGATCGAACCGGAACGCCCGTATCTGCCGGGTTCAGGAGGTATCGCAGGATGGGGCGGAAGATGATGTGCGCTCCGCCGAGCGTGAGCAGCACGAGCAAGGCCGCCGTCGGCAGGAAGCGCTCCAGCGGTATTTCGTAAATAATCGCGAAGCAGAAATCGATGCCCACGACCGTGAGCATCGATATGTAGAATTGGCTTATCAGCCAGACGTTACTTCGAGCACGCGGAACTTCAGTGGCACTACTTTCCGTAGCTCGCCATGTACTCATAGTACTTCCACCTGCACTCGGACTGCACCCGTTTCTGATCGGGCTCGCCCGCGCGCTCGGCAAGGCACTGCTTGAGCATCTGGGCGCCGCCAGCCTGAACTGTAGCCGGAGTCACGCTCAAGGCCATCGCGCCGCCCACGACGGCGATCGACACCATTCGAGAAATCATGTTCATCCTCATTACTCCTCATTGTGATCCAATTCAGCAGGTGACTGTTGTTTGACGCAATCAGCTCACACTCGCCAGTACCGCAGATTAGCCAGGGGGCTGTCAAGGTCGCGTGAAGCAGCCGTGAAGGCTTGATGAAAATAGCGCCATCACCCCGCCATGTCTGCCATGACCTGCCGAGTGCCGGGAGAGCTTCGAAAACATCGTTGAGCGAACCAGGGGACTCGATTCCAATCAGCTTCGATGCGCCGGCGGCTCCCATCGAGCCGCCGCCGAGACGCTCTGCCGGCGGGAGCCGAGCCAGAACTCGGCGACGTTTCCCTTGCTCACGCGCAGCGCGTTCAGCACGTAGAGCGCCGACACGAGATTGCCGCCTGCGAGGATCAAGACAACCCATAGCAGAGCGCGACTCAGGAGCGGCTCACGCCAAAGAACCCAGCACGAGAAAAGCGCGAATCCCACGTACGCGTCGACGAGGGTCGCTAATCCCCACGGATTTTCCATGAGCTCCAGCGCATCGGTCCTGAAGTCACCCGCGACCAGCGCATAGGCCAGCGCCAGGGACATCGTCACCAGCCCCGCCACTGCAATGCTTATTACATACTTCAAGGACACGGCCTTTCCCGCGTTGCGCTCAAGCAGAGTTGTCGGGCCGCTCGAAGCAATAATGCGCGACCCACCATTGCTGGCCATTCTGGTAACCGAAGAGCTCGGCACAGGCCATGAAGAAAATGCGCCACCGCATCCACCACTGCATGGCGTGCTCGGAACCATAGGTCTCGACGAGAATGGGCCAGATCCTCCCGCGCCGCAGATCCATGTTATTGAGCCACGCATTGGCGGTCTTCTCGTAGTGCTTGCCATCCCAGCGCCAGGTTTTCAGCAGCTTGAGATGATCCTGAAATCGCAGCGGCAGATCCTCGCTTGGCATGATGCCGCCGGTAAAGAAGTGCCGACTCATCCAGTCATCGGCTCCCTGGTCGATGAACTCGTAGGGCGCTGTGCGGTGACAGAAGATGTGCATGAAGAATCGACCGCCCGGAAGGAGCCAATCGTGCACGCGTCGAAAGAGCTCTCGATAATTGCGCATGTGCTCGAACATCTCGACTGAAACCACGCGATTGAACCGTCGCTCGATCGAAAAATCGTTCATGTCGGCGGTTATCACCTCCACGTTGTTTATTCCCCGCCGTAGAGCCTCTCTCGAGATGTGCACCCTCTGCGAGGACGAGTTGGAGACCGCCGTGATGTTGGCGTGCGGATAGTTTTCCGCCATCCACAGCGTCAACGATCCCCACCCGCAACCGAGTTCGAGTATCTCCATGCCGTCCTCGATACCCGCCCGCTCGCAGGTAATTCGCAGCGACTCCGACTCTGCTTCGTCCAGGCTCGTCGTGCCCTGCGACCAATAGCAGCAGCTGTACTTTCGATGACGACCGAGCACCTCGTAAAAAAACGCGGCGGGAACTTCGTAGTGTTGCTCGTTGGCTTTTTCCGGCACCGGAGCGATCGAAGCTTTATCGAGCTCGGCCACGAATTCTTCGCATTGCCTCGCCATGCGCTCGCAATCATCAGCATTGATATCATTCAAACGACGCTTCAAGAGCCGTCGTATGCCCTGTCTGATCAGAAGGTCCGGGATCCAGCCCTTCTCCGTCCAGTCGATGGCAAGATTCGTGGCTGAGCTCATGTTGGTTGCTCCTCGTCGATCCTCGAAGGCCAAAATGGAAAAAAGACGTTGGTAGTCTCCTGGTAACGCCGATAGGCATCTCCACGGGACCTGAGCGCCTGCTGTTCGGTATACGGAATTCCGGTGATCCGCGTGAGAAACACGTACATGACAATCACGCCTGCAACGGTGACCCACCACAGAGGCGAGCTCAGGCCGATAAAGACATACGCCCACCAGTGCAGCCACTCGAAAAAGTAGTTCGGATGCCGCGAGTATCGCCAAAGGCCGCTGCGGCAGACCTTGCCGTTGTTGCCTGGATCGCGCCGGAAGCGATTCAGCTGCCGGTCGGCCTGCGCTTCTCCGAGCATCGCAATCATCCAGATCGCGACGCCGAGCCAGTCGCTCCACACGAGCGATGGATTCACCGACTGCGCTGCGGCCCACATGGGCAGCGCAAACAGCAAGCCCCAGAGTGCCTGCAGCTGGAAGAAAAGAAACATGACAGGTTGAGTCCAGGCCCCCAGAACGCCACGCAGGTGCTTGTAACGGCCGTCCTCGCTCTCCCTCAGCACGCGTGAGGCGAGGTACACGCCGAGCCGCGCGCCCCAGGCACCGGCGAGCACCGCGATGATGGTGGCGCGGGCGGAGTTGGACTCACTCTCGGCCGCGGCGAAGCAAACGCCGAGGATGCCGGTCCCGAAAGCCCATGCGACATCGACGATGCCGGCATTCCTGGTAAGGACCTGTACCAGCCACAGCGCCACCATGATGCCCGCAAGCACGCCCCACCCGGCCAGCAGAAGCTCCGCTCCGGCCACTACCCGCACCCCTGGCCCGGGACCGCGGCCGCGGCCCCGCTCGCACGCCGCGGGCGGCGGCGCTCGAGCAACGTGAGCAAACCGAGCAGCAGCGGCATCGCCACGAGCCACTCCACCCCCACAGCCAGCAACGATGGAACCGTGTCAGTCAGGGTGACGGCGCCCAACCTCGCGCCGCCCCAGTACGCCAGAGGCCCGGCGATCGCGCCGAGCAGCGCGCCGAGCACATATCGGCCGCGCAGCCAGCCGAGCGCGTGGCGAAGCGTCGCCGCAAAGCCCAGCCACAGCGTCACCATCCACAGCGTGCTCGGCGCTCCAAGGCCGGCGTGCGGCGGAAAACTCATCCAGCCGCCGAGCACCAGTGCGGAGTCGAGCACGTAGCCGATAGCGCCAGCCATCAGCACCAGCGTGATTTCCGTCACGGCAGAAGACTTCGTCGCCAGAAAGTGCATCGGCAACCAGATAGCCGCGAACAGCAGTCCCAGATAAGGCATGCCGGAAGCGGCGCCCAGCACGGCTGCCAGCCAGCAAATCTGGAAGGCGATCAGGTTGATCAACACNNCACGACAACCCGACTTGTGGAGCAGCATCTGAACATTACCGAGATAGCGCTCCTCAAAACCCGCTTCGCAGTAGCAGAGGTAGTACTGCCACATGCGCAGGAAGCGTTCCGGGTATCCGAGCGTGCGGACATCCTCTAGACGTTCGTTGAAACGCTCACGCCAGCAGCGCAGTGTGGTCGCATAATGGGGACCGATGTCCTCCATGTGCACGGGCTTGAGATCCGACTGCGAGCTCATGGCTCCTACCAGAGCGCCGATGGACGGCACGCAGCTGCCGGGAAATATGTATCGACGAATGAAATCGCTGCTGCGCAGATACTGCGCATAGCGTTGGTCGGGCATCGTTATGGCCTGCAACAGCATGGCACCGTCTTCCACGAGCAAATCCGAGCACTTGCTGAAGTAGCCGGCCAGAAACTCGTCTCCGACGGCCTCGACCATCTCGATGGAGACGAGCTTGTCGTAACGTCCGCCGAGATTTCGATAATCCTCGAGAAGGACTTCGATGCGATCGGAAAGTCCTGCTTGCGCGATGCGCTCGCGGGCCAGTCGAAACTGCTCGCGGGAGATGGTCGTGGTAGTGACATGGCACCCGTAGTTGCCGGCCGCGTGCATTGCGAAGCTGCCCCAGCCGGAGCCGATCTCGAGCACGCGGTCGTTGCAGCCGAGCTCGAGCTTCCGGCAGATACGGTCGAGCTTTGCGACAGATGCATCGCGAAGACTGCTCTCCGGCTGCTCGAAGATGCCGGCGGAGTAAGTCATGGTCTCGTCGAGAAAGAGCGAGAAGAAGTCGTTTCCGAGGTCGTAGTGCTCGCCGATATTGCGCCGACTTCCCCGGTGCGTGTTCGCTCGAAGCCCGTGGTGCAGGCGCGCCAGGGCATTGGCAGCCCTGGCAAACCCCGTCTCCACCCGGTCGATCACCGACATGTTGCGGATCAGCAGCCGCAACAGGCCCGTCAGATCGCTGCACTCCCATCGGCCTTCCATGAAGGCGCGAGCCGCTCCGAGGCTCCCACCGAGGGCGAGACTGGTATAGACCCCGGGATGCAGCACCCGCAGCGAGATGGCCGGCCCGGCGCCCTCACCCGCCTGCCACTGTCCCCACGGGTCGTCCACCGAGAGCGTGCCGCCGCCTATTTCCGCGAGTCTCTTCCTGATCAGGCCGCGGGCAATGGAAGCGGCGCCGAAGTGCCGGCGGTTTCCGCGAATCGTTTCGCCGCCGTCTGCGGTCGCATTTCTGATACTCATCGGCGCACCTCTTTAGCAATGCAGTGCTTGGGGTGAGGGTGGAACGGCACGCGCTTGCGGGCGAGCCGCGCTGCCTGCCAGTAGATAGCCACGATGACGCGCACCGTCATGAGCGGATACGCGAGAAGAGCCCGGGCGAGTGAGCGGGCGCTGATCGGGACGGCGTCCAGATGCATGGTGGCATCGAATACCCGCAGGCCGGACTCGTAGTTCTCCATGTGCACGTTCAGGGATTCGCCCGGAGTCGAGAACTTCCAGGCATATGTCTGCTCCATGGCCATGAAAGGGGAAACGTGGAACGCTTTTTTGAATCTGAACGGCAGGCTGCGGCTGGACTTCCCTCGCGCATCAAGCACGTAGCAATGCCGCTCTCCCCACGGCGTATTGCTCACCTCGGCAACGATCGCGTCGAGCTTCGCGCCGTCGCTGCTCCAGCAGTAGTAGAAGCTCACGGGGTTCATGCAGTATCCGAAGTAGCGCAAATGTGCGAGCAGGGTGATACGGCCCTCTGGCCGCCAGCCGATCTCTCGCTCCACCAGCGCCCGCACTTCGCTGTCGAGCGATACGCGGGGATCGCCGAAGTGATCGCCGCGCCTGAACCAGGCCGGCGCAGGACGTGTCGTGGACCAAAGCCATCGCCGCTTGAAAACAAGATCAAGCTCGGAAAGATCCAGATACATCAGGAAAATCCGATAACGGAACTCGTGAGCACAGGGCAGCGCGCGCCTGTGCCTGACCCAGCCCTCATAGATGCGACTGTTCATGCTGCCAGACTCACGTCGAAAGCGTCGCAAACGGACAACGCGCTGCGTACACCGTCCTCGTGAAAGCCGTAGCCCCAGTAAGCGCCGCAGTAGGAGATACCCCGGCGCCGAATCAGGGCACCGTGATTCACCTGCGCCTCGTCGCGGCCGGGCACGAACAGCGGATGCTCGTACCGAATCCGGCGAATGACCGCCGCCGGATCGATGCTCTCTGTCTGATTGAGCGAAACGCAGTAGGTTCTTGCGCTCTCGAGACCCTGCAGCATGTTCATGTTGTAGGTGACGGTCACACGATCGCGCTGTTCGGCCGGAATACGGTAGTTCCAGCTGCCCCAGGCCCTGCGCCGAATCGGCAGCAGGCGGGTGTCGGTGTGCAACACGGCCTCGTTCACCTGGTACGGAAAGTGATCGAGTATTTCCCGTTCCTCGGCGTCCATGTCGAGAACGAGACGCCGGCTCTGATCGGCGTGACAGGCGAGCACGACCTCGTCGAAACGCTCCCTGTGGCCACCATCGACAACGACTTCTACACCTCCTCGGCAGCGTCTGACCGCGGTCACCGATGTATTGAGAAGGATGCGATCGCGAAAAGGCGCAACAAGAGGGGCGACATAGCGGCTCGAGCCGCCAATCACGGTCTTCCATGTCGGTCGACCGTTCACGCGAAGCATGCCGTGATTGTGCAGGAACTCGATGACGAAGCGCATGGGAAAGTGGTGAAAACGCCGCGCATCGCATGACCACAGCGACGCGCCGAGCGGGACGAGGTAATGGTCGACGAACACTTTGCTGTAGCCTCTTTGCCCGATATACGAGGCGACACTGACCGTATCGTCCAGACCGTCGGCGAGCTCTCTTGGCGCCTCGCGGTTGAAGCGAAGAATCTCCGCGAGCATGCCCCAGAATCGGGGTCTGAGAAGATTGCGACGTTGAGCAAAAAGAAGGTCGACGCTCGTGCCGTTGTACTCCACCCCGCTTTTTTCGCAGTGGACACTAAAGCTCATATCCGAATCCCGCGACTCCACGCCGAGCTCCCGGAACAGTCTGCACAGATTCGGATAGTTCAGCTCGTTGAACACGATGAACCCGGTGTCCACGGACAGCGTTCGCGCACCATCTGCGACCTCAATCGTATTGGTGTGCCCACCGATGTAGCCAGCCGATTCGAAAACCGTGATGCTGTTGCGGCGGTTCAACATGCGGGCCGCCGTCATCCCGGCGATTCCGGTGCCGACAATGGCGATTTTCATTGCAGCGATCCCTTGCGACCCCGGGCGGCGGCGAGCACGGCCCGGGGCACGGGACGCAGGTCTGTTATCAGTCCAACCGAGGCGAGCAGCCTGAGACCCACGTAGCTGATGTCGATCTGCCACCAGCGGAAACCTTGCCGCGCCGAGGCTGGATAGTAGTGATGATTGTTGTGCCATCCCTCGCCCAGGGTGAACAGCGCCAGCCAGAAATTGTTACGGCTCTGGTCGCGCGTGGGAAACGGGCGCCGTCCGTAACGATGGGCGATGGAGTTGATCGAGTACGTCGCGTGATAGAGAACGACCGTGGAGACGAAAAAGCCCCACACGAGCATCTGCGCGCCGTTGGTGCCGAGACCAGGATATCGCGACTCCAGGAACCAACCTGTCGCGTAGCAGCCGGCTGCGAGAAGCAGAAAAGGCACCCAGTCCAGCTTCTCGAGCAGGCGCAGCTCCGGGTACTTGAGCCAATCCTTGACGCGCTCGCGCTGAAGCTGGAAGTTGCCGCGTGTGAGAAACCAGAGCGTGTGGCTGAAAAACACGCCCCTGTGTTCCGGTGAATGCGGATCCTTGGCGGTATCGGCGCTCAGGTGATGCTCCCGGTGGTGGGCCGCCCACCAGAGCGGACCGCGTTGACCTGCGGTAGCGCCCAGAATGGCCATGACGAGCTGCGTCGCGCGACCCGCGCGGAATGCGCGGTGGGAAAAATAGCGGTGGTAGAAAGCGGTGACGAAGAACATGCGCAGCACATAGAGCGCGATAGCCGCGGCGAGGGCCGCTGTGCTCACCCCGACTGCAAAAACCATCAGGCATCCGAGATGCAGGCCCACGAAGGGGACTATCCGCAGCCAATCGAGCTCATTCTTCTCGGCCGGTGTCAACTGCGACTGGTGACGCGGGTCATTGGTGAGCCACCAGAGAAAACGGCGACCAACCGAGGGGCGGGTAGCTCGGTGCGGCGCGGTGAACTCGCCTGCAGGCACCACGGAGGTCGTGTCCCTATCTGGCGTATGGGGTCCGGAAAGACGCGTTGAATTCATATTATTAGGGTCACGGTTTTCCGGTGAAGCCCGAATCGAGACCGTGTGAAGATGGCGTGAAATCTCAGGCGGAGCGCTGGTCGGCCGGTGCTTCGGCAGCGGCGTTGCTTGTCTGCAGGTCGCCGCAGACGGCATCGGGAAATTCGACCACCACCCGGGTGCCGACGCCGACGGTGCTGCGAAAGTGCACGGGCCAGCCGAACCGGTCCGAGAGCCGCTTGACGATGGTGAGCCCGACTCCGTGCCCGCCGCGGCTTCTCGAATCACCTCGCACGAAGGGCTCGAATACCTGTTCCACCTTCTCGTCGGGGATGCCGACGCCGCTGTCCTCGATGGTCACCGAGTGATGCCCGACGTGCAGTCGCACGGTGCCCGCGTCGGTGTAGCTGAACGCATTTCTGATGAGATTCCCGATGAGCACCGAAAGCACCTTCTCCGACGCGGGCGTCGTCAGCCGGCAATCGGCGCTGAATTCGACGCTCACCGGCTTGTCCGCGAGAAGGTTTCCCGCTCTCTCCAGCTCATACTCCGCAACGTCGTTGATGCATACCGGCTCGACCTCGAAACCCCGCTCGGACTCTCTCGCGAGCAGCAGGAAGGCTTCGGTGAGCTCCTCCATGTCGGTTGCCGAGCGTTTGATTCTCAAAACCGAATTGCGCACACGCCGGTCGAGCTCCTGCTCGCCGAGCAGCATATCCGCCGCAATCTTGATAACCGTGAGAGGACTGCGGAGCTCGTGACTGGCATCCCTGGTGAAGTTGCGCTCGCGGTCCACGAATTCGTCGATGCGTTGCGAAAGGCGCGACAAAGCCTCCGAAAGTGCCAGCACCTCTCGGTCCGGATTGCCCGGCAGGCTGGTGGGAGAAAAAGCCGGCCGATTGGGTGACTGCGGATCGAACTTCTGAACCTCCTTCGACAGCCACACGATGGGTGAGATGGCCCTTCTCGACAGGCGATACGCAATCCAGGCGAACAGGTAGAGCACGATGAGAACCCCGGCAAGGGGCACGAGGCCGAAATAAAGCGCCAGTTGCCCGACGCTTTCGCCGTCGAAAACGAGAAATAGCCGCTGCGAGTTGCGCTCGCTCACGTAGACAACGGAAAAGTCGGCCTGGGTGGGCAGCTTGTGAAAACCAGGCGAAAGGTTGCTCAGGGGCTCCGGCATCGGGCCGGGGCCGGCGGCATCCGACAGGTAGCCGGTGAGATTACGGGTATCGGGTAGAGGAAAACGCCGATCGCTTTGGAAACGTTCCCAGAAATACCGCGCCTCTTCTTCCAGGGCGCGCTTGACGAGCACCTCCTCGATGGCGAAGGCAGCGGCATACACGCCAATAACGGCCGCAACGCTGATGAGCACCGCTTGGAGCAGAAAGGCCCGCCCCAGTCGCTGTCGCAACCCGCCGCTACCCCTCATCGGGATCGCTCAGCCGGTAGCCGGCGCTCTGCACGGTCTGCAGCAGGGCCTTTTCGAATGGCCTGTCGATGACCTTGCGAAGATTGTACAGATGGCTGCGCAACGTATCACTGTCGGGCAGGATGTCACCCCACACTTCGCGTTCGATATCGCGTCGACTGACGACGCGTGGCGAAGCGCGCATCAACACCATCAGTATCTTCAGGCAGATAGGTGTTAGGTGCAGAGTCTTGCCACCTCGCTGGACGACCAGAGTGCCCGTGTCCAGAGTGAGATCGCCAACCTGCAACGCCTCGGGAGAAATCTGGCCACGGTGCCGGCGAACCAGCGCGCGGATGCGAGCCTCGAGCTCCTGAATCTCGAATGGTTTGACGAGATAATCATCGGCCCCTGCATCGAGCCCGGCGAGCTTGTCACCGAGCGTGTCTCGCGCCGTCAACATCAATATCGGCGTGTCGCGCTTGGCCTCGTCGCGCAGCTTGCGGCACAAGGCGATGCCGTCCATGCCCGGGAGCATCAAATCGAGCACGATGGCATCGTAGTTGTTGGTGACCGCCAGGTGCAGCCCCGTTACGCCGTCCGCGGCGTAATCGAGCTCGTAGCCGCGTCGCTCGAGAAAGGCATACACCATCTCGGCGATGTCCTGATGATCCTCGATCAGGAGAACGCTGCCGGACTTCGATTCCGTCATGGCGAAATGCCGAGTCTCGCTCGGCTGTTGAAAATGCAGGCGGAATTCTAACCGCTGTCAGCGTGAAATTGGTGTGAAAGTCACCATCCTGGGGTACCATTTGCGCAAACGGGTGTACGAGTCAGCATGGGCGAGAGGCTGTGTTCTGTCGGGACGTCGGCGCGATGGCTGTTGCTGAGCGCGTTTCTTTCCCTTTCGGCATGCGGCAGTAACCAAGTGACCACCGGAATCGAAAACGGTCGCCTGGCGCCCTGCCCGGACAGTCCCAACTGCGTCTCCAGTGACGCGACGGATGAACAGCACGGCGTCGAGCCTTATCGGCTGAAGGTAGCACCGCAGCAGGCCTGGCACGGGCTGCAGAACGTCATCGCGGCAGAGCCGAGAAAACGACTCGTGTCCGTCAACGACTCCTACATGCACGTGGAGTTCGTCAGTGCCGTCTTTCGCTTTGTCGATGACGTCGAGTTCCACCTGCGTCCCGCCGACGGAATCATTGCCGTGCGCTCCGCATCACGCACGGGGCACAGCGACATGGGGGTGAATCGCAAACGGGTGGAGCAGATCCGAGACGCCCTGAGGGCGCGCGACCTGGTGGAGTAACAGCTGCCCCCCCGAGATTCAGCTTACCCCTCCAGCACGGCCGAATAACCCTCCCGGTACGTCGGGTAGATGAAGCGGTAGCCGCTGGAAAGCAGCCGATCGTTGCGACAACGCTTGTTGCTGCCGCGCCCCCCGCCGCGCGCGGCATCGGCAGGCGACGTGCGCGGCGGCGGCGAAACGCCCAGCCGCGATGCCAGCCAGTCCATCACTTCGCACTGCGGCGCGGGCGCGCAGTCGACACCGAGGTAAATCCGCTCGGGCCCATCCAGCATCAGCAGATGGCGCAGGGTAGCGGCGCAATCGTCCCTGTGAATGCGGTTGGTGAAGAGAGGTGGCGTTTCCCGGCACGGCTTTCCGTCCCGCACCCGCTCGAGCAATCGGTTGCGGCCGGGACCGTAGATGCCGCCGAAGCGGACCACGATCGCGGGCAATGGACCATCGAGCACGACACGCTCCCCTTCCATCAGGCGTCGTCCGCTGAACGATTCGGATTCCGCGGGCGAATCCTCGTCCACCCACCCTCCGTCGTCCTGAGCGTAGACACTCGTGCTCGAGACGAAAATGATCCGCCGCGGCATCTGACCGGCGGCGGCCAGCGCCTGCAACAGTGTCCGCGGCCCGCGCACGTAGGCTGACTCGTAAGCGAGGTCGTCGTAGGAATCCGCCGTCGCCGTGTAGACCACCGCGTCGATGCCTTCGGGGAGTCGCACCAGCTCGCCGGCAACCGTCAGGTCCGCCTGCAGGAGACGCATCGGCGCCGGCAGCTCGCCGGCGCTTCGCCTCAGCCCCCACACCTCGTGACCATCGGCGCTCAGCTGAACACCTAGGCGCGCGCCGATGTCGCCGCACCCGGCGACGAGTACTCGTGACACGATCGCTCTCCTGGTCCCCTGGATGGCGAGCATATTGCACGAATGCTCGCCGGCAGGTGAAGCCTCCGGCATCGGCATCGTCGGCGTGCGCCGGTCGGCTGCGCTCAGCTGACTCGCTGTGTCCCGTTGTCTAGTATTGGGGGAGGGAGCAAACGGGAGTCCTCGAAAGCGTGCGATCTGTCATCTGCGCAGGCGTTTTAGCCGCTGCCGTGCTGGCCGGCGCGGGCGCCGGCGTGGCGGCCGATCCGGGCGCCGCCCCTGTCGCGACGTCAGCGCCCCACGCATGGAAACAGGTGCGTTACGGCAATCCGCGTGCCCTGCGTCTGCGTTCCCAGGTGGGGCTCGTGGTCGACGAAGCCGAGGGGGTGATTCTCTATGCCCGCGACATCGACAAGCCACGGCCCATCGCATCGCTCACCAAGCTTCTGACCATTATGACCCTCCTCGATGCGAAGCTGTCCCTGCAGAGGGTGATCGAAATTACGCCTGCGGATCGGGACCGCCTCAAGGGCTCACGGTCGAGTCTACGAATCGGCACCCGCATGACTCGTGGCGATCTGATGCGCGTCGCCCTCGTCGCCTCGGACAACCGCGCTAGCGCAGCGCTCGCACGCACCTACCCGGGCGGACGCGAAGCCTTCATCCGGGTCATGAACCAGAAAGCCGCATTCCTCGGGCTCACGCAAACGCGCGCGGCAGACGCAAGCGGCCTCAGGCCCGGCAACGTCTCGACCGCCCGCGACCTGGCGCGGCTCGCCTACACCGCACGCGATTATCCATTCATCAACCGCTGGTCCACGATCCGGCGCTTCAGCGTCGAGGATCGCGCAACCGGCCGCTTGCTTGCCTTTCGCAACACCAATTCGCTCGTGCATCGGCAACGCTGGAAAATCGACATGAGCAAGACCGGTTTTACCTCCGAAGCGGGCAACTGTCTGCTCATGCGCACCCGTATCGAGGGCCGTGCACTCATCGTCGTGTTGCTCAACTCCTGGGGGAAGCTGAGCAAGTACGGAGATTCCGGGCGAATTCGCGACTGGCTCGTTGCCAGTGAGCGAGCCGCGCGGGTGAAACGCGAGACAGACAGGCCCGCGTCACCCACCGCGAGCTCGCTTGTTCAACCAGCGACCATCTGACGTTACACTGGAGCGCACCCCGGGCACGTCGCTCGACGAGCGACCCGAGGCGTGCAGATCTCCGTGCCCCGGGACCGGCAGCCGGCGGGAGGCGACCGCCTGCTCCGGCATGGCGCAGGGGGATCGTCATCGCTTGCAGGCAAAACTTCCGGATATTAACGGGCCGTGAGATATCGTCGCTGCTCGTGATTGTGACGCTCGTCTGCAGCCTCGGCGCCCATGCCACCGCGGCCGACGAGCAGCGAGCGGAGACGCCCCGCTCGCTCTTCGACCAAAAGTTCGTCGTGGCCTTCGGCGGCTTTTTCCCGACCATCGAGTCCACTTTGTCCTACGACGGATCCGACGGGACCCCGGGAAGCGAAATCGATCTGAGCGACGATCTCGGTCTCAACGAGTTTTCGGCCTCGGTTTGGGCCGGCCTCAACTGGCGATTCTTGCCCCGCCACCAGCTTCAGATCGAGTGGTTCCAGCTCAACCAAAGCGGCGATGCGACGGCAGTGCGGGATTTTACCTTCGGCGACACCACCATATCGGTGGGCGCAGCTCTTTCGAGCAAACTGGATTTCAACCTCGGGCGCATCACGTACGGGTATGCGCTCCTGCGTGATGAAAAATATCAGTTTTCGTTAATGGCGGGCGCGCACATCGCCACCGCAAAGGCCACCGTGACGGCAACCGGTCAGCTCTCGGTGGGCGGTGGCCCACCGTTCACCGGTACGCAAACGGAGTCGACCAGCACTTATACCTTCCCGCTGCCGCATCTCGGTGGACAATTCACCTACGAATTTGCACCACGATGGGCGTTGCAGCTCACATTGCTGGCATTCGCGCTCGAACTGAGTGACTACAAAGGCACGCTCATCGAAGCCGATGGGTCGGTCGCGTACCAGCTGAGCGAGCACTTCGGCCTCGGGGCCGGTATAAAGTATTTCAATTTGAATCTCCGGGCGAAAAGAAGCGGGGGCGGCGCGGAGTTCGACTACCAGTTTCTGGGACCGGCGGTTTTCGGATACATCCCCTTCTGAACCGTCTGCCGCCGGCGGAGCCGGCGCATCGAAAAGGAGCTCATCGAAATGATTCGCGCATCGGTAACACTCATGGCATTGCTCATTGGCGCAATCCTGGCCCCTGAGCGCGGCGCTGCCGTGGAAGCGGATCACCCGCAGCGCTTCTCGCTGGCCATCAGCGGCGGTGCCAGCAAGGGTGCCTACGAGGCGGGGCTCAATTGGGCGGTCCTGAGGCTGTTGCGCGAGAGCGAGCTGCTGCGGGCGCTGCGCGGTGGGCATTTTCGAAAGTTCGAGGTGGCCAGCGCCGCGGGCGCCTCGGCGGGCGGCGTCAACACGATTCTGACCGCCCTAACCTGGTGCGCCCGCCCCGAATCCGATGGTGGCCCGCCGAGCCGCGTCGACGACAACGTCTTTCGCGATATATGGCTCAGAGTCGACATCAACGCCCTGCTGCCACCCGAGGCGGACTCCGCCATTTATCTGCCCGATGACGCGCTTTTCTCGCGACGAGACTACTTCGAGGCAGCCAGGGAGCTGCGCGATCGATGGAAACAGCCGGTTTTCCGGCCCGGCTGTCGCGTTCCCCTCGGTGTCACGGTGACCCGCGTCGAGCCCCAGGAAATGCTGGTGGGCGATATCAAGGTCAAGAATCAGCGCTTTTACATCCCCTTCGAGCTGCGCGTCGCGAAAGACGGCAGCGCCGGGTATTTTTTCGATCCCGCCGACTATCCCGGCCTGGCGGATCCGGCGATGATTCTCATGCCGCGGCCACGCAGCGCCCCCGAGTTCTCCATATCCGACGAGCGTGTCATCGAGGCGGCGGTGACGACAAGCGCGTTCCCCACCGCATTGGGGCGCAGGCGCTTCGAGTACTGCCGTCTCCAGCTGAGCTCTGAAGCTGGCGAACAAAAGCCCGGTCAGGAGGAGTCGGATGCGGATCTCGTCTGTCCGACGGGCTACGTGCTCGACGAGGCCGTGTTCGCCGACGGCGGGCTGTTCGACAACATTCCCGTGGGAATCGCCCGCACGCTGGCCGAGTCCAACAGCAAGGCGATAAGGGATCCCTTCCCGGTTTCCTATTTCTATATCGACCCGGATCGAATCCGTTACCAGGTTCCCGATCCGCCCGATGAAACGGCCTGCGCTTCGGAAAATCCGCCCCAAGCGTGCCGAATCATGGAGTTCAGCTTGTTTTCGGAGAGCAGGCTGCTTGTTGGTGCCCTCGGCACGGCAAGGAAGTACGAGCTGTACCGTGAGGTTACGAGCGATCACTGGCAGCTCAACCTTCCGCAACTGAGCTACGAGCTGGCGGACAGTCTCGAAGATTATCACGCGGACTTCGACTGTCGGGAGGAGTTCGCGTACTTCGATTCCGACCTCAGCTGCCCCGAGCGCATCGTGCGGGCAGGCCGCCTTCTCGAGATCGCCTACGACAGGGTCAAGCCGGTCATTACGCCGCCCTACTCAGCGAAGCTACTCACCGAAGCGGGCGTTGCCAGCGACTGCACGGCTTCGTCGGCGAATCAGTCCACGCAAAAGAGGCTCGAATGCAGCATCGAAATCGCCGAATTTCGCCGTCGCCTGGCCACGGCGATGATGTCGATCATCACCGAAACAAAGTTGAACAAGCGCAAATTGTACGTCGACATCAGCCGCTCCCAACAGTCGATCCACGAGGATCGTTCGTTGAAGGTCTCCAGCCGCGGCGGGCCGATAACCGGAACCCTGCTCGGCGACTTCGGCGGATTCCTCGATTACAAGTTCCGCGAATACGATTACTACGTAGGCGTCTACGATGCCCTTTCCAATGTGTCACGCAATATCTGCAGCCTGAGTTATCCCCCCTCGCGGCAACCCGAAGCCTATCGTCAGTGTGTCGACCAGCTCGGACAGCAGGTATTTGAAGCAATGGGAATTGACCAGTCGAGGCGTGCTCACTACATTTTCGCGCGCCTCGCCGAGCGCGAATTCGGAGAGGATGGTCTTTTCAGCTTCTCTTATCAACCGTCGCCTGCGGTCGATCGCGACATGCAAATCATTCACGATGCCCTGCTCAAGGCGCTCGAGGCGGGCGAGGAAGCCGACGAGGACAAAGGAGCTTTCGTTACCGAAAGCGTCTTCTTCGAATACTTGAAATCACAAAACTTCACCCCGAGCCAGCCGGCAGACGGATCTGAGCCGCTGCTCGCGGAGATCATCGCCGATCCCGCTCAGTGGCCCACCGAGCTGACCCGGCGATTCACCGCCCGCCTCGTGCACCTCGAACGCCAGGCCGCCGATCTGTACGCCGAGCGCGAGCCTGATCCCGAGCTTCGTGAAAAATCCTACACGATGCTCATGGGCACAACCGCGCATCTTCTGCAGACGGCCACCTACAAATACCCGGCCTTCACGTTCTCTCCGTCGACGGCGCCCGAGGAATGGATCTGGCGCTACGTCATCCCCTACGAGCTCGCCTGGGACCTGGTCGAGGGGGACATATTGACCATGTGGCAACCGACGATGTCGCTCACGGAGAAAAATCTCGTGCATATGCGCGCCGGTTTCGGTTTTGCCGGCGGTATTTTCAAATCGAGCGCAAACAGCGAGCGGAATGATTACTTCCTTCTCGGTCTGGGATACACGCGGCGCACGGAATTCGCGTTTCTATCAAGCTTCGGCGTCACGCCGATCTGGTATCACAAGTGGAGACAACCCACGACCGGCAGTCAGGATACCCTGGGTGGTGAGATCTTTGTCAGCCTGCTCAAAGACCGGCTGCGGATCGCGTGGGGATCGAGAAATCTCACCGACTTCAGCGACGAGTCGTTCCTGAGCTTCGGCTTCATGGACATGCCGGGGTTGCTCTACTGGTTGTCGCGCTGAGCTAGTCGGGCTCCTGCGCGGGAATCGCACACACGGACCGGCATCGACGGTGCAGCGCCGCTTTCGCGATCAGGTGCGCGCTGACCGGCGCGGTGAGAAACAGGAATACCGTGATGAGAAGCTCCCGCACCACGCCCTTCTCGCCCTGAACTGTAAGAAACAGAATGGTGCCGAGGAGCACTCCCCCTACGCCCAGAGTGGTTGCCTTGGTGGGCCCGTGCAGACGCGTGAATACATCGGGAAAGCGCACGAGACCGATGGAACCGATCAGGGCGAAGCCGGCGCCGACCAGGATCAGAACGATACCGATGATTTTGATAGCTTCGATGATCATCGTGCCTCCCTTATTCGATAATGTCGCCGCGCAGGAGAAACTTCGCCAGCGATACAGTGCCGACAAATCCCAACAGCGCGATGATGATGGCCGCCTCGTAAAAGAGCTCTTTGCCGTATGTAATGCTCGTGAGGACCAGCAGCGCGACGGCGTTGATGTAAAGCGTATCGAGCGCGAGCACTCGATCCGTAGCGTCCGGTCCGACGATTAAACGCCAGACGTTGCACGCCATGGCGATGAGCAACATGGCGTTGGCAATGGTCAACAAGGCGATCAGCATCGAAAAATCTCCTTGATGGGGCGTTCGTATCGCTCTTTGATGGTTCGAACCAACTCGGCCTCGTCGTCCACGTCGAGCGCATGGACGAGTATGTGGCCACGGTCCTGGGCGAGCTCTGCGGACACCGTGCCGGGCGTCAACGAGACAGTGCTGGCAAGAGCGGTGAGGGCGAAGTCGTCGTCCATGGCTACCGGCACGCGTACGAAACGGGGCCTCAGCTTCGAGGCGGGCCCGAGGGTCAAGCGGGCAACCGAGATACTCGCCACCACGATGTCCCACAGCACCGTGAGGACGAATCGCGCAATCGTGCCGAGGCGGCCCATGTAGACGGGCTCGGGAAAGAAGCGCCGAGTGAACAGGGGAATGAGCACAGCGAGCGCAGCGCCGAGCAAGATATGGCCGGGCGAAAGGGTGTGATTGAGCAGAAGCCATACAACGAGCAGCATCGCACTGGTAACGGGATGCGGAAGCCAGCGGCGCGCGAATGACATCGGTCTCACTCCTTCATGGAAGCGGGCGTGCTTACGGATTCGTTGGCGAGCACGGATTCGACATAGTCCGAGGGCTGCATCAGCTGCTCGGAGGTGGCCTGCGCGTAATCGAGGACCGGCGCGCCGAAAATCATCAAAAGCAACGCGCCTGCGAGCAGTGAGACCGTCGGCAACACCTCGATGGCGCGGACGGGACTCGGCTCGGGCCGCGAGTGCTGCGTGCGCCAGAAGATCGCCGTGCCGGCACGGCTCAACGACACGATGACCAACAGCCCGGAGATCAGCATCACGCCCCAGATCCAGGCGACCGCAGACGTCGCCTGCGCCGCCTGCAGGATGTAGAGCTTCGCGGCGAAGCCGCTGAGCGGCGGCAGGCCGGATACGGCAATGGCACCGGCGAAGAAAAGCGTGCCGAGCAGCGCCGGCTGGTGAACCGCCTGGGACGCGTCGAGTCGCGCGGCGACCGCGCCGCGCTGCCGGGCGATGAGATCGGCGAGCAGAAACAGACCGCCGGTGACCAGTGTCGTGTGCACGAGGTAGTAAAGCGCCGCGGCCAGACCGTCCGGCGAGAACAGGCCAACCGCGGCCAGCAGGGTTCCGACGGACACCACCACCAGGTAGCAGATGGTGGAGCGCAGCTCCGATGCGGCCATGGCTCCGACCGTGCCGACAACGACAGTCGCGAGTGCGACCGGCAGCAGCCACGCCTCCAGGACGAATTCACCGCCAGGCTCGACGAATATCAGCGTATGCACGCGCAGGATCGCGTACACCCCCACCTTGGTCATGATGGCGAACAGGCAGGCCACCGACGCCGTTACCGAGCGGTACGCCGATGGCAGCCAGAAGCCGAGAGGCAGCAGCGCGGCCTTCAGTCCGAAGACCACGAGCAGCATGAGACCGGCGACGCGAACGAGCCCCGTGGAATCGGCATCCGCTGCCGCCACCTTCGCGGCCAGGTCGGCCATGTTCAGCGTCCCGAGGATGCCGTAGATCACCCCGAGCGCGATCAGGAACACCGACGAGCCGACCAGATTCAAAACCACGAAATGCATGGCCGCACGCGCGCGCGCGGCGCCACCGCCATGGACGATGAGGCAATAGGAGGCGATGAGCAGAATTTCGAAAAAGACGAACAGGTTGAAGAGATCACCGGTGAGAAACGCACCGTTAATGCCGAGGATTTGAAACTGGAACAGTGGATGGAAATCCGGACCCCTGACGTCATCTCCGGCAACCGCGTAGAGGAGGCTCGCGGTGGCCAGCACGCTCGCGACGAGCAGCATCAACGCACTCAGGCGGTCGACGACCAGCACGATTCCGAAGGGCGCGGGCCAGTCTCCTAAGTAATAGACCTGGTGCTCTCCGGTGGCGGCCGCGCCGAGCAGGTAGAGAGAAACCGGAATCAGCGCTGCCGTGGCGAGCACACTGATGATCCGCTTCCCGGCCAGATTCCACCCCTCCGCGACGAGCAGCAGGGCTCCGGCGAGCAACGGCAGGAGAACCGGCGCGGCGATCCAGTGGTTCACCTGTCCTCCTCGCCGTCCACGTGGTCGGTGCCGAGCTCCCCGTGGGCCTTCAATGCCAGCACGATGGCGTAGGCAGTCATGCCGAAGCCGATGACGATGGCGGTCAGAACCAGCGCCTGCGGAAGCGGGTCCGGATGCACCAAAACCTCGGGCAGCGCCAGCGGCGCGCTGCCGACGACCAGCCGACCGGACGCAAACAGGAACACGTTCACGCCGTAGCCGATGAGCGTGAGACCCAGCACCACCGGAAAGGTGCGCGCGCGCAGGAGCAGATAAACCCCGCAGGCTATCAGCACGCCGATGACGATGGCGAACAGCGCCTCCACTACGTTTCGCTCGGTCGGCGCCAGCGGATAGTCGGCGCGGTATCCAGGGGCGCGTTCAGTCGGCCCAGGTAGGCCAGCACCAGCAACACGGTGGCGACGACGGTGACGAAAACACCAAGGTCGAAGAGCATGGCGGTGGCCAGCTCGAACGTGCCGATCACCGGCAGGCTCACGTAGGTGTACGAGGTGGTGAGAAACGGATAGCCGACCAGCAGGCTGCCGAGGCCGGTGATGGCCGCGATGAGAATGCCGATGCCTACGAGCATGCGGTAGCGCCAGCCGATGCGCGTCTGCGCCATGGCCGAACCATCCGAGAGATACTGCAGGATCAGTGCAGTAGCGACGACCAGCGCAGCGATGAAACCCCCTCCGGGCAGGTTGTGGCCGCGCAGAAACAGATAGACTGCCACCAGCAAGGCCAGGGGCAACATGGTTCGGGCGATCACGGCGAGCACCACCGGGTGACGGTCCCACGCCCAGGCCCGACCTTCCATGTCCACTCCGGGAATGCGCACCTCCGCACTCGCGAGCATGACGTAGATGCCGACTGCCGCAATACCGAGCACGGTGATCTCCCCGAGCGTATCGAACCCGCGGAAATCCACCAGGATGACGTTGACGATATTGCTCCCGCCCCCACCGGGCTTGGCTTCCGCGATGAAGAACTCGGAGATGCTGTCGAAACGTCGCGTGAGCATGGCATGGCAGAGCACGGCGACCCCCGCGCCTGCCAGCACCGCCACCACCGCGTCCCGCAGGCGTCTGGCAGGACTGGATTCGACCGGTGTCGTCCATGGCAAGAAGAACAGTGCCAGCAGGATCAGTATGACCGTGGCGAACTCCACCAGCAGCTGGGTCATGGCGATGTCCGGCCCTGAGAAACGTACGAACAGCAGTGAGACCATCAGGCCGACGACGCCAATTGTGATGACCGCGACCAGGCGTGCGCGGTGAAAAAGCACCGTGGCGGTGGCTGCCGCCACCAGAAAGGCCCCATAGGCGAGCGTCTGGATGTCGAGCGCCTGAACCGGCACCGATCCAAGCACCGATTCGCCATGCAGCGCCGCCGTGCCTGCGACCAGCGTGCTCGCGATGAGTAGAAAAACGTAGCGCTGCAGCGATCCAGTCTCGATGAGATCGTTCAAGCGAGCCGCCAACCGGAAGAGACGATGGAGAAGCTGCTCCGTGACGTTGCGCCCGCTGACGGGCGGGAAGATCCGATCGTGCAGCGCGAAGATCCTGTATCGGAATGCATACACGATGACGCCGCCAACAAGAGCCGCCATGCTCATCATGAATGCCAGGTTGAATCCGTGCCAGGGGCTGAGGCTGAATTCCGGAAGGCCCCTTTGCAGCACGCTTGCCGCGACCACGTCGAGGATCGGGCCGACGGTATAGGCCGGTGCGACCCCCACCGCGACCACCACGACGACCAGCAGCTCGATGGGAACCTTCATCCACCGCGGCGGCTCGTGGGGTGTTCGCGTCAGCCCGACCGGCTCGCCGTTGAAGAACACGTCGTGGATGAAGCGCGAAGAATAAGCGACCGAGCCGATACCCGCGATCACCGCCGCCACCGGCAGTCCGTATCCGGTGTAGCCAAGCGCGGTCAAATCCACCGCCTCCTGGAAGAACATCTCCTTGCTGATGAATCCGTTGAGCAGAGGAACGCCCGCCATGGCGGCGGCCGCGACGATGGCGAGCACTGTCGTGTAGGGCATGTACTTGGCGAGCCCGTTGATCTTGCGCATGTCGCGGCTGCCAGTCTCGTGATCGATGATACCGACAGCCATGAAAAGCGACGCCTTGAAAACCGCGTGGTTCATGATGTGGAAGATGCCGGCAATGGCGCCGAGCGACGTTCCGAGACCGAACAGGAGCGTGATGAGGCCCAGGTGACTGATGGTCGAGTAAGCGAGCAGACCTTTAAGATCGTGCTGCCACAGCGCGTGATAAGCACCCATGACGAGCGTGATGACGCCGGCGCCGCCGACGAGAACGAACCAGGTCTCCGTTCCCGAAAGCGCCGGGAACAGGCGGGCCAGAAGAAAGATCCCTGCCTTCACCATGGTGGCGGAGTGGAGATAGGAGCTGATCGGCGTTGGCGCCGCCATCGCGTGGGGCAGCCAGAAGTGAAACGGAAACTGCGCCGATTTGGTGAATGCGCCGAGCAGTATCAGCGCCAGCATGATGTCGTAGAGCGGGTGCGCACGGATCACCGGCCCCGCCCGCAGCACGTCGCTGAGCGAGAAGCTGCCGGCCATGTGCCCGAGCAGCAGAATGCCTGCGAAAAGCGCGAGCCCGCCGCCACCGGTGACGAACAGCGCCAGGCGCGCCCCCTGACGCGCCTCCACATCATGCTTCCAGTATCCGATGAGCAGAAAGGAGACGAGACTGGTGAGCTCCCAGAAGATCAGGAGAAGGAGCAGATTCTCCGAGAGCACAACGCCGAGCATCGCCCCCATGAACAGCAGCAGAAACGCATAGAACCGCCCCGTGGCGTCCTCCGGCTTCAGGTAGTAACGCGCATACACAATGACCAGGAGTCCGATACCCACGATCAGGTAAGCGAACAGCATGCCGAGCCCGTCGAATCGCAGTGCGAACTCGAGCCCGACACCCGGCAGCCACTGCCGGGCCACTATCAGCGTTTCACCCCTGAAAGGCGACGGCGTGAGGATGGCGAGCAAGACGAGAGCAGCAGTGGCAACCAGAGCGGCGGCCAGCGACGGATCGAGCCTGAAACGCGACTTGAAGATCGGTGGAAGCAGTGCACCGAGAAACGGTATGGCGACCAGGCTTGCTAGCAAAGATCGACCCCCCGGGAACAACGGCCCCTGCAGCCGCCCGCCATTATTGCCGGCGCCAACGAAATGTCCATGCCGGGCCGGGGCTCTTTGCGACCTCAGCTGTCAGGGGGCGGTGGGAGCTTCGAGCTCTCGAGTAACTTCAGATGGCGCCCCGCTTCGCGCGCCGTGTCGGCGTCTCCAGCGCTCTCGGCCAGTATCTGTGCTTCGCTGAGGAGCGCGTAGGCGCGCTCATGGGCACCCTGGTGCAGCGCGCTTCGCCCTGCGCGCAGGTAGTGTACCGAGGCCTGCCCAGGGTTGCCCGCCGCCTCGGACGCCTTGCCGGCCTTGGCCAGCGCGCGCACCGTGCCACGATAGTCGGAGGCCGCGCTGCGAAGCTGGGCCGACTCGGTGAATTCCGCGACCGACGCATCGTAACGGCGCTCGAGCAGGGCCAGATGCCCCGCGAGCTCCATGCGGTCCGCCTGCAGGCGCCCATCGGTCGTGTCGCCTATCTCGGCGATGGCGGCGCGCACGCGTGCAGCATCCTCCTGCTCGGCGGCAATCAGACCGCGCAGGAACTGGGCGCGTTGCGCCGCCTGGGAATCCGGACGGGCGGCGATGATCTGCTCGGCGGTCGAGCGCGCTTGCTGGTAGCGTTGCTGGCGATAGAGCACCGTCGCCTCGAGCAGCCGCAGCTCGATCGGTTCCGCCTGTCCCGCTCTGCCGAGCTCGGACTTGGTGCGTTTGAGCAGAGCGTCGGCCTCGTCGATACGATCCAGGCGTACCAGGCAAACCGCAGCATTGTACTGGGCATCCACCGCAGCGTTGATGTCGTCGCGCTCGTAGGCAAGCTCCGCCACTTTTTGATACAGAGACTCGGCCTGCGCGTAGCGGCCCTGCTCGAAGGCAACGCCGGCGACCCGATTGGTACGCTCGAGCCGGTCACTGCGCGGCAACTCCTCGACCGAGGTGCCCCCGCCGCACGCGGCAAGGATTGAGAAGAGCGCCACGAGCATCGCGCCCGCGGACGCCCGCGCAATCGCCGCCCGCGNNTCGCTCCCTCCGCCGACCAGCCAGCTCGCGCGCAGCTGCCGGATGAGAAGCTCGAGCTCGGCCACGGTCTGCTGAGTCTGCAGGAGCAGAACGGGAAGGCTGTCGGCGGTGTCGGCTACGCTGCGCGTGATGCGCGGCAGCTCCGGTGTGCTTCGCTCGAGATCATCGAGGACCGCGTCGACCGAATCGAGCACCGATCCCAGACGCTCGGAAACTTCGGGAATGGCCTCGGTCTGAGCGCCGATCGCTTCGCTGACGACTGCAACGTTTTTCACCGTTACCCGCAGATCGTCGAGCATCGGCGCCATTTTTCCGACGGTTTTACTCAGACCGGCCACCAGCGTTTCCAGCTCTCTGATGACCGCATCCTCGACGAACAGTCGGCCGACGGCACCTTCGCCCCGCGCAATGCGCCCGCTCACTGTATTGAGGTTGGCGAGCGTCTGCTGGAGATGCCCTTGCGGGTCTCGCAAGCCATCGGTGAGCGCAGCGAGCGCGTTGATGGTCTTGGAGGCGTCCTCGATCACGGGAATCGCCCTCTCCTTCAGCTCCGCAAGGAGCTCCCCCGGAGACTCCGTGGCCGCCCGATCGATGCGCGCTTCGAGAACAGCGTAGTCCTCGTCGAGTGGCTGACCATGCCCGCGGCTGATTTCGAGAAAAGTATCCCCTGCGACACCGAATCGCTTCCGTATCGTGACCTCCGAGTCGCGACGCACGAATTCCGTCATATCATCGTTTATGTGCACGAGTGCGTAGATGCGCTCGTCAGGCTGGATGACGATGCGCCGCACTTCGCCGGCTTTCGAGCCGAGTATCTCAGCGCTTGCGCCCTCAGAAAGACCGAACAATCCCTGCGAAGGCATGACGACGCGGATGTTGAGACCCGGGTTCAGCCACTCGTCTACGCGTCCACCGACGAAAAGAGCGACGATGAAGAGCATGACCGCCACGAGCACCAGTGAGCCCACCAGCTCGCTCGCGTATCGATGCAGAGTCGACCCCTGAGCCATCAGTGACCTTCGACCTCCATCAGCTCGTTAGCGGCTACCTGGTAGCGGCGCGTGGCTGGAATGGTTCGATCCCGCCAGATCTCCAGGGAAGGGGAAAACCACATAACCGCCGCGCCGCGGTCGCGCGCGGCCCGAATGACATCGACAAGTGGCTTCAACATGACCTCGTGCGCTGCGTAGGTCGGATCCTCGAGAATGATCAGCACGGGACTTCCCAGAAATGCCCGCACGCAGGCAGCGCGCTGCAAATCGATGCGATCGATTCCATCCGGCATACCGAGAGGGATACCGGGTAATCCAAAAGCCGCTGCGAGCGCCGACGCTTTCGTCTTCAGATCGTCCTCGTCGCGTTCGCTATGGTGCCGCGCAGCAAGCAGAATGTTGTCGAGAAGACTCAGCCGGTCCAACCAGTTTCCCCGGCTGAACACGCGACCGATACGCCCGCGCAGCCAGGCACGCGTTTCATCGTCGAGCGTCGCCAGATCGTTGCCGAGAATCGAAACCTGACCGCTCGACGGTCTTCGGACTCCCGATGCCACATCAGCCCAAAGCTCTGCCTGGTGCAGATCCGCGACTTGAATAATGATCAGATCGCCCGTGTCAGCGCGAATGCTGCCGTGCATCCGCACGGGATGGCCATCGTCGGTATCGGAAATGGTCACATCCTCGACGACGAGCACTCGCTCTTCGGCGACCCGATCGGCACGAATCGCGGCAGTCACCATACCACCACAGCGGTGATTACACCGGAAACGATGAGCGTCGTCACGACCGCTCTCATGTAGCCGAGCGGCAGCAGCTCTCTCACGTCCGCGCCGACTTTCGTCGGTCTCAGCGCCGTCACACAGGCGATCACCCCGACGACGGTCCCGATGCTGACAGCCTTGAGTGGCAAAATGAGATACTCGGCCGGGGTGAGCAACCGCATCGCGGTCACCATGTATTCGAAAAACCCGAACTGGAGAATGCCGACGATTGCAGCCATCAAGAATCCGGCAAGCAGAGCCATGAGCAGAAAGATCACCGAGAGGGCGAAGCTACAGACCGCCAACGCGGAGATCCGAGAGACCACGAGGTAGTCGAAGACGTCGATTCCCTGAGCATCCAGCATGTGGATTTGGCCACCCGTGCGATGGTCGACGAGCTCAGAGATCATCACGGTGGCGCTTCGGCCGGTGATAATCAGCCCCACCAGCAAAGGCGCAATTTCCCGCACAAGGGTCAGAAGCACCAGCGTGTTGATATTGAGGACACTGATCACTTCGCCGAACTCACCCCGCCGCAGGTAAATGAGCTGAAAGAGCAACGCGAACCCGATAATCATCGCGGTAAGGATCGTCGTCGGAAGAGCCTTGATACTGACTTGCCAAGAGTGACGCACGAATTCGTGTCGCACTGTTGGACGCCAGGTGCGCAACAGAAATATGCGCCAGATGGCCCGCAGTCCCACGGCCACCGACAGCGCAACTCGAAGCCAGACATCGACGAGATAATCACCGATACGCGCAGTGATGCGGCGTTTGCGCGCCGAATCCGCGTGCAGTCCACGTTCGCTTGCCATCCGGGCAATTGCCATGATCTCAGAGCCTTCCTGTCAGAAGGTAGGTGGTGAATTCACCGAACCCTTCGAGATAGTAACTGCCGCGCACACGAAACAGAAAATCTTCGCGTAGCTGTCGATAAGTGGACGCTGTCGTCTGAATCTGCCCCGCGGCGCTGGTTTCCGCCAGCCTGGTGGCCGCCAAGACCGCTTCTCCCCAAAGATTGAAGATCGAATGGTCGCGCCCGACGGCGCTGCCGATCACGGGCCCCGAATCGACACCGATTTGAATCGCCAGTTTTCGCTCCAGCCTGGCGAAAAGCCGCGCGGCATAATCGAGCGCGCCGAGCGAGAAGTCTGCGACGATCTCTGCACCGCGCTCGGGTTGCTGCGTGAACCCGGCCGCGCAGACAATCTGGCTACCGAGAAGCTTCAGGTACTCCACACCGTGCTCGATCCCCAGGGCCTCGAGCTTCAGCACGAGTTCATTCGCCGCGTTCTCGTACTCTTCGTCCACCGCAGCTGCCAGTGACAGCGGATCGGTGCACTGAATGACCGCCACAGTGATGTCTTCGAAAACCTGCGCGCCCATGCGTGCGCCATCACCCTGCTCTCTGGAGATCCTCGTAAGGAGGGCCTGCGCACGCCGCCCGCTGATCAGCTCGGTCTCACGCATGGGTGCCGTGATTTCCATTTGCTCCGCCGATGCTCGCCGCGGTGCCCCGTCGCGCCGCCTCACGGTGCCCGATGCAGCGACTCTGGACGCAAGAATGTTGGCGACGTCACGTGCGAAGATCACGTCCGGCGAGCTCGGCCTGATTCCGTCCCCATCATCCTCGAGCCATATGGCGCCCACCACCTGCTGTCCTTCGACGATGGGCACCGAGGCCAGAGCCTTGCAGCCGAGCGGGTTGAGATAAAGTCGATGCAGTTCCGCGGTGCGCGGCTCGGCCGCCGCGTCTACCGAAACGATCTCCTCTGCCCTGGCCAACGAGTCGAAATACTGCGGAAGCTCTGCGCTGCTGAGCTCCATACCCCCCGTATGCCCGGCACTCTCCTTGTCGAAAGCACCCTCGCAGACGAGCCCATGTCCATCTCTGGCCAGGTGCCAAATGCTGACACGGCGCGCGCCGACGTTGTGCGCGATGGTTTCGACAAATTCATACACGCTCGAATGATCGTTGCTGTCGAATTGCGCCGCCTGGGCGGCGAGCTGCGAGAACGCGCGGCTCTGCGCTTCGAGCTGTCCCTGGCGATCACGAACGAGCTGGGCGTTTCGATCGGCGCGTAATCCCTGGACCACCAGCAGCCCTGCGAGCAGCGACGCGAGACCGAGCACGGCCACCGACATGTACAGACCCCGGCGGGCGTTCTTCGTGACGAAGCCGACGAAATCTTCTTCCGGCGCCAGGATCAGTAATGTCCAGTCACGGCCTAGAACCGGATTAAGGGAGATTGCCGTGTTGATGTATCGGTCTCCATCCACGAGCAGCCGGCGTTTACCCGGGCCGTCGACGCGCAGCCGGTCGAAGGCGCGATTGAGAACGGGGTCGCCAAGCTCCTCGATATGCACGAGCGCGAGACCGCGGTCGGTCTCCTTGAGCATTTTGTCGAACATGGGATGTGCGACGAAGAAGCCATGGCTGTCGATGATCATGGCTGTTCCAGTCTGACCGATCTCGAGGCTGCCTAGAAAGACAACCAGCTGCTCGAGATCGATGTCGACGGCGAACACAGTAGCCAGCTCGCCA
>JABAHS010010001.1_pt1 | contig 31815 bp, 29 predicted proteins | sample 7062111 | NCBI WGS metagenome assembly JABAHS01 (sample SAMN14534600, study PRJNA622989) | marine sediment metagenome | biome: marine biome [ENVO:00000428]; feature: marine pelagic biome [ENVO:01000023]; material: deep marine sediment [ENVO:00002113]; isolation source: pool of 4 deep marine... | reverse complement strand
AGCCACCGGACGTATCCAGGGGATTGGGTGTCATTCCGGCATCCACGCGGCCTGCGGGTGCAACACCCGACTGCGTGTATGCGTCGACGATGGGCGCTTTCGCCCCGGCCGCCATATTGATGCCCTCTGAAACCTGGGCCCGAACCGTGTAGGTCTGGTATGCGGAAATGGCAAGGCTGGCCAGGATGCCGATGATCGCGACGACGATCATCAGTTCGATCAGCGTGAATCCTGCGCTTTTATTGTCGTAGTGGAGGCTCATATCACTGGCCGCGTATTTTACATTTTAGCCCACGAAAGCAAAGAACCCCGGACGAAGCCGGGGTTCTCTGCACTTTTGTGAGGCTACATTAGCCCATGCAAAAGCTTATCGGCAAGCAGCAGGCAGCCACTTCGGAACCAGAACGGCGCCGGCAGCGCAGTCCCAGTCAACCGAACCCGCATTCGTGTTCGGCGTCATGATCAGCGTAGCGGCATCGATCAAGGCATTCGCGCGCTGCGGAGCCGTGGCTGAATACCTGACAACGATCTGGCCGGCAGCACCACCGCCATCGGCGCCAACGCCAACCTGGTCAACGTAGCTACCGGAAATGTTGGCGGCTGCTTCAAGACCGGCAATCGCGTTCGAGTTGGCGAGGTTACCGCTGTCCTGGTAGTACTCCGTTACAGCTGCCTTGGCGCCAGCTGCCAGGTTCAGACCTTCAGAAACCTGGGCGCGGATCGTGTAGTCCTGGTAAGCCGGAATAGCGATGGCCGCCAGGATGCCGATGATCGCGACAACGATCATCAGTTCGATAAGCGTAAAACCGTGTTGCTTCTTCATTTGTCTCGTCTCCATGAAAATCAATGATATTTCTAAACGGCGTTTAAGCCTGTACGCGTTATAAAGCAAGTGCCGTGCCAGTTTTTTGAACTGTGTCGCAACTATCGGTAATCATGGGGTTTATCGAAGGCGAACTGTGAACTGGCCCTGCCGGGCGCAGTTTCCCGATGAATCTGAAGGGCTACGAATTGTCACAAGCTGACAATTTTTGTCACTTCGGTCGGCAGATGTCGACAGTATCTATGTCACTCGATACCGAGTTTCTTGATGCGGTAACGCAACTGCCGAAAGGTGAGTCCGAGAAGCTTGGCCGCCGCCGTCTTGTTGTAGCGGGTCTTCTCCAGCGCCTCGATGATCGCCTGGCGCTGCACGTCCTCGACCTGGTCGCCCAGATCGGTGGCCGTGAATGCTTCCTGACTGTCTTCAGCAGCGACCGCCGAACGCAGGTTAAGGTCCCGCTCACTGATCGTGCCGGCCGCGCACAGCGTTACGGCACGCTCGAGCACATTTTCGAGCTCTCTTACGTTTCCGGGGAACGCGTAGCCCAGAAGCGCCTGCTGCGCCGGGTCATCCAGCGCGCCAGTGAACCCGAGTCGCCGCAGTATATGGTCCGCGAGCTCGAGGACATCGTCGCCGCGTTCGCGCAGGGCCGGCACGGGTAGCTCGATGACGTTGATTCGATAGTAAAGATCTTCGCGAAATTCGCCTGCGGCGACCATCGCCCCCAGGTTCTTGTGCGTCGCCGACAGGATCCTCGCGTCGGCGGGCTCTTCGCCGGATGCGCCGACGGGCCGGACCATCTTTTCCTGGATGACGCGCAGGAGCTTCACCTGCATGGCCAGCGGCAGGTCGGCGATTTCGTCCAGGAACAGCGTCCCGCCGTCGGCGCTCTGCACCAGGCCCACCTTGTCGCTGACCGCGCCGGTGAAACTGCCTTTGCGGTGGCCGAAGAACTCGCTCTCCATGAGCTCGGAGGGAATCGCACCGCAGTTGACGGGCACGAACGGGCCGTCTGCGCGCGGTCCGCTGTCGTGGATCAGCCGGGCCACGAGTTCCTTGCCCGTGCCGGATTCCCCGGAGATATGCACCGGTGCCTGTGAGCGAGCCACCTTGTCGACCATTTCGCGGAGCTCGTGCATGGCGGGCGAACTGCCGAGAAGCCTCGAGCCTTCGGTTTGCGCGGCGCCGTCAATCTTCAGCGCGTTCTCGACGATATTGCGCAGATGATTGAGGTCGAGCGGTTTCGAGATGAAGTCGAAGGCGCCGAGTTTGAGCGCCTGGACCGCGGTTTCTATGTTGCCATGAGCGGTGATGACCGCGACCGGCACTCCGGATGCATGCGTTTGCATCCATTCGACAAGTTCCAGGCCATCGCCGTCGGGAAGTCGCATGTCGGTCAGGCAGATGTCGAAATCCGTGCTGCCGAGCAGGGTTTTTGCGCTGGCGACGTCGGCGGCCGTTTTCGTCTCGATGTCCATGCGTCCCAGGGTCAGCGCGAGCAGTTCGCAAATATCGGGCTCGTCATCGATGACCAGTGCCAGTGGTTGCGTCATGTCTGTTCCCTGTCCCAGCGATCCGGGTCGGCGAATACGATACGGAAGATACTGCCTCCGCCCGGCCGGTCAAGGTACAGCAGCGTTGCCCGGTTGAGTTCGCAGAGTTCGCGGGAAATGTACAGGCCGAGTCCCGTGCCGCCCTGGCGCGCGGTGTAGAAGGGCTCGAACATCTTTTCCGCGGTAGCCTCGTCCACGCCGAGCCCCTGGTCCAGCACTTCGATATAGGGTCGCCCCTGCCCGGGCAGGCGGTCGGCCTGAACCTCGACGAGGATGCCGCCTGTTTCGCTGGCGTACTTGACGGCATTGTCGCAAAGATTCCAGAGCACCTGGCGCAGGTGGCTGCGGTCCATGCGGACCTCGAGATCCTCGGGCACGCTCCTCACCGTGAATTCGCCCTCCTGCAATTCCAGTGTACGGACGAATTCGTACGCGAATTCCTCCAGCCAGGGACGCAATTGCATGCGCTCGGGGCGGCTGGAGTCGCGCCGCGACAGCTGCAGGATATTGTCGATAATGTGGCTGACGCGTTCCGAATGGGAGCGGATGATTTCCGTCAGGCGCTGGTCGCCGTCGCTGCGATCCGGCGATTCGGCCAGCAGCTGCGCGGCGTGGCTCATCGCCCCGACCGGGTTGCGGATCTCGTGGGCAATGCTGGCGCTGAGGCGGCCGAGTGAAGCCAGCTTCGATTGCTGCACGCGTTCATTCATGAGGCTTGCATCCTCCAGGAACACGAGCACAGGGCCATTTCGGTCACCTTTTTTGGCCAACGGCGCGAGATGCGCCGTCACGCGCATATTGTCGCCCGATGTCACGACCGTGAATTCCGGGTGCGCGGACTTGTCAGGGTCCGCCCGCCATGCCGCAAGATAGTCGGCGAGGGGCTCGAAAATATTGCGCAGCGACGCGCCACGAATACTCTGCGTGGAGCCGAGCAGACGCGTTGCCGACGCATTGCTCAAGCGCACCTGATCGTTTTCGTCGATGACGATGATGCTTTCGCGCAGATGTTGCACGATGTATTCGTTGAGCTCGGAGAGATTCTTCAGGTCGACACCGCGTTGCAGTGCGAGCGCCTCCGAAGCCTGTATGCGGCGGCCTAGCGGCCGCGCCGCCAGCGCCATGGCAAATATGATTGCGCTGAGCAGGCCGGCGGCCGGGTAGTTGGCCGTTGCGCCGCCGAGTTGGGTGAATACCTGTTCGCCGAGAATCGCGAACGTCGCGATGGCAGCCAGCGCCGTCGGGAATTGTATGGGCAGCGCGAGACTGCCGGCACCGATGAAAACGACCAGCAAGCCACCCAGGCCGGTGGAGATGCCGCCACTGGCATGCATCATGACGACAATCGCCGCAATGTCTACGAGCGACTGCGCGACGGAAAGTACGCTCGCCGGGATTTGCCGCAGCCGCAACGCAATCGCCCACAGCAGTCCGGTCGCCAGATAGACCGCCGCGCTCACCCAGAAAATTGTCGGATACTGATTGCCGAATACCGGCGAGTCACCGCTGCCGAAGAACAGGGCGAGGAGAGCCGTGGCGATCAGGATGCGAAAAGCATTCAGCGTACCCAGAACGCGCCAGGCCAGATCGGGCTCCTCCGCGGCGCGCTGCAGCAGGTTGTCACGGCTGGCGCGGACCGTCTGCCGCGCCATCTTGTCCAGTGTCGACTGTCGCACCGAAGTATTGTGCCCAATTCCACCGTGATTTGCTTTGCGTCGCTTAGCGCTTTGCTCCAAAATACGCCGGATTTCCTGCGCCCGGCCGCACATAAACACAAAGAAAATCCATGAATCTGCACGAATACCAATCGAAACGATTGTTTGCTGATTACGGCATACCGGTGCCGCGTGGCATCGCGGCCGAGAGCCCTGCCAAGGCCGTCGAGGCAGCCAAGGAACTGGGCGGCGACCTCTGGGTCGTCAAGGCCCAGGTACACGCCGGTGGGCGCGGCAAGGCCGGTGGCGTAAAGCTTGCGCGAACCGTCGAAGAAGTACGCGACCATGCTGCCGGCATGCTGGGCAAGCGCCTGGTCACGCATCAGTCAGGTCCCGACGGTCTGCCCGTCAATGTCGTTTATGTCGAGGAAGGATCGGATATCGATCGCGAACTCTACCTGTCGATGCTGGTCGATCGCGAACTGAGCCGTATTGCGTTCATCGCTTCGGCCGCGGGCGGTATGGACATCGAACAGGTTGCGGCGGAATCGCCCGAAAAGATCTTTACCGTTGCCGTCCAGCCCGACGCCGGCTTGCAGGATTATCAGGCGCGGCAGCTGGCTTTTGGGTTGGGGCTCGACAAGAAGCAAATGCGCCAGTTCGGCGATCTGATTCATCGCATGTATCGGCTCTACGTGGAGTGCGACGCCACCCTTGTCGAGGTCAATCCGCTCATCATTACGAAGGCCGGCGATATCGTCGCCCTCGATGCCAAGATCAACGTCGACAGCAGCGCGCTGTACCGCCAGCACCGCCTGGCCGGGCAGCGGGACCCGTCGCAGGAAGACCCGATGGAGCGGGAGGCCGCCGCGCACGACCTCAACTATGTGTCGCTGGACGGGAATATCGCCTGCATGGTCAATGGCGCCGGGCTCGCAATGGCGACCATGGATCTGATCAAGCTGCATGGCGGCGAGCCCGCCAATTTTCTCGATGTCGGCGGCGGAGCAACGAAAGAGCGCGTCGAGGAGGCTTTCAAGCTGATCCTGTCGAACGATAACGTCGCCGCAATCCTCGTGAATATCTTTGGCGGTATCGTGCGTTGCGATCTTATCGCCGAAGGCATCATCGCCGCAGTGAAGGATGTGGGCGTCAAGGTGCCGGTCGTGGTTCGGCTGGAAGGAACAAACGTCGACAAGGGCCGCGAACTGCTCGCCGGCAGCGGGCTCGACATCATCGCGGCCCAGGACCTGACCGATGCCGCCAGGAAGGCGGTCGCTGCCGCGGCCTGATGGTGCGATATGAGTATTCTCGTTAACAAGAACAGCAAGGTCGTCTGCCAGGGCATCACGGGCAGCCAGGGAAGCTTTCATACTGAACAGTGCATCGACTACGGCACGAACGTCGTCGCAGGCGTGACGCCCGGGCGCGGTGGGCAGGAGCAGCTCGGCGTTCCGGTCTACAACACCATGCGGGATGCGGTCGCGGATACCGGGGCCGATGTCAGCATGATCTATGTGCCGCCACCATTTGCGGCAGACGCCATTCTCGAGGCGGCCGACGCCGGCATCGGCCTCGTGGTCTGCATTACCGAAGGCATTCCGGTCATGGACATGGTGAAGGTGAAGTCTGCACTGCGCGACCATGACTGCCGGCTCATCGGTCCGAATTGCCCGGGCATTATCACGCCCGACGAGAGCAAGATTGGCATCATGCCGGGGTTCATACACAAGCCGGGGCGCATCGGCGTGGTGTCCCGTTCCGGGACGCTGACCTACGAGGCGGTATACCAGACGACCATGAATGGACTCGGTCAGACGACCTGCATCGGTATCGGCGGCGATCCGGTACGCGGCATGAACTTTATTGATTGTATGGAACTGTTCGAGGCCGACCCGGATACGGACGGCATGATCATGGTTGGCGAGATCGGCGGTACGGATGAAGAAGCGGCTGCCGAGTACATCAGGTCAAATGTTTCAAAACCCGTCGTTGCCTATATAGCCGGCGTTACCGCGCCGCCGGGTAAACGCATGGGGCATGCGGGTGCAATCGTTGCCGGCGGCAAGGGCACTGCCGCTGACAAGTTCAAAGCGCTGGATGCGGCCGGAGTGGCAACCGTTCGCTCTCCTGCTGAACTCGGCAGCAAAATGCTGGAGGTACTGGGCGGCTGATACTGAGCGCGGGACTTTCGCCACGGTGATGAAATGGCTACTAATCGGGTAAAGCTTGCCCTGGCGCAGGTGGATCTTGCGGTTGGTGCCGTGCGCAACAACACGGCGAAGATCATCGAGTATGCCGAGCGCGCGCGCGACGAGTTGCAGGCTGATCTTGTCGTATTTCCGGAACTCAGTGTTTGCGGCTATCCGCCCGAGGATCTGCTTTTTCATGCAGGCTTGCGCCATCGGACCGAAGAAGCCGTTGCCGATATTCGCGACTCCGTCCGCGGCATAGCGATCCTGATCGGCTTTCCCGAGTACGTGGATGACCGGATCTATAACAGCTGTGCTGTTTTCTCGGACGGCAAGTTGCTCTGCGGCTATCGCAAGCGCCTTTTGCCGAATTACAGCGTATTCGATGAAGAGAGGTACTTTGCAGCCGGCAACAAAGCGGCTGTGTTTCGGCTCAATGGCGTCGCAGTCGGATTAACGATTTGCGAGGATGTCTGGGAGCCCGGCCCGGTGGCTGCTGCAAGAACGGCTGGCGCGGAGTGCGTCATCGCAATCAACGGTTCACCTTACGAACTCGAGGCGCAGCGGGAGCGGGAAGAGACGGTTCGCGATCGCGTCAGCGAAGCAAAAATTCCCATCGTCTATGTCAACATGGTCGGCGGGCAGGACGAGCTGGTCTTCGACGGCGGATCGTTCGCCATGGGGGCCGACGGCGAAATTTCCTTCCGCGCCCCCGCCTTTGACGAAGGTCTTTATGGTCTCAGCCTGATCGGCGGCGCCGGCGCCGTCGAAGTCGCCGAAAGTGACGTCGCGGGCTATTTGCCGACGGAGCAGAGTGTCTACAAGGCGCTGGTGACGGGCACGCGCGATTACGTCAACAAGCACGGTTTCCCCGGCGTCGTCATCGGATTATCGGGCGGCATCGACTCCGCGCTTGTACTGGCGGTGGCCTGTGATGCGCTGGGCCCGGATCGGGTACGTGCCGTAATGATGCCGTTCCGCTATACATCGACCATGAGCCAGGACGACGCGCAAAAACAGGCGAAGCTGCTCGGCGTCCGATACGACGTGATACCTATTGCGCCGATCTACGATGCCACCGTCGGCCAGCTCGAAACGGTCTTCGCAGGCCGCAAGCCGGACGTCACCGAGGAAAACGTCCAGGCCCGCGCCCGTGGCATTCTGCTCATGGCTATTTCAAACAAGACCGGCCGCATGCTCCTGACGACCGGCAACAAGAGCGAGATGGCGGTCGGCTATGCAACCTTGTACGGCGACATGGCCGGTGGTTTTGCACCGATCAAGGACTGCAGCAAGACGCTGGTTTATCGTCTGGCGAAGTACCGGAACACGATTGGCGACGCGATTCCCGAAAGAGTGATAGGTAGGGAACCGTCGGCAGAACTCGCGCCCGGGCAAAAGGACAGCGACTCGCTGCCGCCCTACGACATACTCGATCCCATTCTCGAGTTCTTCATCGAGGGCGACCTGTCCGTCGACGAAATCGAGGCAAAAGGCTTCGATCGTGAGACCGTCATCCGGGTGCTGGAAATGGTCAGGCGCAACGAGTACAAGCGCCGGCAGGCTCCGCCCGGGATACGTATCAGCAGCCGTGCGTTCGGCCGCGACTGGCGGTATCCGATTACTTCAGGCTATCACTTCCGGACTACCCCTCGCCCGGAAAGTTGAGTTCGAGGACACGCCGGGCATCGGCGGCCAGGTCATTCATGCCCAGCTCGTCGTAGGCTTCCGCCATGATGCGCAGCGACTCGGCATTTGCCGGAGCGCCGTTGAACTCCTCCAGGGAGTTCTTTGCGCGGTTCAGCGCAGCGACGTACGCTCCCCGTCGCAGATAGTAGTCCGCGACATGGTTTTCGTAAGCCGCCATGCGGTTCCTGAGATACAGCATCCGTTGCCGGGCGTCCGGCGCGTACTTGCTGGTGGGATAGCGCTCTACGAGCCGGCGCAGGGTTGAATACGCCACCTGGACGCCTTCGGGAGGACGCTGCGTGATGCTCTTGCCAAACTTGCGCTCGAGCCAGCCCGTATCGCGTTCGAAATTTGCCAGTCCCTTGATATACAGGGCGTAGTCGACGCTGGGGTGAGTCGGGTTCTCGCGCATGAACGTGTCCGCGGCTTCGACCGCCTGTTCTTTCTGGCCAGCCTTGTAATACGCATGCGTCAGGTCGAGCTGGACCTGACGCGCCCGATCAGAAAACGGATATCGTGCCTGGATCGCCTCCAGAATCTGGATGCCACGGCGGTAATTGCCGCGGGTGATCGACCCGGTGGCCTGCTCGTAGGCTTCGTCGACGCTGTTGATCCTTTCCTCTTGCTCGTCGTTGCCGGCGCAGCCCGAGAGCGCCAGAACTGCGGCCATAGCGGCAATGGCGAGGATCCTCTGGCGAGGACACACGGAGTTCGGTTGGCTGGATTTCACTGTTTTCATTGTGCGCTTTAGCTTTGCGGTCGGCGAGTATACCGTAGACTTGGCATTGTCATGAACGCGGAGACCACAATCAGGACGATTCCGATCGAGGCGGCCGGTCAACGTTTGGACCAGGCCCTCGCCCGGTTGTTTCCGGAATATTCGCGCAGCCGCCTCAAGGCATGGTTGCTGGACGGAGCCATCAGCGTCGACGGCGAGACTCCGCGGCCCCGGGATCCGGTGCATGGGGGCGAGGAGGTCAGGCTGACGGCCGTCGCGGAGGCGGCTGTCGCCGATGAGCCTGAAGCCATCGCGCTGGACATCGTCTTCGAGGACGATGCGCTGATCGTGATCAACAAGCCCGCCGGCCTTATTGTTCATCCGGGGGCGGGCAACCCGCGGGGCACGTTGTTGAACGGATTGCTGCATCACGAGCCGGCGCTGGAGGAATTGCCGCGCGCCGGCATTATTCATCGTCTCGACAAGGACACGAGCGGACTGCTGCTGATCGCGAGGACACTGCCGGCGCATACCGCGCTCGTCCGCGCGCTCGCCGAACGCGACATTTCGCGCCATTACCTCGCTGTCTGCAATGGTGTTCTGACCGGCGGCGGTACGATCGATGCGCCGTTAGGAAGGCACCGTGTCGACCGCAAGCGCATGTGCGTCCGCGACGACGGCCGGCCTGCCGTAACGCATTACACCGTTATCGAGCGGTTTGCTGCCCACACTTATATAAAAGTCCGGCTGGAGACGGGCAGGACGCATCAGATCCGGGTGCATTTCGCGCACAAACGCCACGCTCTGCTGGGCGACCCCGTATACGGCGGCAGACTTGCGTTACCCGCTGGTGCCAGCGACAGGCTCGTCGCGGAACTGCGCGCTTTCCGGCGCCAGGCCCTGCATGCGGCGCAACTGGAGCTGGCGCATCCGCTGACGGGTGCGGCGTTGGCATTCGAGGCGCCCTTGCCGGCCGATTTCGACCGGCTGTTGGCCGTGCTTCGGGAGGACGTGCAGTGAGCGCGGATTTCATGCGGGCAGACTGGCCGGCGCCAAAAAGCGTATTGGCGGGCACGACGCTTCGTCATGGTGACTACGAACTGCCGGCGAAGCCGAAGCTTCTCAGGCAGGTGCACGGAACCCGCGTCGTTCACCTCGAATCCGACGACTTTGAGGACGGACCACCGGAGGCGGACGCGGTCGTAGCGCATCACGTCAGCGATATGTGCGTCGTACAGACGGCCGACTGCCTGCCGATTCTGCTGTGCGGCAATGACGGCCGCGAAATCGCCGCGATTCACGCCGGGTGGCGAGGACTTTCGGCAGGCATCGTCGAAAAAACCGTCGGCCGGATGCGCACGGTACCATCGAGCCTGATTGCGTGGCTGGGGCCGGCGATTTCGCAGGCGAACTTCGAGGTAGGCGACGAAGTGCGAGACGCTTTTCTCGCGCACGGTCCGGCCGCCGGGGCCGCCTTCGAGCGCAATGAGCGCGGCCGCTGGCAGGCGGATCTCTATAAGCTGGCGCGCCAGCATCTGGGTGCGACCGGGGTGTTCGACGTCTACGGCGGCGGCTTGTGCACCTATGGCGACGCCGAGCATTTCGACTCCTATCGCCGTGACGGTGACGAAGCTGGGCGCATGCTGAGTTTCGTCTACTTGCGCTTCTAGTTCAGGGCGCCCTTGCGGGGGGTTGAAATCGGGCTCCACGCCGCTATTTCAGCGAGAGTTTCTGCTTTCGGATCCGAGGCATTGCTATGCGAATGGACAAGCTGACCAGCAAATTCCAGATGGCGCTGGCCGAGGCGCAGTCGCTGGCCGTTGGCCAGGACCATCAGTTCATTGAGCCCGCCCATGTCATGGTCGCGCTGCTCGATCAGCAGGGTGGCACGGTGCGCGGTCTCCTGACCAAGGCCGGCGTCAACGTCAATCTTCTGCGCTCCCAGCTGGGCGATGCCGTCGACCGGCTTGCCAGGGTCGAGGGCGCAGGGGGTGAGGTGCACATCAGCAACGAGCTCACGAAGCTCCTCAACCTCACGGATAAGCTCGCGCAAAAGCGCGACGACCAGTACATCTCCAGCGAGCTCTTCGTGCTTGCCGCGATGGACGACAAGTCGCCATTGCTGCCGATCATGGAGCAGGCCGGTGCCGTCCGCGGCGCCGTCGAGAAGGCGATCGACGACCTGCGCGGCGGCCAGCAGGTCAACGATCCGAATGCCGAAGACACGCGCCAGGCGCTGGAGAAGTACACGATCGACCTGACCGAACGCGCCGAACAAGGCAAGCTCGACCCGATCGTCGGCCGCGACGACGAGATTCGCCGCACGATCCAGATTCTGCAGCGGCGCACGAAAAACAACCCCGTGCTGATCGGGGAGCCCGGCGTGGGCAAGACCGCCATCATCGAGGGCCTGGCACAGCGCATCGTCAACAATGAAGTGCCGGAGGGATTGCGTCACAAGCGCATCCTGTCGCTGGACATGGGTGCGCTCATCGCCGGCGCAAAGTTCCGCGGCGAGTTCGAGGAGCGCCTGAAAGCCGTGCTGTCGGACCTTGCCAAACAGGAAGGGCAGATCATTCTCTTCATCGACGAACTGCATACGATGGTTGGCGCGGGCAAGGCCGAAGGCGCCATGGATGCCGGCAATATGCTGAAGCCGGCGCTGGCTCGCGGTGAGCTGCACTGCGTCGGCGCTACGACGCTGGACGAGTACCGCAAATATCTCGAAAAAGACGCCGCGCTCGAGCGCCGCTTCCAGAAGGTGCTGATCGAGGAGCCGACGGTCGAGGACACGATCGCGATCCTGCGCGGCCTCAAGGAACGCTACGAGGTCCACCATGGCGTGGAGATCACGGATCCGGCGATCGTTGCGGCGGCGACGTTGTCGCATCGCTACATTTCGGATCGCCAGCTTCCCGACAAGGCGATCGACCTGATCGACGAGGCGGCGTCGCGCATACGCATCGAGATTGACTCGAAGCCCGAGGAAATGGACCGGCTCGAACGGCGCATCATCCAGCTCAAAATCGAGCGCGAGGCGCTGAAAAAGGAATCGGACGAGGCTTCGCGCAAGCGCCTCGGGGACCTCGAAGCGCAGCTGGGTGAGCTCGAGAAGGATTTCGCCGATCTCGAGGAAGTCTGGAAGTCGGAAAAGGCGGCGATGCAGGGCACCACGCACATCAAGGAGGAACTCGAACGCGCCCGGCTCGAACTCGAAACGGCGCATCGCGCCAACGACCTCGCGCGCATGTCCGAACTGCAGTACGGCCGCATCCCCGAACTCGAAAAGCAGCTCCGGGAGGCCATGCAGGCGGAAAACAGGGAAACGACCCTGCTCAGGAACAACGTCACCGACGAAGAGGTCGCCGAGATCGTCTCGAAGTGGACCGGTATTCCCGTATCCAAAATGCTCGAGGGCGAAAAGGAAAAACTGCTGCAGATGGAAACCGTGGTGCAGCAGCGCGTCGTTGGCCAGGAAGAAGCCGTTACCGCGGTAGCGAATGCGATTCGCCGCTCGCGGGCCGGACTGTCCGATCCGCGCCGCCCGATCGGGTCGTTCCTGTTCCTCGGTCCGACCGGCGTCGGCAAGACCGAGCTGACCAAGGCGCTGGCGAGTTTCCTGTTCGATACCGACGATGCCATGGTGCGACTCGACATGTCCGAATTCATGGAGAAGCATTCGGTCGCCCGCCTCATTGGCGCGCCGCCGGGCTACGTCGGTTATGAAGAAGGCGGTTACCTTACCGAGGCTGTCCGGCGCCGCCCGTACTCGGTGATCCTGCTCGACGAGGTCGAGAAAGCGCACCCCGACGTATTCAATGTATTGCTGCAGGTGCTCGATGACGGCCGTCTCACCGATGGCCAGGGCCGCACCGTCGATTTTCGCAATGCGGTCATCGTCATGACGTCCAACCTGGGCTCGCAGATGATCCAGGAGATGGCCGGCGAGGAGCGCTATGACGAAATGAAGTCTGCGGTCATGGAGGTCGTCGGCACGCATTTTCGGCCCGAGTTCATCAACCGCGTGGACGACGTGGTCGTTTTCCATCCGCTCAGCCGCGAGCATATTCGCAAGATCGTCGATATCCAGCTGGGCTATTTGCGCGACCGCCTGGCAGAGCGGGATATGCGCATCCACCTGTCGGATGCTGCGCGCGACAGGCTCGCCGCGGCCGGGTTCGACCCGGTTTACGGCGCACGGCCGCTCAAGCGCGCAATCCAGCAGCAGGTCGAGAACCCGCTTGCGCAGGAGATTCTGCAGGGCAAGTTCCAGCCGGGCGACGTCATCGCGGTTGGCGTAGCCGAAGATCGGCTGGATTTTCAGAATGCGGCCTAAATATAATTTGCGGTCCGCCAGGAGTTAGATCCATGCCGATATACGAGTACGGCTGCCAGAAATGTGACCACATGATGGACGCGCTGCAGAAGATTGCGGATGCGCCGCTGGTCGATTGCCCGCAGTGCGGCGAGCCGGGACTCCGGCGCCTCCTGTCCGCGCCGAGTTTTCGCCTGAAAGGCAGCGGCTGGTACGAGACCGACTTCAAGAAAGACAAGCAGCGCAATCTGCACGGCGACAAGGACGTCACCAAGTCCTCCGAGAACGGAAGCTCGAAAAGCGACTGTTCCGCTGTGGACAAGAAACCCTCGGCGGCCTGACACCTTGTCGGATCGCACACCAACAAAAATGCAGCGCCTGCGGCGTTACCTCGTCGCGGGCATTCTCGTTTGGCTGCCGCTGGGGGTCACGTTTTTCCTGCTGAGCTTCCTCATCGGCCTGATGGACAAGACGCTCCATCTGCTGCCTGAAAACATACACCCGGAGCGATGGAGCCTGCCCGGCTGGGTCCCCGACTGGATCCGGGTATTCCTGCCCGACGTCATCCCGGGTCTGGGCGTAATTTTGACGGTTGTTGTTCTCCTGGCGACGGGCCTGCTCGCGACGAATATTGTCGGGCGCAGCGTGGTCGGCGGTTGGGAGGCCCTGCTCGAGCGTATCCCCATCGTTCGCTCGATCTACTCGGCGGCCAAGAACTTTGCCGAGATCGTATTTTCCGACACCGGCAAGGCGTTCAAGAAAGTGCTGCTCGTCGAGTATCCACGCAAGGGTATCTATACGCTGACGTTCCAGACGGCGACAGAGATCGGCGAGATCCAGGGCCGCACGGGGGAGGACGTCATATGCTGCTTTGTGCCTACAACGCCCAACCCGACCTCGGGCTTCGTCATCGTCGTACCGAAGAAAGACGTCATCGAGCTCGATATGGACGTCGATGAGGCGGCCAAGCTCATCATGTCGCTCGGCGTCGTCGTTCCCCAGTGGACCAAGGAACAGACAGCCGAGCTGCCGTTGAAAATGCCAGCTGGCAAATAGCAGCGGACGGGAAGTTTGCGGGGGAGAAATAAAGCGCAGCGAAGCGAGCCATTCCCCCCGCAAAGCATGCCGGCCGATGCTGGTCACCGGTTGTATATTCGCGAATCAACCCTTAACATTCCGCCACTTTTTGAGGCCCGGAACCATGCGTAGCCATTACTGCGGACAAGTCGATGAATCCCTGATCGGACAGGACGTCGCGGTTTGTGGCTGGGTGCATCGCCGCCGTGACCACGGCGGTGTGATCTTCGTCGATCTGCGCGATCGCGAGGGCTTGCTGCAGATCGTCTTCAATCCGGATCGCGCGGACGTGTTCGTCGAAGCGGAGCGGATTCGCGGCGAGTACGTCCTGGCCGTCAAGGGCAGGGTGGTTGCACGGTCTGACGATACGATCAACCCGAAGATGAAGACGGGCAAGGTCGAGGTCGTGGCCGAGGAGCTGGAAGTTCTCAATCGCTCCGAAACGCCGCCATTTCATCATGACGAACAGGCTAACGAGGAGTTGCGCCTCAAGTATCGTTATCTCGACCTGCGCCGCGAGGATATGCTGAACAACCTGCGCCTGCGCCACAAGGTCACGATGGCGATGCGCGAGTTCCTCGACGGCGAGGGCTTTGTCGACGTCGAGACGCCGATGCTGACACGGGCCACGCCCGAGGGTGCGCGCGACTACGTCGTGCCGAGCCGCACGCATCCGGGCAAGTTCTTTGCTTTGCCGCAATCGCCGCAGATCTTCAAACAGCTGCTGATGATGTCGGGACTGGACCGTTACTATCAGATCGTGCGCTGCTTCCGTGACGAAGACCTGCGCGCCGATCGTCAGCCGGAATTCACGCAGCTCGACGTCGAGATGAGCTTCGTTGATGAAGACATGGTGACGGGCACGATGGAGGCGCTCGTTCGCCACCTCTTCAGCGCGGTTCTCGATGTCGATTTGCCGTCGCCATTTCCGCGCATGACTTATGCAGAGGCCATGCAGCGTTATGGCACGGACCGGCCGGACCTCAGGATCGGACTCGAGCTCGTCGAAGTGTCGGATCTCCTGGCCGATGTTGAATTCAAGGTGTTTGCCGGCCCCGCGGCCGACCCGGAGGGTCGCGTCGCGGCGCTTTGTCTGCCCGGTGGCCACGAGCTTACGCGCAAGGAAATCGATGGTTACACCGAATTCGTAGGTCGTTACGGGGCGAAGGGGCTCGCGTACATCAAGGTCAACGATGCAGACGCGGGGCGTGAAGGGTTGCAGTCGCCGATCCTGAAGTTCCTGCCGGACAATGCCGTCAGTGGCATCCTCGAACGTACCGCCGCGAAGACAGGCGACCTGATCTTCTTCGGTGCCGACAAGGCGGGCATAGTCAACGATGCGCTCGGTGCTTTGCGTGAGCAGGTCGCGAAGGACCGTGGTCTGGTGGGCGAAGGCTGGGCACCCTTGTGGGTCGTCGATTTTCCGATGTTCGAGAAAGATCCGCACACGAAGAAATGGAGTGCTCTGCACCATCCGTTCACGGCGCCGGCAATCGACGATGCCGATGCGCTTGCGGCGGATCCGGGTAATGCCTTGTCACGTGCTTACGATGTCGTGCTGAACGGCTCGGAGATCGGTGGTGGCTCGATTCGAATTCACGATCAGACGATCCAGGCAGCGGTGTTCGACATCCTCGGCATCGGCAAGGAAGAAGCCGAAGAGAAATTCGGCTTCCTGTTGCGGGCGCTCGAGTATGGTTGCCCGCCGCATGGCGGCATCGCCTTCGGCCTCGATCGCGTCGTCATGCTGATGGCCGGCGCCGAGAGCATCCGCGACGTCATCGCATTCCCGAAGACGCAGTCGGCGCATTGCCCGCTCACGAATGCGCCGGGCGAAGTTTCTGCGGAGCAGCTCAAAGAAGCCGGCATCCGGCTGAGAACGCCGCGCGCGGAATGACTCCGATCGATACCGTCGTCTGCGTGCACGGCCTGTGGTCGCGCGGCGCGGGGATGTACCTGATCAAGCGCCGGCTCGAGAGAGAGTATGGATTCCGCGTATTGCTCTTCGATTATCCGTCCGTGCGCGGCACGCTGGACGAGAATGCAGCCAGGCTCGCGCGATTTATTCTCGAGCAGGATCTCGAGGCTACACACATCCTCGCCCACAGCCTGGGCGGCGTCATCGGGTTACGCATGCTGGCCACGGAACCGGATGCCGTGCCGGGGCGTATTGTCTGCGCGGGATCTCCGTTGACAGGCTCGCGTGCTGCAGAATTTCTCATTCGGCAGGACTGGGCCGAGCCGATTATCGGTAATACGCTGAAACCCGGCGTTGTCCACGCATCGGCAAACGAATGGGCGTCCCATGTCTGTAAACGGCGCGAGGTCGGTATCATTGCCGGCACCGTGCGGGTCGGACTCGGTCAGTTTGTCGCCGACGTCGAGGAGCCGAACGACGGTACCGTGGCAGTTTCCGAGACCCGCCTCGAGGGCGCCAGGGACCATATCTGCCTGCCCGTCAGCCACTACAGCATGCTGCTGGCACCGGCCGTCGCGGATCAGGCGGCGGCATTTTTCAAGCGCGGCGAGTTCCTCAGAGATCTTTGAGTTTGTAAAGTGCCTCGAGCGCCTCGCGCGGTGTCATCGAGTCGGGATCGAGAGCGCCGACGGCGTCGCGCAGCGCGTCGTCGGCCCGAGGTTCTTCGACACTCAGCGGCAACTGGGCCTGTGAGCCTTCGCCGTGTGCCGCCTGTAATGATTCCAGCGTCGCGAGGTAACTCCTGGCACGGCCAATGACCTCTTTCGGCACGCCGGCCAGCGATGCGACTTGCAGTCCATAACTCTGGTTGGCAGGACCGGGCTTCACGGCATGCAGGAACACGAGTTCGCCGCCGTGCTCGGTCGCATCGAGATGTACGTTGCTGCATGCAGGCAGTTCCTGCGCCAGCGCGGTCAGTTCGAAGTAATGCGTCGCGAACAGCGTGAACGCGTGCGCGGTCTCGCCCATGTAATGTGCGGCCGCCCAGGCGAGCGACAGGCCGTCGAAGGTGCTGGTGCCGCGGCCGATCTCGTCCATCAGGACGAGACTCTGCTCGGTCGCGTTGTGCAGAATCGTCGCAGTCTCGGTCATCTCGACCATGAACGTCGAACGGCCGCCTGCCAGGTCGTCCGACGCGCCGATGCGCGTAAAGATGCGGTCGATCGGTCCGATGCGCAGGCTGTCGGCAGGCACGAAGCTGCCCACGTGCGCCAGGATTGCGATCAATGCCGTCTGGCGCATGTACGTCGATTTTCCGCCCATGTTCGGACCGGTGATGACGAGCAGGCGTTGCGATGCGTCGAGCGCCAGATCGTTGGCAACGAACGGCGTCCCGATGACCTGCTCGACGACGAGGTGCCGTCCACCCTTGATTTCGATGCACGGCGTATCGCTGATCTCGGGTTGCGCGAGGTTCAGGCTTATGGCCCTTTCAGCGAAACAGCTCAAGACGTCGAGTTCGGACAGTGCAGCTGCGGTCAGCTGCAGCCCGGCCAGCGCCTCGTGCAGGCGATCGAGAACATCCTCGTACAGGAACTTCTCTCGTGCGAGCGCACGTTCGCGCGCGCCGAGCACCTTGTCTTCGAACTCCTTCAATTCCGGCGTAATGTATCGCTCGGCTGACTTGAGTGTCTGCCGGCGCACGTACTCGACCGGCGCTCTGTCTGCCTGCGCCTTGCTGATCTCGATGTAATAACCGTGCACCCGGTTGTAACCGAGTTTGAGCGTTTGGATGCCGGTGCGTTCTTTCTCGCTAGCCTCGAGGTCGAGTAAATACTGGTCGGCATTGCTGGCAATCGCCCTGAGGTCGTCGAGCTCCTCGTCAAAGCCATCCGCGATGACACCGCCGTCGCGGACCAGCATCGGCGGACTGTCGATGATGGCTTGATCGAGGAGCTCGCGTTGCCGGCGGTGATCGCCGACCTGGTCAACGAGTTCCTGCAACAACGGTGAGTCGAGTTCGCCGGCTCGTTGCTTCAGCGCGGGCAGGCGGGATAGCGCCTCGCTCAACTGCCGCAGGTCGCGCGGCCGGGCTGAGCGGAGCGCAACCCGCGAAAGGATGCGCTCGACATCGCCGATGCCGTCGAGCTCGGATTGCAACGACTCCACGGCAGCGCTGGTAATCATTGCGTCGATCGCCTGGTAACGCCCTTTGAGAACGGCGGCGTCGCGCAGCGGGCGCTGTATCCAGCGCCGCAGCAGACGCGAGCCCATCGGGCTCTGGCAGCGGTCCATGACGCCGGCGAGCGTGTGCTCATGATGCCCGGAAAGCGATTCCTCGAGCTCGAGGTTGCGTCGCGTCGGTCCGTCCATGACGACGGCGTCCTCGCGGCGCTCGGCCGAGATCGACTGCAGGTGCGGCAGCGACGCCTTTTGCGTGTCGGTGACGTACTGCAGCAACGCGCCGGCGGCGGCGATGCCGCTGTGGAACGACTCGCAGCCGAAGCCGGACAGATCCCTGGTACCGAATTGCGCGCACAACAGGCGGTTCGCGCTGTCGAGTTCGAAATGCCAGGGCGGCCGTCGTGTCACGCGCACGCCTGCTTTGAGAGAGCCGCTAAAACCGGCGTCCTCGTCGATGATCAGTTCCGCGGGGCGAAGCCTTTCGATCTCGCCATGCAGCGATTCCGTATCGGGCACTTCGGTGAGCCTGAATCGCCCACCTGCGAGATCGAGCCAGGCGATGCCGATGCCGTTCCTGTCCGCGAATACGCTCGCGACGAGGTTGTCGCGCGCTTCAGCGAGCAGGGCTTCGTCCGTCAAGGTGCCCGGCGTCACGATGCGCGTCACCTTTCTTTCGACCGGACCCTTGCTCGTCGCCGGGTCGCCGACCTGCTCGCAAATCGCCACGGATTCCCCTTTGCGTACCAGCTTTGCGAGATATCCCTCCACGGCATGGTAGGGCACGCCGGCCATCGGTATCGGATTGCCGGCCGACCTGCCGCGCGCGGTCAACGTGATGTCGAGAAGGGCCGCGGCGCGTTTGGCGTCGTCATAAAAGAGCTCGTAGAAGTCTCCCATCCGGTAGAACAAGAGCATGTCCGGATACTCCGCCTTGATGGCGAGGTATTGCCGCATCATCGGCGTATGGATGGCTGAAGGTTCGGAACTCATGCAGTAAACGCCTAGTCGAGATCGGGCAGGCCTTCGAGCACAAGATGGTAGTAGCTGATCATTCCAATGATCGTTCCGTCTTCGATGACGGGCGCACGGCGGATGCCGAAGCGCTGGAACAGCCTCGCGCAGTAGCGAATGTCCATCTCCGGATGCACTGGGATCACGGGCTTGCTCATGATCTCGAATATGTTGACTCGCTCCGGCGCTCGATCCTTCGCGATGACTTGCATGGCGATATCGGAAAGCGTCAGGATGCCATACTCGTCCCTGTCGGAACGCTTCTCTACTATCAGGCTCGTCGCCTTGCCGTCGCGCATCTTGCGTAACGCGTCCATGACGTTTTCTCGGCCATCGATAAAGGTCACGTCGGTGCGCATGGCCTTGCGCACGGAGACCCAGTCGGGATTTGTCATAGCTGTTCCTCCACGATATCGACGAGGGCTTCGGCCTGGCTCAGCACGCCAATCGCGTCCTCGACATCGATTTGCAAAGCGATCCCGGTACCCGGTTTCGCGTCGAATTCGCCGATCTCGCCGATGTGTTCGAGTATTTCCCGGCTCAGGTGTTTTTCCACGAGCAGCATGAGGACATCGCGCTGCGTGGTCAATGTCAGGCCGAAAAAGCTTTTCGGCGCGTCCATGCCCTCACCGCGCGCGTTGCTGACGACCGTGCAGCCGGTCGCGCCGGCCTCACGTGCCGCCTTGATCACGTCCTCGGTCTTGGAATCTTCGATGAAGACTATTAACAGTTTGAAATGCATCAGGTTTCCTCCACAGATTTTTCAGTGCGGTAGTGTCGCGCCCGGACCTGCCGGCGCTTGCGCCGGGCGCTTGCGATCTCGCTGAGCTGGGCGTAGCCGAGTACCGTGATTATCGGGAACAGGGCAGTGATCGCGACCAGGCCGAAGCCGTCGAGCAGCGGGCTGCGCCCGGGAATGGCCCCGGCGAGGCCGATTCCGAGCGCCGCAATCAGCGGCACCGTGACGGTCGAGGTCGTGACGCCGCCCGAGTCGAAGGCGAGCGGAATAATGAGTTTCGGCGCCCAGATCGTCTGAATGATGACCACGATGTAGCCGAACATGATGAAAGTCGGCAACGGTATGCCCGTCACGATCCGGTAGCAGCCGAGCGCGACGCCGGTCGCGGCGCCGAGTGCTACTGCCACCCGCAGGCCCCAGACGCTGATGGCGCCACCAGAGACATCGTGCGCCTTCATGGAAACGGCGAGCAGCGCCGGTTCGGCGATGGCGGCGGAAAAGCCGATCGCAGCGGCAAAGACGTACACCCAGCCGTACGCGGTCCAGTCTCGCGCCTGGCCGTCAGCGTTGCCGGCGCCGAGAAGTTGTTCCGGCGCGGTGAGCTGCACTGCCATCGACTCTCCGAGCGGAAACAGCGCCATTTCGAGGCCGATCAGGAACAGGCCGAGACCGATGATGACGAAAACGAGTCCCGAGACCAGCCGGGCGAAATGCGGCAGCGGCTTGCGGATGACCAGCGCCTGGAAGCCGAAGATGAAAAGTGCGATCGGCAGCACGTCGCCGGCTGTCGAGAGAATCGTGCGTAACGCCGCCTCGATCAAAGCCACCGGATGATGCTCCCGTACGCCATGACGAAAATCATCGGGCTGAGCGAAGCGAACGCGATGAGGCCGAAGCCGTCGGTCATCGGGTTGCGGTCGCGCAGCGAGGACGCCAGCCCGACGCCCAGCGCCGTGACCAGCGGCACGGTTACGGTCGACGTCGTCACGCCTCCCGAATCATAGGCGATGCCCACGATGTCGTTCGGCGCGATCGCGGTCATGGCGACGACGAGGCCGTAGCCCGAAATGATCATCACCGGCAGCGACCAGCCGAGCACGATTCGCAGGACGCCGAGAACCAGCGCTACACCGACGGATAACGCGACCGTGAGCCGCAGGCCCAGCACGTACGCCGAGCGGGCTTCCTCGCTGTCAGCGATGACGCCGGCGCCCGCGGCGATTTGCGAAGCCTTGCCGGCAATTGCGGTCAGCGCGGGTTCGGCAATCGTCGTGCCGAAGCCGAGCAGGAAGGCAAACAACACGAGCCAGGCGATGCTGCCCTTGCGGGCGAGGGCCATGGCCAGGCTTTCGCCGATGGGGAACAGCGCGAGTTCGAGTCCGTAAATGAAAAAGGTCAGGCCGACGACAACCGCGACCGTGCCGGCAAGCAGCGCGACGACGTCTTCCGGCGCTTGCCGGAATACCAGGAACTGGAACAGCGTGATGATCAGTATGATCGGCGCGAGATCACGAATGCTGCCTTTCGCATGCGACCAGAAGACGAGCAATGACGGAGTCATGAGAGCGAGCGATTCGGGCGGAGATGCGTTGTGTAACAGCGGGCGTTGATTCGAGATATCATCGTCGGGTCTTAAGCTGACGTCGCATATGAAAATACTGCATGTAGAAACCGGGCGCCATCTTTACGGCGGGCCGCAACAGGTTCTCTATCTGATTGCCGCACTGGACGAGCGCGGTTGTGACTCCATGCTCATCTGCCCGCCCGATTCGGGCATCGATGCTGCGGCAAGGCTGCAGGGCATGAACGTGCGGAATCTTTTTTGTGCCGGCGATCTCGATTTGCCTTTTGCGTATCGTCTCGTTCAATTCCTGCAGGAATCACGGCCCGACATCGTGCATTGCCACAGCCGCCGCGGTGCCGACATGCTGGGCGGCCTCGCCGCGAGTATTACGGACATTCCGGCCGTCGTGTCGCGACGTGTCGACAATACCGAAATGCGTATTCTCGCGACGCTGAGGTACCGGCCCTTCAGGAAGATCATCGCGATCTCCGAGGCGATTGCGGAGGTGTTGCGCGAGCATGGCGTCGATGACGAACGCATCGAGATCATCCGCAGCGCCGTCGATACTGGTCGGTTTGCGCGACAACCCGACTGCAGCGAGGTGCGCGCCGAATTCGAGGTGCCGGAAGGTACTTTTGTCATGGCCGCTGCCGGTCAGCTCATTCCGCGCAAAGGTCATCGCTACTTGCTGGAGGCCGTCGCAAAGCTCGGGGAGCGGTTACCGCCGTTCCGCCTGATTATCTTCGGCGAGGGTTACCTCAACAATCAGCTGCGCGCACAGACGGCGTCGCTCGGTCTCGGCGACGTGGTGCAGTTTGCCGGCTTTCGCGATGATCTCGACGATTTCATGAGCTGTATCGATCTGTTCGTCCATCCGGCACTGACCGAAGGCCTCGGCGTCATCGCGCTTAAAGCTCAGGCGGCCGGCGTCCCGGTCGTCGGTTTCGCCGCGGGCGGCATGCCGGAAGCGGTCGCTGACGGCAAAACCGGTATCCTCGTGCCGCCGGCCGACGTCGATCAACTTGCAAATGCCATTGCGAGACTCGCGAATAACGATACACTCAGGCGTGAGTTTGGGGAGGCGGGCCGTATTCGTGTGGCAAATGATTTTTCGATCGCCACCATGGCCGACAGGCACCTGGCATTGTACGAGTCGGTGATGAATGGCTGATCACGAGGCACTGAACAAGCTGGCAGCCGCCGTTGTGAATGAACTGTCCGCCGCGGGCAAGGCTGTCGCGACGGCCGAGTCCTGCACGGGCGGCTGGGTGGCAAAAGCCATTACCGATGTGCCCGGCAGCTCCGCCTGTTTCGGCTACGGGGTCGTGAGCTATTCGAACGGCGCCAAGGAGTCCATCCTCGGCGTCCGGAACCAGACTCTCGAGGAAAATGGCTCGGTGAGCGAGGCCGTCGTCAGGGAAATGGCGGACGGCGCTGCGAACCTGAGCGGCGCCGATATTGCCGTCGCCGTCAGCGGCGTCGCGGGTCCCGAGGGCGGCACGGATGAGAAACCGGTGGGTACGGTCTGGTTTGCCTGGGCGCAACGCGAGCACTCGAAAATCAGGATTGAAACGGACTGCCGCCAGTTCGGCGGCGATCGTGAGGCCATTCGCGAGCTGACCGTCGCCTACGCCCTGCAGGGCGTGCTGGAGCGCATCGATTCATGAGCACCAAGCGACTGTTCTTCGCCCTGTGGCCCGACCACCGGCAGCGCGACCGAATGCGCGATTTCATCAGCCCGGTGGCCAAGCTCGTCGAAGGCAGAGCCATTGACCGCCGTAACTGGCATGTCACGTTGGCATACATTGGTGAATTTCCCGAGCAGCTGATTCCGTCATTGCAGAATGCTGTATCGGGAATCGAGATGGAGCCGTTCCGGCTGCGCTTCGACAAGCTGGAATTCTGGCCGCGGCCCAAGGTCGCGGCGCTCGTGACGCCGAATGTGCCCCCCGAACTGCAGGCCCTCGTGCAACAGCTCAATCACGTGCTGCTCGCGGCGAATATCGTCGTTGAGGAGCGAACTTACCGGCCTCACGTCACGGTTGTCAGGAACGCCAGGCCCTTCGAAACGATGCGATTGGCGCAATCCGCGGAGATCTTCTGGGATAACTTCCGCCTCATCGAATCGGTGCAGGACATCGGCGGGATGACATACCACCCCGTCGATCAATAGCTTCGGCCCGTTTCTTCACAAAGTGCCAAGATACGATTTCCAGATACTGTGGTTATGTACAGTTCTTTGTGGAATAATCCCCCCAACCCAGACATCGTAGAAGCGCTGCACGCCAGCGCGAAAGCCGCTTTTTAAAGGAACACAGACAATGGATGACAACCGCAAGAAAGCACTCGCCGCCGCCCTCGGGCAGATCGAAAAGCAGTTCGGCAAGGGCTCGGTCATGCGCCTCGGCGACAGTGGCACGGCTCGCGATATCGAAGCCATCTCGACCGGCTCGATTGGCCTCGACGTGGCGCTCGGCATCGGCGGCGTGCCGAAAGGGCGCGTGGTGGAGGTCTACGGACCCGAGTCATCCGGCAAGACGACGCTCACACTGCAGATCGTTGCCGAAGCGCAGAAGAGCGGCGGGACCGCGGCCTTCGTCGACGCGGAACATGCGCTCGACCCGGCTTATGCCGAGAAGCTCGGCGTCAACGTCGACGAACTGCTCGTGTCGCAGCCCGATACGGGCGAGCAGGCGCTCGAGATCACCGACATGCTGGTTCGCTCGGGTGCGGTCGACGTCATCGTCGTCGACTCCGTCGCGGCGCTGACGCCCAAGGCCGAGATCGAGGGCGAGATGGGCGACTCCCACATGGGTCTGCAGGCACGCCTGATGTCGCAGGCGCTCAGAAAACTCACGGGCAACATCAAGCGCTCGAACGCGACGGTGATCTTCATCAACCAGATCCGCATGAAGATCGGCGTCATGTTCGGCAGCCCGGAAACGACGACGGGCGGCAATGCGCTCAAGTTCTACTCTTCGGTCCGCATGGATATTCGCCGCATCGGTGCCATCAAGAAAGGCGACGAAGTCATCGGCAACCAGACGCGCGTCAAGGTGGTCAAAAACAAGGTCTCGCCGCCGTTCAAGATGGCCGAGTTCGAGATCCTCTATGGCGAAGGTATTTCGCGCGAAGGAGAAATCATCGAACTCGGCGTGCAGCACGGCCTCGTCGACAAGGCCGGCAGCTGGTACAGCTACGGTGATGACCGCATCGGCCAGGGTAAGGAAAACGTTCGCGAGTTCCTGAAGACGAATCCCGCGGTCGCCGATGAGATCGAGACAAAGATTCGTGCAAGGCTACTGCCGAACACTGTCGCGGCTCCCGCGGCCGATGACGAAGAGGCGATAGCCCAGGAAGCATAGGCTGGACGAGCGCTTCTCCGACCCGATCGAAGCCCGCAAGAAGGCGATGGATTACCTCGCGCGGCGTGAGCACGCGCGGGGCGAACTCCTCGACAAGCTGACAGGTTTCGGTTTCGAACCCGATATCGCCGAGGCTGCCGTCGCGCGGCTTGTCGACGACGGCCTGCAATCCGACGAGCGCTTCGTCGAGGCCTTCGTCCGTTCGCGTATCGGTCAGGGCAAGGGCCCGGCCCGCATTCGTGCCGATCTACGCGAGAAAGGCGTGACAAGCAGCCTGATCCATGCCGGTCTCGAAGGCGCGAACCAGGACTGGTACGCGCTGGCCGTCGATGTCCGCTTGAAAAAATTCGGCTCGGACACACCTGCGAATTTCAAGGAGAAAGCGCGGCAGATGCGCTTTCTGCAGTCACGGGGATTCGAGTCCGACCACATCAGCGTGGCGGTTTCGGCAAGCGGCGATTAAGCATAGAATCCGCCTCATGAAGCACATGACGAGCAACGAGCTGCGCCAGGCGTTCCTGGACTTCTTTCGCGACAACGGCCACGAGGTCGTCGCGAGCTCTCCGCTCGTGCCCGGCAACGATCCGACGCTGCTGTTCACGAATGCGGGCATGGTGCAGTTCAAGGATGTGTTTCTCGGCACGGAGAAGCGCAACTACGTGCGTGCCGCCACTTCGCAGCGCTGCGTGCGCGCCGGCGGCAAGCACAACGATCTCGAGAATGTGGGCTATACATCAAGGCACCACACGTTCTTCGAAATGCTCGGTAATTTCAGCTTCGGCGACTATTTCAAGCGCGAGGCTATTCAGTATGCCTGGGAGTTCCTGACCGAGACGCTGGGGCTGCCGCCCGAGCGGCTCTGGGTAACGGTCTTTCGCGACGACGACGAAGCCGCCGACGTCTGGCTCAATGAAATCAAGGTGGATCCCGAGCGCTTTTCGCGTATGGGCGAGAAGGACAATTTCTGGGCAATGGGAGACACGGGTCCCTGCGGTCCCTGCAGCGAGATATTTTTCGATCACGGTCCCGAGGTCGAAGGCGGCCCGCCGGGCTCCCCCGACGAGGACGGCGACCGCTACGTCGAGATCTGGAATCTCGTTTTCATGCAATTCAACCGTTCGGCTGACGGCGAGATGACGCCGCTGCCCAAGCCGTCCGTAGACACCGGCATGGGGCTGGAGCGCATGGCGGCAGTCATGCAGCACGTGCACAGCAATTACCAGATCGACCTGTTCAGAAAGCTGATCGAGGCAACGGCGAATACCCTCGGCGTCGACAACGACGGCTCCAGTTCTCTGAACGTTATCGCCGATCACATCCGCGCCTGCGCGTTCCTGATCGTCGACGGCGTGCTGCCCGGCAACGAAGGCAGGGGTTACGTGCTTCGTCGTATCATTCGGCGGGCGATTCGCCATGGCAAGAAACTCGGCTCGCACGATCTTTTCTTCTACAAGCTCGTGCCGGCACTCGCTATCGAGATGGGTGATGCCTACCCCGAACTCGTCAACGCCAAAGCGCATGTGCAAAAAGTGCTCAAAAAGGAAGAGCAGCGCTTCGCCGAGACGCTGGACCAGGGCATGGAGATTCTCGAAGACGCCATTGCCGGACTGAAAGGCAAAGAGATTCCGGGCGATATCGTTTTCAAGCTTTACGACACCTATGGATTCCCCGTCGACCTGACCGCGGACATCGCGCGCGAGCGCGGATTGAAAGTCGACGAGAAAGGTTTCGAAGAAGCCATGGAAGGTCAGCGCGATCGCGCGCGTGCCGCCAGCAAGTTCGGCGTGCAAATGGGCGCGGGTATCGAGACCGATATTGAAACCGGTTTCTCGGGCTATGAAGGAACCGACGAGTCGAGCGAGATCGTTGCGCTGTTTGCCGACGGCAAGGCTGTCAAGCAGCTCATGGTCGGCGAGGATGGCGCCGTTATTCTGTCGTCGACGCCTTTTTATGCCGAGAGCGGCGGCCAGATCGGTGACACCGGCGTGCTGTCGGCCGGCGATCACTCTTTTACCGTCAGTGACACCCAGAAGAGCGGCAAGGCCAACGTGCATTACGGTTCCGTGCAGGCCGGGGAGATTCGCGTCGGCGACAAGGTAACCGCACATGTCGATGCGGATCGCCGCCAGGCGATTCGCCTCAATCACTCTGCGACGCACCTGATGCACGCTGCACTCAGGAAAGTGCTCGGCGATCATGTGCAGCAGAAGGGCTCGCTGGTCGCTCCGGATCGCCTGCGCTTCGACTTTGCGCACTACGAGCCGGTCACCAGGGAACAGCTCGCCGAGATCGAGAACCTCGTAAATGACGAGATCCGCAAAAACGTCTCGGCCGATACCAGGCTGATGTCTTACGACGACGCTGTGGGGTCGGGAGCGATTGCCCTATTCGGCGAAAAATACGACGACGAAGTCCGCGTGCTGAATTTCGGTGACTTTTCTATCGAGCTCTGCGGCGGCACGCACGTAAATCGCACTGGCGATATCGGCGTGTTCAAGATCACGCACGAGGGCGGCATTGCTTCCGGTGTGCGCCGCATCGAGGCCGTGACGGGCGAGGGCGCGCTCGAGTGGATCGACGCCAACGAGAAATCGTTGGACGATGTCGCGGCAATGCTCAAGAGTCAGCGCGACCAGGCGCCGGCGAAGATCGAACAGCTTCTGAAACGCAACAAGGAGCTCGAGAAGGAACTTGCGGCCGCCAAGCAGGCGCTTGTGACAGGTTCTGCCCCGGATCGAACTGAAGACCTCAAGGAAATCGACGGCATCAAGGTTCTCGCAACCCGCATCGACGGTGCGGACGCAAAAACCCTCAGGGATGCCGTGGACCGCTACAAGGACAAATTGCAGAGCGCCGTCGTGGTACTGGGCTCGGTCGACAATGGCGTCGTGCGCCTTGCGGCCGGCGTCACGAAGAACAATACCGACCGTATCAAGGCCGGCGACCTGATCAAGCCCGTGGCCGAGCAGGTCGGCGGCAAGGGCGGCGGCCGTCCCGATTTCGCGCAGGCCGGCGGCAACAACCCCGAGGCCCTCGACGAGGCCCTCGGCTCGGTTTCGCGCTGGGTCGCGGAACAACTCGGCTGACCGTCTGGCCCCGATTCCCGGGCGCCTGGGCTGCGAAAAGGGGCATCCGGCCCCGAAATCCGCTAGTATTACAGGGGTTTACAGACGAACGACGCGTAAAAAGAAGGGGCGGAGCCCCGGGAAGGCAGGAGTAGGAAGTCATGCTTATTCTGACGCGACGCGCTGGTGAGACGGTCATGATCGGGAGCGATATTACGATCACCGTCCTGGGGGTCAAAGGGAATCAGGTGCGTATCGGGATCAATGCCCCGAAAGACGTTGCTGTGCACCGTGAAGAGATCTACGAGCGAATCCAGAGCGAACAGGCCTCGGGCGATTCGGGAAAGCCCGAAGAGAGCGAATAACCGCTTTACCTGCACAAGCCCGATCAGTAATATAGCCGCCCCGCGGAGGCCCGCAGGGCAGCGGCAACGAACATATCGGAGAGATGGCTGAGTGGTCGAAAGCGCTCCCCTGCTAAGGGAGTAAGGGTTAAAAGCCCTTCGAGGGTTCGAATCCCTCTCTCTCCGCCAGAACAAAATCAATGCGCCCGTAGCTCAGCTGGATAGAGTACCTGGCTACGAACCAGGCGGTCGGGAGTTCGAATCTCTCCGGGCGCGCCAAACAAAACAAGGGCTTACCGATTTCGGTGAGCCCTTCTTTTTTTCAACGTAGCGAAATCGTAGCGTTTTTATCCACAACTTCGAGCTTCCGTTCGATTCGAGAAGCCGCCGACGACAAATGCTCCGGCGCCAGGTGTGCATAGCGGAGCACCATCTCGTACGACTTCCAACCACCCAACTCCATGAGCTCCTGCAACCCGGTGCCGGCCATGACGTGCCAGCTGGCCCAGGTGTGCCTGAGGTCGTGGAAACGAAAGTTCTCGATTCCCGCGCGCCTCAGTGCCCGTTTCCAGGCAGAGCCCACCGCTTCCATGCGCTGTCCCTGGTACGTGAAGCACCAGCGCTGGTGTTGGCTGTCAACAGCCCGCAGCGCCAGCATCGCATCGCGATTCAGGGGCAGTCCGCGGCCGTCTCCGTTCTTGGTCGTGCCAGGGTTCAGCCAGGCCACGCGCCGCTCGAAGTCGACCCGGTCCCATTCCATCTGCAGGATTTCTCGCATCCTGCAGCCGGTCGCCAGGGCAAATCGCACCACCGGTACGAGGTGCCCGGGCAGTTCCTCCAGCAGTCGATCCGCTTCCTCGGCCGTGAGAAAACGGACGCGACGCCTGGGTTCTTTCAGCATTCGAATCTTCGGGATCCGTGCTACCCATTCCCAGTCGTCGCGCGCCAGGTAGAGGATGCGCCGGACGATTTCGAGAGCCCGGTTGACGGTGGCATTGGCCACACCATCGACCTGCTTTCGCTGCCGCACAAACGGTCTCAAGGCCTCCATGTTGATGTCGACCAACCGCTTGTCCCTGAGATACGGGTCGAGCCGTGCCAGGTGGTCCTTGTCGTCCCGAAGACTCGGTTTGTCGGCGTTGTCTTCGAGATAACGCAGCACCGCCTGCTGCCAGTTGTGCTCGGCCGGTATCCCGGTCCGGAGCGCCTCCACGGCGTCCGCTTTGAGGCGTATCAGATACTCTTCAGCGTCCTTCAGGGCGGTAAGTCGAGTGCTTTGCGATACTCGGCGTCCGTCCGGGAGGACGATCTTGACCCACCAGTACGGAGAGTCTTTCCTTCTGTAGAGTCCTTTTTCTCGGGCCATAATTCCTCCTTTATGGCCCGCCCTCGGGACTTAGTCTCATCGAGCCAGCGATCGAGGTCAACTCGGTCGTAGACCAGCCGCCGTCCCAGGCGAATCGGCGGCGGACCGATGCGCCGGAGCAAGGTTCTGCCGATGCCGAGGTAGCGAGCGGCCTGCTCGCGCGAGAGGCAGCGCGGCTCCATTCTGCGAGAGGATGTAGCGTCACCAGTTTCGGCCATGATGCCCGGAGATTGGCGGAAGCTCGGCAGCGATGCCATGGAAAACCCTGCCAAGTGTCGCGCGGAATTTCATGTAATTGCTATCCAAGGTAGGTTCGGGTGATCGATGCGCGGTCGTGGCCCAGCTCCCGGGAGATCGTCTCGCGCGCTCCCTCATTAAGCGCGCGTTGCTCGATGGTGAGGGATTTCGTCGCTGGGCCACCGGCAAGCGGGGACTTCCAGCCTGTGAGCTCCTCGTAGCGGCGCTGGGCGTAGGCATGCCGAAGGCCGTGCGGGTTCCTGATGCCTGCCGTACGGACCTGGCGGTCGTAACGATTCTGTTGCTTAATGTAATTCTTGTCTGGCGGGATCAGTGCGCCGCCCCTGGCAATTCTCCTGACTGCCTCGAGGAGCTGGCGTTGCTCGTCCGTTCGGATCGGCACGGTTCTCGCCCGACCGCCCTTGGTCCAGCTCGCCTTCAGCTTGATGTGATCGCCCTTGATTGCGTAGTTGGGTCGGAACTTGATGGCTTCCTCGCGCCTCAGTCCAAATGCCGCCTGTAGTCTCAGGCTCAGGCGAACATATTCATCCGAGAGCTTGGCCAGATGTGCCTCTCTGAGTTCCCAGGCCTTGGACTCGGTGCACACCTGGCGGCGCTTGCCGATGTCGAAGGCGTCGTTGTCTTTCGGGATCATGTCGTCCTTGCCGACGTGCTTGGCCCACCAGCGCAAGCCCGAGAGTAGATTCTTGAGCGTGCCGACGCTGAGGCCCTGGTCTTTCCAATGGGAGACCAGGGCCTCAACGTGTTTCGGCTTCAAGGATTTCGCCTGCATGTGTTTGTAACCCAGCTCGTGCAACTGGTTGGCGATGCGGTTGAGGATTCTCTTCCTCGTCGCCTGGGTGGAGAAACTTCCATCCCGGTTAGCCTTACAGAGTTTCATCAACTGATAGTTCAGGTCCTTCACGGTGCGTACCTCGTTCGGTTAGTTTTGATGACCACCTCGCCGCCTGTTAAGCAAACGAGGTCCGATTGAGAATCGGAGACGGTCCAGGGACACCAGTCCCATACGGCCTGAAGCCGTGATCCGGTTCGCCGGGGCTCTCTTTCGAGCGCCGTCGGCGACTACCTGTTGTTGGCCTCTGCGGCCAGTTGCTGTGGATATCTACCTCCTTTCGTTGCTGAGTGAATGAAACGCCATGGGCGCACCGACCTGGATTACCGGACAAAAAGATGCCCGGTCCAGGTGAATCTGCGAGGCCCTGAACCCCGCTATCTGGGATCGTGCTGACTTCGGCTGTGGCCGAACGAACAGCTCGTTTGAGAGTGCTGAACGCAAAGATTCAGCTAGGTGCGAAAATGGGCCCTGCAATCACTGATCGAGATCAACGATCGCTGCTCCCGATGCGGACCCTTGGGGAGCGGTTGCCACACTTCTCGCAGTGGCCGCGTTACATACTGAGGACACTAGTACACGCCCAACACCCTGTAAAGCGACAAGTCCGACAGGCTACTGATCGACATTGTCCTAACGGGTCCTAACGGGTCCCAACGAGTCCCGAGCGGTTCGGAAATTTCTTACATCGACTACCGGGCTGGAGCCGAATTTCCCGCAGAAATGCGCAATCACTCGCGGGCCACTTGCGGATTTACCTGCGCAGATCGCCCCGTTGTGCGGTTCAGGCGCCGCGTCACTACAGCGCTTCGCTCTGCAGTGACGCGGGCGCGTCGCTTCCATACTACCTCGCAACCTTCGGAGCACCTGGGACGCGGCAGTTCGGTTCGACCTCAGAGAACGTCCGCCAGGTTCCACGTGGCGGACAAACCATTGCACAGTTTGCGTAGAAGTCCGGCTCGGTGGCTATGTGGACGCCTGCCCCGATCGATCGAGCAGGGCCATGATCGAGCAACAGCATGATCGACCGTCAGCTCCTATCAGGAGCAGCCGCTCGAATGTCACGGAATTGCTTCAGCGATAGGGCAGGACGCGGCCAGAAGCAGTCATCTGCCGATCGGTTGTTGGGTATCAACATCAGCCACAT